>ERZ1027040.205-NODE-205-length-32815-cov-5.072344_pt1 | contig 32815 bp, 28 predicted proteins | sample MGYA00519437_ERZ1027040 | MGnify/ENA primary metagenome ERZ1027040 (study PRJEB26926, sample SAMN06164809) | human gut metagenome | biome: ENVO:00009003; feature: ENVO:2100002; material: ENVO:00002003 | host: Homo sapiens | place: USA | collected 2012 ... | reverse complement strand
CGATTTCACAGAAAACAGAGGATATCGTAGGCCCCTACGAGCTGCACGATTTCTTCCTTTACTACACCGTCCGCATGGGCTTTACCCCCAAGAAAATATTCCGCATTGCAAAATGCGCCTTTGCAGGCAGATATGACGATGCTACTATCCTCAAATGGCTCAGGACATTCACATGGAGATTTTTCTCCCAGCAGTTCAAGCGCTCCTGTCTCCCCGACGGCCCCAAGGTGGGAAGCGTTACGCTTTCACCCCGTGGTGACTGGCGTATGCCCTCCGACGCATCGGCTGCTCTCTGGCTCGCCCAGCTGGACGAGCTGAAATCAAAGATAAACTGAAAGGCGGTGCTATGATGAAGCTCAATGAAATAGTTCTGCGATACCTTAAAGGTCAGAAAAAGCATACGGTGCTGACTGTCCTTGCCATAATCGTTTCAGTTGCGTTCATGACCATAATCCTGTCCGCAGTTTCGGTTTACCGTGCGGCTTCGCTGAATATCTCCCGTGAGACTAACGGCACATATCATATAGTATTCAACGGTCTGGACAAGCAGCAGCTCATTGATATCCGCAGCATGGATATTTTTGAAAAAACTGAGATATACAGCATTTCCTCCTATTCGAGCAGCGTTGATATGGACTTCGTTAAAATGGCGGAGGACAACGCAAAGGTGGAATATCTGCTGGTGAACGGTCTGCCTGTTGATGATAACTTTCTGAGGCTCAACGCCGATGACTGCGACCTGCTGCCCCCCTCCATGCGCACTGTTACCGGCGGACGGCTCCCCGAAAAGGACGGCGAGCTTGTTATCAACAGCGCCAACGCCGAGCAGTGGGGATACCCCGAAATAGGCAGCACCGTCAATGCGGAGCTGTTTGTCTGCGGCGTTAAAACGGGAGCTGAAACTCCTGCGGGCACGCCTATGATACTGGCTGAGAATTTCGACATCACAGAGATAAGGGAGATTTCCTTTACCGTTGTTGGCTACAGCGACACTATAAATATGGTAAGCTACAACGATACTCAGCTCAAATCCTACAACTATCTTTCGGATAACCTTGTTGCCCGCTTCTCCGACAGCGCCAATGACTTTTACTGGGATATGGACAGGTCATTTTCCGCTCTGGGCTATGAGATAGATGACTTTGACTACGGCATGAATCAGGAGCTGCTTAACATGGAGGGCAGAGGCGTTACCGCCCGCTTCTCCCAGGCGCTTTCCTTTGCTGTGGAATATCTGGTAGTGCTGTTCTTTATGTTCTGCATAAGAATGGTAATAGACAACTCATTTGAGCTGGCTTCAAAGGAGCGCATAAAGCAGTTCGGTCTGCTCAAAGCCGTGGGTGCTTCCAAAAAGCAGGTGTTCTCCCTTGTAATGTGGGAGGCATTTTATCTGGCAGTCCCCGGCGTTATCCTTGGTATCCTTGCAGGTCTGGGCAGCTCGGCAGCTATATTCTCCGCAGTAAAGAACCTGCCCTATCTCCATGATGTTTCCCTTGATTACGATCTGGCTTCCATGCTGAAATTTGATATCAAGCCTTATGTTTATATCTCCTCAGCTATTATCGGCTTCCTGTGGGTGTTCGTTTCGGCAATATCCACCGGTATGCGCTCTATCAAGGCTTCCCCTGTAGATGCAATGAGAGCCGCTGCCAAGAAAGAGAAGATAAAGCCCTCACGCCACGGCTCGGGAATCGAGCAGGGTCACGGCTTTATCGGCGCATACTCCGCACTCAGCGCAAAGCGCAACAAAAAGCGCTATATCATCACGCTGGTATCAATGGTAATGAGTATCGTGCTTTTCACCGTGTTCTCCTACGGAATTGAGATCGCAACGGGCAATCTGCAGAATGAGTTCGATGTTAAGCGTATGCCTTATGACTACACCGCAAACCTCAGCGTTACCGACCCTCAGACCGTTTATGAAAGAGCGGAGCTGATGAAGCAGTCGGGATATTTCACCGATGTTCAGTATGACACTCACCTGTCGCTGTTCGGCATGACATCTTCCGCAGGCGTTGACGACGGCACGGAGCTTTCAAAGAGCGAGACTGTTTTCATCGACATTCACCCCGTAAACCGTGAGACATATGAGAAATACATTCAGTCCGATGTAAGCTATGACGACCTTTCAAACGGTCAGCTCATGCTTTGCAGCGGAATGTACTCCACCGCAGGAAAGCTGCTTTATACCGTTTACAGCAGTGCCCCCGAAAGCATTTCCGCCGCTCCCTTTGCGGATTACAAAGTAGATCTCCTTGACGAGCGCAGCTTTGATACGGCAGGCATCTACACCACCGACAACAGGGTATATCGCTCTACAGACGGCCGTATTTCCGCTGTTATGGCAGAGGAAAGCTACAATGAGCTTTTTGCTCAATGCGGTGCAGACTCGGGCACATCGTCAATAGCCGTTTCCGACGGCAGCGAGATAATAGTTTACAGCAGAACTATCTCGGCAAATGCAGCAGTCGGCATGGAAGAGCAGGCAGAGGTTTATATGAACAACCACTTCTACAATTCCTACAGCAACAACCTCTCCGATATGAACCTTTCCTACGCACTGCTCAGCATGATAAAAACAGCAGGCTATGCGGTGATAGTGCTTATCGCCCTCATTGCCCTTATCAACGTGGTGAATATCATCTCCTCCAACGTTACGGGCAGAACTTCCGAGCTTGCAATGCTCCGTGCCTGCGGAATGTCCAAAAAGCAGCTGAACAAGCTTATGCTCACCGAAAGCCTTTTCTATGCGGTAATGGCAGGCATCGCCTCACTTCTGATAACCGAGCTTGCGATTTTGGTGATACAGATACCCTTTATGACCCATTTCCACGACCTGGATATGGACGATCTGGGCTTTGCATTCTCCTATCTTGCACCCATAAAGTACATCGTTATCGCAACGGCTGTGTCCTATCTGGCGGCAGCTGTATCCTCCGTTATCCCAGGCTCGCACATAGCAAAGGCACCTATCGTTGAAAGCATTGAAAGCGCAGAAATATAAGGAGCGGCAATGAACGAATTTGATAACATTTATCACACCGATGAATATCGCCGCTTCATGGTACAAAAAGAGGAAAACATATCCGACCTGTGCCGTGAAGAGCGGACTATCCCCCTTGACCTCGGCTACAGCCTGTGGTGCGGAGAATATGCCCACCGAACCGACAACGGCCGCTCATACAGATGCAGACTGTTTTCCCCCGAGGGGAAGCCGGTTTTTGGCTACACATTATATCACAATATCTTTGAAAGCGACGCTGTAAAGCTATTATTTGCCCCCGATGGGCTGTATTTCTTCTACCTTGAGGGGCTTTACGGCTACAGCATTCTGCGGCTTTCGGATATGGCAGCAATGCACTATGTTCCCCGTGACAGCTCATTTGCCATAACTGACCTGCACTATTGCAGCGAAAACAGGATAGCGGCAGTCAGCGGATTTCATAACAAGACTGCCGATGTGGCGCTTATCGACCTTTCCGACCCGATAAAAGAGCCTGAAAAGATAACTCCCCTCTTCCCCATAATAAATCCCGAGAATGGCTATGACAGGTTTGAGGATATCGACTTTGTTCGCTGGGAAAAGGGCGGCAGGCTCATTGTCCGCACCGACGCAGGCGAAGAATTTGCCTTTAATACTAACGACCTGAGAAAATTTATGGATTAAAATAGGATTAAAATACTAAAAAATCATTGCTATTTTGTGTAACTTATGATATCATAATAATTGTTAAGAAAAACAAACACCCCGTTATTATCTGACGGGGCATCATGACGAAAGGATTATGTTTTATGTGGACAGTTTCAATGCTTAAAGAGAACGCAAAAGCGGCACTGAAAAACTTTTACTGGCCTGCTTTTCTCGTTTCTCTCATCTTTATCCTGCTGACAGGCACAGGTTCAAGCAGCTCGGGAGGCGGCTCCTCAGACGAGTTCATAAACGAGTATTACAATAACTACAGCAATTCCTCCGACAGCAGCTACGACTACGGCGATTACAGCAGCGACGATGATTATGATTACAGCTACGACTACGATGATGATATCGACAGCTCATTCTCTCAGGACGATTATGAGCAGATATTCAACGATATGTTCTCGGGCTTCAGCGATATGCTGGGCGATACCAGTGTCTCGGCAATAATATCGGTAATCATTGTAATGATAGTTACGCTGGCTTACAACATCTTCTTTGCAAATCCCCTTACAGTCGGCTACAACAATTTCTTCCTCAACGCACGCACGGGAAATGCTGGCGTGGGCGAGCTCTTCTCCCAGTTTAAGCATGGTCATTACATGGCAACCGTAAAGAATATGTTCTTCCTCAAGCTTAGACTTTTCCTTTGGTCGCTGCTGGTTCTTATCCCTATCGGCATCGGAATTCTGATCTTTGCAAAATCCGACAGCCGTGATATAATGGGATCGCTTGTTCTTTCAATTCTTATAGTTGTTCCCCTGTATTTTGTGGCACTTATCCCTCAGATAATAAAGAAGTACGAGTACTTTCTTGTTCCCTACATAACCGCAGAAAACCCCAACATCACCCCCAACCGTGCCCTTGAGATAAGCTCTCAGACAATGAAGGGCGAGAAAATGCACTGCTTCGGTCTCCAGATGTCCTTTATCGGCTGGCTTATCCTCGGCGGACTGGCAGGAAGCATCTTTACTGCGTTCCTCGGCGTTCTGCTTGGCAGCGCTGCCACTGCAGCTGGAATGGCTCTCATTTACCCCTATCTTTACGCAACACTTGCAGAGTTCTACTGCTGCATGAAGGAAAAAGCTATTGCAACAGGCATTTCTTCCAGAGATGAGCTTGACGGACTGTACGGCCGTGCCGCAAACGCACAGCCTTTCGGTCAGCCCATGGGCTACTCCGATCATCAGGGCTACGAGCCATATCAACCCACTGCTCCCTCTCAGCCTGCTGACAACGGACTTTTCGGTGAGTCAAAAAGAGACGATAATGATGACAACTACAACGGACCTGAGATAAAGTAACACCTGAATAAGATACAATGGCTGCTGCGGTAATGCGGCAGCTTTTGTTTTTTCAGTAACACGCATTTTTTATTGGAGGCTATTTGATGATAAAAGATATTATTATGAGCCACGAAGCCGCTATGTGGGAAGCTGCAAGACGCTGTGACAGCTCCGCTTTTCTTGAGGTCGTAAGCGAATCTGCGGTCATGGTATGCGGCGGATCCAAATGCACCGGTGCTGACTACGCCCGCATCATAAGCGAATTTGACTGCAAGTCCTACAAAATATCCGATTTTGAGGTCATCGCTCAAAGTGATGATATTGTTCAAGTTCACTACATCATTGAAACAGTGGCTGAAAAGCCTGAAAATCAGGATCTTGCAGGCAGGTTCCACATCACCTCCACATGGAAAAAGGGGGACAAATGGAAGCTTATTTTCAACATGGATTCAAGGATATATGAATAAATGCAAAAAACGCACGGTTGAAGTTAAAAGTTCAACCGTGCGTTTTTTTATCAATATCTTTTGCCTTTGAGCTTACAATATTCCTCGAACACTTTCAGGCAATCTTCCCTCTGCTCACATTCCAGCGGGATGATTTCCATGCCGTTTTTCAGTGCGGTGTAGAAATCCTCGTCCCTGAAGCCTATTTCTGCGGTGTCGTGAGCGGTGCAGCCGTAAACTATGCGGCTGATATTTGCCCACATTGCTGCGCTAAGGCACATGGGGCAGGGGTAAGCGGTGGTATAAAGCGTACAACCGCTCAGGTCGTGGCTGCCGATATTTTTGCAGGCATCTCTTATTGCCGCAACCTCGCCGTGCATTGTTGGGTCATGGTCGGCAAGCACTCGGTTGTGACCTTTTCCGATCATCTCGCCGTCCCTTACGATAACGGCACCGAACGGACCGCCCTCGCCGTTTCTGATACCCTTGTAAGCCTCATCGGCTGCTATATCCATATACATCATTTATGCAGTTTCTTCTCCTCTGCGTTTATCATGCCCATAAGCTCGCTTATTGCCTGATCTGTATTTCTGCGCTTTTGAGGTGCTGCGGGCTGAGGTGCTGCGGGCTGAGGTGCCTTGACCTCCTTAACAGCTTCCCTGACGGGCTGTTTTACTTCCGGAATTACAGTGTGCTGTGCTTCATTGTGTGAAACCGCTTCCTGAACGGGAGCTGTCGGTGCAGCTTCAACAGCTGCAGGAGCTTCCTTAGATATATTCTCACTTGCTGTCTCGGGCTTCTTATCCTTATGAAGCTCGTGACCAATAGTGAAAAATCCTGCAGACTTTCTGTCGTTTACCTGCTGTTCCTCGTCCTCAACTATCTCCTGGCGCTTTATTCTGCCGCCGTAAAGCTGGTCATCAGCCTTATCGGAAAGGTAGGAATAGAAGCTGTCGGTATTGGGTGTCTTGGGCTTGGGGATAACGTGCTTGGGCTTTTCCTTTTTCTTCTCTGCCTCGGGCTTTTCAAAGGTGAAGATAGGACCGTCCTTATCTATCTCGGCAGCCTTGCCGCTGTCATCAACGGTGAGAACGCCTGCCGCCTCATCTGCCTTCTTGGCAATGGGTCTGAGCTTCGGCTCTTCATCGGCGGGGATATCGTCGCTGAACATATCCTCAAATCTGTTGTCGGAATCCTTCATTATCTCGTCCAGATCGTCCAGAGAGGAAGCGTCCTCTTCCTTGCGCTTTACGTTGATTATCCTTATCACCTGGAACACTATTATAATAAAGCTGGGGATAATGATTATCAGCATTATTCCGAAAGTAGAAGTTACAAAGCCCAGCATTGAGCCAAGGCCTGCGCTCTGGTAGATAGCCTTTGCAATAACATTATCCCTCGGTATCTTGAACGTATCCGCAGCGGGAGCTGTGTCAAACTTTACCACGTAGGAAATCTGACCGTTCTCGTTCACTATCTGCACAACTCTGGTAAGCACCGTGGTCTCATCGACCTTGCAAAGCACCACGCTGCCCTCCTTGATATTGTCTATCTCGGAAGCCTTTGCGATTATCGCCGTGCCTGCGGGGATATCGGTCTCCATATTAACCGCCATTGTGCGGTAGAAGGTGTATCCGAAGAACTTGGGTGTGGCGCCTGTTTTGCTGAACGAAAAATAAACCACCAGCATAAAGATTATAAGCACGATAAGAACTGTTATCACTATACCCTCAATAATATTGACGGGTGAGCGCTTTTTATCAGCAGAAATTTTTTTAGCCATAATTACCTCCGAAAGCTATAATTTTTTGTCTCTTCATAATTCGATACCTTTTATCATTATAGCATATCTGTCGGCAAATTTCAAACATTTTTTCATTATTTTTGTAATTGATCTGAAAACAGGAAAATGCGCCCCTTCGGTATTACCCTATCAGAGCGCATTTCCTTGCATTGTTATTTTCAGGGATGGAGATAGCTTTTAGTCCTCTTCGTTATCCTGGAGAGCGTCGTATCCGACTTCACCGGTTCTTACACGAACAACGTCCTCAACATTGTAAACGAAGATCTTACCGTCACCGATGTGGCCGGAGTAAAGTGCCTTTCTTGCGGCTGTGATAACTGTTTCAACAGGAACCTTGCAAACCACAACATCGACCTTTACCTTAGGAAGCAGTGAGGGTTCAACAGGAGTACCTCTATAGTACTCGGCAGCACCTCTCTGAGTACCGCAGCCAAGTACCTGTGTAACTGTGATACCTGTTACGCCGATATCTGCAAGAGATCTCTTGAGAGTCTCGAACTTGTTCTGCTTGCACACAATGGAGATCTGAGTGTATTTGAGTCCGCCTTCGGGAATTGCTGCATCAGAAGCCTTGGAAGGCTTGTAGGTCTCAACGGGAACAGCTGCATTTACGGGAACAGGCTCGCCTGCTTCAGCATATGCCTCTGTATCAACTGCCATAACAAATCCGGAGTAAGAGCTTTCGATACCGTGCTCTTCGATATCCAGACCAACAACCTCTTCGTGAGCGGAAACTCTCAGACCGATAGTTGCCTTGATGATAAGGAATGTAATTGTGATAGTGATAGCTGCCCAAGCGCCTACTGTAAGAACGCCGAGAGCCTGACGGCCGAGAAGCTGGAAGCCGCCGCCGTAGAAAAGACCGTTAAGTGCTGTGAACTCATCTGCACTTGCATTTACGGGGATAGAATAGCCGGGAGCCTTAGATGTTGCGAAAAGACCAACTGCAAGAGTTCCCCAGATACCGTTAAGGCAGTGTACTGCGACCGCACCAACGGGGTCATCAATGTGGAGCTTGTAATCAAGGAACCATACACCGAAGGGAACCAGAAGTCCTGAAACGATGCCGACCATGATAGCGCCGAAGCAATCCATAACATCGCAGCCTGCGGTGATACCAACAAGACCTGCAAGGGAAGCGTTAAGGCACATTGAAACATCGGGCTTGCCGTACTTGAGCCATGTGAAGATCATGCAGACAACTGTTGCAACTGCGGGAGCAACTGTTGTGGTAAGGAATATAGATCCGAGCTGAGGGCCGCTTGTTGCAGCAGCACCGTTGAAGCCGTACCAGCCGAACCAGAGAATGAAGCAGCCGAGGGCACCGATCGTCAGAGAGTGACCGGGGATAGCCTTTACCTTTACGATCTTGCCGTCCTTGTCCTTAACGAACTTGCCGATACGGGGACCAAGGAGCTTTGCGCCGATGAGAGCGGAGATACCGCCGACCATGTGGATAGCGCAGGAACCTGCAAAATCGTGGAAGCCCATCTGAGCCAGCCAGCCGCCGCCCCAGATCCAGTGAGCCTCAATGGGATAGATAAGAGCGGAGATAACGCCCGAGTAGATGCAGTAAGAAAGGAACTTTGTTCTTTCTGCCATAGCTCCCGAAACGATGGTAGCTGCTGTTGCGCAGAACACAAGGTTGAATACGAAGCCTGAGAAGTTGAAGTTATCATATGCTGTGAAAAGATCAAAGCCGGGCTTGCCGATAAATCCTGCAACGTCCTCACCAAGAAGGAATCCGAAACCGATAAGAATGAACATTACTGTACCGATACAGAAGTCCATCAGGTTTTTCATGATGATGTTGCCGGCGTTCTTTGCTCTTGTAAAGCCCGTCTCAACCATTGCGAAGCCTGCCTGCATAAAGAACACCAGTGCAGCTCCTATGAGGAACCATATACCGAAGGCCTCGGCATTGACTGCCTCACTTATTGTTGATAAGATATTTGCTTCAGTCATTTTTAATCACCCTCCATTAAAACACACAACGGCACCGTAAAAATGAGTATTCCCTGACAGATACACATTTTTTCAGCGCCGTTGCTGTTTTTTCTTTATGTCTGTATTATACTCCTTAATTCCGCCCATGTCAAGGGATTTTTGAAAATTTATGCAATTAAATATATTTTAACTTGCATTTTAAGGCTATATTATCCGTTTTATACAGTTGCTTCCACAAAATTATGACATTTTATTATATTTATCATTCATTTTTGTGTATAGCCTATTTGCATATGGGCATAAAAAAAGCACCGCAGTGATGCGATGCCCTCATATTCAGCCCTCATATTCATATAAGATGTGTGTTGACTCAGATGAGCTGTGCGTCCTTGTGTACGCCTGTGATGGAAAATACCACCCATTCCGCAATATTTGTGGCATGGTCAGCGATACGCTCCATATATTTTGCTATCATAAGCAGGTCAAGGGCGCTGTTTGCCTTGCTACTGTCCTTGACTATCATATCGGTAAGCTCGGTCTTTACACGCAGGAAAAGATCATCTACTATGTCGTCGGACTCGATAACGCTCTTTGCAAGGGCTTCATCGTTATACACATATGCGTTTATTGCCCCTGTGAGCATCTTGACAGCTTCATCAGCCATTTTGGGTATATCCGCCAGGTCGGGCTTGTCGGGGCCTTCGTCCAGAAACAAAGCTATCTCGGAGATATCCACCGCATGGTCGCCTATGCGCTCCATATCGGTTATCATTTTAAGCGCTGCGGAAACACGTCTCAGGTCGGAAGCCACAGGCTGCTGCTGGAGGATTATTCTCAGGCAGCGGCTCTCTATCTGCTTTTCCATCTCGTCAATGTTGCAGTCAGCCTCTATCGCCTTTTTGTTAAGCTCATCATCACGGCGCACCAGTCCGTTGACAGCGGCAGTTATGGCGTTTTCAACCATTCCGCCCATGCGCACCATTTCAAGATTAAGCTCCTTGAGCTGTTCGTCAAATTGCCTTCTCAATGCCATCTTCCTTTCATTAACCGAATCTGCCTGTGATGTAGTCCTCTGTTCTCTTGTCTGTAGGCATGGAGAACAGCTTTTCGGTCTCACCGAATTCCACTATCTCGCCGTGAAGGAAAAATGCAGTCTTGTCGGAAATACGGGTGGCCTGCTGCATATTATGTGTAACTATTACGATGGTATAATCTTTTTTCAGGTCAAAGCAAAGCTCCTCTATCTTCATGGTGGAGATAGGGTCTAGGGCAGATGTAGGTTCGTCCATGAGTATTACCTCAGGCTTTACTGCCAGCGCTCTTGCAATACAAAGTCTCTGCTGCTGACCGCCTGACATTCCCAGGGCGGACTTTTTCAGTCTGTCCTTTACCTCGTCCCAGATAGATGCCTGCCTGAGGCTCTTTTCGATTATCTCATCAAGGTCAGCCTTTCTGCGGATACCGTGGGTGCGGGGGCCGTAGGCGATATTGTCATAAATGCTCATAGGGAAAGGATTGGGCTTCTGGAAAACCATGCCCACACGTCTTCTCAGCTCTGTTATCTCAATGTCCTTGTAGATGTTCTGACCGTCAAGGAGAAATTCTCCCGTGATCTTGCAGCCCTCAACAAGGTCGTTCATACGGTTGATGGATTTGAGCAGTGTGGATTTGCCGCAGCCTGAGGGGCCAATGAATGCCGTTACTTCGTTGGGTGCGATGTTAAGGCTCACATTTTTCAGGGCGTGAAAATCCCCGTAATAAAGGTCGCAGCCCGATATGCTGAGTTTATAGTCGGAAGGCTTTACAATATTTTCATTATCCATAAAATAGCTCCTAATAATTTTATCATGCTCCCTGACGGGCGGCAAATCTTCGTGCGATCATCTCTGCAATGGTGTTAAGGAGAAGAACTGTAACCAGCAGGATAACAGCCGTTGCGGAAGCCTCACCCATGTGAAGTCCCTCTCTTGAAAGGGAGTACATATGAATAGACATGGTTCTTGCGGAGTCGAGAACGGATTCGGGTATCTTTGCCACAGTACCTGCTGTGTAGATAAGGGCAGCTGTTTCACCCACGATACGGCCTATGGAAAGGATTATTCCCGAAAGGATACCGCTTGCAGCGGAGGGGAGAACTATTACGAACACAGTTCTCAGCTTGCCTGCTCCAAGACCGAAGCTTCCCTCACGGTAGCTGTCATCAACGGCGAGGAGAGCCTCCTCGGTGGAGCGGATTATGGTGGGAAGCACCATTATAGCCAGCGTAAATGAACCTGCCAGAATGGAATATCCCCACTTGATAGCTGTTACGAAGAAGAGCATTCCGAAAAGTCCATAGATGATAGAGGGAATGCCCGAAAGCGTCTCGGTGGCAAGTCTGATGATCTTTACCAGCTTGTTGCCCCTCTTTGCATATTCGCAGAGGTATATTGCACAGAACACGCCCAGAGGCACTGCGATAAGCAGCGTGATGCCTACCATCTCAACGGTGGTGATGATAGAGGGCAGCATTGATACGTTTTCCGTGGTATAGTTCAGAGCGAAAAGGCTGGGTTTAAGGTAAGGTATTCCCTTTACGCACACATATCCTACCAGCGCAATGAATAGGAATATCGTAACTGCGCAGGCAAGTGTTACAAGTATCATCATTATCAGCGAAAAGGGGTGGGTCTTGTATGTTCTCAGCTTTTCCCTGAGCTTTGTTTTAAAAAGTTCGGCTTTTTCTGCCTTTGTCATAATGAGCCTCCTCAGTTCTTCTGCTTATTGAGCAGTGAGAAGCAGATATTGAGAATGAGTATGAATACGAACAGCACAACGCCTGTTCCGATAAGTGCGTCATAGTGAAGATCTGCTGCATAGCCCATTTCGGTAACGATGTTTGCTGTAAGGGTCCTTACACCCTCGAGTATTCCCTTGGGCATTCTTGCCTGGTTGCCCGCAACCATGATAACTGCCATGGTCTCGCCGATAGCACGTCCTATGCCGAGAATAACCGAGGACATTATGCCCGATCTTGCGGCAGGAAAAATAACCGTTGCAACAGCTCTTTCGTGAGTCGCTCCCAGAGCAAGCGCACCCTCATAATAGCTGGAGGGCACTGCGTTCATGCTGCTCTCGGAAAGTCCCACAACGGTGGGGAGTATCATTATACCCAGCAGCACGGAGGCTGTGAGAATGCTGTTTCCGTCTTCGCCGAAATGCTGTCTTACCAGAGGAACGATAACGATCATTCCGAAGAAGCCGTAAACGATAGAGGGAATGCCTGCCAGCAGGTTTATCATGGGCTTGAACACGCCGTACAGCTTCTTTGGGCAGAAGTGTGACATGAATATTGCTGTGAGAAGTCCTATGGGCACGCCCACCAGAACCGCTCCTGCGGTGATGTAGATACTGCCCAGTATCATGGGGAGTATGCCATAGCTTGCAGGTGTGTCGTTGGGCTTCCACTTTTCGCCCAGCAGGAAGTCAAAAACGCCTATTTTTGAAATAGCGGGAACGCCGTTTACGAAAATAAACAGGCAGATAAGTACAACTGCAAGTATGGAAACACACGCCGCAAGTAAAAATACGACGTGCATTACAATTTCAAGTATTTTATATGATGATCTTGTTTTAGTTTCCATGCTCTTCTCTGCGGCAGTTGTCATTGCCGCCTCACTCACTGAACGTCTCCCCAGGAAGTGATCTCGCCTGTGAAGATACCCTTGATCTGATCCATAGTAATGTTATCAAGGCCGTTCTGGTTGTTTACGATGATTGCGATACCGTCCATTGCGATAGCGGTAGGAGTAAGACCTGCTTCAAGCTCGCTGTCCTTAAGGTCACGGGAAGCCATTCCGATATCGCAGGTGCCCTCGATAGCTGCCTTCATACCGGAGGTGGAGTCGGACTGCTGAACTTCGATAGTAACATCGGGGTTAAGTGCCTTGTATGCTTCTGCAAGCTTTTCCATAACAGGTGTTACGGAGGAGGAGCCTGCTACAACGATCTTTCCGGAAGCGCCGCTTGCGGTGTAGCTCTTGGTATCATCGGAAGGAATGTACTTGTTTTCCTCAATTACCTTCTGACCCTCGGTGCTCATGATGAAGTCGATGAAATCCTGGGACTGTGCGCTGAGACCTTCCTTGACTGCAATGTTGAAAGGTCTTGCTACGGAGTAGGTGCCTGCCTTGATGTTTTCAACGGAAGCCTCTGTGCCGTCAACGCTGAGAGCCTTTACGGTGTTGTTGAGGGAGCCGAGGGAGATGTATCCGATAGCGGACTCATTGCCTGCGACCTGTGTCATAACAACATCGGTGCTGTTTGCGATGATGGCGTCTTCTGTGGTGCGGTCAGCCTTGTTGCCGTCAGCGTCCTTTTCCTCAACGCCTGTAAGCTCAACGAAAGCGCCTCTTGTGCCGGAGCCGTCCTCACGGGAAACAACGGTGATGGCTGTGGTGAGCTTTGCTGCAGCAGCTGTTTCTGCATTTGCTGCGGAATCGGCAGCAGCAGAGGTTGCAGCAGCAGAACCGCTGTCAGTGCTTCCGCAGGCAGTTGCAGATACAGCCATGGTCATAGCCGCTGCAATATATGCGATCTTTTTTACAATAGAAGTTTTCATAATTTTCTTTCCTTTCGGGCAGCTCTTGCTGCCTCTGTTATTTGTCCTTTCAGGTACAGTTATTATGATACTACCCTATTGTAAAATCCAAAACCACAGAAAAGTGAAAACAGGGTGATTTGTATTTCACTTTGATTTTACAAATATAAACAAGTCTGAACAGAAATAAAAAAATACCTGTCACCGCAATGATAACAGGTATTTTGGTATGATGTTATTCCTTTACATATTTCATTATGTCGTCGTAAATGGCTCTGTAGCCGTCTTCCTTGATGTGCATTCCCTCGATGGTGTATTCCGCTTTCAGCCTGCCCCGATCATCTTTCAGGTTGCGGCTGATGTCGATATAGCGCTGACCGTGCCTCTCGGCAAGCTTCTTCACCTCGGCATTTGCAGCAGCTATCTTCTCATTGGTGCGTATTTTCAGGCACTCTTTCATTTCGGGAGCGGCAGCCTCGTAATTTACGGGATAATATGCCATGAGGTATATCTTCACATTTGGGACTTTTTCTATCTCGTCAAGTATCTTGCTGTAGTTGTCAATGACCTGACTTATGGGGATAGATGACCAGCTAAGGTCATTTGTGCCGATATTGATGAACACCTTTGAGGGCATAAGGTCAACAGCACACACATCTATCACTTTGAGCAGCTCGTCGGTGATAAATCCGCCAACGGCTCTGTTGTAGATAACCGTGCTGTCGTGATGCTCCTCCAGCAGCTTGTTTATGGGGAACATCTCCATAAGCGAAGAGCCTGTGAAAACTACCTGTCCTTTAAGTGCGGTCTTGTTAAGCTCTCTGTAGCGTTCTACTTTCATTTCCTTGTCTGTCATAATAATTCTCCTTGGTCTATATTATTAGAACCCGTCTTCACAAGCATATGCGCACGTCTTTTCGGCAAATTTTGCCGCAGACTGCGTTAAAAATCCTTGCCGGGCGAAAGCCCGCCTGCGGATTTTTGCCTACTCTGCAACAAAATTATGCTCGAAAATCCGCACACATTTCTTATGAAGACAGGTTCTTATACTTACAACTTAACACTAAACATCTTAACAAATCAGAATTATACCACGTCCGCAGGGAATTTGCAACCAAAACAGCACAGCTTACCCGTTTGTGAACAGTATCAGAACAGATCAAGCATACTGTCAAGATAGATCTTTTCTCTCACCCGCAGCTGATACTCGGGCTTTGTCATATAATAAAGCAGAAATTCCAGTATCAGTGCACTGCCCAGTCCCCTGCCCTCTATCTTGAAGTTGGAAAAGCCCATTGGCAGATAGATGTTCAGGATATCGTCCGTGCCGATAAATGCAGGGTTTTCCATTGCCTTTGAAAACAGATATCCGTCGGCGGAATTCGGAGCGGTGCAGATGTGGTCGGGGCAGCTTTCCCCAAGGTTCTTGCGGCACACGTTCTCGTAGCAGACTTTTCTGTCCCTGCAGCCGATATAGCAGCACTCGTTGCACAGAAATTCCGTCTTGCCCTTCTGTTCCCGTGCCATGGCACTTAGCCTGTCAAACGCCTTGTTTAAGCGAAAATCGGGCACAACATACATAAAATCATCACGCTTGGTCTCATCTTCAAACCGTGAAAAATCCGTCAGCACTTTTGTGGTGGAGGATACAAAATAAAAGCTCGGGTAATGCTTTTTAAGATATTCCATCAGCATATCCGAACAGATGATAACTCCGCTTGCAGGCTCGCTTTCGGAAAACAACTCGCACAGAGCGTTGCATTTTCTGTCCGCAAGATGCTCTTCTCTAAGAAGCGAATTGCTGAACGTGAGCCGTGGGGAGATATGATATTCCCTCATCAGCGCCAGCACATCACGGGGGGCATGGTCGCCGAACCCCACACGTCCGCCGCCCCAGATACAGTCCGAGGGAGCGCCGTATATGGAGCCGATATCGCACCAATCATAGAAATACTCCCTATGCTCACGATACAGCGGCAGAAATGCGCTGTACAGCTCATAAAACTCAAACAGCCCCGGAAGGTGGTAATGTGCTGTGTTATTTTGCGGGATATTCATATTGATTCACCTCGAATGTGTTGGTTTTGAAATTTGCTGTTCATACAAACTAACGTTGCCGAGCCGCGAATAAGAGATTTCTCTCAAAATGTCTCAACGAAACGGCAGCGGCAACATGCCGCCAAATTGGGATTTTGTCTCTCCATCAGACGATGAAATAAAGCTTCTGCCTGCAATCTCTAACCACTATGATCTATTTTCCGTCAATCGTAGATAAAAATTTTAGCATCATTGCATTTATCTCGTCTATCTGCTCTCCCACAAAATGAGGATGGTGCCCGCCATCCTTTACCTCATAAGCTTTTGCAGCAGGCACTTTTTCCAGTAATTCCGCACAAGTTCCAAAAGGGTCATTTTCTCCATTAATAAAAAAAACTGGACATTTTATCCCAGCCCATTCTTCCTCTGTAAGGCTCGGATGTGACTGCCAATCTGAAACTGTTTTCCTTAAATAAGTTTTCCAGTCACCTTTATGTGCTTCATAATGCCGAAGTTTCATATCTTCAATAAAATCGGTATCATTCCTGCTTATAAGACTTTCTGGCAAGAAATCCACTGCACCATCGGCTCTGGGATATGCACCTCCACCAATCGATATAAGACTTTTCACTTTTTCCGGATATTTCGCTGCCATATAATAACCTACATATGCTCCGCAACTATAGCCAATTAAATGGGCACTTTTTATTTCCAATGCGTCAAGAAAATTTGCCATATCATCTGCTATCATACGACTATTCCAATCTAAATTTTCACACATGGTACGCCCGTGACCACGAAAATCAGGGTAAAGACAACGATAATGACCTGCAAAAGGAAGAATTTGTCCCGAAAATGCTAATAAGCCTCTGCTAAAATGACTGTGTAAAAACAGAACAGTCTCCCCTTTTCCAAATTCTTCATAAAACATATTCAAATCATTTAATTTAATGTAAGGCATTTTCCTCTCTCCTTAATATATAAAATTGAATATCGCCTGAAATTATGAATTTGCAAAAATAAAAAACAAAATAATACCATTTAAATGGCTCTTCATCAAATTCCGATTTGTCATTCACACAAATAAACGGTACAGAGCCACAAATAAGAGATTTTCCTCAAAATATCTCAGCGAGACGGCAGCGGCGACACGCCGCCAAAGCGTAATTTACCATTCACATAAATTAAAGTTACCGAGCCGCAAATAGAAGATTTATCTCAAAATATCTCAGCGAATCGGCAGCGGCGACACGCCGCCAAGCAAGCATTTTCCGCAAAACATATCCGTATTTCCGATTATACCACACCGCCGCACATTTTTCAAGCTCAGCCGTTTTCATCATGGGTCAGCAGCTTTTTATATGCAGAGTCAATGCCGATAGCACCGAGCGGGGCGGTTATGAGTATGGCAAGCACCGCAACGGAAAGCACTATCTTGCCGCAGGGAAGCCCCATTGCCAGCGGAACGGAGCCTATAGCCGCCTGAACTGTCGCCTTGGGCAGATATGCGATGATGCAGAAAAGCCGCTCCTTAAAGCTGAGGGACGTTTTTACCAGGCAAAGCGAAACGCCTATGCCACGGAAGATGAGCGCCGCAAATATCATCGCCACCGCTGCAATGCCCGCTTCAAGGGTGTAGCGGATATCCACAGCTGCGCCTACCAGCACAAAGAGTATGACCTCCGCCGCAAGCCACAGCTTTCCGAACTTCTCCGAAAGCCTTGCCGTCACCTGCGGAACGCAGCGTATCCTTATAACGCACGCCATGCTTACCACAGCCAGCAGTCCCGAAACGGAAACTATGCCCTTGAGCCATGTCTCCACAGCCATCAGCAGGAATGACACGCCCAGAACTATTATCACCTTGACGCTGTTTCTTACGCAGTGCCTGTGGGCATATGATGTCTCAAAAAATACGCTCAGCACAAAGCCTGCGGCAGCTCCCAGAGCTATGCCCAGAACTATTGATACGGGGATATTCACAAAGCCCATGACATTTGCATGGCCACCCTGTGCCATTCCCGAAAATGTGGAAAAAAGCACTATTACAAAGATATCATCGCAGGAAGCTCCTGCAAGAATAAGCTGAGGTATGCTTTTTTTCGTGCCGTATTTTTCGTCCATGAGCCGCACCATTCTGGGCACCACTACCGCAGGCGATACCGCAGCCAGCACCGCTCCCATGACTGCCGCCTCGATGCGTGTTACCTCCAGCAGAGAGGGCGCCAGCAGGAAAAACGCCAGTATCTCGCAGCTTGCGGGAACACATGACATCATTATCGCAGGTCTGCCCACCTTTTTCAGGTCGGACAGATCAAGCGACAGCCCCGCTTTGAGCAGGATAATGATAAGCGCCATCTGCCGCAGGTCCGAGGATACCGAAAGTATCGACGGGTCAAGCAGGTCAAGCACATACGGCCCCAGCACAATGCCCGTTATAAGCATACCGATTATCCCGGGCAGTTTCAGCCGCTTGCACACAGCCGCCATAAGCAGCCCCGCAAGGAAAATAAAAGCCAGTGATGTTAACATATTACTCCTCCTTAAAAACAAAAAAGCCGACAGCTTCTGCGTAATATCGCAGAAGTCATCAGCTAATAAGCGGTTTTGGTTTCCCAAGGGAGCACTTCATTCCCTTTGTTAAGTTGTATCTTGATTATACACCCTTTTTGCGGATATGTCAAGGAAAAATTTTATCCGTTAAGCGCCTCGGAAAGAGTTCTCCAGCCAAGCATAGCGCACTTTACTCTTGCGGGCATATGGGAAATGTCCCTGAGAGCGGAGGCTTCTTCAAGGCTTTCTATCTCCTCTTCCGTTGCCTCGCCCCTTATCATTCTCATGAAGATGTCGCTCTTTTTGAGTGCATCTTCCTTCTTACATCCTATTACCATTCCAAGCATGATATCAGCAGATGCCTGAGAAATGGCGCAGCCGTCGCCCACAAATGCGCCGTCGGTGATGATGTCGCCGTCGGTTTTCAGCTTAAGCTGTATCTCATCGCCGCAGCTGGGGTTTACTCCGTCAAGCACAATGTCCGCATCCGGAATGTCATGCTTGAAGTCGGGGTGCATATTGTGTTCGGTCAGTATCTCATTATAAAAGCTTCTGTTTTCCATATCCCATACGCTCCCTGACAGTCGAAAGACTGTTTATAAATTTATCTGCATCATCAAAGGTGTTGTAGAATGCAAAGCTTGCACGGACTGTTGAACGGCAGCCAAGGAAGCTGAGCAGCGGCTGTGCGCAGTGATGTCCCGCACGCACCGCAACGCCGTCGGCAGCCATTATCTCGCTTACGTCGTGAGGGTGAACATCGTCCACGGTAAAGGTGATTATCTCGCTGTGATCCTCCGCCCTGTCCGAGCCAATGATATTTATGCCCTCCATCTGCTGCATCTTCTTGAAGGTGTAAGCGGTAACGCTGCTTTCAAGCTCATGTATCTTATCAAATCCAATGCTGTTTATATACCCAATGGCAGCTTTAAGTCCTGCCGCACCAGCTGCGTTTACGGTTCCCGCCTCAAACTTGTGGGGAAGCTCCGCATAGACCGCAGATGTTCTTGTAACGGATTCTATCATCTCGCCGCCTGTAAGGAACGGAGGCATTTTATCCAGCAGCTCTTTTTTGCCGTAAAGCACGCCTATTCCCATAGGGGCATAAAGCTTGTGACCCGAGAATGCAAAGAAATCTGCTCCCAGCTCCCTTACGTTAACGGGGATATGGGGAGTGCTCTGTGCGCCGTCCACCAGCATGACAGCTCCCTTGCGGTGAGCGATCTCAGCCACCTGACGAATGGGATTTTCTCTGCCCAGCACGTTTGAAAGCTGGGTCATGGCAACTATTTTGGTCTTATCGGTGATGATATCCTCCACCTTGTTAAGGTCAACGCTGCCGTCCTTTTCGCACTCGATGAATTTCAGCACCGCACCTGTCTGACGGCATACCATCTGCCATGGAAGCAGATTGCTGTGATGCTCCATTATGGAAACAACCACCTCGTCCCCCGCATGAACTGCGGAAAGGCCGTAGCTGTACGCCACAAGATTTATGCTCTCGGTGGTGTTGCGGGTGAAGATTATCTCCTGAGAGGACTGTGCGCCGATAAAATCACGCACAGCATCCCTTGCGCTTTCGTATGCCTCGGTAGCCGCCACGCTGAGGTCATAAATACCTCTCAGCGGATTGGCGTTGTGCTTTTCGTAAAACTCACGCTCAGCGTCAAGAACGCACCCGGGGCGCTGAGTTGTGGCAGCGTTGTCAATATATATGGTGGGGTCCTGCATAAGCAGGGGGAAATCCGCCTTGTAATCCTTCACTGTTATCATTTTTTATTCCTCATCGGTATCTATTATTCCAAGGGCTTTCTGTGCCTGCTCCGCAAATTCCTTATCGTCCGACAGACGGATAAGGCGCTTGAGAGCGGCATATGCCATTATGCGCTCAGCCTCTTCCCTGCCTATTCCACGGCTCTCGAAATAGAAGAGCGTGTCATCGTCCAGCTCGCCGATGGTTGCGCCGTGGGAGCCTTCAACGTTCTCCTCCGAGCAGAGGATAAGGGGAACGGTCTTGTTTACCACATCGTCGCCCAGCATGATGACTGTCTCGTTCTCGCTGCCCTTTGAATCGGAAGAGCCTGTCTTGAAGTCGATAGTTCCTCTGAACACCTTTTTTGCGCTGTCCATAAGCGCACCTGCGGCATTTATCCCGCTGTGAGTATCCTTGCCCCAGTGGTTTACGGCGATATTATAATCAATAGTCTGTGAATTTTTGCCCAGATATGCGACTTCAACATTTATGGAGCTGCTGTCGCCCTCAAGCTCGGTGCGGTTATCCGAATAAATGTTGCCGTCGCCTGTCATAATGGTCATTATCTGAAATTTGCCGCCCTTGGAGCAGTTTGCAAATGTCTCGTGGCGGAGCTTTTCTGTGGGATTTAAAAGCTGTACGAGCTTTACGGAAGCATTCTTTCCGATATCAAAGCTCAGCTTCACGGCGCTGTTGCTTCTGTGCAGCTCATATACCGTAATGCTGCTGTTCTCCTCTGCGGTAAAGGAGACCTCCTTGTCGCCCGCTTCCGAAAAATCCAGCCTGAAAGGCTCGGGAGCTTCACCGCTTTTTACTGTGATGCTCTGCTTTGCGGGAGCGGTCTCTTCCCACTCCACCTCAGCGTAATTTACGCCCAGCCTGTTCCATGTGTTCACAGGCAGCTTGTTTATCTGTATCTTTTCTGACATATCAAACACCCTTTATCAGCCGATGCTGCCTTTCATTTCAAGACGGATAAGATTGTTCATCTCTACCGCATATTCCAGCGGCAGCTCCTTGGAAACATTGTCCGCAAAGCCGCTTACGATAAGCGCACGGGCATCTTCCTCGGTCATTCCTCGGCTCATAAGATAGAATATCGCATCTCCGCTTATGCTGCCGATCTTTGCCTCGTGTCCCACAGCAGCGTCCTTTGTGCGGATATCCATTGCGGGGATAGTATCCGAGCGTGACTCGGAATCCAGCATCAGTGACTGGCAGGATACGGAGGACTTTGCCTTTTTGGCGCTCTTTTCCACCACAACGCTGCTGCGGAATGTGCTTATGCCGCCGCTCTTGCTGATGGAACGAGTATTCATAAAGGAGCTTGTGTTCTTTCCGATGTGTACTACCTTTGCGCCTGTGTCAAGGTTCTGACCTGCGCCTGCAAAGGTAACGCCTGTGAACTCCATTTTGGAGTTATCGCCCTTGAGAATGCTCATGGGATAAAGGCAGCCCACATGAGAACCGAATGAGCCTGATACCCATTCAATAGTGCCGCCCTCTTCAACAAGTGCACGCTTGGTATTAAGGTTGTACATATTCTTTGACCAGTTCTCGATAGTGGAGTAGCGGAGCTTTGCGCCCTTTTTAACAAACAGCTCAACGCAGCCTGCGTGGAGGTTTGCCACATTGTACTTGGGTGCGGAGCAGCCCTCGATGAAGTGGAGGCTTGCGCCCTCGTCAACGATTATAAGGGTATGCTCGAACTGACCTGCGCCCTTTGCATTCAGTCTGAAATAGGACTGAAGGGGGATAGAAAGCTGAACGCCCTTGGGCACATACACAAATGAGCCGCCCGACCACACAGCACCGTGGAGAGCTGCAAACTTGTGGTCACGGGGAGTTACCAGCTTCATGAAATATTTCTTCACCATATCGGCATATTCGCCCTTCATGGCGCTTTCGATATCCATATAAACAACGCCCTCGGCAGCGACCTCCGCCCTTACGTTGTGATAAACAAGCTCGGAGTCATACTGAGCGCCCACGCCTGCAAGGGACTTTCTTTCCGCCTGAGGTATTCCCAGACGATCAAAGGTGTCCTTGATATCCTTGGGCACGTTTTCCCAGTTGTTCTGCATCTTTGTGTTGGGACGGACGTATGTGGCAATGTTGTCAATGTCCAGTCCTTCAAGTGAGGGCCCCCAGTTGGGAACGGGAGTTTCGTTGTATATCTGCAAGGACTGTAATCTGAACTGCTGCATCCAGACAGGGTCGTTCTTTTCCTTGGAGAGCTTTTCGATTATTTCGGGAGTAAGGCCGCTCTGCATACGGTATGCGTCGTTTTCCTCGTCCCGTATATCATATATGCTGCGGTCAATATCCGCAACCTGACTTTTTTCTTTCATGTGAGGTCATTCCTTTCCGTGGGATCAAACGCCGGCAAAGCCGTTGCTGTTTATCTCTTCAACCAGCTCTGCACCGCCGCTGCGGACAATAACGCCGTTTTCCATAACATGGGTCTCGTCAACGGTAAGTGCTTCAAGTATCCTTGTGCTGTGGGTGATGATGAGCAGTGAGCCGTGAACTCTCTCACGGAATATCTTTACGCCGTTGGAAACGGTGCGTACAGCATCAACATCAAGGCCTGAGTCGGTCTCGTCAAGGATAGCAAGCTGAGGTTCAAGCATAAGCATCTGGAGTATCTCAGCCTTTTTCTTTTCGCCGCCCGAGAAGCCGACGTTAAGGTCACGCTCGGCATAGGACTCGTCCATATTAAGGAGTTTCATTGTCTCTGCAAGCTTCTTCTTGAAGTCCCACAGGCGGATACGGCTGCCTGTTTTCTGCTCAAGAGCGCTGCGGATAAAGGAGCTGAGTGTAACTCCGGGAACTTCCAGAGGATTCTGGAAAGAAAGGAAAATGCCCTTCTTTGCTCTTTCGTTAACGGGCATATCGGTGATGTTCTCGCCGTTGAAGATTATCTCGCCCTGAGTAACGTCGTAAGCGGGATTTCCCGTTATGGCATATCCGAGAGTGGATTTGCCCGTACCGTTGGGGCCCATGAGAACGTGGGTCTCGTCATGATCTATTTCAAGGTCAACGCCGTGGAGTATCTCCTTTTCGCCGATATTTGCATCGCCTACGCTTACGTGGAGATCATGTATTTCAAGCAGTTTCTTTTTCATAAGTCTGTTTCCTTTCAATTATTGGTTATCGGTATGAAAATCACCGCAGCAGCAGTGAGTTTTTTCCTTGTCGTCCAGCAGGTCTTTCAGCGTGTAGCTGTCAACATAAGCGTTGATCTGCTCTGCAAGCCCGTTCCAGAACGGAAATGTGTAGCAGGTACAGTTTCCCGTACACTTTTTGCCGTCCTTTGCAAGGCAGGCAACGGGGATAAGGTCGCCCTCGACGGCTTTGAGTATCTCCCCCACGGTGTATTCCGATGGAGAACGCACGAGCCTGTAGCCCCCCACCTTGCCGATGGAGCTTTGCACCAGCTCTTTCTTGCAAAGCTCGGTCATAATGCTTTCCAGATACTTTCTGGAAATATCCTGCCGCTGTGCAATATCCTTGATCCTGATATTTTCATCGCCCTGCTGCTCTGCCATATCAAGCATCACACGCAGCGCATACCGCCCCTTAGACGATATCATCATAGGCACCGCTCCTTTCACAGCAAAGTTTATCATATCTTACCGATAGACATTATATAGCCGTAATAAACCGCATACCGAGTGCGTTTTATCATAACAAGGCTGTAAATTCATACCTTTTCAATAAGTATTATACCACAAACTCCTATAAAGTCAATAGGAATTTATAATAAGTCGTTGTATCAAAGCTGAAAATTTTATGAACGGGGCAGAATAAAAACATTTTCAATTACAGATATTTATTTCAGTCAGAAATTTTCTGTCTCACAGCCGGGCAGGAATATTGACACCCGAGCGTTTATGTTATATAATTAGCTATATATGTTTGCAACGGTTTAAAGCAAAAAAAAGCATAATACTAATTATAAACGAGGTGCCGGAATTGACCGCAGAAGAATTCATCGCCAATAATCTTGCCCCTATAATGGGTCTGCTTTTCCTGCTGATGACTATAGTAAAAAATGATACCATGGATCTGCCCGACAGGAAGCTGTTTTTGCATATCTGGATATTTGAGCTGCTGGAGCTTACAGCATATAACCTTGAGCTTGTTACCGCATCATACGACCACCCCACCAATATGCGGATATTTCTTTCCGCCCTGGGATATTCACTGCGGCCGCTGATACCGTACATACTTATCAAGCTGATAAAGCGTGTGGAAGACAAGAAAATATACGAGGTGCTGCTGATATTGCCGTGGGTACTGGCTGTGATACTGTCGTTCTCCGCATTCTTTACGGATATCGCCTACAGCTATGATGCACAGAACGTGTTCCACAGAGGTCCGCTGGGCTACTTCTGCCAGGTGATAACCGTATTGTATATGTTCATACTGATGATACGTGCTATCCGCTCCCATATCTTTGACAAAAGGATAGAATCAAAGGTAATGCTGCTGGTGATGGCATATATCACTGTTGCCATGGTGCTGGAAGCAGCTTTCGGCATAAGGAGCATAGGCAGGACTTCCATGGTGTATAGCACCGTTTTCTTCATGTTCGCCCTGCAGACAAACAAGCTGAGGAAGATGATACCCGCCGTCAGCGAGAACGAAGCGCTGAAAAACGCTCTTGCCGATGTTGAGCGTGCAAAGCAGGAGGCAGAAAGAGCAAACGCCGCAAAATCACGTTTTCTTTCAAGAATGTCCCATGATATCAGAACACCCCTTAACGGAATAATCGGTATCCTTGAAATAAACAGCAAGTGCCATGATGAACAGATCGAGCAGGAAAACCGTGATAAGGCAATGGTAGCTGCAAATCACCTGCTGAGCCTTATAAACGACGTTCTGGAAATGAGCAAGCTGGAGGACGAGAACACCAAGCTTGAACACACGGCTTTTGATCTTAAGGCTCTCACCGAGGACGTGCTTGTCATCACGGGAATGCGTGCCGCCGAAGAGGGCATCACCCTTGTTCACAGCGACTGCTCCTCTCAGTTCCAATATCCGTATGTTTACGGCAGTCCTCTTCACGTCCGCCAGATTTTCCTGAACATTTTCAGCAATGCCATAAAGTACAACAAGCCCTCCGGTCAGATATCCTGCAAGGTCATGCTTGAAGGCAATGACGATAAGACCGTTCATTACAGGTGCATCATCGCCGACACGGGCATAGGAATGAGCAAGGATTACCTTGAACACATTTTCGAGCCGTTCTCCCAGGAAGAAAGCGACACCCGCACAAGCTACCGTGGAACAGGTCTGGGCATGGCAATAGTCAAGACCCTTATCGACAAAATGGGCGGAACTATCGACATACAGAGCGAGCCTGATGTGGGAACGACCTTCACCGTGTCCCTCCCCTTTGAGATAGCAAGCGTGGAAGATGTACACACCATTACCGATGACGAGACCAAGGCGGATATCTCGGGAATGAAGCTGCTTATCGTTGAGGATAACGAGCTTAACCTTGAAATATCAAAATATCTCCTTGAAGACGCAGGCGCAGTTACCGACTCCGCCGCTGACGGTGAGCAGGCTGTGAAGATGTTCACCCAATCGCCCGAGGGCACATATGACGCTATCCTTATGGATATAATGATGCCCGTTATGGACGGATATGCCGCCACAAAGGCGATAAGAGAGTATGACAGACCCGACGCCAAAACTATCCCCATAATCGCCATGACCGCCAACGCCTTTGCGGAGGACGTTCTGAAGTGCAAAAGCGCAGGCATGAACGACCATCTGGCAAAGCCACTGGTGCTTGACACTGTTATGAAAACACTTGCAAAGTACAAAGCCCCCGCTAAAGCACAATAATTAGTATAACATATCGGCTGCTGCAGTTTTGCTGTAACAGCCGATTTTTTGTCTCCTGTTCTTTAAACGGCAGTCCTTACATATAAATTACCAACCAAGGATAATCATACAGCCAAAGGAGACGCAGATATGTCACAAAGCATATTGGAACGGGAATATGAAGTCCGCCCGAAAAAGCAGGGCGGCGGAATGGGGCTTACCTCGGAAGAGGCGGCGGCACTGTTAAAGGAATACGGCGAGAACACTCTGCTATCGGACAAGAAAGCAAAGCCTCTCAGGATATTCTTAGGGCAGTTCAGGGACGTTATGGTCATGATACTCCTTATTGCCGCAGGAATATCCGCATTCATCGGCGAAACTGCGGATGCTGTGACCATTATAATCATAGTGATGCTCAACGCCATACTGGGCTTTATCCAGGAGTACCGCACGGAAAAAACTTTGCTGGCGCTTAAAAGTATGTCCGCCCCCAGCGCAAAGGTCTGCCGTGACGGTCATATGACAGTTATCCCAGCTTCCCAGCTTGTTCCGGGAGACATCATCTCGGTGGAGGCAGGCGACAAGGTGGCAGCGGACGCAGTTCTGCTCACCGCCAAGGGACTTATGGCGGAGGAAAGCATTCTAACAGGGGAAAGCGAGCCTGTTGCCAAGCGCTGCGGCAATACATCGGACAAGGATAACTCCGCAGGCAAGGAGAACATCATCTACAGCGGCACCATGATAACCAAAGGCACAGCCCGTGCAAAGGTCATAGCCACAGGCGTTAATGCCCAGATGGGCAAAATATCCGATATGCTCACCGACATCGAGGACGAGGAAACTCCCCTGCAAAAGCGCCTCGGAGAGCTGGGAAAGATCGTTGCCATAATCTGCATAGCCGTCTGCTTCATTGTGGCAGGGGCAGGCATTTTAAAGGGCGAGCCTGTTTTCGATATGCTCATGACAGGCATAACGATCGCCATAGCGGCTATCCCCGAGGGGCTTCCCGCCACAGTCACCATTGCACTTGCGCTGGCTGTCAGCCGAATGCTCAGCAAAAATGCCCTTGTTCACAAGCTCCACTCCGTGGAAACTCTGGGCTGCACATCGGTCATCTGCACCGACAAGACAGGAACTATCACCGAAAACAAAATGACCGTCCGCAAGGCGTGGACAGATGAGGGCGAATACGATTTTTCGGGTCAGGGCTACCGCCGTGGGGGAAATATCCGCTGCGGAGAAGATATCGTCACAAAAATGTCCTCCAAGCCCCTGTGCGAAATGCTCCGCTGCGGAGTGCTCTGCAACAATGGCGATATTGCCACCCAAGATAGCATTGCAAGCGATACATCTGACATCGGCGAATGGTCAGCCGCAGGCGACCCCACCGAAACAGCTCTCCTTATTGCCGCAGCCAAGGGCGGAATGAGCCACAGCGCCGAAAGGACAGCTTTCAGGCGCTTGGACGAGATTCCCTTTGACAGCGACACAAGGCGAATGACCGTGACTGTCCGCACTCCCTCGGGGGACACATCATCATACACCAAGGGCGCTGCGGATATTATCCTCAGCCGCTGCACGGAGATACTTACCTCAGGCGGCGTAAAGCCTCTGGGCTACAGCACACGCAAAAGGATAGAAGATGCCTGCGCCGAAATGTCCTCAGCAGCACTGCGGGTATTGGCATTTGCATACAAGCCCAAGGGGGATAACAGCCCTGACTCGGGAATGGTATTTCTCGGACTTATGGGAATGTCCGACCCTCCCCGTGAAGAGGCAAAAAAAGCCGTCCGACTCTGCCGTGAAGCAGGTATCAGGACGGTAATGATAACAGGCGACCACAGGAACACCGCTGCCGCCGTAGCAAGGCAGGCAGGCATTTTAAGGGAAAACTCCCCCGAAAGCGCAGTCATCACGGGAGCGGAGCTGGAAAATATGTCCGACAGCGAGCTTGAAAAGGCAGCCGCAGGCGCAAACGTGTTTGCACGGGTCTCCCCTGCCGACAAACTGAGGATAGTCAGGGCCTACAAGCGTCTGGGGCACATAGTCACCATGACAGGCGACGGCGTGAACGACGCTCCTGCCGTAAAGGAGGCGGACATCGGCGTTGCCATGGGCATCACAGGCACGGACGTTACCCGTCAGGCGGCGGATATGGTGCTGCTGGACGATAACTTTGCCACCCTTGTAAGCGCCGTGGAGCAGGGCCGTGGCATATATGCAAATATCCGCAAATTTGTCCGCTACCTGCTTTCCTGCAACATAGGCGAGGTGCTGACCATGTTTCTCGGCATAATCTCGGGAATGCCCATGGTGCTTATGCCCTCACAGATACTGCTGGTAAATCTGGTAACCGACGGTCTGCCTGCCGTGGCGCTGGGCGTAGAGCCTTGCGGCGAGGAGAATATGAGAAAGCCCCCACGCCACAAGGACGAAAGCTTTTTCTCAGGCGGACTTATGTTCCGCATAGTTTTCAGGGGCATACTCATCGGCATATGCACCCTTGCATGCTTCACGGTAATGCTCCGCACAGGCGCAGGTCTGGGAGCCGCCCGCACGGGAGCGCTGCTGACGCTGGTAATGTCACAGCTTTTCCACGTTTTCGAGTGCAAATCCGAGACAAAGAACATCTTCACCGTTCCCTACTTCAACAATCCCAAGCTTATACTTGCGGTGCTGTGCTCGGCAGCGGCAATATTCGGCGCAATCTATTTTCCGCCCCTCCAGACCGTGTTCAGAACAGTTCCTCTGAACGGTGAGCAGGTGCTCATCTCTCTGGCTCTTGCCTTTGCCGCTCCCCTCTTGCAGTGCTTTGCAAAGCACAGGTAATGAAATATAGCCAAAACACGCCCCGCAGGCTTACTGTGGGGCGTGTTGTCATATTCCTGTTTTTTCTTTCATACTAAGAACCAATTAAAAACTATACAAAAAATCGAGCATAATCTTGCGTATATGGATTATGCGCTGATTTTTTGTCTATAGTTTTATTGGCGATTAGTATCAGGCGGTCTCTGAGATACTCATATCTCAGCCGCTTTTCTTCCTTGGCAAAATGCACTTCTCTGAGCTGTTCGGGGTTATTTTCGTAGCACAGCTTTTCATCGCCGAACTGTTCGCTGGTAAGGTCAAAAACGCAGTCGCCTATAACATTGTAGCAGTGATAATTGCCGCCGCTGCGAAGTATGCCGTAAACCTTTCCGCCGAAAATATCCTGAGCAAGGAATGCGGTTATTGAGCACTGACCCAGAGTTTTATTATCCTCCGACCACTTATCCCTGAGCCTTGGGGCGCAGGTGTCTGCGCACCATATGCCGCACAGCATATCATAAAGCATTCTCGGGTCTTTTATCGCCTTGTATTCGTCATTTGCGGTAGGAACATCTGCCCTTTCCCAGCCGTAAAATTTATATTCCATATTATCCTTTCATAAGCAAGGCTTCAAGCGCTTTTTCAAACATCTCGTCCTGCTGCGGCGTGCGCTTGGGGCAGCCTTTAAGCCTGCCGCCGCTTCTGCGCACCTTTTTGCCTATGGCACGAAATTCCAGCAGACCCGAGATGTTCTCGTCCGAATACTGCTTTCCGTCCTGATTTATCACCAGCGCCGACCTGCCAAGGCACATTGCCGCCAGACCGTAATCCTGAGTGACGGCGATATCCCCTGCCGAAAGCATATTCACCAGCCTGAAATCAACGCTGTCAGCGCCCTTTTCCACCACGATAGTTTCCGCTCCCTCACGCTCTATCCTGTGGCAGGTGTCGCAGAGGATAACGCAGCCAACGTGATATTTTTTCGCCAGCCTTACCGTGATATCCACCACAGGGCAGCCGTCTGCGTCAATATAAATTTTCATTTCAAACGCTCATTTCGTTGAGCAGGTCATTTTTCTTGTCCCACAGCTTCTTTGAAAGGTCAACGTAATACTCGTGGGGATTTTCAAATCTTGTTACCTCGCTCCAGAGCGTGCCTATCTGCTCATGGCAGAAGTCACGTATCTCCGTTGCGGATGGGGACTCATATACGCACTCGCCCTTGTCAAATATCTGCACCAGGAGCTTCTTTGCGGTAAAGTCGGTGACAGTCTTTTTCTTGTAAGGGTGCTCAGGGTCAAAAATGGTGTAGGGCTTGGTGTCATCTACCTCTTCGCCGTAGCAGGTGATAAGGTCGGCAATAGCCTTGCCGGTGGTCTTGTCGTAAAATCTCCAAAGCTCCTTGAAATCGGGAGTGGTTATCTTGGTAACATTTTCCGAAAGCTTTATCTTGGGGATTATTTGCCCGTCCTTTTCAACGGCTGTGAGCTTGTAAACTCCGCCGAAAACAGGCTCGCTCCTTGATGTGATAAGGCGCTCGCCTACGCCGAAGCTGTCGATGCACGCACCCTGACGGAGAATATCCTCGATGATATATTCGTCAAGGGAGTTGGAAATGCAGATCTTTGCATTGGGGAAGCCCGCATCGTCCAGCATCTTTCTTGCTTTTCTTGAAAGGTATGTGATATCGCCGCTGTCAATGCGTATGCCCGCAGGCTCATGGCCCTCTGCCCTTAGCTCGTTGAACACCTTAATGGCGTTGGGTATGCCCGATTTAAGCACATTGTAGGTATCCACCAGAAGCAGGCAGGCATCGGGATAGCACTTGGCATATGCCCTGAAAGCATCAAGCTCGGAATCGAACATCTGCACCCAGCTGTGAGCCATGGTTCCCAGAGCGGGAGTGCCCATTTCCTTGTCGGAGATGGTGCAGGCAGTTCCTGCACAGCCGCCGATATATGCAGCTCTTGCGCCGTAGATAGCGCCGTCGCTTCCCTGAGCACGCCTTGAACCGAACTCCATAACAGCTCTGCCGTCAGCAGCCTTTACGATACGTGCAGCCTTTGTGGCGATAAGGCACTGGTGATTTATGCAGAGCAGCAGCATGGTCTCCATAAGCTGAGCCTGGATCGCAGGGCCTTTTACAATGACCAGCGGCTCATTTGGGAAAACGGGAGTTCCCTCGGGGATAGCCCACACGTCGCAGGAGAACTTGAAGTTTCTCAGATAATCAAGAAACTTTTCGGAAAATATCTTCTTGTCCCTGAGATATGCAATGTCCTCGTCTGTAAAGGACAGCTTTTTGATATAGTTTATAGCCTGCTCCAGTCCGCACATAACCGCAAAGCCGCCGTTATCGGGAACTTTTCTGAAATAAAGGTCAAAGCAGCACACGGTATCGGCAAGCCCGTTTTCAAGATAGCCGTTGCCCATGGTCAGCTCGTAGAAATCTGTGAGAAGTGTAAGATTACGGTCGTTCATCACGCACATATCCTTTCATATTATTTTTTATATTTTTACTCTGTAACAGCGCTTACAAACCTGATGCCGCTGTCCTTCATAAGCTTGTAGGCGGCAAGATTTGTGAAATCGCTGCTGTGATAGGGAGCGTCATAGGTCTCGACGCAGTTCACGGGAACGATTATGGACACCGCCTCGTTTTTCTGGGTGAAATAAGTTTTAAGGCTCAGGCAGAACTGCATAACGCAGATATCGGTGCAGTCGCCTGTGACGATAAATGTATCTATCTCGGGGTGGCACTCCAGCAGGTCTCTGAACTTTTTCTCGTGAAAGCCGTTGGTGGAGTTTTTGGGGATAAGGATATAGTCCCCCGCAGCTTTAAGCTCATCGACCACTTCCGACTCGGAGGTATTTTCGATACAGTGGGGAGGGAACGAAAGAAACTCAGCCGCATTTTCCTTGTGGCAGTCCGCAAAAGCAGCGGTAAGGATACCCGCATGAGAACAGGCACTGAGCAGCCTTGCATTCGGCTTGATTATATCCTCTATCCGTGCGGAAGCCATAGCGCCCTCACGGATAAATCCGTTGACGATATCCATAAACACCGCCATGGCTGATTTCTTTGACACAGCTGACAGCTTCATTTCGGGGAGAGAGGCAATTTCATTAAGAAGCGACTGAGCCTCAGCTGCAATGCGGGATGTGCTGTTTTCGGTAAATTTCATATTATCGGCTTCCTTTCCGTATGAATGTTATATAAACATTATACCACGGCGTGCCAGAATTGTAAATAGCAAATTGGCAGGCAAAGAAGCTGCAGAGGTCAGGCAAATTATATTCACAGTTTATTTACCCATTGCTACCAATGTGAAAATCTTACGTTGATTGACTTATCTGCCCGAAAGTTGTATAATAGACCTGATAATAGCTTCCGCAGAGGCGGAGGCAATACTGCAATGTTATTATGGGAGATAATACGCAATGAGCAAATTCAGGAAACAGCATATGTCCATCGACTGGCATGAGATCGTAGGAGAAGAAAACTACGAGCCTGCGGTGAACGCCACTCTTAAGGAAAAAGCCTCGCTGGTCGAGCGTGTGGGAATGATGATGCTTTCGGTGGGAACGGGAGCATGGAGAGTACGTGCTTCGATGAACAAAATAGCCCGTGCACTGGGCATTGTGTGCAATGCGGATATCGGCCTGCTGACAATCGAATGTACCTGCATAGAAAACGGCGATACATATACAAATGAGATAACCCTCAGCACCACAGGCGTAAACACCGACAAGCTCAACGAGCTTGAGCATTTTGCGGATGGCTTTGCGGAAAGGGTCACAAAATACTCGGTACTGCAGTTTCATCGGATACTTGACAAAATTTCCGAGATACCGCCCAATTACAAGGCATGGAATTTGGGCCTGGCATCGGGTCTTGCCTGCTGCGGATTTACATTTCTTCTGGGCGGCGGGCCTGTCGAAATGATCCTTGCATTCTTCGGCGCAGGCGTGGGAATGTACGTCAGAAAAAAGCTGCTGGAGCGCCACATCACTCTGCTTGCAAACGTGGCTGCGGGTGTTGCCGCCGCCTGCTGTACATACCTGCT
>ERZ1027040.204-NODE-204-length-32841-cov-7.567895_pt1 | contig 32841 bp, 25 predicted proteins | sample MGYA00519437_ERZ1027040 | MGnify/ENA primary metagenome ERZ1027040 (study PRJEB26926, sample SAMN06164809) | human gut metagenome | biome: ENVO:00009003; feature: ENVO:2100002; material: ENVO:00002003 | host: Homo sapiens | place: USA | collected 2012 ... | reverse complement strand
CGAGATCTCCACCCTAGAGTTCGTCGGCAGCGTCAGATGTGTATAAGAGACAGCTCCTTCTACATGCATTATTTCTCCGAGTACACCTTGACGTGCCATTTCGAGAGTAGTCAGGGCAAAAGGGTCATAACAGCAATTTTCCAGCATGATACAGTGGCGTCTTGTCTTTTCTGCTGTATCGACCAGTTGCCAGCATTCGGCTATATTCATGGCGGCAGGAACTTCGATAGCTACATGTTTGCCGCATTCCATTGCATAGGTTGCCATTGGGGTGTGAGTGAGCCAGTCTGTACAGATAAAAATTAAATCCAGATCGTTGCATTCACACATCTTTCGCCAGCCGCCTGGTCCGGTATATCCCGTGGCTTCGGGGTGCTTTGCTTCTTTGAGTATGAGTTGGGCTTTGTTCAAGTTACCTTCCCTGATTTCGCTGAGAGCTTTGATTTCGGTTCCTTCTATTTGCAGATAACGTTGCAGGGTGAGTAGCCCTCGATTCCCCAATCCTATGATTCCGATGCGGACAATTGGGATAGGGGGGTGTGCCAATTGCAGTACGTGTGATTGCGTTGGAGAATCTTCCATGTTCTTAGAGGTTTAAAGTTATACAAAAAAGAGAATCTAATTTCTCAGATTCTCTTTGAAGAGCGGAAGACGGGGCTCAAACCCGCGACCCTCAGCTTGGAAGGCTAATGCTCTATCAACTGAGCTACTTCCGCAATTTTTGTGGGCAAAGATGGATTCGAACCACCGAAGGCGTAAGCCAGCAGATTTACAGTCTGCCCCATTTGGCCACTCTGGTATTTGCCCCTACATTACAAAAAGAACTCTTTTCCTTACTAAATCATCGCAGAGTGAACTTTACCCGGACGATTTCCGTTCTCATATCATCTCCACCTCGTGAAGAAAGACTCATTCCACTCATCCTTGAGCGAGCCTCTTGTCGGATTCGAACCAACGACCCCGAGATTACAAATCACGTGCTCTGGCCAACTGAGCTAAAGAGGCAAGCTAAAAAATGCAACCGTAACGTTCATAGTGTGAGCGAAACGGCTGCAAATTTAGGCATTTATTTTTTACCCGCAAAATTTTAGCGGAAAATTATTTGCTCCGTTGCTTTTCCTTGTACTTAACCAGCTGTTTTTCCAAAGCTTCCAGGCATAAATCCACTGCTTCTTCAAACGTATCACAAACCTTGTTTGCATAAAACTCGCCATTGGGAACCAATACTTTCACTCCGGCTTCTTTATTTTCGGCTGTTTCTGGTTTTACTACCTTTAATGACACCTCTACTTTCTTTATATCGTCGTAAAATTTCTCCAACTTAGCAACTTTCTTTTGAACGAAAGACTGCAATTGCTCTGACGCATCAAAGTGAATCGATTGAATTCTTACTTCCATACTTACCTCCTTTTTACTTTAGGCTCGGGGATGAGCCTGATTATACACTTTTTTAAGCTCTTCAAAAGTAGTATGCGTATAAACTTCCGTTGTCGCCAGACTCTCGTGTCCGAGGAGTTCTTTTATCGAGCCTAAATCAGCACCATTGTTCAGCATAGCCGTTGCAAAGGTGTGCCTCAGCACGTGGGGACTTCTTTTTTTTACAGTCACTACCTTCGAAAGGTTTCGTTTCACAAGGCATGCTACGATACTGCGGTAAAGCCTTTTTCCATTCTTCCGGACAAAAAAAGCATCCGAGCGAACCGGGACAGCTTCATTCCGCACATTGACATATTCTCGCATCGAGCGTCCCAGCTCCTCATCGAAAGGTATAAGACGTTGTTTATTCCGTTTTCCCGTCACTTTAACGAGAGAAGCCGAAAAATCGACATCCTTATCATCCAACCCTATCAATTCTGAAAGTCGCATGCCGGTAGCATAAAACATTTCAATAATCATATGGTCGCGACACCCTTCAAAACCTTCACCAAAGTCCATATCATCCAGCAACCTATTCATCTCACCCTCTCTCAGAAATACCGGAAGCGGCTTTTTCTTCTTGGGCCCCGTCACTTTCCGCAACGGATCTACCGCGACCTCGCCTCTCCTCAAAAGGAATTTATAGTATGTCCGGATAGAACTCAGCTTTCGGTTTATCGTATTAGAAGCAAGTCCTTTGTCCATCAAGGAAGCAATCCATTCACGAACAAGTTCCGCATCTACATCCGATGGAGTCAAGTCTCCCAACATTTCTTCTCCAAACCTCTGCAGTTCAAGAATATCTGCCCGATAGTACTCAACCGTACCTTTGGAATAGTTCCGCTCATGCAGAAGATAGTCAAGAAAAGAATCTGTCAACAACATATCGCTACATATCTAAAATCATGCAACGAATGTATGAAAAAGAATTCAATAATTCAAAGGAATTTACGAATTATTAATCTTCTACTTGCTGAAGTTGTTGAACGTAAACAGCACGTTCTTTCTTAAGTCTTTTAGTCACAGACGGTTTATCAAATTGTTGTCTGCGTCTCAATTCCTTAACTGTGCCAGTTTTTTCAAACTTTCTTTTGAATTTCTTCAGCGCTTTTTCAATGTTTTCGCCTTCTTTTACAGGTACTACAATCATTTTCTTTTTATTAAAATGTTAATGGTTTAAAAATCTCACGATTAAATTGAGCGGCAAAATTACACATACTTTCTTTATTCACAAAACTTTCTGCAAAAAAATTACCCATGATTCCTAATTATCAAACGAATGAGCAAAGGGAAAGATGTTTTTATTGAGCCAATCCGCTAAAATCCGTGAAGCATAGCACATTTTTAAAAGAGAATGTGTAACTTTGAAAGCAGAGAATGGAGAGATTATAAACTCATTTACACGCCTACTTAATTACATTTATAAAAATATGGCTCAGACAATCAATCAACGTATAGATGCTCTACGGGCATTGTTAAAAAGAGAAGGCATAGACGCTTTCATTATCCCCAGTACCGACCCGCACCTAAGCGAGTACGTAGCACCGTACTGGAAATCAAGAGAATGGATATCAGGCTTCACCGGTTCGGCAGGCACGGCGGTGATCACCAGCGACAAGGCGGGACTGTGGACAGATTCCCGCTATTTTCTCCAAGCCGAGCAGCAGCTGGAAGGCAGCGGCATCGACTTATACAAGGAAATGCTGCCCGAAACGCCCAGCATCCTCGATTTCCTGCGGGAGAACCTTACAGCGAATTCAGTTGTAGGTATAGACGGGAAGGTATTTTCCACCACACAAGCCATAGCCCTGCAAGAGGATCTGGCAAAAAACGACATCACCGTAAAGAGCATTGCCGACCCGATGAATGAGATATGGACAGACCGCCCTCCCATGCCCGAAGCACCCGCCTTTATCCACGAGATGAAATACGCCGGGAAAAGCTGTCCGGACAAACTGGCTGCTATCCGCCGGGAGATGAAAAAGAGTGAAGCGGACGTATTATTGGTGTCGGCATTGGACGAGATAGCATGGACACTCAACATACGCGGCAACGATGTGCATTGCAACCCCGTAGTAGTAAGCTACCTGATAATCAACGAACAAGAAACACACTTTTTCATCCAGCCCGAGAAAGTAACGGAAGAGCTTTCAGCCTATCTGGAAGAAGCCGGCGTCACCATCCATGCTTATGGGGACACCGAATCCTTTGTGACAAGAATACCGGACGGCAGCATCATGCTCGACATGGGAAAGACGAATTATGCCGTTTATTCCGCCCTCCCCCCTTCCTGCCGGGTACTTGACGAGCGCTCACCGATAGCCTTGCTGAAAGCGGTCCGCAATGACCGGGAAATAGCCGGCATCCACGCAGCCATGCAACGCGACGGAGTGGCACTGGTGAAGTTCCTGAAATGGCTGGAGGAGGCCGTTCCCGCAGGCAACGAGACAGAAATCAGCGTAGACAAGAAACTGCACGAATTCCGTGCCGCACAGCCACTCTACATGGGAGAAAGCTTCGACACCATTGCCGGGTACAAGGAACATGGAGCCATCGTACACTACGAAGCCACTCCGGCAACGGACGTGCCACTGAAACCCGAGGGATTCCTGCTGCTGGACTCGGGTGCGCAATACCTGGACGGCACTACCGACATCACCCGCACCATCGCACTGGGGAAACTGACCGAAGAAGAGAAGACGGACTACACCCTGATACTGAAAGGACATATCGACCTCGCCATGGCTGTCTTCCCGGAAGGTACGCGAGGAGCGCAACTGGATGTACTGGCCCGCATGCCGATATGGCAATACCACATGAACTTCCTGCATGGTACCGGGCACGGCGTAGGCCATTTCCTCAATGTGCACGAAGGTCCGCAAAGCATCCGCATGAATGAGAATCCGGTAACCCTACGGCCGGGAATGGTCACTTCCAACGAACCGGGCGTTTATAAAGCCGGAAGCCATGGAATACGCACGGAAAACCTGGTGCTGACCGTGAAGGACGGTGAAGGCATGTTCGGAAATTACCTGAAGTTCGAAACCATTACCCTCTGCCCCATCTGCAAGAAAGGTATCATCAAAGAGATGCTGACGGCAGAGGAAACGGCATGGCTGGACAACTATCACCAGCATGTATACGAGGCACTTTCGCCAAGCCTGGACGAAGGAGAACGGGAATGGCTGAAGGAAGCATGCAGTAACCTAACCACTAATCACTAAAAAAATGGCATTAATAAAATCAGTAAGAGGATTCACTCCCGAAATCGGGGAGAATTGTTTTTTGGCGGACAATGCGGTTGTCATTGGCGACGTCAAGACGGGACGGGATTGCAGCATCTGGTTCAGCACCGTGCTGCGGGGTGACGTAAACTCAATCCGCATAGGGAACGGAGTAAACATCCAGGATGGAAGCGTGCTCCACACCTTGTACGAGAAATCGACCATAGAGATAGGAGACCACGTATCCGTGGGGCACAACGTGACCATCCACGGAGCCACTATCAAGAACTATGCTTTGGTAGGGATGGGTTCCACCATCCTTGACCACGCAGTAGTGGGCGAAGGGGCTATTGTCGCCGCTGGTTCCCTGGTATTGAGCAATACGGTCATCGAGCCGGGAAGCATCTGGGGAGGAGTCCCCGCCAAGTTCATCAAGAAAGTAGATCCGGAGCAGGCCAAGGAGCTGAACCAGAAGATTGCACACAACTATCTGATGTATTCCGACTGGTACAAATAAAGGGAGACAAGGCGCCCCAAAAAGGCAGGGCGATAAAGGGATGCCATTCCATCACCTTTACCGCCCTATCGCTTTTATCACTCTTTACTTTTCTAAAAGTTTATCATACTCATTATCTTATCCGTTGCACCGGCGTTGCCGGTCACATAATTGCTTGCATTCATGCCTGATTCGCGCAAAAAGACTTCATCTGTCAGCATACGGTCGAGCAAAGTTTTCAGTTCCTCATAATCCTTCACCGAGAAAGCGCCTTTTGCCTCCAGCAACTGGATGGCCTCCTGGAATTTCTGATACTTCGGTCCGAAAATCACCGGAATGCCATAAACTGCAGCCTCAAGAGTATTGTGGATTCCCACTCCGAAACCACCTCCGATATAGGCAATCTCGCCATAGCGGTAGATGGAAGAGAGCAACCCGAAGCAGTCGATAATCAGGCAGTCGGCCTTACGGACATTCTTCTCGTCGGCACGGGTATAGCGCACGTAGGGGCGTTTCAGTTTACGGATAATCTCTACCAGATGGTTTTCGTCGATAACGTGCGGAGCGATAACCAACTTCACCTCTGGATGCTGGTTAAAGTATTCAATAAACAAATCCTCGTCCGGCTGCCAGGAGCTTCCTGCCACGAAAGTCATCGTGTTGTTCTTGAAAAGCTCCACCAAAGGCAGATGTTTGGCCTCCTCACGAATCTGCAGCACACGGTCAAAACGGGTATCCCCCACCACCGTGACACGGCTGATACCTATCTTCGCCAGATAGCGTTTGGAGCGTTCATTCTGCACAAACAAATGGTCGAAGTCGCGCAGCACATGTCTGTACGTACCGCCATACCACTTGAAGAATACTTGTCCGCGGCGGAAAATGGAAGAAATGCTGTACACCGGAATACGGCGCTTGTGCAGTTCGTCCAGATAGTTCTTCCAGAACTCGTACTTGATGAAGAATGCCATGCAGGGATTCACGATATCCAGGAACTTCTTCACATTGCGGGACTTGTCGAAAGGCAAGTAACAGACAACGTCTGCCCCCCTATAATTCTTGCGGACCTCATAGCCCGACGGCGAGAAGAAAGTCAGCAGAATACCGTAATCCGGATATTTGGCACGAATTTTCTCAATCAACGGCCGTCCCTGCTCGAACTCCCCCAAAGAAGCGGCATGGAACCATATATAGCGCACGTCCTTCTCCAACTGCTGCCGGAGAAGTTCATAGACCACCCAGTGTCCCTTCATCATTTTTCGGGGCTTACGGCTAAATGGAGCAGCCAGATGCACCAGAATATCGTAGATGGCTATTGCCAAGTCATATAGCATACTATATGGATTAAGGATGAAGAAGATTTATTCACTTTAAAGCATCAACAGCACGCTGTATACGGGCCAACGTCTCTTCCTTGCCAATCAGCTCGGTAATGTCGAACATGTGCGGGCCTTTACACTCGCCCACCACTGACAAGCGGAAGGCATTCATCACATTTCCCATGTGATAGCCACGCTCAGTAATCCAACCAATCACAATATCTTCGGAAGGCTTGGAGGAGAAATCTCCGATGCCGCGCAACACATCCATCAATTCGGTCATGATGCGGGGAGTATCTTCCGACCAACGCTTCTTCACATCCTTTGCCGCATATTCCGTGGGGGCTACGAAGAAAAAACGGGTCTGGTCCCACAGTTCCTTTACGAAGTTGACGCGTCCCTTCACCAGTGAAACCACTTTCGTAAGGAACTCGTCGCTATAGTTGGAGGCGTCTATGCCGTTGGACTCCAGCACCGGTCTGAAAAGACAAGCTATCTCCGCATCCGGTTTCATCATGATGTACTCATGGTTGAACCAGATACCTTTCTTATAGTCGAATTTGGCACCCGACTTGCTGCAATGGCTCAAATCAAACAATTTCACCAATTCATCCATAGACATCAGTTCCTGGTCATTGCCCGGATTCCAGCCCAGCAGAGCCAGGAAATTAATGACCGCTTCGGGCAGATAGCCTGATTCGCGGTAGCCTGAAGAGACATCTCCCGACTTGGGGTCATGCCACTCCAACGGGAAAACCGGGAAGCCCAGACGGTCGCCGTCACGCTTACTCAATTTGCCGTTACCCTCGGGCTTCAGCAACAAGGGCAAATGCGCAAAGGCAGGCATGGTATCCTCCCACCCAAAGGCACGGTAGAGCAATACATGCAACGGTGCGGAAGGCAACCATTCCTCACCGCGTATCACATGGGACACTTCCATCAAATGGTCGTCCACAATATTGGCCAGATGGTAAGTAGGAAGTTCATCTGCCGATTTATAAAGAACCTTGTCATCAAGAATGGAAGAGTTTATCACTACTTCCCCACGAATCAGGTCGTTCACATGCACATCTTCGTTCGGCTCTATCTTGAAACGCACCACGTACTGCTTACCGGCAGCAATCAGCGCGTCTACCTCTTCTTTAGGAAGGGTCAGTGAATTGCGCATCTGCATACGGGTAGAAGCATCGTACTGGAAATTCGCAATCTCCGCACGCTTTGCTTCCAGCTCCTCAGGAGTATCGAAAGCGATGTAGGCTTTTCCGGCCTCCAGCAGAATCTGAACATACTTCTTGTATATTTCCCGACGTTCCGACTGACGGTACGGGCCATGGTCTCCACCGAAACTCACGCCCTCGTCAAACGGGATGCCCAACCACTTGAAAGACTCCAGGATATATTCTTCCGCACCCGGTACAAACCGGTTGGAATCAGTATCTTCAATACGAAATATAAAATCTCCTCCATGCTGACGCGCAAAGAGATAATTGTATAAAGCTGTACGCACACCGCCGATGTGCAACGCCCCCGTAGGACTCGGGGCAAAACGGACTCTGACCTTTCTTTCTGTCATAATCTACCTTACTTATGAATATTTTAGACGGCAAAATTAAACCTTTTTTTCCACACTAATGTTTTTTTTTGTACTTTTCGCAAAAATTTCAGCCGATATGAGTTATTTCAATACAAAAAAAGAGTTCTCGCTCAGAGATTTGCTATACAGAGCACTGATATTCATCGGCACTGTGGGGATTATTGTCTATTTTCTGCCACGTGACGGTAAATTCAACTACCAGTTCGACATTGACAAGCCCTGGAAGTACGGACAGCTCATGGCCACCTTCGACTTCCCCATCTATAAGGCCGATGAAGTGGTGAAACGCGAGCAAGACAGTATCCTCGCCGCCTTCCAGCCGTATTTCCAGCTGGACAAAAGCATTGAGAAAAGTGTGCTCGCCAAGTTGAAGGCAGACTATCAGACCCACCTGCGCGGCCTGCTTCCCTCCACCGACTACGTCCGCTTTCTGGAAAGGAAACTCTCTGAAGTATATCGCGCCGGCATCGTTTCTACCGAAGAGCTGAACCAACTGCATAAGGACAGCACAACCGCCATCATGGTCATTAACGACAAACTGGCCAACCAGCAGGACATCAACAAGGTATATTCGGTGAAGGATGCCTATAACTATATACTCACGGCCGATACCGCCCACTACCGCCCGGACATTCTACGGCAATGCTCGCTGAACGAATATCTGTTCCCTAATCTGACCTATGACGAGCAGCGGACCGAAACCGCTAAGAAGGAGATGCTCGACAACTATTCATGGGCCAACGGCATCGTACTGAGCGGACAGAAAATCATCGACCGCGGCGAGATTGTCAGCCAGGAGACATACAACATCCTTGAGAGTCTACGGAAAGAATCCATCAAACGCAGTGAGTCCATCGGGCAAAAACGGTTGATGCTGGCGGGGCAGGTATTGTTTGTCAGTATCTTCATGCTGTGTTTCATGCTCTACCTCGACTTGTTCCGTAAAGATTACTACAAGCGCAAGGGCAGCCTCTCCCTGCTCTTCGCCCTCATCATGTTCTATTGCGTGGTGACGGCCATCATGGTTGCCAACAACATATTCAATGTCTATATCATCCCGTATGCCATGCTGCCGGTCATCATCCGGGTGTTCCTCGACTCACGCACGGCCTTCATCGCACAAGTCACCACCATACTGATATGCTCCATCTGCCTGCGCTATCCGCATGAATTCATTCTTCTGCAACTCTCGGCGGGACTGGTTGCCATCTTCAGTCTGAGGGAACTTTCACAACGGTCGCAACTGTTCCGGACAGCCTTCCTCGTCATATTGACCTACGCTGCCGTCTACTTTGCTTTCGAGCTGATTACAGAAAACGACTTGACAAAAATCAACGGAAGCATGTACACTTATTTCGTCATTAACGGAGTGTTGCTGCTGTTCACCTATCCCCTGCTCTTCCTGGTGGAAAAGACGTTTGGCTTTACCTCCAATGTCACCCTGGTCGAATTGTCCAACATCAACAACAGCCTGCTGCGCCGCATGTCCGAGACAGTTCCCGGCACCTTCCAGCATTCCATGCAGGTTGCCAACCTTGCGGCGGAAGCGGCCAACCGTATCGGAGCCAAAAGCCAGCTGGTACGTACCGGAGCGCTGTATCATGACATCGGCAAGATGGAGAATCCGGTGTTCTTCACCGAGAACCAGTCGGGTGGAGTCAATCCGCACAAGAATCTGGGCTATGAGCAAAGTGCCCAAGTCGTCATCAGCCATGTGACGGACGGGCTGAAGCTGGCCGAGAAGAACAATCTCCCCAAAGTAATCAAGGATTTCATCACCACTCACCATGGCCGTGGGAAAACGAAGTATTTCTATATCTCCTGGAAAAACGAGCACCCCGGTGAAGACCCTAACGAGGAGGCATTCACCTACCCCGGTCCCAACCCGTTCACCAAAGAGCAGGCTATCCTGATGATGGCCGATTCGGTGGAAGCCGCTTCACGCAGTCTGCCCGAATATACGGAAGAGAGCATCAGCAACCTGGTAGACAAGATTATCGATTCGCAAGTGGCAGAAGGCTATTTCAAGGAATGCCCCATCACCTTCAAGGATATTGCCACCGTGAAGAACGTATTCAAGGAGAAGCTGAAGACTATATACCATACCCGCATCAGTTATCCCGAACTTAAAAAATAAGAACTATGGAAGTGACCAGTAAAGAACAGAAAAGAGCCGAACAACTGCTGCAAAGCCAGCACATCGGACTGCACCAAATCAAGAGTTTCAGTTTCATGAAGCGTTACCACCAGGTTCCCCGCAAAAGCAACTTGGCTGCGAAAGACAAATATGGTCCGGGCATACTGACTTTACATCTAAAGGAAGGAAAAGAAAAAGTAATCTATCTGCCTCCTTTCCGTCACCCTTCCTCGGTCATCCGCTACCTGGTCTCCCAAGAAATCCCCTTCGACAACTACGCACCGAGGGAACGGACAGTCGCAGAGGTTCCCACAGAAACATACCAGCGTCCGTCACTCTATATGTTCTGGTTCTTTGTCTTATTCCTGATATTCCTTATATTGGGATATTATTCCATCAGTGGCAGGGGCTTCATCCCGGCTATCATTTCGTTTGCATTAAGTCTTTTTTTCATCAGCATGCTGATGACCCGCTTCTGCTACCTGACGTTGGACAATAACGGCCTCATCATACACAGCGTAGGCAGGACTATCCGCTATCCGTACCAGAACCTAAGAAAAGTAAACTTCGACTTTGCCCGCGAACAGAATTTCACGCACGTCATGGAATTGCTGGACAACGATTACCGCTACCGTCTGTTCTATATCGGAAGGGTTTCGAGGAAGAAACTGAATGAGATTGCCGAACGCCTGCAACAAGCCGGAGTGGATGCCACTTGCAGCCTGAATGATAACAAGCGGTTCTTCCAGGATACGTATATCAGCCACTAAACAGACGTTAGCCAACAAATAAGCTGTCGGATACGGCATCATTCCCGTTTCGCAGATTTCAGAATGATGCCTTTGCACTTGCTCTCAATTTATTTATAATTACAGGATAAACCTTTTTATAAATAATTTGGAAATGAGCAGAAATGAAATTACCTTACAAGAGATGTTCTCCTCAGTCATCGGGGAACTCCGGGAAGGCGGCAGGTGGGGGACGGCACACATCTACCAGTCAGCGGTGAATGCATTCTCGGCATTCACCAAATGGCAACCGATGCCCATGCGCAAGCTGAGCCCGACCGTACTGAAGAGATTCGAAAACTTCCTCAGACAGAGGAATTGTAGTTGGAATACGGTGTCCACTTATATCAAAGCGATACGTTCGGTTTACAACCGGGCAGTGGACAGAAAGATGGTGCGATATGTACCCAAGCTGTTTGAGCATGTGTATACCGGTACACGGACAGATAGGAAAAAGGCGCTCGAAGCTTCCGACATAGGCTGCTTGGTACGGGAGACAGAGATGAGCCTGCAGGACGGCCAATCTCCCAACACCCGACAGAAAACAAAAATTTTCTTTGTACTGATGTTTATGCTAAGAGGGATTCCTTTTGTGGACCTGGCCTATTTGCATAAGAGGGATTTACAAGGAAACACCTTGTCTTATAGACGCAGGAAGACGGGACGGGCACTGACCGTGTCATTGACGCCGGAAGCTATGCAAATGGTGAGAATGATAGCGAACAAGGACAAGGACTCTCCTTATTTATTCCCCATATTACAAAGTGAGGAAGGCACGGAAGCGGCATACCGGGAATACCAGGCGGCGCTCAGGGCATTCAACCAACGTCTGGCAGTGCTCAGGCAGTGCCTAGGAATGCAGTCGGCACTCAGTAGTTATGCAGCCAGACACACCTGGGCCACAATGGCCTACCATTGCGAGATACACCCCGGAATCATATCGGAAGCCATGGGGCACTCCTCCATCACGGTGACGGAAACCTATCTGAAGCCTTTCAGCAACAGAAAGATTGACGAAGCCAATCAGAAGGTAATTTCTTTTGTAAAAAATGAAGGATATCCAGTATAAAAGAGATTACTTCTTTTGAGGAAGTAGAGCAAACTTGTTGTTTCTTTTTTATAGTCTTCAAACAAAGTTTTGAGGAGCGGATTGATATTGGCTTTACAAAAAGTTTCCCAACGTAAGCAATAAACTGAGAGATAGAATCTTATATTGAAAATTAGAGACTTTTTCACTTCATAATTTCTATTGCAGCTTTTCTATGATGTTGGAGATTAAGACTATATATTATCTTTCCAATATCCCAACGGACTGTTTTTTACTATTCCAAACAAAACCGGTCTATTTTCTCCTTATTCCCTGATTATTAACGGAATTAACAGGATTTCATTACCTGCGAAGTAACGGAAAAAATCATATAATCAACAGCTATGTGAAAGGGAATGAAAATGAGAGATTATTCACTTTTTTATTTTTTAAATTTATAAATTTAAAGTTTTCAAGGGTCAACGTAACAATCTGAGGGATTTTATATTTAAGCATATAATTTAGCAAGTCTATATAAGAAAAAAGCTCTATCTCTTACTCCTCTGAACTGTGCTCTAAATGCTTTGATTTTAGCATTGAATGACTCTGCTGCGGCATTGGTTGCCCTCCTTTCAAAAAAATTGATTATATTCAGATAATGTGTTTGTATAGAACGTACGACCCTTCCAAAGGTGAGGAACCCTGATTTATCTACTTCATCATACCACCTTGCCAGCCTTGTCAAAGCAATATCCTTAAACTTACACTGATGATAGATTAAGCCTAACCGCATAGACAGATAATATCCTTTCTTTATATCGGGATATTCCTTGAAAAGAATTTCAGCTCGTATTCTTTGAGACAGAGTCCATAAGGATTCCTTCTTGTAAAGCAGATAAATGCTTCTCGCTAACAAATGCTTTCTTGTGTCTCCATTAGCGAAAACAGGTGCATGATACATCTTTCCACAGGCCTTTGCATAAGCAATCTGAGGGGACTCTTCATCCAAAGCCTCCCAGCGAGCTTTTACACGCATCTCCTGCACCGCTTCATAAGCTAACTTCTGTACGTGAAAGCGATCGGTAACACGTTTGGCCGCAGGAAAGCAGATGCGGGCAATCTGCTCCATGTTAGGAGCCATATCCAAAGTAATCTCGCGCACTTGGTAACGGCGGAGACGGGATAGCTTAAGCAGGACAGAAGTGACCGTATGAACGTCCGTACCTTTAATGATAGCAATCATACTACCTTTACCACCGTGAGCTTCTTTATTGATCAGTACAGTATAGAGTTCTCCACGCGAGAGGGCTACCTCATCAATACAGATATAAGCACCGATATTCTTTTCGAATAGTAGCCAATCCTCTGCATGAACAAGTTGGTCCCAATGGAGATAACCACTTAGATGGTTACGGTATTGACGCTCCAATAAATCTCCGTCAACTCCATATAAAACACCTAAGAGCTTGCAACTGATCGGATAGCTATCAATATAGTTCTTTTAAAAAAGACGCAAAATCTTGCGTCATACGAGTACCTTCAGCCACCATACGCCAGTTACGAGAGATATACTCATTATGCTTCTTTAAGATCCAGCGACGACGACGAATATTAAGGAAGACCTTCTTGCCACGAAGAGGAAAATCCTGAACAATAACAGGATCATAAAAGCCTTTACTCTCAGTATCCTGATCTGCATACTTCTCAGGAACGATATTTTTTTCCTCAAGGTAGATCACAACTTCATTTACGCTTTCCTTCACATCAACAAGATCAAAATACTCTAAAGTGCCTTCAGGAAGAAGAAGGCGATAACCGTTTAACTCCATAAGCTATGAATTTGGAGACAAAGATAATTATTTATAAATTTACCCCTCAGGTTTTTACATTGACCCGTTTTCAATTATGAACAAGAAGTTTCTAAGTGTAATCCTGTTTAGTGCCTTAATGGTTGGTACTGCAGGAACTTTCACGTCTTGTAAGGACTATGATGATGACATTGATCAGATCAACAATGAGTTGACTGGTATCAAGGCTTCAATCAGCGACTTGCAGGCAAAAGTGGGCGATGGTAAGTTTGTTACCAACGTTGTGAAAAATGGTGATGGTATTACAATCACTTGGAGTGATAATACTACTAGCACCATTGGAACCATTAAAGGTGATAAAGGGGATAAGGGTGATGCTGCTACAATCACCATCGATCCAGTTACTAAAAATTTCATCATCAACAACGAAGATACCGGTATTTGCTCTGAAGGTAAGAATGGAGTAAATGGCATCAATGCTAAAGCTCCTTCTATCAGTAAGGAAACCGGTAATTGGGTGACTTACGAATGGGATGCTGAAAAGAATGACTATGTAGGCACTGATACTGGCATTTCTGCCATGGGCGCAAGTACTTATGTCGTAGATAAGACCAGCTACTGGGAACTGCACGTTGCAACAAGTGAAAATGGTGAAGGCGAACCTGCTGTCATCAAATTACCCAAAGCCGCATCTATTACAAGCTTGAAAGCGGTTTCTATTAATGACGGTAGGATTGAAGCTGCTAATGTTACAATGAGCTATGGTAAGGCATTGGGTGCTGATGTGAAATTTAATAATGTAACATATAAGAAAGACGCTATTTTGCTTTCACAGACTAGTACATTAAGTGCCATTGTAAATCCTCAGGATGCCGATGCCACTAAATATGCTTATATTTTGTCCGATTCAAAAGGTAATATGCCTTTCAAGGTGACTAATCCGGTAGCTAACATGACTGAAGATGCATTGACTCGTGCAGCTTCAGTGAACAAGGGTGTATTCGATATGACTGTAGAGTATCTTTCTACAGCAAATTGTGGTAAATCTGCAGGAACTTATGCTTTAACGACTGAAACTGCCGACGGTTTGGTCGCTTCCGCATATGATGTAAAAGTGACAGAAAAGGCTGTTAGTGCAATTACTGTAACTAGCCTGAAAGCTCTTTCTGTTGACATCAATAAGGAACTTGATTTAATCGGATGCTTCAAAAATACTGCTGTTGCTACTGTTGATGGTACTGCTGTTGCCGATTTGACTCCTTATATCGTTGATTACTATTTTGAAATTGCCGATAAGACTGCTGCAGCAAATCTTGGTGCAACTATATCTGGAAATACGATTAAGGCTGAAAAGGCTGGTAGTCTTAATATTAAAGTAAATTATCTGTTAGTAAATGGAACTGTTGCAGAAGCTGCAGCTGCCAAGACTATTACAGTAACCTTTATATATGTTGCTCCTTCAACAACTTTAGGTGATGTAGAATGGACAGTAAATAAAACTAATGCTGATTTCTTCTTGCCATTGGGTGATATTCAAGCAGCTTTGGCTGGTTCAACTGACACTGACCTGCCTTCTGTTGCAAAGGTTGGAAGCATTACTTGGGCAGACGGCAAGGCTCTTACTGAAAAGACAATCACAGTAAACGGTGTGAAATATGGTAAGGATGGAACTGCATTCGATGAAAACTGGATTACAACAATTGATGCAAGCACTCTTTATGTTAAAAACAGTGCAGGTCAATATGTTTCAGCGGCTGGCTCTAAGATTCAGACCCCGTTGTACATCAAGTTCAATTTCGATTACACTAAAGCATTCCCTGCTGAAGAAAGCTATCAAATTGTATTGGGCTTGAAGAAAGCTGGTGCCACAGTAAACGCCTTTGAAATTCCTGTTAAGGTAACTATCAAGTCTCCGGCTGAATCTGCAGTATCTCCGTTCAGCAGACTGTCTGCTTACTTCGTTGGTGACAACGCTGTAGCTTACGGTTCAGCAAATGGTACAAATGTGGAATACAACTTGTTCAAGCTGTACAAAGACATGGGTACTGAAAAGGGTAATGTAGCGTTTACTGAGACTCTTCACGAAATTGATGGACACAATTGTGCTGCATGGATTGTTGAAACTCCGACTAATCCTGGTGACATCAGCGTTAAGGTATACGACAATGCTCAGAATGCAGACAACAGAGACAACGTTTACTCAACTCGTGAAATCCAGGCTGCTTACACTGTATTCGGCAACGTTCACATCGCTAAGATTGTAGATAAATTCAACTTGACAGTTAAGTCTGAAATCAAGGAAGGTGTCTTGGAAGCTACTACAGCTGCAAATGCTTCAGGCAATGGTGTTAGTCCTATCAAGGTTAGCTTGAAGAACATCACTGCTAAGGATGTTTACGGAGAGGCTTATAACTTGACTCAAATGTATAAGAAATCCGGCAGTACTTATGTAGCAGATACAGCTGAGCCTATGGATAGCAGAATCCAAAGTGTGAAAGTTGTTTTGGCTGACGACAATGCCAAAGAATATCTGGCTATTGAAGACCATAGTGGAAGTCAGTTTGCTCCGACTGGAACCGATGCTTACTCCTACTTCTCAGTAGTGAAGAAGAGCGCAGAAACTGCATTGCAGAACGATGTTCCATGTAAGGTTTCTCTCGTTGTACTTGACAAGTGGGGTGCTACCACAACCACTACTGTAACAATTACTTTGAAGAAGTAAAACATACAGAAGATAGATAAATTTGAGGGTATTCCTTGCGGAATACCCTCTTTTTTTCCCCATGCAGTGCACAATCTCTTCTTCTTTTATATCTACAACTTTACTCCCGGAAATAATAATTATCATTTTATGATAATCATCTTTTGGTAATTGCAATATTTCTCCTATATTTGCCTACATAACAAGTAATCATATGAAAAATCCATTTGTTACAAACGGCTATGTATCACCGGAATATTTCTGTGACAGAGAGAAAGAAACGGCTAAAATTGTCTCACTTTTGACGAATGAGAACAACATTGCATTGATTTCCCCACGCAGATTAGGCAAAACAGACTTGCTGCGGCATTGTTTTGGACAGCCGGAAATCAAGGAGCATTACCACACTTTCATCATCGATATCTATGCCACAAGCTCTGTACGCGATTTTGTGAATGTTTTCGGCAAGGCTGTACTGGATGAACTACGTCCAAAAGGAAAATCCGTATGGGGTACCTTCTTGAATGTACTGGCCTCCCTTCGTTCCGAAATAACATTCGACATGAATGGACAGCCTACCTGGGGAATCGGTCTGGGAGCTATAACTAATCCCTCTGCAACATTGGATGAGATATTCTCCTATCTGAATAATGCCGGGAAGCCTTGCCTAATCGCCATTGATGAATTCCAGCAAATAACCAAATATGCAGACGATCCCAACATAGAAGCGGCACTACGGACACATATACAACGCTGTTCCAATGCCCACTTTGTCTTCTCCGGGTCCCATAGGCATCTGATGGGGGCAATGTTTACTTCTCCGGCACGTCCATTCTATCAATCAGTCACATTGATAAACCTGCCTCCCATTTCTGTTGATAAATACGCAGAGTTCTGTCTTAAGCACTTTGAACGGGTAAGCAAACACTTGGACACATTAGTGGTAACAGAGCTATATGAGCGCTTCAATGGTATAACTTCGTATATGCAGAAGGTTATGAACATTTTATTTTCCATGACTGGAACTGGAGAAATATGTATCCCCTCAATGATAGATACTGCCATTAACGACCTTCTGGACTTTTCTGCCGACACCTATGATGCCTTATTATATCAGATGCCCGAAAAGCAACGTATTGTATTTATGGCAATTGCGGCAGAAGGGAAAGCCAAGGCCATCTCAAGCGGTGATTTTGTGCGTAAATACAAGTTGCAATCTGCCAGTTCTGTCTCTTCAGCTGTAAAAGGACTACTGGAAAAAGACTTTATTACCTATGATAAAGGCATTTACCAGGTATATGATCAGTTCTTCCAACTTTGGTTGCAAAGGAATAAGCTTTAATGGTTTCTTTCTTGAATCTTATATTCATTCTATAAACAATTTAGAAATGAGTAGAAATGCAGCAGGCTTTGCAAAATATAATTATAAGACTAAAGTAAATACCTTCAATATGGTTCCAACGGATAAAATGTTGTAGCAAATCATTGTTGTTTGAAGGATAATAACTATCTTTGTTCTAAAGACTCGAAATATGGATAGTAAAGTAACCTTATTGGATTGAGATGTCAGATTATGATTTGGAAACAGCGAATGCAATGCTGCTTACAGGCCGTTATCTCTATGTCGGTTCATGTGCCATCAAACAATAGAGAAAATTCTCAAAGCATATTGGACTAATTGCTTAATGGAAGTTCCTCTAAAGATACATTCACTATCCAGACTTGCGGAGAGAACGGGATTGGACAAGCAATTGTCGGAGGAGCAGTTAGACTTTATAGACAAACTTGAACCTCTTAATATAGAAGCCCGTTACCCCTCTTATAAAGAAAGATTAATGAAGAGCTTAACCAAAGAATACTGTGCTGAACTTTTGAGCCAAACTAAAGAGTTGCAATTATGGATAAAGAACAAGCTATAAACCTTGCCAAACGCTATAAGGAAATGGTAGCGGAGAAGTTACCATTAAAGGCCCTTTATCTTTATGGTTCGTACAGTAAAGGAAATTATAGAGCAGACAGCGATATAGATATTGCTGTGATAGTAGAACGCCTGGATGACGATTATTTTAAAGATACTCCTCTATTGTGGAAACTTAGACGCAAGATAAGTAACCTTATAGAGCCAGTCCTACTTACAGAAGATATGGACAATCCTCTTTATTGTGATATTAGAAAAACTGGAATTCTAATACAATGAAGTCTTGTTTATCACATGCCATCTATTTCTATAATTTATATTCTTTTTTACTTCCAACGCATATTCTTCTTCTAAATCTTCGTACCATACCAAGTACTGCGAAATACATACCTGAGCGTTTTTCTCTTACTTATTCCCTTCTTCATCCAATCCCTATCATGACTTAAACATTTTTCTCTTGCAGCAATAATCACTTGATATTGCAAAAAATGAAGAATATGAAATCATTGTATTTGCAGCTATAATTGTATATACTTGTAAGGTAAACCTTTTATAAATAAATTGGAAATGAATAGAAATGAAATTACCTTACAAGAGATGTTCTCCTCAGTCATCGGGGAACTCCGGGAAGGCGGCAGGTGGGGGACGGCACACATCTACCAGTCAGCGGTGAATGCATTCTCGGCATTCACCAAATGGCAACCGATGCCCATGCGCAAGCTGAGCCCGACCGTACTGAAGAGATTCGAAAACTTCCTCAGGCAGAGGAACTGCAGTTGGAACACCGTATCCACCTACATCAAGACGGTACGCTCGGTGTATAACCGGGCGGTGGACAGAAAGTACATACGGTATGTACCCAGACTGTTCGAGCATGTATATACCGGCACACGGGCAGACAGGAAGAAGGCGCTCGAAGCATCCGACATCAGCAGCCTGGTAAGGGAGACGGAAAGGAGCCTGCAAGGAGGGACATCCCCAAACACACAGCAGAGAACAAGGATTTTCTTCGTACTCATGTTCATGCTCAGGGGCATACCCTTCGTGGACCTGGCGTACCTGCACAAAAGGGACTTGCAGGGGAATGTGCTGTCTTACAGAAGGCGGAAGACGGGACGGGCGCTGACCGTGTCACTCACACCCGAAGCCATGCAGATGGTGAGAATAATAGCAAACAAGGACAAGGACTCTCCTTATTTATTCCCCATATTACAAAGTGAGGAAGGATCGGAAGCCGCATACCGGGAATACCAGTCGGCACTCAGGGCATTCAACCAGCGGCTGGCAGTACTCAGGCAGTGCTTGGGAATGCAGTCGGCACTCAGCACCTATGCAGCCAGACACACCTGGGCTACAATGGCTTACCATTGCGAGATACACCCCGGAATCATATCGGAAGCCATGGGGCACTCCTCCATCACGGTGACGGAAACCTATCTGAAGCCTTTCAGCAACAGAAAGATTGACGAGGCCAACCAGAGGGTAATTTCTTTTGTAAGAAGCGGAGCGTGTACAGTATAAAAGACGTTACTTCTTTTGATAGGATAGAATAGATTTGTTGCGCATTTTCCGGAGTCTTCAAAATGAGTTTTGAGGAACGGAATGGCGTTGTCTTTACGGAGCTCCAATCGGTGCTATCAATATACTGTCATTCAACCTTTTGAACTGAAAAATACACACTTTCATTCTTTGAAAGCCTCATTTCATCACTTTCCCACTGTCACTTTTCTGGACTTTCAATCCTCTTTCCAATATCCTAACGGGCTGATTTTTACTATTTTGAACAAACCCAACCTATTTTATCCTTATTCCTTGATTATTAATGGAATTAACAAGATTTCATTACCTGCGAAGTAACGGAATACTTAGTAACAAAAGAAGTATGCGAAAGGGATTCAAAATGAGAGATTATTCACTTTTTATTTTTTTAAATTTATAAATTTAAAGTTTTCAATTATGAACAAGAAGTTTTTAAGTGTAATCCTGTTCAGCGCCTTAATGGTTGGCACTGCAGGAACGTTTACGTCTTGCAAGGACTACGATGACGACATCAAGGACTTGCAGGAACAAATTGACGGCCAGAAGAGCGATTTAAGCAGCAAGGTTAGTGCTGTAGAAAGCTCAATCAGCAGTTTGCAAGCAGCTCAGGGCAGCTTGGAAAGTGCAATTGCTGCCGCTAAGGACGATGCAGAAAAAGCAGCGCTCGAAGCACAGAACAAGGCCATTGAAACAGCAAAGGCTGAATTGGAAACAGTGAAAGCTGAGTTGCAGGCTGCCATTAAAGCTAGTGCAGATGATGTTGATGCTGTAAAAGCAGCAGTAGCAAATGCAGAAGAAGAAATGTCTAAAATTGTAGGTCGTATTCAGACATTGGAGGCCTTTAAGACTACTACAGAAACAACCTTGGCTAAATTAGCTGAAGCAGATGTAGCTTTGACTGATAAAATCACTGCATTGAATGCAGACCTTGTTGCTTTAGGAAACAGACTGACTGCAGTAGAAGCACAAGTTATTGCATTGGAAAATTACAAAACAAGTAATGATGCAGCTGTATCTGCCAACAAAGACGCTATCGACAAGTTGATTGAAGACTTGGAAGCTTTGCAAGAAGGCGAGTTGACTGAAGCTATGATTCAGAAGATTGCAGAACAAGTAACAGCTGTCGTAGGTGCTAAATTGGATGTAGTATCTGCTGCATTGAATAAGAAAGTTACTCATGTATCCTTATATACGACAACTATGGATGTATATGGTACACGATACGTGGACTTGAATTTAGTTTCTGCCGAAGCTGTTAGAACTTGGACTTTTGGTGACAAACTGGCTGGTGAACCTATTTCATTTAAAAAGGGTGATAAAGAAACATTCGAAGAATCCTTTATTATTCGTGTATCTCCAACAAATGCAACTTTGGATAAAAGCATGATCAGGCTAGTGAATAGTCAGATGAATGACCTGAATGGTTTGCTGGAAGTTAAGAATATTGAAGCTTATAAAGAACTGGTAACTACAAGAGGTATTTCTGCCAATGGTTTATGGAAAGTCTCCGTGAAGCTCGTAGACAACTATGATGCAGATGCTTATAAAGCAGCAGCAGCTACTTATGGTAAGGATGGTAAAAAAGATAAAGACATCTTGTATGCCGTAATGATAGGCGATAGTGCAACAGATTTAAGACAGGTCGTATCTGAATACGGATTAATTCTTGCTGCCGACAATAAAGAGGCTTTGCGCAAATTGACCTTCAATGTAGACAAGACATCGGTTGCAGAAATCAGAAACCGCTGGGCTGGTGAGGACAACTCCTTCTCAGAAGATGGAACAAAAGTTTCTTATAAAGAACTTGCATGGGATACTGATGAAAAATATAGTCCTTGGGCAGAACCTATCATCAAAAATGATGATGCTTCAAAGATTAATGTAATTGCTGATGCAGATGATCATAGAAATATAGAGGGAATCCCTGCATATAGTGTAAAAGCCGGCCAAGCATTTACTGTAAACTTTGATGAAGCTGTAGCTGAAAATGTTCGCGGTTTCTATATTACATTGGATAGTGATTGTGCAGTAGAAAGCGCTCCTTCTGAAATCAATGCTTGGAAATCTTATGGTGTTAAGGGCTTAAATACAGTTACAAGCGGTTCTTCTTTGGAACTGACTGTTCCCGAAGGAGTTAATGCCGAAGGTGATTATATTGGTTTCCGTGTTTATGCTGTTAACTACGACGGTTCTTTGGTAGATCCTGATGGTAAAGCATTCTATGTATATGTAGGCGAAACAGCTCAGAATGTAGCAAACTTGACATTGACTATGGATGCTAAGATTATTACTCCTCTTGCAACAACTGTATCCAGCAAGACTGATGCATTCTCTACTGCAAACTGGGGACGCGCTCAAGGTGGTACATACAGCATGGTTATTAAAGACGCAGAAGGCACAGATGTAACAACAGATTTCAGCTACACTAACTTCATCTTCAAGAATAATAAGAAAGTTGTGGTTAATTTGTTAGCAGATGACACTAAACTTATTGATGCAGCTACTATCACAAGTGTAGCTACTGTGGAAATGTCCGACGTTGTAGCTTCTAAGATGAAAGACAATATGACTTACACAGCAACTATCACTGCGAAGAATGGAACATCTGGTATTGTAGCAGTTTCTACTATCAAGTTCACGAAGACGTTGCCAGCCTTCCCGGCTACTGTATATCCGTATACCAATATTCTGGTTCAAAATAACTTGAAGATTTATCCGGTTTATAACAATGCCCAAGCAGAATATGACATGAAGAATGTATGGCATGGTATCGCTAAAGATGCAACGGGTACTACTGGATATGCTAATCTGATTTTCTCTGAAATCAACTCAGATCCCTCTAAGGTCGTTGTAGATTACGTTCCTGCTTCAAACATCATCTCTGCTCCTGCTGCTTTGGTTAATCCGAAAGACGAGGCATTTGGAACCAAGTTCCCAATGGCTATTCATTACAATTATGGTAAGATCAGCAACAAGTATAATGCAAAAACTAAAGCTTGGGAAGTTGTAGATCATAATCCGGCATGGGGTACTGATTTCACTGTTGAATTTGGTAACTACATTTACGATTGTACATTCGCTTGGTCTAAAGCTGCTCCTAAGGTAACTTACCCGGGTGCTGTCGGTAAATCAACCTACATTGCATTTAGCGATCTTAAGATTACCGACTGGTATAAAGAAGCTCTTGACTTGACTAAGATGACTACATCTGGTACTAAAGAAAATACTTACATGAAGTCTGTAACCCTGCATTTCTTAACAGGTGATAAGTATGATAGAGTAGATGAATATTATGAATGTGTAGCAGGCGCTACTTATGCCAAATATGATTCTTCGAAAAAAACATATACTACTGTTAGCGATATTAAGGAAGCAACACATATTCAACTGACTTCCAAGTCAAATGCATCACAAGGTTCTGATGTTCCGACTAAGATTCAGTTGGTATTTACGGATAACTTCAATTATGAAGTTGATGTTACCATGAACACTCCGTTCACTATGACGTTCCAACAACAATAATTGAATTGTAGACAAGATTACGTCCCACGATGTGGGACGTGAGATAAATTGAGAGGAGGATGCTCGAAAACGAACATCCTCCTTTTTTTCTCTAGAAACTTTTTTCTCCCTACTTTGCTTCCACCTACTCAAAACGCCATAGTTTTACCATAACTAACTCACTCTTATTTTAATACATCGAACAAAGCTTATAAAACGCTTGCACCAGTTTCCCCATACTTCTACACCCATCCGACCCATAAAATCTGCAATACCCATATATCCCTCCCTTATCTTCATCCAAATCCACAACAGCCTCCTCCTCTCCTCAGCATAAAAAATGCCCCCGTTCATTTCATTCTCCCTCCACTTTCCACTATCTTTGTCCCCACGATGAAAAAGTTCGCCGACGTCATATTGCCTTTGCCTTTGCACAGCTGCTTCACCTACTCCCTGCCCGACGAGTGGGCGGATGAAGTGCAGACCGGTTGCCGGGTGGTAGTACCATTCGGACGGAAGAAATACTATACAGCCATCGTGCGCAACGTGCACTATTGCGCCCCCACCGAATACGAAGTAAAGGAAGTGTCCGCTTTGCTGGATGCCCGCCCGATACTGCTTCCGCGGCAGTTCAAGTTCTGGGAATGGCTCTCCGATTACTATCTCTGCACGCAAGGAGACGTCTACAAAGCTGCCTTACCCTCTGGCTTGAAGCTGGAAAGCGAAACAATCGTAGAGTACAACCCCGATTTCGAATCCGATGTCCGCCTGCCGGAGAAGGAACAGAAGATACTGGATATGCTCTCTGCCGACCCGGAGCAATGCGTGACGAAACTGGAGAAGGAGACCGGCATCAAGAACATACTTTCTGTCATCAAGTCACTGCTCGACAAAGAGGCCATCTTCGTAAAGGAAGAATTGCGCCGTACCTATAAGCCTAAGACCGAAACCCGTGTACGCCTCACCGCCGCCGCCCGCAACGAACACCGCCTGCACATCTTCTTCGACGAGTTGCAGCGCCGTGCCCCCAAGCAACTGGACCTGCTGATGAAATATCTGGAACTCTCCGGCTACCTCAGCGGACGAGATATAAAAGAAGTCTCCAAAGCCGAACTGCTGCAACGCACCTCCACCACCCCTGCCGTATTCAACGGTCTTGTGGACCGTGGTGTATTCGAAGTCTACCAGCAGGAAATAGGTCGCATAGACAAAGCACTCCTCAAAGAAGTCATCCCCGTCAACCCGCTGAACGAGCACCAGCAACGCGCTTATCACTCCATCTTAGAGAATTTTCAAAGCAAGAACGTCTGCCTGCTACATGGTGTCACGGCAAGCGGCAAGACCGAAGTCTATATTCATCTGATAGAAGAAACCATCCGGCAAGGAAAGCAGGTGCTCTATCTCCTGCCCGAAATAGCCCTCACTGCGCAAATCACAGAGCGCCTGCAACGCGTTTTCGGTTCCCGTCTGGGCATCTACCACTCCAAGTTCCCCGATGCGGAACGGGTAGAAATCTGGCAGAAGCAGTTGTCGGAAGCAGACTATGACATTATTCTCGGCGTCCGCTCCTCCGTCTTTCTTCCTTTCCGCAACCTCGGTCTTGTGATTGTGGACGAGGAGCACGAAAACACCTACAAGCAGCAAGACCCTGCTCCCCGCTATCATGCCCGCAATGCAGCCATTGTACTCGCCTCCATGTATGGCGCCAAAACTCTGTTGGGCACGGCAACCCCTTCCGTAGAGACCTGGCACAACGCCACTACCGGTAAGTATGGCCTCGTGGAACTGAAAGAACGCTATAAAGAGATACAACTGCCGGAGATTATCCCCGTAGACATCAAGGAGCTGCACCGCAAGAAGATGATGAACAGTCCCTTCTCTCCGCTGCTCCTGCAATATATCCGCGAAGCGCTGGAACAGAAAGAACAAGTCATCCTCTTCCAGAACCGCCGCGGCTTCGCCCCCATGATAGAGTGCAACACCTGCGGCTGGGTACCCAAGTGCAAGAACTGCGACGTCAGCCTCACCTACCACAAGGGGCTGAACCAACTGACCTGCCACTACTGTGGCTACACCTACCAACTGCCCCGCATCTGCCCCGCCTGCGAGGGCACTGACCTGCGCAACCGCGGCTTCGGCACGGAAAAAATAGAAGATGACATCAAAGCCCTCTTCCCCGACGCCCGCGTAGCCCGTATGGACTTGGACACCACCCGCACCCGTACCGCCTACGAGCGCATCATCTCCGATTTCCAGCAAGGCAAGACGGACATCCTGATAGGCACGCAAATGGTGTCCAAGGGTCTGGACTTCGACCACGTCAGCATTGTGGGCATACTCAATGCCGACACCATGCTGAACTATCCCGACTTCCGCGCCTACGAGCGCGCCTTCCAGCTGATGGCGCAGGTTGCCGGACGCGCCGGACGGAAGAACAAGCGCGGCAGGGTGGTGCTACAAACCAAAAGCATCGACCATCCCATCATCCCGCAAGTCATTGCCAACGACTACGAAGCCATGGTAGGCGGGCAGCTTGCCGAACGCCAGATGTTCCACTACCCGCCCTACTACCGCCTGGTGTATGTCTACCTGAAGAACCGGAACGAGACCCTGCTCGACCTCATGGCACAGACTATGGCCGCCAAGCTCCGCACCGTCTTTGGCAACCGTGTGCTGGGACCGGACAAGCCGCCCGTAGCACGCGTACAGACCCTGTTCATCCGAAAGATTATCTTGAAGATAGAAACCAATGCCCCGATGGCACGTGCCCGCGAGCTGCTCGTCCAGGTGCAAAAGGAGATGGTGGCGGAAGACCGCTTCAAGTCGTTGATAGTGTATTATGATGTAGACCCGATGTAAATAACTCGTAACTAAAGAAATATGAAGAAGATACTTTTCGTTTGCCTCGGCAACATTTGCCGTTCCTCCTCGGCAGAGGGAGTCATGAAACATCTGATAGAAGAAGCCGGACGTGCGGATGAGTTTTTAATCGATTCTGCAGGCATTCTGTCCTATCACCAGGGCGAACTGCCGGACAGCCGGATGCGTGCCCATGCTGCCCGCCGTGGATACAATCTGACGCATCTTTCGCGACCCGTACGTACCGAGGATTTTTACAACTTCGACCTGATTATCGGTATGGACGACCGCAACATCGACGACCTGAAAGATCGTGCCCCTTCAACCGCCGAATGGAGCAAGATACACCGCATGACGGAATACTGTACAAAGTTTACCCATGCCGACCATGTACCGGACCCCTACTACGGCGGTTCCGAAGGTTTTGAGTATGTGCTGGACATTCTGGAAGATGCTTGTGCGGGGTTACTGCAGAGCATTTAATCCAGCGGCATTACATGATACAGTGTCCCCTGCCTTGACTTCTTGTTCGGTATTTCAAGCTTCTTGAGCGTCCGCCCGAATACGGCAACCTTGTTGATTGCCAGACGGTCACGCGTCTTTGTCTGTAAAGCGGAAAGAATCTGCATGGGCATCATCCATTGCCCCTCTTCATCCTCTTCTGCCGCACGGAAATGGCTGTGAAAGAGTTGTTCCAGTGGGGTGAGCTGTTCAAATTCCCGGTTCGTCCGCTTCAAGATGGCTTCATCGGCATCATCCAGCCAGTAGCGCTCACCTTTGGCTACGGCATTCAGAGCTTGTGCATAGAGCTGGCGGTAGTTGATGGTGACATTTGTATCGATGGGGCCGGTGACCTCAATGCAGATGAAACGGCGGCTGCCACTGGGGTCGGACAACAAGTCCTTCTGGTTGCTGGTGCCGATGAAGGAGGCATACCGCCGCATCTCACGGATGGTGCTGCCGTAGGGTTTGCGCAGGTTGGCAACCGGTTTCTGCAGCAGATGCTTCAGGAAGCCCTGCTGGTTGATGTTGATTTGATCGAACTCATCGATGTTGACGAGCAGAAAGCGTCCCAGACTGCGCTCCGCTTCCTGCCTACTCTTGAAGTCGATGCTGTCCGTATAGCCGAAACGCAGCTCCGGTGGCAGCAAAATGCGGCAAAAGGTGGATTTCCGGAACCCTTGGGAACCGACAAGCAGAGGAGAAGTATTGTTTCCGTGTTGCCGGTCCATTCCACGCCAGTGTGCCACCATGCCCAGGAACCAGCGGTAGAACAACTCCCGCCAATGAGGATTGTGGCACGGGACGAGATCGGCCAACGCCCGGATGCGGTCTTTCCCGTCCCAGCGGCCGGTATCGTAAAGGTATTCTTCGACGGGATTATAGAGTGGCACATGGTCTGAAGTAAGGAAACGATTGATGTCGCGGTCCCATACGCGGATACCCTCCTTCAGGGCATTCATGGAGACCGTACTGCGGGCACGCTGGTCAGCAGGCTTGAAATAGAAATGGACGGAGTCGCGCTGACGGTATTCCAAATCATCCAGAACGGTGTTGTAGCGGAACTCATACCGGCGGCCCATAAACTCTTCCAGCCGGAAAACGCTCTCCTGCTCTTGCGTCAGACTGCTCTTTTTCCCGAAGCCTTTAAGCTCTTGATATAGGTTATGAATCGTTTGACGAACAATGAATTCATCCGCTTCCCGGTAATAGTGCATCAATGTCTGGCGGACTACTTCCTCTTCGGGGATGCCTGCCTTGAAACAATGTTCGGCCAGAGGCACCAGCAGTATCCGTAAATCCCCCTCCCGTTTCCAGCCGTCCAATTCGCGGAATGCACGGTCAAGGGCTGATTCGAAGAGTATGGCGAAGGTGTCCGAGGCTTTACTGTCCGGATGCAGCCGCAACAGCGGATTCTTTTCTGCGAGTTTTCGTTGCCGGAAGTTCTCTTCCTCGGGTATGCCGAGGGGCTGTTCCAGGCAGAAAGGCACAGCGGCAGGATTGTAGTAAGGATATCCATCCAGAGTCATGCGGCAACTCTGTGTAAGGGAAGGTTCTTTCAATGTAATGGCAAACGGCAGCAAGGGCTGGTAGCACTTCACCGCCATACGGTAGGCGTGGGCATGAAACAAGGTGGCATCGCTCTCCAGCTTCGGCGTCGTGCCGTCGGGCAGGGCAAACAATACCCATATCTTGGCACTCCGTCCGCTGGAACCGCAGAAAGCGGCAAAGGTCTGTGGCAGCAGGGCGGCTTGTTGCTTTACATATTCCGCTTCGGCAATGCCCGACAGACGGTTTACTTCCAGTTGTACGAGTCCGTTATAGTTCTTCATCCGCCGTTCCCCCTCTTGTGTACGGCTATATTCCACGGCAGGGTAGATGCGGGGCAGCTTGTCTATATGTTCGTATTGGGCACAAGTGCCCTCCAGTTGAGGAAGGATGGCCCGGAGGGTCGACACATGTCCGGCTTTGGTTTCGGTTTTCAGTTTTTTAATCAGTGCATCCGCTTCCAGGGTGCTGAGGGCTTCCTTTCCGCTCCCTTTTTCTGCTCTAATCAAGGTAATTTTCATTCTGTTTGTCAGCTTGTTTGGGTAAATATAATTCTCGTAAAGATACTACATTGAAGAGCTGAAAGCAAGCATTCTGCGGAATAATTATTAAATGGATACAAGTCTCCACGACTCATGCAGAGAAGTGTTAAAAGCAAGTGAGTTTCTTTGTCAAAACACTGGCATTCCTTTGCTTTTCTCCCTTTGTTTGTCTACTTTTGTATAGGGAATAGATGACGCCTAACGACCATGAACAACTCTGCTTACGGCCATGAAGCAATCGCTTGACGACCGTAAGCAGAGTTGTTCATGGTCGTTAGGCGTCTCTCTTTCCATAGCTTTTACGGATGAAGTACGCACCCCGCACCTATTCCGCATAGGGCGCAAACTTATTATATAACAACTTAAAAGACATTGAACTATGGCAATTTTATTTGATTGGTATGAACTTCCGGAACCAAAAGACAAACAGCGGGAAGAAAAGATACTTCATCCACGCATCCGCTTGAACGGCTCTACCACTACCGACGAACTGCGTCGCAGAATTCAGGAACGCAGCTCGTTGACGGAGACTGATGTCTCGGCGGTACTGGATGCCTTGTCGCACGTCATGGGGGAAGACCTTGCCGAGGGGCGGCAGGTGCATCTGGACGGTATCGGCTATTTTCCTCCCGTACTAACGAGCACGGAGCCGGTGACCGCTGCGACCAAACGAAAAACCACCAAGATTAAGCTGAAGGGCATCAAGTTTCGTGCCGACCAGGTGCTGAAGAATGAGATAGGTGCCATCAAAGTTAAACCGCTGGGGCTGAATGAGCATTCCCAAAAGCTGAGTGACAAGGAGATTGACAGGCGACTGACGGGCTACTTCTCTACGCATCAGTTCCTTACGCGCGAGAGTTTTCAGGTTCTCTGCGGGATGATGCGTTCCACTGCGCAGCTTCATATTCGCCTGCTCCGCAGCGAGGGTAAGCTCGAAAATGTGGGAAAACTGAACCAACCGATTTATGTGCCTTGTACGGGGTATTACGGTAGAGACGAGTAGGTTACGGTAAAACTTAGGCGTTTTGAGTAGGTGGAAGCAGATTTTGCTTCCACCTTTTTGGGTTGCTTCCACAGCGGGGCAAATGCCGATGGATAGGGGGGATGCAGGAGGTGGGTGGAAGTGTGGAAGCAAAGTGATGGAAAATAAATTTCTGGAGGGGATTTAGAAAAAGAAAGCAGGAAAGTAAAATTAAAGATTAAAAAAATCCCTGGCCTCAAAGAAGCCAGGGATTCTAATGTTATTTCAAGGTTTCTCTAAATAAGTCCTCCATAATAAAGGACTTATTTAGGAATACATTGATTAGCGTTTGTTTACAGTCATGCCAAGTTCGATAACACGTTCGTGCTTGTACATGTCAACAACTGTAATCTTCAATGTAGAAGGAACAGCAGCTGTCGGGTTAGTTGCCTTAGAATTTACGGTGAAACCAGTGATTTTACCTTCCTCGATGTTTACAGTGAAGTATTCATCCACTTCACCGTTGGCATTGGATACCAAGTGGGCTTCCTTAATTTCCAATGACTTTTCATAAGGTGCGCTCAAAAGTGCACTATATTCACTGTCACGAGAGCTGATACCCTTAATATACTTAGCATACTCTACAGTAACATCTTTACCATAAGTCAGTTCTGTGCTATAAGGTAATGTCGCAGTAGCTTTCAAACCAAGGTCATCCTTAGTAGCCCATCTCCAAGTGTATGTATCGTTGTAGATGCAATTGAATACAGTCGGGAAAGAAGCAGCGTCGATAGTGTAATTAACAAAGGCACCATCTTTCTTCTCAGAAGAAATCTTACCATAGTTGTACACTGCAGTTGTAGCATGCTGAGTCTTATTGTCAATGTACTTTTCAACTACAGACAAAGTTTCTGCACCAGTTACACCATTGTCAACAGTCTTATCACCGTTTACCATAGCAGCAGCAAATGTTATCAGATAATCCTTTGCTTCACCCTTACCGAAGTTGAATACTTGTTTCATTTCCATTGTACCTTCTATAGCCTTCTTAGCAGTCCAATCGTTAGGAATCAAGTAGCAGTTGTAAACGCCTTGAGCATCCAGCTGGTTAGTCTTGATAGAGAATCCTTCCGGCAATGTAGTCGGCAATACTTTCTGTACAGAAATGGTACTTTGTGACAAGAATGTACCTTCAGCATCAAAGAATTTAACGATACCTTCGTAAACCTTGTCATTCTTCATTGTCTGGAGGTCAACTGTAGCTGTCAATTTAGCGTTTGCGATATCTTCAATCTTAGTAGCCTCAGTCTTACCGTCAGCTTTGTAGAATGTGAATACAATACCATCAAGTACATTAGCAGTTTCTGTGATATTAATCTCATCCTTAGCATAAATGCTCAAGTCGAACTTGGCAGCACCGGCAGGAACTGTGAATTTAGCCAGGCCTGCATAAGCGTAAGTAGTCGGAGCATCGACATATGCAGTCGGAGTGATTACGTATTTAGCTTCACTAGCTATTTCAGAACCATTACCAGCCTTCACCCAAACGATTACTGATTGTTCAACTCCGGTATAGTCGATAGTAACCACCTTCAAAGGTACTACTACGCCCTTGGCATAAGCACCACTAATTGTGATATCGAATTTGTTGTCTTTGCTAACAGTTTCTACACCTGCAATAGTCAAGCTTTTGATAGCAGCTTTGTCTGTTGTAGAAAGAGCCTTATTATCAATATCAACAACAACATAGCTACCCATGATAGGGCTGGTTCCTTCTTTTGAAGCAACATTGATTTGGAATGCTTCACCACTTGCTACAGGGTAACATTTCTCTGTATTAGGTGTCGCAGTAGCAGATGGATTTTCATAAGCTGTCAAATCCTTTTTAACTTCTATCGTAGATTGAATAGTTGAGTTCTTTGCAATCTCATCTGCCTTAGTATAAGTTTTCAGTGCTGATTTCGCAGTAATATCATAAGTTGATGTTACAGTTCTTGCATCCTTAGTTGCTGCAAGTGCAAATAGGACGCTCTTATCCTCACTTACTACTTTTTTACCAAAAGCTTCGAGATCAGCCTCTTTGTTCAGTTCTACTTTAACTTCGTAGAGACCGTTAGAAACAGATCTGGTCAACAAGCCGTCGTATGCTTCTGTGCTGAGTGTAATATCACTGAGAGCTTCACCCTTGCTATTGATAAGAGAGAACATCTCGTTTGTCACAACAGCATTTACGGGAGCTACAGAAATCATGAAACTAGCCGGAGTTGTGTAAATCTCATTGGCATTGATTGTGAAGCTGCCAGTAAATCCTTTACCGAATTCGTATGATTTTGCATCTTTCACGCTGGCGTTCGGATTCAGCTTAGCAGGAAGCTGTGCATAGTTCAGTTCCAGTTTCGGATTTGCTGTCTGAAGATCCAGACTTGTAATCATCTCCGTAGTCAAGCCTGTCAGTTTCGTAACCTTTTCAGTCAAGTCATTGATTGTTGCCGCAAGTTCCTTCTTTGCAGCATCGAACTTAGAATCGATAGTAGACTCCAACTGTGCCTTTACTTTGGCTACTTCATCTTGAGCAGCCTTAATTGCCTCTGTTTTTGCATTGGCAGCATCAAGAGCGGCTTGAGCGGCAGCTTTCTCAGCTTCTGTTGCAGTAGATGCAGCGTCATTAGCTTTCTTCACAGCTTCTTCTGCTGAAGTCTTTGCAGCTGCAGCTTCTGTTTTTGCGGCATCCAAGGCTGCTTGCAAAGCTGCGATTTGAGAAGTCATATCTTCCTTAGTCGCAAGCTTGTCAATTTGTCCTTGCAAATTCTCGATGTCATCATCGTAGTCCTTACAAGACGTAAACGTTCCTGCAGTGCCCACCATTAAGGCACTGAACAGGATTACACTTAGAAACTTCTTGTTCATAATTGAAAACTTTAAATTCTGTCTCTTATACACATCTCCGAGCCCACGAGACGCT
>ERZ1027040.202-NODE-202-length-32940-cov-5.098434_pt1 | contig 32940 bp, 27 predicted proteins | sample MGYA00519437_ERZ1027040 | MGnify/ENA primary metagenome ERZ1027040 (study PRJEB26926, sample SAMN06164809) | human gut metagenome | biome: ENVO:00009003; feature: ENVO:2100002; material: ENVO:00002003 | host: Homo sapiens | place: USA | collected 2012 ... | reverse complement strand
CACTGTGGGAACACTCGTGGAACTCTGCGAGGATCCTTCCAAGAAGTAAACAATAAAATCAGAATATTTCCAAAAAGAAATGAGCACTCAGCTTGAAAAAATTCAGGAGCTGATCGCCATGCGCGAGAAAGCGCGTATCGGCGGAGGCGAAAAGGCTATAGCCAAGCAGCACGAGCGCGGCAAATACACCGCACGCGAACGTATCGCCCAGCTTCTCGACGAAGGTTCGTTTGAAGAACTGGATATGTTTGTGACCCACCGCTGCCATAATTTCGGCCAGGACAAGAAATCGTTCCTCGGTGATGGCGTGGTGACCGGCTACGGCACAATCGAAGGCCGTCTGGTATATGTCTTCGCACAGGATTTCACTGTGTTCGGCGGCTCCCTTTCCGAGACCATGGCCCAGAAGATCTGCAAAGTGATGGATCTGGCCATGAAGATGGGCGCACCCGTCATCGGTCTCAACGACTCGGGTGGCGCACGCATCCAGGAAGGTATCAACGCTCTGGCAGGTTATGCCGAGATTTTCCAGCGTAATATCCTTGCATCGGGCGTTGTTCCCCAGATTTCGGCAATTCTCGGCCCTTGCGCCGGCGGTGCTGTCTATTCGCCCGCACTGACCGATTTCACCATCATGGCCAAGGGTATCAGCTACATGTTCCTGACCGGCCCGAAGGTGGTGAAGACCGTTACCGGCGAAGATGTGACCCAGGAGGACCTGGGCGGTGCCAGTGTGCACTCGTCGCGCAGCGGTGTGGCTCATTTCGCAGCCGAGGATGGCGAGGAAGCCATCAAGATCGTGCGCAAGCTCTTCAGCTATATTCCTAACAACAACCTCGAGGATGCTCCCGCCGTTGAGTGCACCGACCCCATCGACCGCATGGAGGACAGCCTCAACGAAATCGTGCCCGAAAGCCCCAACCGCCCCTACGACATGTATGAGGTGATCGGCGCAATTATTGACAATGGCGAATTCCTGGAAGTGCAGCGCGACTACGCCCGCAACATCATCATCGGTTTCGCACGTTTCAACGGCCGCTCGGTAGGTATCGTAGCCAACCAGCCCCGCGTGCTGGCAGGTGTGCTCGATAGCAACGCCTCGCGCAAGGCTGCCCGCTTCGTGCGTTTCTGCGACGCGTTCAATATCCCTCTGGTTACTCTTGTCGATGTGCCCGGATTCCTTCCCGGCACCGGTCAGGAATACAACGGTGTGATTCTCCACGGCGCAAAACTGCTCTATGCCTACGGAGAAGCCACTGTGCCCAAAGTCACCGTCACCCTCCGCAAGAGCTACGGCGGCTCGCACATTGTGATGAGCTGCAAGCAGCTCCGAGGCGATATGAACTATGCATGGCCCTCGGCTGAAATTGCTGTGATGGGCGGTGCCGGCGCAGTAGAGGTTCTCTATGCCAAAGAGGCCAAGACTGCCGAGAACCCCGCTGAATTCCTCAAGGAAAAAGAGAAGGAGTACAACGACCTCTTCTGCAATCCTTACAACGCCGCCAAATATGGCTATATCGACGATGTGATTGAACCCCGTAACACCCGTTTCCGCATAATCCGCGCTCTGCAGCAGCTGGCCACCAAACGTCAGACCAATCCTGCCAAGAAGCACGGCAATATACCTCTGTAATTCACGGCGGCAGGGCTGCGGTTTTACCTGCAGCCCGGGCCACCCGTGAGGAGGGGTCAATCACTCAAAAAACTCAAAAGAAATGAAACGCCATATTCTGATACTTGCAGGGCTGTTGACGCTGTGCTGCGGCACGATTCACGCTCAGGCGCGCAAGGGTCTGAAAATCAATGAAGTGATGGTGTCTAACGACTCCAACGCCATTGATGAATACGGACGCCGCTCGGCCTGGATTGAGCTTTACAACTCCAATTTCGCATCGATGGAGATCTCAAGCGTGTTTCTGACCAACGACACAACCAATCACAAGCTCTATCCCGTGCCCTTAGGCGACGTGCGCACCCGCGTGCCCAAACGCGGAAGCGTGGTGTTCTGGGCCGACGGCCGTCCTACCGACGGCACATTCCACACATCATTTACCCTGGATCCGAACAAGGAGAATGTCATCGCCATTTATGATGCCGACGGCAACACTCTGATCGATTGCGTGACTGTTCCTGTGCTCCAGCCGGGACAGAGCTATGCCCGCATCACCGACGGTGTAGGCGCCCGTCCCGGCACCGATGAAGTCGAAGCCGACTTCTGGTCGGTCCGTTCGGGCACAGCCACCGAAGGTGACTATATCACCCCCGGTTCGCCCAACAAAATCAAAGGTACCAATCCCAAAATCGAGCAGTTCCAGGACAAGGATCCCGACGGCTTTGCCATGACCATAACCGCCATGGGCATTGTGTTCACCGCACTGCTGCTTCTGAGCATCTGCTTCTGGACAATCTCGCGCTTCAACGCTGCCCGCGCCTCCCGCAAGAAACTGGAGGCTCACGGTATAGAGACTGCCGATGCCGTCACTTCCGATACCGACACAGGCGAGGTGATCGCCGCTATTGCCATGGCATTGCGCGACCACACCGAGGCACACGACCGCGAGAGCGCCATTCTCACCATCAACAGTGTCCGCAAGGCATATTCGCCCTGGAGCTCGCACATCTACACTCTGCGCCACATGCCCGACCACCGCGGCCACCGTTAACACTTCCCTCCAAACACTTTTAATTTCAGAACACCAATGAAAGAATACAAATATAAAATCAACGGCAACCTTTACAAAGTGGGTATCGGAGACATCGACAACGGCATCGCCGAGGTGGAGGTCAACGGCACACCCTACAAGGTAGAGATCGAGAAAGACAAAGCCCCCGTGATCAAATCAGTGAAGGCTGCCGCAGCACCCCGCACCGCCACCGGCGAAAAGGTGATTGCTGCTCCTCAGGTGAAGACTTCGGGTAATGCAACCCCCGTGAAAGCCCCCCTGCCCGGCACCGTTCTCGACATCTGCGTTACCGTCGGTCAGGCTGTAAAGGCTTCCGACCAGGTGATCGTGCTTGAGGCCATGAAGATGGAAAACTCGGTGAAAGCCGGTGTCGACGGCACAGTCAAATCGATCGACTGCGCAAAGGGCGACGCGGTGGCCGACAGTCAGGTTCTTCTCACAATAGGCTGATAATCCGTTCGTTCATAACAACAGATACATTTCGAGCACAGCGAGTCATCGCCTCCGCTCATAAATTGCAATACCATAACAATGAACGATTTTGGATCCTTCATGGCCGAGAATATCGGTCGCTTCTGGGAACTGACGGGCTTTGCCAACGCCACATGGGAGCACCTCGTGATGCTCGCGGTGGGTCTCTTCTTCATCTGGCTTGCCATAAAAAAGAACTTTGAGCCCATGCTGCTGGTGCCCATCGGCTTCGGCATGCTCATCGGCAACATCCCCTTCAATCCCGATGCCGGCCTTGAAATCGGCATCTATGAAGAGGGTTCGGTGCTGAATATCCTCTATAACGGCGTGTCGGCCGGCTGGTATCCCCCGCTGATTTTCCTCGGCATCGGCGCCATGACCGACTTCACCGCGCTGATAGCCAATCCGAAGCTGATGCTCGTGGGCGCCGCAGCCCAGTTTGGCATCTTCGGCGCCTATATGGTGGCTCTGCTGTTAGGCTTCATGCCCGACCAGGCCGGTGCCATCGCCATCATCGGCGGCGCCGACGGTCCTACGGCCATCTTCCTTTCGTCGAAACTCGCCCCCAACCTGATGGGTGGAATCGCAGTGTCGGCCTACAGCTACATGGCGCTTGTGCCGGTGATACAGCCCCCCATCATGCGCCTGCTCACCACAAAGAAAGAGCGTGTGATCAAGATGAAACCCGCCCGCGCCGTCTCGCAAGGCGAAAAAATCATCTTCCCCATCGTGGGTCTGCTGCTCACCTGCTTCGTGGTACCCTCGGGTATACCTCTGCTGGGTATGCTCTTCTTCGGCAACCTGCTGAGAGAGTGCGGCGTCTGCACCCGTCTTGCAAAGACGGCCTCCAACGCCCTCACCGACATCGTCACCATCCTTCTGGGCATGACCGTGGGCGCCTCTACCCAGGCCTCCTCGTTCCTGACCAAGGAGACACTTTTCATCTTCGCTCTTGGCTTCATGGCGTTTATCATCGCCTCCGCCTCGGGTGTGCTCTTCGTTAAATTCTTCAATCTGTTCCTCCCCAAGGCCAAGAAGATCAACCCGCTCATCGGCAATGCCGGCGTATCAGCCGTGCCTATGTCGAGCCGTATCTCCAATAACCTCGGACTTGAATATGATCCGAGCAACTATCTGCTGATGCATGCCATGGGTCCGAATGTCGCAGGTGTGATCGGATCGGCAGTAGCCGCCGGTGTGCTCCTCGGCTTCCTTGCCTGACGTTTAGAGAACAAATTAACCCGATACGGGCGCTGTGTCAAAATGCTTGACACAGCGTTTTTTTTGTACCCGGATGGGAGGGAGTTATCTAAATAAAATATAGTTTGCACAACAATTTCGCGACTAAAATAGTTATTATTTAAAACCATTGATTATCGCCCTCAAAACCGCAGTAATAATGATTCAGAAAAAAGTCATAGACACATTATATAAAAAGTTCAAGAAAAGACCTGAAACCCCTGATGAACTCGACATACCTCTGCTTTTTGAGAAAGTGCCGGGCGATGCGTCAATCGAAATTGACGGCGACCGGCTGGTATTTAATTCAATAGAGTCGTCATCACCTTTCCATGCCATTCCTATCCGCAATATTCATGCGATAGTGGAGTTTGACGAGGCGGTGGCCGTGGTGCTCCCCAATTCCATATTGTTCATATCGAAGGACGACGGTGCCATGAGCGTGCATCTCAAGGCGCTCGGCTCATCGGTTCTCAGCCGGTTGGGTTCCCTTTTTTCAAAGTCGTAATAAAAGGGCTATAAAAATTTGTCATAAACTATCCATTCTTGGGGAAATATTTGGAGAAGGACGGGGAAATTGTTAATTTTGTGGGTTGAAATAATAGATATATCATGTACAGGACCAATACATGCGGCGAGTTGCGTCTCGCCGATGCCGGAAAAACAGTGACTCTTGCCGGATGGGTGCAGAGAGTCAGAAAGATGGGTGGCATGACATTCATCGATCTCCGTGACCGCTACGGTATAACTCAGATTGTTTTTGACAACTCCACTGATGCCGCTCTCTGCGAGCAGGCCAACCACGTGGGCAGGGAATTTGTGGTACGCGTCACAGGCACTGTGGCCGAGCGCCAGTCAAAAAACCCTCATCTGCCCACCGGCGATATTGAAATCATCTCCACGGCTCTTGAAGTGCTCAACCCTTCGGAAGTGCCCCCGTTTACCATCGAGGATGAGTCGGACGGCGGCGATGACCTGCGCATGAAATACCGCTATCTCGACCTGCGCCGCCCCATTGTCCGCAAAAACCTCGAACTGCGTCACAAGATGGCCATGGAGGTGCGCCGCTACCTCGATTCAAAAGGTTTCCTCGAAATCGAGACCCCCATGCTGGTGGGTTCCACGCCCGAGGGCGCACGCGACTTCGTGGTGCCCTCGCGCATGAATCCCGGACAGTTCTACGCCCTGCCTCAGTCGCCCCAGACACTGAAACAGCTTCTGATGGTTTCAGGCATGGACCGCTATTTCCAGATTGTGAAATGCTTCCGCGATGAAGACCTCCGTGCCGACCGCCAGCCCGAGTTTACCCAGATCGACTGCGAGATGAGTTTCGTGAGTCAGGAGGATATCATCACTCTTTTCGAGGGGATGGCAAAACATCTTTTCAAGGAGATCCGCGGCATAGAAATCAACGAACCATTCAAACGGATGCCATGGTCAGAGGCCATGCGCCTTTACGGTTCCGACAAACCCGATCTGCGCTTCGGCATGGAGTTTGTGGAGCTGATGGATCTGCTCAAAGGATATGGCTTCGGGGTGTTTGACAACGCGGCATATATCGGTGGCATCTGCGCCAAAGGTGCCGCAGGCTACACCCGCAAACAGCTCGATCAGCTCACCGAATTTGTGAAACGTCCGCAGATAGGTGCCAAGGGAATGGTATATGCCCGCGTAGAACCCGACGGTACCGTAAAATCGTCGGTCGACAAGTTCTATTCGCAGGATGTGCTACAGAAGATGAAAGAGGCGTTTGGCGCCGAGCCGGGCGACCTGATTCTTATACTTTCGGGCGACGACGCCATGAAGACCCGCAAACAGCTCTGCGAGCTGCGTCTGGAGATGGGCAACCGCCTTGGGCTCCGCGACAAAGACAAGTTCGCATGTCTGTGGGTTGTCGACTTCCCCATGTTTGAGTGGAGCGACGAGGAGCAGCGCCTCATGGCCATGCACCACCCCTTCACCCATCCCAAAAACGAAGATATACCCTTGCTCGACAGCGATCCTGCCGCCGTGCGCGCCGATGCCTACGACATGGTTATCAACGGAGTTGAGGTAGGCGGCGGTTCAATCCGTATCCACAATGCCGACCTCCAGGCCAAGATGTTCGAGATTCTGGGCTTCACTTCCGAGAAGGCGCAGGAGCAGTTTGGTTTCCTTATGAACGCTTTCAAATATGGTGCGCCCCCTCACGGCGGTCTTGCCTATGGCCTCGACCGCTGGGTGAGCCTCTTTGCCGGTCTTGACTCCATCCGCGACTGCATTGCGTTCCCGAAGAACAATTCAGGCCGCGACGTGATGCTCGACGCCCCGGCACCGCTCGATCCCAAGCAGCTCGACGAGCTTGAACTCAAAGTTGACCTCAAAGAAAAATAACCGCAGGCCGTAAAGACGCAATCACCGATGACCAACCGCGAAATCACCGACGTAATCGAGACTGTAGCCCCGCTCTCGCTTCAGGAATCCTGGGACAACTCGGGGTGGCAGACAGGCGATCCCGACGCCGAATGCAGCGGAGTGCTGCTTTGCGTTGATGTAACGCCCGAAATTATCGATGAGGCGGTTGGCCGCGGATGCAACCTGATAATATCGCATCACCCTCTGATTTTCAAAGGGGTGAAACAGATAATTGGGCGGAACCGTGTGGAGCGCTCGATCGCAGCCGCGCTTCGTGCCGGTATCTCGGTGTATTCCTCACACACAGCCGTCGATTGTGCTCCATCCGGTGTTTCGCACCGGATGGCAGAGATGCTGGGACTGCGCGACACCGCGGTGCTCGACGAGGCGTCGGGTCTCGGTGTCATCGGCAACCTGCCCGCTCCGATGCCATGGCGCGATTTTCTCGAAGATGTGAAAACCGCATTCGGCGCGCCTGTGCTCAAATGCTCCCGTCCTGCCGACAGCGGCCTGATGATTAGCCGTGTGGCTCTCTGTGGCGGTTCGGCAGCAGAGTTTCTGCCGGAAGCCCTTGCGCGCGGCGCCCAGGTCTATGTCACGGCCGACTGCAAGCACAATCAGTATCTCGACCATGCCCCCGACATTCTGCTCGTAGATTCGGGACATTATGAGACCGAGTTGTGCACAAAAGAGATATTCAGGCGTGCTATATCCGAAAAATTTCCTAACTTTGCAGTCTGGAAATCAACGTCTGAGCAGAATCCTGTGATGTACGTCTGACTGTCACCCTCAAAAATCTGTAAATATTCTCCATCATTTAGCATGGCAACTGATAAGAACAAACCTGAAAACCTCTCTGTTGAGAGCCGTCTGAAATCGCTCTACGAACTTCAGACCGTCCTGACCGAAATCGACCGAATCAAGACCATCCGCGGCGAGCTTCCTCTGGAAGTGAAGGACCTGGAGGATAATCTCGAGGGTCTTCACACCCGCATCGGCAACTACAATGCCGAAATCGACCAGCTCAAGCAGAAGCTTGCCGCCGCCAAGGCCAAGATCGCCGATGCCCAGGATAAAATCATCCGGTACAAGGAGCAGCTCGACAATGTGCGCAACAACCGCGAGTTTGACCTCCTCTCCAAGGAAGTCGAGTTCCAGACTCTCGAAATCGAGCTGGCCGAGAAGCACATCAACGAATATGGCCGTCTGATCGAAACCCGCCAGGCCGACATTGAGGCAACCGAGGTGAAGATCTCCGACTCCGAGCATGTTCTCGCCGAGAAGAAGAAGGAGCTGGAGGAGATCGTGAGCGAGACCCGTCAGGACGAGGAGCGTCTGCGTCAGCAGGCCAAGGAACTCGAGCCTAAAATCGACGAGCGCACTCTCGCTGCTTTCAAACGTATCCGCAAAAACGCCCGCAACGGTCTCGGCGTGGTCTACATCCAGCGCAACGCCTGCGGCGGCTGCTTCAACCGCATCCCGCCCCAGAAGCAGCTCGAAATCAAGATGCACAAAAAGATTATCGTGTGCGAATATTGCGGCCGTATCCTCATTGACCCCGCTCTGGCAGGTGTGCAGGAGGAGACGTCCGATAAATAAGGCACGCTATGCCCTACACGGTCGAGCGTTATGCGCCATCCATGGCGGCTGAATGGGACGACTTCGTCAGCCGTGCCAGAAACGCCACGTTTCTGTTTCGCCGCGGATACATGGATTACCACGCCGATCGGTTCAACGATTTTTCATTAGTGGCGCGCGACGGTTCGCAAAGAATCGTCGCGCTGCTGCCCGCCAACGCCGCCGGCGACCGCATCGAGTCGCACGGCGGCTTGACGTATGGTGGCTGGATCGGATGCTACCGGCATTTCGATGTGATTTCGCTGCTCGAGATTCAGAAAGCGGCATCGCGTTATCTGAGCGACTGCGGGTTCCGTGAACTGCTCTATAAACCATTACCATATATCTATTGCGACATCCCATCGGAAGAGGACCGCTACGTGATTTTCCGTAACGGAGGCCGGCTGGAATCGTCGCAGGTCTCCACAGTTATCGCTCTCGATACCGACATGGGGCCTGACGCCACACGCCGCCGCAAAGCCCGCCAGGCCGCGGCGACAGGGGTGGCTGTGGATTTCTCCGACGATCTTGCCGCATACTGGAAAATCCTTGAGGAGGTGTTGCGCCAGCGCCACGGCGCCGCGCCGGTGCACACTATTGCCGAAATGGAGATGCTGAGGCGGCGGTTCCCCGACAATATCAGACTGCTCTGTGCTTTTAAAGATGGCGAAATGGTGGCCGGCACATTGCTCTATGTAAGCGGGCGTGTGGTGCGCACGCAGTATATCGCCGCAGGCGACGCCGCGCTCGGTTGCCGTGCACTCGATCTGTTGCTTGTCAGGCTCACTGAAATGAGCCGCGATGCCGGTTACCGGTGGCTCGACTTTGGCACCTCGAACCTCGAGCATGGCTATCTGTTGAATGAAGGTCTGGTGCGTCAGAAAATCACTCTTGGCGGTCGTGCTGTGGTCTTCGACAGGCTTGCCATCCCACTTACGCATCCGCACTAAAAAAACACCCTCTGCCATTTCCCTGCAACTGCCATGCAACCGACCCGCTATCTGCTCTTTGCCATTATCGGCCTGCTCCCTTTTGCCGGGGCGTTCGGCGTCAGGGCTGCCTCGCCTGACGACGAAGCACCCACCGGCGTGTTTGCGGGCATCGATGTGGATTCTCTTGCGCGGAGCCTTTGCCGGGGAAATGCCGTGGGGAATCCTTGTGGAATATGGCGTGCCACCATCGACGGAGCCACCGTGGCGCTGATGCCGGCGCATCTGTGGCAAAAATCGGGTGCAGAGAATATACCCGCAAAATATCGCAACCACACGGGGCAGTGGGTAATCGTGCTCCTTGACAATCCTTCACCCGGATTGCAGCCCGGCACTCTGATGGGATGGTTTTCCGATTCAGCGAAACCGGGACATTACAATGCGATGATCTATACCCGGCGCGTCGGCAGTCGACTCACCTCGCCTAAGAAATTCACACTTCGCCTCGCCGACGAAAGCCATCTGACCATGACGGCGATCCATCGCGGGGTGTCGGTCAATCCGTTTCGTCTGCTCCCTTACATGATCCGCGGTTTTTTGCGGTGGCACGACGACACGCCTCGCGACCTCGACGGATTCATCAGAAAATGGCCTGTGCCGGAGAATCCGACAGTGCCGCGTTTCTTATAACTTTTGCCGATAGTGGGATGAAAACAAAAGCATTCATATTCTCCGTTCTGGGCATGCTCCTGTTCGCTGCCGCAGCCGATGCGCGCCGGCTGCGAACCACGCGTAAGCCTCTGAAAGCGATTGAGACGGAGTGCCCCGAGGGGGCGGTGCCCGATACCACCGTCGCGGCTCTGATTGTAACCGCCAAGGAGGGGCGTCGACAGGCCGTGCGGCTGTTTGGCTACGAGAAGACGGTGAATGCTACCCGCGAAACAGTTTTTGTCGAGAATCTGACAGGGCAGCCGGTCACGGCGGTTAGTTTCACCATCAGATATCTCGATGCCGACGGCCGGATGATTCATCAGCGCACGGTAAGCCGCCACCGGGTGAACATCCCCGCGGGGGAAATCAGGCGCATCGACATCCGCTCGTGGGATACACAGCGCACACACTATTACGTGGGAGGGCCACGTCCGCGGCGCAATGCAAAACCATTCGATGTTACCCTCACGGCCGATTCGGTTTCATTTTCAGTAGCTTGCGATTCTCAGAATGCTCCCGATTGACCAGATAAAAAAGATAGCCCGGCTCACCCCCGAAATCGAGGAGAGGCTGATGGAGATGATGACTTTCGCCCGGTTCCGCAAAGGCGACATCATCCGTGGTAGTGTCAACCTTTCGGCCAGCGGATATTATATAGTGCAGGGATCTGCCCGCGTGTTTGTCACCACACAGGGAAAGGAGCTGACCATCTCTTTTTCGTTCGACGATGAATATGTGGTGCCCGGCCGCAACTATCTCAAAGTGCAGCCCGACACCATTTCGGTGCAGTTTCTCGAAGATACGGATGTGATCTACATCCCCCACAACTCCATCAAGGATATAATGGAGAGCTGCGGAGTGATACAGGATGTGCCGGCGTTGCTCTTTCTCAATGCCGCGCTGATGCGCTACAACGAATTCCTTGAAGAACGCATCTACATGATGCAGACCATGACCGCGCCGCAGCGTTATGCGTGGCTCACCTCGCGCTATCCCCGTCTGCTCCATGTGGCCACCATCACCCAGATCGCCTCCTACTTAGGTGTCACCAAAGAGACCCTCTACCGCATCCGCAACAACAACTACTGAACACACAGCCCACCCCCGGGCTTGCAGCCGATTTTTTTTTATTTTCTCGAAGAAAAACCGTTGCGATTTCAAAAAATAACATAACTTTGCAAATGTTCTCACGCCGTCCGGGTGGCCGCATCGGTGGCTACGGCAGTTGAGGGAATTACATATTTTGGGAAGCGTTTATTTGCGCTTGTTCTTGGCGACTTGAAACTACCACTTTCAGACCCTTGCCGAGGAGAAGCAACGATAGATGCTCATGGGTATGACAATACCGTCAGGCTCGTGATGAGTGATTCATCGCGAGGCGGCTTATTATCATATCGGCGTGAGGTCTGCGTTGCTCGTCTGCAAGGGTGGGCTGTGGTAGGCCTCAAGTCGCGTGACGGGCAACAGATATGGCTCTCACGCTTTCTTTTTTTTAATATCATGCCATTGGGGAGCGTTGGCTCACGATTTTATGCTAATGTAAAAACACATTTACTAAATTTAAACCAACCATGATCCTTTCAACATTATCATTATCGTTCAGGCGATGGCTCGCAGTGCTGTCGCTGCAGTTTGGCATAGCGTTAAGCGCTTTTGCCGACAGCGTCGAGATTGACGGCTTGTATTACGAGCTGAACACCACCGGCCGAACAGCAACACTGACGTATCAGTCAACAACGTCATCCAACTATTCTTCCATCCAGTCCAATCTGGTTGTGCCTGCATCCGTCACATACAACGGAGTCTCGTTCTCGGTCACTGCAATCGGCGACGCGGCATTCGCAAACTGCACAGCTCTCGAAAGCATTACCATCCCGGCAAGTGTAACCGCGATTGGCAGTACCGCCTCATGGGACAGTCACACACAGAGCGGCACATATCTTCCGTTCTACCGCTGTACGGCTCTAAAATCTGTTGTGTTTGAAGATGGAAACTCCGATATAACACTTACCTGGCACAACTATTATGGTGCAAGCAACTCTGCATACCACCGTGGAATGTTTAAAGATTGCCCGCTCGAGGAGGTTTATATAGGTAGAAACATCAAATACAAACAGAATTCACGTTACACATTCGAAGTATACCCGCATGCTTACGGTTACTCGGCATTCTATAATCAGCCAAAACTGACAAAGGTTACCATTGGCGAGACTGTTACCGAAATCCTGCCGTATCTTTTCTATCAATGTCAACAGCTTAGAATTTTGGAAATAGCCAACAGTGCACTGACAGCAATTCCGAATTATGCGTTTAATCAATGCGGAATTACAGAATTGGTTTTGCCTAATACTGTGAAAAGTATAGGGGAATATGCGTTTGCCTCAAATACCGGTATGACGAGTGCCAATTTGGGATCATCAGTAGAGGAGATCGGAAATTATGCTTTCAGTGATTGTAAAACACTTGGTACTATACAACTCGGTGATGCTCTTAAATCTATTGGAGATTATGCGTTCTCTAAAGCTGGGTCTGTTATTAACGATATGACGCAGTTGTCGTTGCCCGGCACTCTGGAAAGCATTGGCCAGTATGCATTTGCCAAGTCTAATTTCCCTAAGTTTGAAATACCGAACTCAGTGACGGAAATAGGAAAATATGCTTTTTCATCGTGCCCTAAATTGGTTTCGATTAAGTTCGGTTCGGGTTTTAAGACACTTTCTGAAGGTGCTCTTAGCGATTGTAGCGCCCTAAAGGATATTCAATTGCAAGAAGGCCTGACGACTATTGGCGACGCGGCATTCGCAAACTGCACAGCTCTCGAAAGCATCACCATCCCGGCAAGTGTAACCGCGATTGGCAGTACCGCCTCATGGGACAGTCACACACAGAGCGGCACATATCTTCCGTTCTACCGCTGTACGGCTCTAAAATCTGTTGTGTTTGAAGATGGAAACTCCGATATAACACTTACCTGGCACAACTATTATGGTGCAAGCAACTCTGCATACCACCGTGGAATGTTTAAAGATTGCCCGCTCGAGGAGGTTTATATAGGTAGAAACATCAAATACAAACAGAATTCACGTTACACATTCGAAGTATACCCGCATGCTTACGGTTACTCGGCATTCTATAATCAACCCAAACTGACAAAGATAACAATTGGCGAGACTGTTACCGAAATCACGCCTTATCTGTTCTATAATAATGCCTCAATCACGTTGATGGCGCTTCCCAATGTGGCGAAGATTGGTAAGGCTGCTTTCAGAGGCTGCTCAAAACTTACAACACTTAATTTGGGGAAGTCTCTGACAACGATAGGGGATGAAGCATTCTACGATTGCAAGAATGTAACCAAACTGACATTGCCAAACACCACCGAGACAATTGGCGCAAGCGCGTTTTATAATTGTTCAAGCGTGACAGAGGTTACGGTCGGTACAGGTTTAAGAACCATTGGTGCTAATGGTTTCTACGGTTGTAAATCATTCACCGCCCTTATCCTGCCGAATGAATTCTCTACAATGGGTGAATCGGCTTTCGAGGGTTGTACAAAACTTACGGTTGCCAAACTTGGAACCTCGCTTACTGCACTGCCTGCCAAAGCATTTAAAGATTGCACATCGCTTTCTGAAATGGTGATACCGGCTACAGCCGAATCGATCGGCGATCAGGCGCTTTACAACGATTCCGGTCTGGCTACCATCACGATGAACGAGGGTCTTAAAACCATCGGCAACGAGGTGTTCTGGAACAATTCGGGCGTGATGCAATTTTCGATTCCCGGAACAGTAACCTCGATGGGTAGAAACTGTTTCTATGGTTGTACCCGCGCAACATATCTCACATTCCGCGATGGCACGGAAACACTGACAATAGATAACAACAACACACGCAGTTCGATAATCGATGCAAAAACAACATATTCTGATTACCGAGACCGCAAGTATGACTATTTCTACGACTGCCCGATTCGTTTCCTGACTTTAGGCCGTAATCTGAAATATACTTATTCCGATGTGTCGTCGATATATGATCCAAATGGCACATCTTTCAAACAAGTCTCTCGAGCCAGTGCTCCATTTGTTAACAGCAAAGAGCTGAGGTCTGTGACAATCGGCCCGAAAGTGACATTCCTATATCACCATTTGTTTGACGGCTGCGCTAATCTTGCAACTTTGAGAATGGGGCAGAATCTTGAAACCATATATACTTATGCGTTCAAGAATTGCGACAAACTCGCCAAAGTGGATTTCCCTGAGCCGTTGAAGCTGATCGACTCTTATGCCTTTTATAATTGCGATATTCTTGCTTCAACAACATTCAAGGAAAGCTCGGCACATACTCTCTCAATCAATAATGGTGCGTTCTGTGATTGCGTGGCACTGACCGGCGTAACTTTCCCGGGACAGCTCAACAAGTTAGGAAACAGTGCGTATAGCAACTGTTCCTTACTTAAAGATGTTGTTTTCAATAGCAATCAAAGCTATAAACCTGCACTGACAATCGGTGACTATACTTTTGAAAAATGTCCGCTGATTCAGACTCTCTCTTTCCCCGGTAGGCTGACTTCTATAGGCAATTATACATTCAAGGAATGTTCGTATCTTGCCGATATAAGTTTTGAAGATTCGCCCGATGCAGTGACATTGGGTTACGGTGCCGCAAGTGATGGTGGCGACGACCAACGGTCTCTGCCATTATTCGGAAACAGCAATCTCCAGTCGCTATATCTCGGCCGAAATGTCGATTATAATACCACGTCATCTTATGGCTATTCTCCGTTCTATAATCAGCAATGGCTTACTGATGTGCGGTTCTCGCAGGCCGGAACGGTGACATATTGCAAAGATTATTTACTTTATAAAGTGAATAGCTGCGAGACGCTGCAACTTCCGGAAAGCATAACAGAACTCGGAAAATACACTTTTGCCGGGATGACAAAACTTAACGGGATTTTTATCCCGACAAAGGTAGCCTGGCTTAAAGAGGGGCTGTTTGCCGATGATGTAAACATTCCTGAAATCATAATCCATCCTGCTGTTACCAAGATTGACAGCAAAGTTTTTGCCAATTGCAAATCGCTTGCATCCGCAACGTTTGAAGGAAGCTCTGATATTCTTGAAATGGGTTACGGAGCTTCGCAACCCGAATATGGTCTTTTCCGCGATTGCCCGCTTGAAACGCTCAATCTCGACCGCTGGCTCTCATATAATTCAGCTAATCCGTCGCGCTCGCCATTCTATTCCATCGCGAATCTGAAGAATCTCACTTTCGGTGAAAATGTCGGTGTGGTGGATAAATATATGTTTTCCTATTGCACAGGCCTTGAGGAGGTATATCTGCCCGACAATATCGAGTCGGTTGGCCTCTGGGGCTTCCGCGGCTGCTCGTCACTGAAAAAAGTGCGTTTCAGCGAAAAACTCAGTCAGGTTAGCGACTATGGATTCTCGGAGTGTACATCGCTCGACAATGTTGTGTTCCCCGCGAGCATGACGTCGGTTGCCGACAACAGTTTCTCAAACTGCACCTCGCTGAAAAAACTCAACCTCGGCAAGTCGCTGATGATTATCGGTCCCGCCGCCTTTAAGAATGATGCGGCAATTGAAGGTATCGAACTTCCCGAAACTCTGTATGGTCTCGGTGTTGAGGCATTCGCCAACTGCCAGGCGTTGCCCAACGTGGCCATCAAGGCCATCTCGTCGGTAGGCCGTCAGGCTTTCGAGGGTTGCACCGGATTGCAGTGGGTTTCGTTGAGCGACAAGACTACCTCTCTCGGTGAAAATTCGTTTGCCGGTTGCACCGGCATCAAATATGTCAAGTCGTACGCCGAGTTCCCGCCTGAGGGTCTTGTGAATTTTGTAGAGTCAGTACCCGCCGACGGCACGCTGTTTGTGCCGGAATATTCGCTTGATTATTACCAGCATTCACCCACTTGGGAGAACTGGATGGATATACGTCCGCTCAACGATAATGTCATGGTAAGTTCTGTTACCCTTGATAAATCGGAAATCTCGTTTAGGGCAACAGAAACAGAACAGCTGATCGCTGAAGTAGGCGCGGAAGATGCAACCGACAAAGGCGTTCTGTGGCGCTCCGCCGACGAGACTGTAGCCACCGTCGATGAGGCCGGAGTTGTGACAGCCGTTGCCATCGGCGAAACCACGATTACCGCGCTCGCGGCCGACGGTTCGGGAACTAAGGCGGAATGCCATGTAATCGTCAATCCCACGATGGTTGAGTCGATCACACTGCATGCCGATGCGACCGCACTAAAGAAAGGACGCCGGCTCGAGATTACCGCTACTGTCCTTCCCGCAACCGCTACCGATGCTACTTATTCATGGTCATCTTCTGATGAATCACTGGCTACGGTCGATGCCGAGGGCGTGGTGACTGCAATATGTGCTGGAAATGTTGAAATCGTGGCCACGGCTAACGATGGCTCGAATGTGACGTCGAAATATGCTTTAGCCATTGTGCCACCCACAACCGGCGACTCCAACGACGATGACCGCGTTACTGTGACTGATGCCGTGAACACAGCGAATTATGCTGTCGGAAACGAAGTGGAGAGTTTCTGTCATGAGGCTGCTGACGTCAATGGCGACAGCCGTATCAGCATCGCCGATGCTTCGGGTACGGTGGCTATCGTGCTTGACCAGCCTGTGGAGGTTGCCGCTATCAGCGACCGGGCAAAGGCCGTGGCTCTTGGCGCCGATAATGACATGCTGACGATAGATGACTTTGAAATCGCTTCCGGCGAGTCGGCAACCATTGCCGTGCGTCTCGACAATACCCGCGAATATGTGGCCATGCAGGGCGACATCGCGCTGCCCGACGGATTGAAGATTGCCAATATCACCTCCGGAGCACGCACCGAACAGTGCCATAAGGTTTCATTCAAACGTATGGATAACGGCAACGTGCGTTTCGTGATATTCGATGTGAACAACAACGCTTTCGACAACAGTGACGAAGCCATCATCAATCTCTCCGTGAAGGCTGAGAAGAGTGTTGCCGGCGATATGTCGATTGTGAATATCCTTGGCTCGGATGCCTCGGCTCATGAGTATGCTCTCGCCTTTGACGGCGGACACAATATCGGTACTACCGGAATAGCCGACGTCTATGTAGGCAACATCAGGATTGAAGCCGGCGAGGGCTGTATCAGAGTCTTCAACGCCGTAGGGGAGCAGATTGTGATAGTCGCTCCCGACGGCAAGACTGCTGCTGATTTCGTTGCCGACTCTGCCGAAGAACGCTGCGATGTGATGCCCGGCATCTATGTTGTCACAGCCGGTCAGGCCGTGAAGAAAGTAATGGTTAAGTAACAGATGATGACCATGAAAAGAAAAAATGTGAAACATATGCTTCTGTCTCTCGGATTGCTCTTCGGAGCAATCCAGGGGGCTTTGGCGGCTGATCGCTTCTATATGGAGGCGGTCAATATCGAACCGGGCGAAACCCGTGCGTTGGAATTCTGTCTGGAAAACGAGAACCCATATTATGGTTTTCAGGCCGATCTGAAACTGCCCGCCGGGCTGGAAGTAGTGACTGAAAACGGAAAACCGTCGATAGCCCTTTCGGAGCGTGCCGACAATTCTTTCATGATTGTAAGCAACACGCTCGCCGACGGCACTCTACGGTTCGGGACCTTCTCGACATCGCATGCGTCGTTTACCGGCGACAGCAGCGAGCTGTTTGCCATAAAAGTGAAAGCCTCCGACGACTTTGCCGGAGGTGAGCTGACGCTGAACAACATTCTGTTTGTCGGCACCGGTGACAAGGATGTCGAATTTCCCGACATCTCAATCACGTTGGGCAATGTGCACGACGACGAGGCTTTCATCCCCGATTTCAGTATAGCCGCAGGTGGAACTCAGGAGATTTCCCTGGAACTCGCTAATGAGACCACTTTCACGGCTTTTCAGGCGGATATAATTCTCCCTGCCGGACTGACAATACAGGATGGCTCGTTCCGACTCAGTGACCGGGCTTCCGATCATACTGTTTCTTCAAAAAGTTTCAGCGACGGAAGAACCAGAATTGTATGTATGTCGTTGTCGAGCACTCCGTTTTCGGGTCGCGACGGCGCGTTGATCAGCTTCACCGTAGTTGCCGACAGGGAAATTGCGCAGAAATCGGAAATACGTCTGAACAATCTGATATTCACCACGCCTCGCGCGCATGAATACATACTGCCCAATTCTGTCACGACGGTTACTTCAACAGGGCATTCGGGTGTTGACTCCGTTGATGCCAATGAATTGTCGGTATACGTTGACGGTGAGACTGTAACAGTCAAAGGTCCGGAATGCGCCGCCGCAGTCAGACTGACTGATATGTCGGGGCGCAGTGCTACTTATATGTACGAAGGCCATCCTCTACGGATAAAGGTAGAACAATCAGGTGTTTACATCCTGACTATAGGCAAGCAGACCCTAAAGATCGTAATCTAATAACTGACTACACATTTCGCAACGTCCTGAATCAACCCATTGGTCGATTCAGGACGTTTTTATATTGAAAGTTTGTTTTTACCACTCTTTAGTGTTATATTTGTGGAAACATTAGAAGAGAATGTTGTTTCATAGTACCAGTGGTAAATTAAGCAATGTGAGTCTGCGCGACGCCCTGTCCATAGGCTTCGACGCTGATGGTGGCATCTTTATGCCTGATTCGGTTCCCGCTATTCCGCGTGCGTTTTTCCGCAACATCTCCGAAATGTCGCTCTGCGAGATAGGCTATGTGGTGTGTAACACCATCTTCGGCAGCGCCCTGAGTGCCGCGCAGATTAAGAGTCTTGTCGATGATGCTCTTGATTTCGAGGTGCCGGTGCGTCAGGTCGACGATACCGACGGCCTCTATGTAATGGAGCTGTTTCATGGACCTACGCTCACGTTCAAGGATTTTGGCGCACGCTTCATGGCGCGTCTGGTGCCGCTGATTCTTCCCGATGCAGGCACCCGCACGGTGATTCTTGCCACGTCGGGCGACTCGGGTCGTGCCGTGGCCGATGCCTATCGCGCCATGTCGGGTACGCGTGTGGTCGTGGTGTTTCCAAAAGGGGCGCTTTCGCGCGAACAGCTCGCCATGTTTGCCGACACTCCCAATATCAAACCCGTGGAGGTGTCAGCCAGCTACGGCGACTGTCAGCGGCTTGTCAAAAGCGCTTTGCTCGACGCCGACCTGAACCGGCGCGTGCCTCTGATGCCGGGCAATTCGGTGAATGTGGCCCGGCATTTCGGCAGTGTGATATATGTGTTCCATGCCTATGCCCGTGCCATGCAGTTGCGTCCCGATGCCCGCGAGGTGCTGCTCAGCATCCCTTGCGGTAATCTCGGTTCGCTTTCCGCTGCGCTGATGGCGAAAAAGATGGGGCTGCCCGTCGACCGCTTCATTGCCGCCAACAATGTCAACGACACATTTGTTGAATATCTGAGGACTGGCAGCATTGCAGACCGTTCACGTGCTACCCGCACCATGGTCACAGCCATGGATGTGGCGAATCCGTGGAACCTCAGCCGCATATCCGATCTCTACCATGGTGACCTCGATGCCCTGCGGCGCGATGTGGATGCCGTGGCACTCACCGACGGTGAAATCCTCGACACGATCCGCCGGGTTTATGACCGGTGCGGCTATCTGCTCGATCCCCGGGGCGCTGCGGCGTTCAAAGCCATGGAGGGGCGCACTGACGCCCACTCCACCGGCATAGTGATGGCAACGGGCCATCCTGCCATGGCTTCCGAAGCTGTAGCGGCTGCGGTCGGGAACGGCGTATCGCTGCCCCGTCACCCTAATCTGCCCCATGGCCGCAAAGCGCCCGGTGTGGCTCCCGTGCCGGTAGCCGTGGCAAAGATCGCTCCGTCGCCGTCGGCTCTCGCCAGAGTCATCCTTGAAGAATGAAACTGTTTAATCCTAAATTCAATACTATATAACATGGCAAACAAACGTGAACTCAAGAAAGAAATCCGCAAAGTGTGCGGCGACATCGCCGCCGAGTGTCTTCTGGCAAAATATCTGATCAAAGGTGCCGACGGAAAGGCTCTTAACGCAGTCATCAACGATGTGGCCGATCTCCAGATTTCAGCAGTCGACAATGTGACTTTCTCTTTCGACAAGCTGCCGCACGATTTCGAAAACCGTGCTGAATACAACAAGGCCCGTCACACCTACTTCGCGAAGGCCTACGCTTCGCTGCGTACTAAATTCTACGGCAAAGTCAACGAAATTGTCAGGAATATGAACGCCGCGATCCCGCAGGAGGCTCGCGATGCCGTCAAAAAAGCCTGAGCATCTGCCGTCTTGCCGACTCTAAATTGAATTTTCATACAATTTCATATGAATTTTGCACGACGATTGCTAAAATGGATGGGGTGGGGCGTCGAGGTGTCGGTGCCCGACCTCCCCAAAGCCATAATATGTGTGGCGCCCCACACGTCCAACTGGGATTTTCTCATCGGTGAGCTGGCCATACGCGCTGTGGGGCGCAAAGCCGGATTCATGATGAAATCGTCGTGGTTTTTCTTCCCGTTAGGGTGCCTGTTCAAGGCTCTCGGTGGCATACCCGTCAAGCGGCGCAACAAACAGCAGTCGCTGGTCGACGTGATGGTGCAGCGCTTCAACGCCGAGCAGCGGCTGGTGGTGGCCATTACCCCTGAGGGCACGCGCAGCCGCACTGCGGCATGGCACACGGGCTTTCTTCGCATAGCCCGTGAGGCCAATGTGCCTATAATGCTGGCTGTGATCGATTATCGCATGAAGAAAGCGATAATCAACGATATGTTTATTCCCACAGGCGACACCGAGGCGGATATGCGTGTGATAAAGCAGTATTACACGCCATTCACCGGGCGGCATCCTGAAAATTTCACTACGGAATGACAGCCGGTACTGATAACACGCTGACAAAAGTGCAGCCGCTCACTGTGGCCGCCCTGTCGCTCGACATCGCCAAAGGAAATCCTGCGGAGAATCTCAGGCGGGTGGAATACATGATCAAGGCGCTGCCGCCGGAAACCGATGTGGCGGTTGTGCCTGAGCTGTTCACCACCTCTTTTATGAAAGATACCGACGCGATGCTCGGCTGTGCCGAGTTTCGCGAAGGAGCAACGATTCGTGCAATCCGCCGGATGGCGCATGATTATGACATGTTGCTTTGCGGTTCGTATCTCGGCAAGGATGACAGCAGCGCCGGCACGCTATATTACAATCGCGGGTTTATGGTACTTCCCGACGGCTCCACGCATTTCTACGACAAGCACCATCTGTTTTGTCTGTCGGAGGAGGCCCGGTTGCTGACCCATGGACATCGCAGGCCTCCCATTGTGAACTTCCGTGGCTGGAATCTGTCGATGATCATATGCTATGAACTCCGGTTCCCGGTGTGGGACCGCAATGTGGATATGGCTACCGACGTGATGCTCGTGCCGGCCAACTGGCCGGTGGCGCGTGGTTATGCCTGGAGGCATCTGCTGATTGCGCGGGCAATCGAGAATCAGTGTGTGATGGTGGGGTGCGATCGCTCGGGCAGCGATGACTACGGCGAATATGGCTCGCTGGCGATGATCTGCGATGAACTTGGCCGACGCATCGCTCCACCGCTGACCGAAGCTCCCGAAGGGTGTCCGCCTGCGGTAGCCGCCGGCCGGGAGATCGCCACCGATTACGGATCCGTGCTTGTTGCTACATTTGATTATGACAACGTGGCATCACTGCGGAAGTGGCTTCCCACCGACCGCGATGCCGACTGTTTCACCCTCCACAGCAAAACTACCCATTAGACCAATAGGACTAATTGGACTAATTAGACTAATTAGACTAATTGGTTTAATGTTAATTCAGGAAAAATGAAATTCAGATATTGTCCCGATTGCGGGGCGCTTCTTTCGGGTCGCGTGCTCGGCGACGAGGGGCTTGTGCCCTGGTGCGAGCGTTGCGGCAAACCTTGGTTCGACATGTTTCCGTCGGCTGTGATAGGTCTGGTCTATAATTGCCGCAACGATGTGTTGCTGCTTCGTCAGAATTACATTTCCACGCAGTTCTGCAATCTTGTTTCGGGATATATGAAGCCGGGGGAGGATGCCGAAAGCTGCATGGTGCGCGAAATCAAGGAGGAAACAGGCCTTACGGTTGACCTTTTGGAGCCGGTGTGCACCAACTGGTTCGCCAAAAAGGATATGCTGATGATTGGTTTTTTTGCCCGCGTGAAGGATGACGACGGCCTTCCCGGGGGTTGTCACGCCCCGCTGACTCTATCTACGGAGGTTGATGGTGCGGAATGGCACCGCCCGGAGGAGATAGTGCCGCTCGTTCATCAGAAACCGACCTCCACTTCGCGTATTCTCGCTTTGAGGTTTCTCGACCGTCTTGCGGATGAGCGGAAATGAGTCTGGCTTCAGAGATGGGTTGATAGCACGCGACCGTGGCCGGTGATGGTTACGGAGGGGATTTCGGCGGGAATGAGCACCGATGTGCCCTGAGGGAATGAAACGGTTTCGCCGTCGGGAGAAGTGATTTTAAGATCGCCGCCGATATTCACCAGAATGGTGAAAGAATCGCGTAGGGCGAGGTCGAGCGATGTCTCGCCGGCCACATTTATGGCGTCGGTGGTGAAATACTGGCATTTGCCCAGCTGCAATGTCTGTCCCGGGGAGGGGAGAAGGTTGTGATGCTCCTCCACGGTGTCGTGGAAGTCAATGGCGTCGACTGATTGCTCTACATGGAGTTCGCGAGTGCGGCCCTGCGAGTCGCGACGGTTGTAGTCGTAAATGCGGTATGTTATGTCTGATGCCTCCTGTATCTCTACCACTAAATTGCCTTTCCCGAGAGCATGTATGCGGCCGGAAGGTATGAAAAACACATCACCTGACTTGACAGGTATTCTGCGCAGCACGCTGATGATATTGCCCGATGCCACCAGCGAATTGAATTCGTCGGGTTTCACTCTGCGCGTAAGCCCCAGATAGATAAAGGCATCGTCGAGCGGCTCAAGCGCATACCACAGTTCTGTTTTCCCTAATGTATTGTGACGTCGGAGTGCAAGTTCGTCGTCGGGATGCACCTGAATCGACAATGTGTCGTTTGAATCGATAAATTTCACGAGCAGCGGGAAAGTACCTTTCCATCGGTCGCTGACATGTTTCCCGAGCATTTCTACGGGAAAACGGGCGCAAAGCTCATTGATTGTGGTGCCTTTGTATTTGCCTTCCGCTACCACTGATTCGTGGCCGGGCAGCGGGGAAATTTCCCATGATTCGCCAATGTCATGACGTGGGGAATCTATTCCTTTTAAGCGGGCGATGCGCTCGCCGCCCCATATTACCGGTTTGAAGTAGGGAATAAATTTCAGTATAGGCAGCATATCTGTGAATTAGAGATGAAATGCAGGTGTGTGGGATAAAGGATAAACTACCCGCAAGCCCGCCGACACAGGCGGTTGACCTGAGTGTCAGCGGGCGGGTAGTGTGGTGTGCGTGACAGGCGGCATGAAATTCCGTTGTTTACCGGTAATTTCAGCCGACAGGATCAGTTGGCTGCTTTGGCAGGGAGACCGAGTTTGGCGCGGAGGAGGGGAGTGACGTCAACCACATCCTTCGACGAGAAGAGTGATACGCCGGCAGGGAAAATCATTGTGTAGCCGCCTTCCTGGCCTACGGCCTTGATGGCATTGATGACTTTTTCCTGAACGGGAGCGGAGAGCTCCTGCTGCTTGCGGTTGATCTCCTGCTGGGCGGTCATGAGGAACTGCTGGGCTTTCTGGCCAAGCTCGTTGATTTCCTGCTGACGGCGGTCGAGAATCGACTGGGGAGTTTTGCCCTCTTTCTGAAGATTCTGGAATTCGGTGTACTTGGCTTCCACTTCCTGCTGGAGCTTCTGATATTCTGCTTCGTAGGTTTTGCTGACTTCTACGAGTTTAGCTTCGATGTCTTTCATTTCGGGCATGTCGGCTGCTACTGATTCAGCTTCGACGGTGCCGAATTTCTGTGCCATTGCGCACATCGGGAGGGCCAGAACGATGGCCAGGAGGATTTTTTTGATCATTGTTTCAGATGGTCTATTATAGATTGTTAGTTTGAATATCCGAGTTTGGCGAGCACCTCGTTGGAAATATCGATTCTCGGAGAGGCGAACACGATGTTGGCCGATGAGGCGCGGTCGAAGACGCACTGGTATCCGCGCTCTTCCGACACCTTCTTTACGGCATTGTAGACATCGTCCTGAATCGGTTTCATCAGAGTCTGACGTTTCTTGTAGAGTTCACCCTCGGGTCCGAAATATTTGTAACGGAGGTCGGTGGCCTCTTTTTCTTTAGCCACTATTTCCTCTTCGCGTTTCTTGATCTGCTCCTCGGTGAGGAACACTTTGTCGGCGAGGTATTTTTTATACATAGTGTCGGCGTCACGGCTGACCTGCTCCACCTCTTTCTGCCAACGGGCCGAAAGCTGTCGCAGCTGTTCGTTGGCCATTTCGTAGTTGGGCACCTGCTTGAGGATATATTCCATGTCGACCAGTGCGAACTTCTGGGCGGAAGCTCCGAGCCATGCGGCTATCATCACCGTAAGTGTGAAGAGTATTTTTTTCATTATGAATTCGTTTTTAGTGTAGAGTTAAATGTCTACCTATTAAGACAATCGGAGAGAGAAAAGGTTTAACACCGGCGGATGTGCCTCTCCATAGGTCCGCGGATCAGAATTCCTGGCCGAGGATGAAGTGGAAGTGGCTGCCACCTTTCTCTCCGAATACCTTGTCGAAACCGTAGGCCCAGTCGATACCCATCATACCTACCATGGGGAGGAAGATGCGGATGCCAGCGCCGGCCGAACGCTTGAGGTTAAATGGCGAAAAGTCTTTCACCGTGGTCCAGGCGTTACCGCCTTCGGCGAATACCAGACCGTAGATAGTGGTGGAGGGCTGCAGCATGAAGGGGAAGTGCAGCTCCACACCCAGGCGGGTGTAGGCATAACCCTCGCGGCCCCATGGTGTGAGCGAACCGTTTTCATAACCGCGCAGGGCTATGGTCTCGGTGGCGTAGGTGTAGGAGCCGCTCATGCCGTCGCCGCCGACATAGAATGTCTCGAAGGGTGAGCGGAGCCACTTGTTGTAGCTGCCGAGCAGACCGAAATCGGCGCGGGTCATCAGCACGAGGGTCCACTGTCCGTCGACATCGGTCAGCGGGGTGTAGGTGCGCGATTTAAAGCGGAGTTTCCAGTACTCGATCCAGTGGTAGAGTTCCTTCTTGGCCTCTGTGGTGTTCTCCTGATAGAGCTTGCCCCAGTTCTTTTTGCCGAAAAGCGAGGCGGGGGGCGTAAGTTGCAGATTCAGCGAGAATGTGGAACCGCGGCGTGTGTAGAGGGGGTTGTCGATTGAGTTGCGTGCCAGCGTGAGGCCGAGCACGAGTGCGTTCGACGTGCCGTTGTTCATATAGTAGAGGTATTCCCAGTTCTTGAGGTAATACCAGTTGTAGCTCAACTCGGTGGTGAATGTGAAATAGTCGTCGGGCCAGTTAAGACGCTTGCCGAATCCCACGGTGACACCAACCATCTGGAGCACCTTGTTGGGGTCGTAGGCATTTTCGATCGAGCTTTGATAATAGTCGTTGTAGTAGTTCGAGCCGTAGCCGTAACCGTAGCCATAACCGCCATAGAGATAGGGGTTGGCCCAGTTGGAGTTATAATATGATGAGTTTACACCTGTCTGGCGGCTGTAGTATGCCGAAATCTGAAGCGAGTTGGGACGCTTGCCGCCAAACCACGGGTCGAGGAACGACACAGAGTACATCTGGTAGTAACGTGCGTTGGTCTGAGCCGAGATGGTGAATGTCTGACCCTCGCCCTGCGGAATAATGCCTTTGTAGGATCCGGGACGGAAAAGATTCTTGATGGAGAAGTTGGTGAACTTCAGAGCCACCTTGCCGATGATACCGGTCTGGCCCCAGCCGAGCGAAAGCTCTATCTGGTCGTTGGCTTTGGATTCGAGGTTGAAGACCACGTCGACGGTGCCGTTCTCCTCGTTGGGCTGCACGTCGGGAACCATGTTCTCGGGATTGAAGTGGCCGGTCTGGGCAATTTCGCGCAGAGAGCGCATAACATCGCTTTTTGAGAAAAGCTCGCCCGGTTTCACACGCAGGTCGCGGCGAATAACCTTTTCATACAGTCGGTCGTTGCCGGCGATCACTACCTTGTTGACTCGGGCCTGATTGCCTTCGAACATGCGCAGTTCCAGGTCGATGGAGTCACCCACGATGTTCTTCTCGATGGGCATGAGCTGATAGAAGAGGTAGCCCTTGTCCATGTAGACGTTGGCCACAGCATCGTCGTCGGTGGTCAGGCGCTTGTTGAGCTGCTTCTGGTTGTAGACCTGACCGGGGTGCATGTCGAGCACATAGTTGAGCTGGTCGGTGGTGTAGAGGGTGTTGCCCACCCACGAAATGTTGCGGATGTAGTAGCGTTTGCCTTCGTCTATGTTGATGAATACATCCACCTTGTTTTCGCCATAGGGGGCGACGGAGTCGCTGACGATGCGGGCGTCGCGGTAGCCTAATTCGTTATATTTTTCAAGAATGCGGTTGAGGTCGTCGCGGTAATCCGATTCCACAAACTTCTTCTGGGAGAAGAGCTTGAGGAGGTTGCCCGATTCGTTGGTCTTCTTGATAACCCTCTTGAGCTTGCTGTCGGAAAGCACATTGTTGCCGTCGATGTAGATTTTGTGCACTTTGACTTTGGAGTGCTTGTTGACGTCGATGTGCACTATCATCTCGTTTTTATGGCTGAGATCCTCTTCGAGCCACACTTTCACCTGAGCATTGCCGAAACCTTTCTCGTCGAAATATTTTTTAGTGATTAATTCTACACGGTTGACAATGTTCTGTGTGATCTGGTTGCCTTTCATGAGCTGGAGGCGCTTCTGCAGTTCCTCGCGCTCGCTCTTTTTCATGCCTCCATAGCGTGTTTCCGAGATACGGGGCTGTGTGCGCAGGTTGATTACCAGCCACACCTTGTTTCCGGCCATCTTTTCGGCGATGATCTGGGCCTGGGCGAAAAGCCCCTGCCGCATGAGCCGTTTCACGGCGGCTGTGATGTCGTTGCCGGGGATCTCCACTTCATCTCCCACTTTCAGACCGGAGTAGCCGATGACGATGTAGTCCTCGTAGTTGTCGGCGCCGGTGACGCGAAGCCCGGCGATCTCATATTTCGAGGGGACGCCGGTGTAGACTATGGTGGGGTTGTAGATGGTGTCGGCGGGAGTCTGTGCGGCTGCGCCGGGGGCTACAATTGCTATCAGAATCAGCAGGAGAGGTAATAACCTGTATCTCATATATGATGGAATGTCGTTGTAAACGTGATGATGGATGTCATGGCCGGTTTTTGCCGACCTGTTCGCTTGTTTTACCGAAGCGTCGCTCGCGGCTCTGATAGAGTCTGACGGCTTCGATGAAATCTTCCTTGTTGAACTCGGGCCAAAATTTGTCGGTGACCACGATTTCGGAATATGCGATTTCCCAGAGCAGGAAATTGCTGACGCGCATCTCGCCGCCTGTGCGGATGAGCAGATCGGGATCCTGGCAGGGAAGAGTGGAGGTGGAGAGCCGTGAGGCCAGCACATGCTCGTCGATGTCGTCGGGGCTGATACGTCCTGCGGCGACGTCGGCTGCGATCAGCTGTGCGGCGCGGATAATGTCCCAGCGTCCCGAATAACTCAGCGCAAGGTTGAGCACCAGCCCGTTGCAGTGGGCAGTGTCGTCGAAGCATTGCTGCAGACGGCGGCGTGGATCCTCAGGCATGCGGTCGAAATCGCCTATCATGCGCAGGCGCACATTGTTTTTTATCAGGTCGGGGGTCTCGCGCTGTATGGCTATGCCGATGAGGTGCATCAGTGCGTCGACCTCGGCCTGCGGGCGGTTCCAGTTCTCTGTGGAGAAAGCATAGAGGGTGAGACACTTCACGCCTAATTCCGAAGCTATTTCGGTGATTTTGCGCACAGTGTTCACTCCTTCCACATGACCTTCGGAGCGGTCGAGACCACGCTGCTTGGCCCAGCGGCCGTTGCCATCCATGATGATGGCGACATGCGCGGGGATGCGGGCGGGGTCGATGCTTTCGGGCAGATGGTTCATTATCGGGTGTGGGATTAATCGACGTAATGGCAGGTGGCGCAGCGTTCGCCGAACTCATAAGTTACTGAGAACGTGATGTCGGAATACCAGTCGGTGTTCCTCGCAAACGAGCTTTTGATCTGGTGCAGGTCGCTGAGCGGACCATCCATATGGTCGGAAAATACTTTAGTCATTGAGAACTCCAGGGCGAGATTGAGTCGCGGGCGTGCCTTGTATTTCACGCCGAAGGCCATGGGTATGTTGAATCCGAGGTTGGTATTGCCGTCGCATGTCGACAGCGATACTCCTAATCCGACGCCCAGATAGGGAGTCCATCGGCGCAGGCGTTTGTATGTCTCGCCGATACCGTAGGGGAGGAAGTTGAATTCCAGGCGTTCCTGCAGGTCGAATACTGTGGATTTGAAGGAATACTCCGCGCCGTCGGGAAAGACGTCGTCCATGTCGGCGGTGTTGCCGCTGAGTGTGCGGTAGCCTACAAGTGTGCGCAGGCACCAACGCACGTCGGGAAGATAGCGGAAAGTGAGACCTGCCGACAGTCCGGGGTGGGCGAATATACTGCTTGATGCATCGCCGACGTAGCCCGACATGCCCGCCTGTCCGCCGAAGTCGAACTTGTAAGGGGCATCCTGAGCCGACGCGCGGTGCGCTATGGCCGAAGTCAGGATAAGCATTGTTATGGCGATGAATATTCGTTTCATTTCAGAGTGAGAGAGCGATGGAGTGAAAGTGAGATGTTATTGCAGTGGCTTGGCTTTCAGATGATTTACCACTCCGCTCCAGTATTGGTCACGCAGGCGGTCTGAGATGTCGTAGCCTCCGAAGATGTAGAGATAGGGGCATTCCCATTCGGTGATGGGTTTTACTGCGAGCGTGGTGGCGCCGTCCTCGGTGAGCAGCTTGTCAAACACGAGGAGCGAACCGTCGGATGCCAGGGGAAGAATGTAGGCCGGGAGCTGTAGATACTTGCTGCCGCGGCTCCAGTTTACGCCCATATCTCGTGATATCCATGTCTCGCTGCTTATGCCTTGCGGAATTCTGCCGCCGAAAGCTATCAGCACATTTTTTCGCGAGGTCTGCCAGTTGATGGTGTCGGTCTCCGCGATGGTGTATTCGGTCATCTGCCATCCTGTGCCTTCGGGCAGAACGTTGCTGACTTCGATCCAGCGCGAGCCGTCGAAAGCCCAGGTGCCGGTGTAGGAGCCTGCCGCATTTTTGCCGCCGGTGATCACAACCTGCGGTTTGCGTGCCCATTTCGTTGAGAATGAAGCGGCAGCGCTGTAGCCCTCAACGGGGAAACGGTTGGCGATGGCTGCTCCGGCGGTGGGCCATACAGAGGGGGGATATGCCGCGTAGGTGCGGTTGCCGGCGTTGTTTTTCACGCCGATAATGCCATCTTCGTAAGGTGCCGATATTGCTTCCCAGTTGCTGTCGACCATTGAGAAGTTGTGGCCGCCGTCAGTGCTCATATAGAGCTGGCCGTTATTGTCGGTGACGAACAGTGTGCCGTTGGCAGTGGCTGTGAACGAGTTGGTGTCGAGGGTGCCGTGGGCAGGAAAAGCGGGGCTGATCATAGTCTGTGCCCACTGACCCGAGCCTGTGGTGGGCGAGGGAATGAATGTGGTTATGGCGAAGGAGCCGTCGGGAGCGGTGCTGAGAGACAGGGCGTTGTCGCCGACTTTTACGGTTTTTGAACGTGCCATTCCTGTCACGCCTTTCAGCTTTCCGGCATTTACTTTGTCCCAGTAAAGCGAATCGGTCACTTCACTGTAGACGTTGACCGACACTTGATAGTCGCGGGTGTTTAATCCGTCGGCAGCTACCATATGCAGTTTAACAGGACCGCGTGAGAAGTCGATGGCGACATTCTGGTCAGCCAGATAGTCGAGCGTCTGTTCGGGCTTTTCACCGGCTGCAGGAACGATAAACTGAATGACACGGCATTCATCGCAGTTGAGCTTGACCTTAAGCGCCTCGGTCTTGGTGTCGCAGGGTAGGGGATTGGCATTGAAAATTCTTGCATCAATCAGGTCGATGGAGAAAAACACCGAATCGAGATTGTTGAGAATCGCCTTGTCGGCTTTAAGATTGAACGATGTGATCTGAGTGCCGGAATAGTTGGCCGGGTCGTTATTCCAGGGAGTGTCGGAGGAATTGCAACCGGAGAAAGCGACCATGGCACCCGCAGTCATCGTCACTGCAAGGCAATATGATAGAAATCCTTTTTTCATTCGTATGTATATAAATAGGTGTAGGTGTGACTACCTACAACCATTCAAATTGCAAAGTTAGCAACATTTTTGGAAACAACGGGCAGAACGTGCCCCAAAAATGATGCTACCGGCATAAATGATACTAATTTGCACCGCAAAATTATATTTTCCACACATAATACCCAATGGGGCATGTCGATTTTAAATGTTTTTTCAAAAACTTTCACCCTCATTCACTATTGCGGAAATCGCGACAGCGCCCTCCCGTCCGGGTAGAAAAAGTGCTTTCTCAGAGAGGAGCTGTGGCCGTATTTATAGCATGGTGTTAACAAATGTTAATTGAGTTTGATCGGGCTATATTAGAAAAGGAATAATGGGATAAAGCAAAATGTCAGCGATATGCGGTTAGTTTTGACAAAAAGAAGCTGATATGGTGTAAATTAATCAATATCGCGTAAAATAATGTTAAATTGAAGCATTTTTCTTGTCAAAACGTTTGCTGCCTCGTGAAATCTCCATAACTTTGCAGCGTGTTTTTCATGGTATTAGATTTAAGGTTAACTAAGATTGGTTGTCGGGAGACAATCAATTTTTTTTGTACCTTTCCGAATCGACCTGTTATCCATTTTATATAAGTTATCCAAAGGTGGCTGCCTTATATAAAAACTGCATTCAGTGTCGGAAACAGTTTATGTAGATGAATGTTAGATATAAAATATGGCGAATATTGTTTTGTGCATTTAAATTCGTATATTTGTAGCACATCTTGCCATTAAGTCAGCAATCAATCTGTTTATATTTTATGCCTTACTCCGACTGGACATATAACTCCCGAAATCCTATCCGCCGATTTTCACATCGGCGTCGTTTCAGTCAGCTCTGCAAACTTCTGTCCCGTTATATCGGATCCGGTATGGAAATGCTCGATTTCGGATGCGCCGACGGGCATCTAATTTATATTCTCGGCGAGAGTGATTCAACAGGCTGTACCTATTGTGGATATGACCCGTATCCCGATAAATTGACTCATCCGGAAGTGACAATTTATGATAACTTCGACGAGATATTGTCATCGGGCAAAAAATTCCATGTGATTACTTGTCTCGAAGTTCTTGAGCACTTCGCGCCACACATGCAACGGCGGCTCATTAATCAGATCAAATCAGTGCTTGCCCCCGGCGGCATTCTTATTGTATCCGTGCCTGTTGAGAGCGGTTTGTCAGGGTTGTTCAAGGGTGTTGTGCGTAAACTCACCGATTCACAGCGGCGTTACCAGTATACGTGGCGTAATTTGTGGCGCACCCTGTTGGCTCGTCCTCTTTCAGAATTTCGTCAAGGCGATGGTTATCTCGACCATATAGGTTTTTATTTTAAGGATTTGCGTCCGCTTCTCGAACGCGAATTTGAAATCATCAGTATATCACATTCTCCATTCCCGATTTTCGGCGCAGCGTTTAATTCGCAGATCACCTGCATTCTTAAAGTTAAAGATTGAATGCCCAATATTATCTTTTGAGATGATAATTTGTATGCAGTCTGTTTTGTAATTGTCTGAAAATGTGTGTCTTTGCACTGAGAAATGAATTTTTACCGCAAGGTTTCCCCTCCTCTGCTTTTCGGTATACAAAAATAGCCTCCGGCGACGGAGGCTATGGATAGGGAGACTGTTGATAAAGATGAATGTAACTTTATTTTGTCGCAGTGAGAATCGCTATGTTGTTGAAATAAGAGGGGAAAGAGATGGATCCGTTGCGGGTTTGCGAGGTGGCTCCTGTACATAAGTCGCGCAGAGTAGTGCCGTCGGGGAATATATCTGCGGTTGTTATTGGCTTGCTGTTGTCGGCATGGATGCGGATGAGTAGGGTGTCAGTGTCGTTATAGCGTACGCATGTGTGGGTGTCAATGGTGCGTTGACGTCCCCGGCCTATTACCGGATTATTGCTACGGATTTGGCCTAATGTGGCCACATGTTTCATTCGGGCGGAATCGACGCTGTGCCAGTTCATGTCGGAGCGAAATGCCTGATCGGAATCGACGTTGAAGCGGGCGTCGCTTAGACCGCGGCCGGTCTCGTCGCCATAGAACAGCTGGACGGCGCCAGGCGCCAGCATCAGAGAGGTGAGGCAATCGATCATATTGGCCTGATCGGCATCGCGGTGGTATGAGTTGTTGAGGTAGCTGAAGGGGTGCCAGTCAGAGTGTGCGGCCACGCTGTCTGCATATGCCTGCCAGGTGTATACGATGTTGTCGAGGTCGCCATGTTTTGGAAAATAGAAATTGACCATACTGGAGAACCCGGCGTCGGCGTAACCTGGCTTGTAGTCGATTGAGGCGCAATCAAAATCGCCGGTCATATAGAACTTGTCGCGCCATTGCGCCGCTTTGTCACCGGGGTGTTTTTCGCGCCAGCGGATGAGCGCGGCGTTGCAGGCTTCGTTAAGCTCTTTCCAGCGGTTGAGGTGCACATTCTCGACTATGTCGCAACGGAACCCGTCGATGCCGAACTCTTCCACCCATGATGCTATCCACGCTATGACATATTGCATCGGATTCCAGTCGCGGTC
>ERZ1027040.180-NODE-180-length-35640-cov-14.407559_pt1 | contig 35640 bp, 33 predicted proteins | sample MGYA00519437_ERZ1027040 | MGnify/ENA primary metagenome ERZ1027040 (study PRJEB26926, sample SAMN06164809) | human gut metagenome | biome: ENVO:00009003; feature: ENVO:2100002; material: ENVO:00002003 | host: Homo sapiens | place: USA | collected 2012 ... | reverse complement strand
GCCCACGCCGGCGGGCAGGCCGCACACGGCGGTCTGGGTGATGCCGCCCACGCTGTCCTGCCGCTCTCTGGCCTGTAATATCCTCTCCCCCACGGCCTGCGCCGCCTCATGGGTCAGGGTGGGAAACGGCGCCTCCTGCAGAGCCGCCACGTCCGATGCGGCCTCCGCCGCGAAGGGCCGGTCCCACACGTCGCCGCAGCGCAGGATGTGAGTACCCACGGTGACGCCCACGCCTGCCAGCGCGGACAGCAGGATGGCGCCTGCCGCCGCCAGCGGCGCGGTGACGCGGCCGGAAAAATGGCCGCCGCCCCGCCAGTCCTCATAGCCGTGGTATTTGCAGTAGGCGGCATAGTCCGCGTGGGAGGGCCGCGCCAGCCCATAGGCATAGTCCCCGCTGCGCACGTTCTCGTTGGGGATGATGATGGCCACCGGCGTTCCGGTGGTGCGTCCCTGAAACACGCCGCTGAGGATCTGATAGCGATCCGGCTCCTGCCGCGGGGTGTCCAGCGCCGTGGCGGGACGGCGGCGAGCCAGCTGGCGGCGGATGCACTCCTCGTCCACCGGCAGTCCCGGGGCCAGACCGTCCAGCACCACGCCCACGGCAGGGCCGTGACTCTCCCCGAAAATGGTCAGCGTCACCGCCTGTCCAAAGGTATTTTTCATGTCTCTGCTCCCTCCCAGCGCCGGAGTATCTCCTCCGGCGTCTCTTTTTCCATGCGGAATGCGCCCGCCTCGTCCGCCAGCACGATGCGGATCTCGCCGGAGGCGGCCTTTTTGTCGTGCCGCAGGTATGGCAGCAGCTGCCGGGCCGTAAAGCCGCAGGTCGTGGGCAGGCCGCACTTCCGCAGGATGCCCGCCAGCCGATGCCGCAGCGCCGGCGCACACATGGGCAGCATACCCAGCGCCACGCACTCGCCATGGAGGAGCTCCCCTCCCGCACAGCTTTCAATGGCGTGGCCGATGGTGTGCCCGAAATTCAGTACGCGGCGCAGCCCCTGCTCCGTGGGGTCCTGCGCCACCACCCGCGCCTTGATGGCCAGAGAGCGTGCGATGATCTCCGGCAGGTCCGCCGTCAGGTCGGCGCTGTTCTCGATCAGCGCCAGCAGCGCCGCATCGCAGGTCACGGCCATCTTCACACTCTCGGCCAGTCCCGCGGCCATCTGCCGCGGCGGCAGCGAACGGAGGGTGTCCGTGTCGATCAGCACGGCACGGGGCTGGTGGAACGCGCCCACGATGTTCTTCACGCCGTCCATGTCGATGGCGGTCTTGCCGCCGACGGAGGAGTCCACCTGGGCCAGCAGCGTGGTGGGCACGTTGTAGAAATCCACGCCCCGCATGTAGGTGGCGGCGGCGAAGCCCGCCAGATCTCCCGCCATGCCGCCGCCCACGGCGGCCACGCAGTCGCCGCGATCCATGCTCAGGGCCAGCATCTCCCGCAGGAGGCGCTGGTAATTGTCCATATTTTTGCTGTTCTCTCCGGCGGGGAGGGTGCAGATGCGGGCCTGACGGCACGCGCCCGCCACCGTCCGGGCGTACTCCTGCGGCACGCCGCTGTCAGTCACCACCAGCACCCGCCGCGCCAGAGACAAGTGCTGCCCCGCCCGGGCCAGTGCGCCTGCCTCCAGCAGGATGGGATAGCTCTGCGCTCCCAGTGAAACGGAAATGACCATGGCTTCTCTCCTCAGATGTTGTTGGCGTAGTACGCGCCCACCAGCCGGAGCTTGGCGCAGGTGGCGGACAGCTCCTGCAGCATCTCGCGGCCATTGGTGTTGTTGATGCAGCCCTCGGCCTCCACGTAGAAGAAGTACTTCCACGAAAGCCCCTTCATGGGGCGGCTCCGCAGGGTACGCATGTTGTAGCCGTGGGCGCCGATGATGTTCAGCGTCTGAGCCAGCGAGCCGGCGTCGTTCTGCACGGTGAACACCAGCACAAAGTTCTCGTCCTCCCGCTTTTTGGTGGTCTCCGGCTGGTTCTGGGTACGGGACAGCGCGGCAAAGCGGGTGGTATTGGTCCGCATGGTGTTGATGCCCCGCTCCAGCACCCGCAGGCCGAACACCTCCGCCGCGTCCTCGGAGGCGATGGCCGCCAGTGCGGGGTCATTGGCCCGGCGCACATATTCCGCGGCCGCCGCTGTGTTGGAGTAGGGCTCCGCCGCATAGCCGTGGCTCCGAATGTAGTCATCGCACTGCCGCAGCGCCTGGGGATGGCTGACCACGGTCCTGACCGTGTCCGCCGCAGCCCCCTCCACGCCCAGCAGGCTGTGGTCGATCTCCATGTCCAGCACCTGGTTGATATACAGCTCGCCGGAGAACAGCAGGTCCATCACGGCGCCTACCTCACCGGCGCAGCTGTTCTCCAGCGGCAGCACCACGCTGTCCGCCTCTCCCAGCTCCACCGCCCTGTGGGCTGCGGCAAAGTCGGGGTAGGCGACGAGCTGCGCCTCCGGAAACATGCGCCGCGCCGCCAGATAGCCGTAGGCCCCCTTCACGCCGCTGTACGCCACCTTCATACCGTTGAGCAGCTTGCTCTGGTAGGCGCAGGACAGGTCCAGGATGCCCCGCAGGAACTGCACGTAGTACGCGGCCACCGCCGGATCCCGGATGCTCCTGCGGTTGCGGTCGATCAGCTCCCGCTCCCGTTCGGCGTCCCGAATGGACAGTCCCCGCTCCTTCTTGAAATCCGCCACCCGGGCGCTCATCTCCATGCGCTTCTGGAACAGCTGCGCCATTTGCTCGTCAATGCTGTTGATATTCTCTCTGATCTGATCCAGCTCACTCATTGTTGTACAACCTTTCCTAGCACAAAAAAATCGGTCCTCCTGTCTGGAAGGCCGTTCAAGACGCGAATATGCCGGTTTTCCACCGCACGTTCAGACACAGGCTCCCAGAGGCACTTCCTTGCCGGTAAAGGCGAAAAAGCCAAAAAAGTGCAGCGCGCCAAAGGGCACGCTGCACGTAAAGCCGAAATCAGTCTGCGCAGGGGCAGAATGGGCGCACTTCACCACGGCATTACCGGAACGCATCGCGCAGCGAGCCATGGCAGCACACCTCCTGCTGAAATATAGGTGAATTGTATGCTATTTTTTTCTCCCCGTCAAGAGGACATCCGCACTTTTCCCATCTACGCAAAAATTTCTCCCCTCCCGCCGCCGGCTCTGTGCGATGCAGGCGGGCCGTATGGGGCAATGACAGCGCAATGGTCCCCCTGCTTTCGCTGACAGGGAAAGCAGGGGGACCTTTTTTGTTTTGCAGGCGGAGATGTCCCGCGTCAGAACCAGTCGGAGGCTTCTTCCTCCAGCGCCTCGATGTAGAAGCTCACGGGACGGAACCCGTCGTTGCAGGACACCATGGCGCTTTTCTTGTTCTTCATCCACCCCTTATAGATATCGCTCCCGCCGTAGGCCAGCGTCATCACGAAGGGCGAGATGCTGGACCAGGCGCTGTCGCACATCCCCTCCGGCTGGCGCCAGCCGTCCGCGATGAACACCTGCCCCAGCTGCATATCGCAGGCATGCTCCAGCGGGTTTTCATACGCGGCGGACAGGTCCGGATAGGACGCCATGCGCATGACGGTGATCCTGATCTTTTTCATGATGCAGCACTCCTATCAGCTGTTGGAGCTGGCCATCACGTTGGAGATGAACAGGTCGTACATCTCCAGGCTCTCGGAGGACAGAGAGGACAGTGTGAAGAAATTCGCGCTCTCGGGGATGTCAAACGCCTTGAACAGCTCCTTGTACTCGTCTGTCAGGTAGGCGATGCAGGCCTCGTTCACCGGCACGCCGGGGTACTTCATGACATTGTCGGCGTAGTTCTTGGCGTCGTGGATATAGTTGATGAGCAGCTCAGCCTCCTCGGCCTTGGTGCTGGAGGCCGGAATGGCCAGCATCCACTCGCCTCTGGAGTACCAGCCATCGGGCAGGGTAATCAGCTCATAATTGCCATCGGGGTCCTCCTGCTTGACCAGCACATAGTCGGTGGTATAGGTGAAGGCCACGCTGCAGTCGCCGTTTTCCAGAGAGGTACGGGGCGCGCCGTTGTCATAGACCTTCACGTTGCTGTTGAACTGGCACAGCCAATCGAACACGGCGTCCAGATCCGCCTGGTTCTCGCTGTTGGGGTCAAAGCCATTCTCCGCCAGAGTGGTGGCCACGAACCGGCGGTCGATGTCTGTGGAGACGATCTGCCCCTTCAGGGCGGGGTCCGCCAGATCAGACCACTTGGTGATCTCGATGGGGCAGGTATCCTTGTTCACGATGATGGACATGGAGCCGCACATGTAGGGAACGCTGTAATCCTCCTCGCCGGGGTAGTCATAGGTGTTGAATTCATCGTACAGGTTGGCCAGATTGGGGATCTTGCTCTTGTCGATCTTCTGCAGCAGGTTTTCCTGCAGCATCTGGTGTACCGTTTCCTGGCAGGGATTGATGATGTCGAAGTCGTCGCCGGTCTCCACGCGGGTGATGTTGTCCTCCTCATAGGACAGGTAGGTGACGTTCACCTGAATGCCGTACTCCTGTTCAAAGGCGGCCAGCACATCCTCGGACACATAGTCGGGGTAGACCAGAATGTTGATGGAATCGGCGTAGCCGGTGTCGCCGTCGGCGGCGGCATCCTGCTGGGTCTTCTGCTTCCCGCCGCAGGCGGTGAGGGATGCCAGCACTCCCAGGGCCAGCAGCGCGGCCAAAAGTTTCTTCTTCATGTTTGTGAGCTCCTTTCTCCTAATTCTCTGTTTGTGTTTGATGGAATGGTTCTATTTTTGCGGCAGCGCGGTCCTGCCTGCCCTTCAGCAGCAGATAGACGGCAACTCCCAGAAAAATCAGGCCGGATATGATCGTCTCCAGAGCGTTGATCTCCGGTGAAACGCCCTTGCGGATGGAGTTGTAGATCTTCATGGGAAACGTGAGGCAGTTGGGTCCGGCCAGGAAGTCCGCCATGACCACGTCATCCAGCGTCAGCGCAAAGCTCAGCAGTGCGCCGGTGAAGATGCCCGGGGCGATAGACGGCAGCGTGATGCGGAAGAACGTCTCTACTCCGCTGGCGCCCAGATCCATGCTGGCCTCCTCCACCGAGCGGTCCAGTCCCAGAAAGCGGGTCCGCACCGTCAGGATCATATAGGGCAGCATCAAAATCACGTTTCCCAGCACCACGGCCCAGAAGCCCTTTTTCAGGCCCATGAGCACCAGCAGCGCCATCAGAGGCACCGCGAACACCACACCCGGGACGATCATGGGCAGGTACACCGAATAGGTCAGGGCGTTCCGTCCGAAGAACCGGTAGCGCGTCAGGCCCATGGCGCCCAGCGTGCCGATGATCACCACGATCAGCGTGGACAGCAGCGAGATCTTCAGCGAAAGACTGAAGGACTGCCACAGCTGCGCGTCCCGGAACAGCTTGCCGTACCACTCGGTGGTGAAGCCCGTCCACCACTTGTTGCTGGGCTGCTGGTTGAAGGAATACACCACCATGATCACGGTGGGGATGTAGATAAAGGCGAACAGCAGCACCGCGTATATCACGCCCAGCTTATCGCCGATGCTCTTCTTTTTCACGCGGTTCATAGGCCCCCCTCCATCACGTCGGCCCTGCTGACGCGGGCGTACAGATATACCAGGATCATGGTGCCCGCGATCAGGAACACCGACAGTGCGCTGCCCAGCGGCCAGTTGCGGGAGGACATGAACTGATCCTTGATGAGGTTTCCGATCAGCAGCGTCTTGCTGCCGCCCAGCACGTCCGCCACGAAGTAGTTGCCGATGGACGGCACAAAGGAGATGATGGCCGCGGCGTACACACCGGGCATGGTCATGGGCAGCGTGATCCTGAAAAACGTTTTGACACGCCCCGCCCCCAGATCATAGGACGCCTCCAGCAGCGCCTTGTCCAGCCGCTCGATGGACGAGTACATGGGCAGCACCGCATAGGGGATGCAGACGTACACCAGCCCCAGCACCACGGCGCTTTCGCTGTATAGAAAATCGGCGCTCCACGTCATCCCCAGTCTGGCCAGAATACCGGTGAGGATGCCCTTCGTGTTGAACAGAGTGATGTAGCTGTACAGCCGGATCAGGCTGTTGGTAAAGTACGGGATCATCATCAGGATGATGAGGTTGGACGCCACGCGGCGGCTGCACCGCGACAGCATGTAGGCCATGGGGTAGGACACCAGCAGGATGATGACCGTGGACACCAGCGACATCCGCACACTGTTCCAGATAGCCACCAGATACGCCTTTTCAAACAGGGCCCTGTATCCGTTGAAGGATACCGTGAACTCCACGCCGCCATAGGACGGCCGCGTCATGATGCTCATCAGGCACACATACAGCAGCGGAAGCACCACCAGAAGCAGCGTCTCTGCGGCGTAGGGCCCTACGCTGGCCAGCACGGCCAGTCTCTTTTCTTTTTTCTTCATGACGCCGCCTACTTCCGCATGACCGTGCAGGCGGCGCTGTCCCAGTAGGGGTACAGCGTCTCTCCGCAGGAGAAGCCGTCCGCGCCCGCCAGGCGGGAGAAGCGCAGCTCATGGCCGTCCGCATCCACGCCGATGGACTTGATGAGATTGCCGGTGCAGATGTTGTCCGTCACCGTGATCTGTATGCCGAAGCCGGATACCGGCTCCGCAGACACACAGACAGCCTCCGGCCGGACGCAGAGGTACACCGTCGCCCCCTCCGGCACGTGAGCCGCCGCGCCCAGCACCTGCCCCATAGGCGTGGTGTAGACGCAGGTATCGCCCCGGACCGCTGCGGCGGTGGCCGGCAGGATATTGGATTCGCCGATAAAATCCGCCACGAAGCGGGTGGCCGGTGCGTTGTAGATCTCGGAGGGCGTGCCGATCTGCTGGATCTCGCCGGCGCACATGACGGCGATGCGGTCGGACATGGTCATGGCCTCCTCCTGATCGTGGGTCACATAAATAAAGGTGATGCCCAGCTGCTTCTGCAGCCGCTTCAGCTCCAGCTGCATCTGCTTGCGCAGCTTCAGATCCAGCGCCCCCAGCGGCTCGTCCAGCAGCAGCACCTTCGGCCCGTTCACCAGCGCTCTGGCAATGGCCACGCGCTGGCACTGGCCGCCCGACATCTGGCTGATTCGCCGCTTTTCGAAGCCCTCCAGCTGCACGGTGCGCAGCGCCTGCGTCACCTTTTCCCGTATCTCCGCTTTTGGCAGCCGCTTCACTGTCAGTCCGTAGGCCACGTTGTCATAGACATTCATCAGCGGGAACAGCGCGTAGCTCTGAAACACCGTGTTGACTGCCCGCTTGTAGGGCGGCAGCGCGGTGACATCCTGTCCGTCGATGGTGATGTGTCCGCTGTCTGCCTCCTCAAACCCCGCGATCATCCGCAGTGTGGTGGTCTTACCGCAGCCGGAGGGCCCCAGCAGCGTCAGGAACTCCCCCTGATGAACCTGCATGTCCACGCCCTTGACCACCTCCACGTGGTCAAAGCTCTTGCGCAGGCCCGCGATCTCGATGATATTCTCTCCCATACCCGCTCACCGCCTTTGTATACTTGGAGAATAAATATTCTTCATATTCAAATTTATGTGGATGATTATACACCCTTCTTCAAATTTGTAAAGAGAAAATCCGCTATTTTAACGCTTTTGTAACTGTGCACAAATTGCATATATATCCGCAGAAAATATCTGGCATGCCTGCACATTCCCCGCCCCGCCGCTTTTCAGGAGCAGGGGCAGGCAGCGGCTTTCATCACCTGCGCTTATGCATCACATATAAAATCCATACTTCCCTTACCCTGCCGCGGCGTGTATAATGGACTGTCGTTTGAAAAAACGTATCGAAAAACACACGAAAACACGCAGAACAGGAGGGTATACAGACATGGCAAATTGTGCGATCGTAGGCATCAACTGGGGTGACGAAGGAAAAGGCCGGATGGTGGACTACCTGACGGGACAGTACGATGTGGTGGTGCGGTATCAGGGAGGCGGCAACGCCGGACACACCGTCATCAACGATATGGGCAAATTTGCCCTGCACCTGCTGCCCTCCGGCATCTTCCGCGCCGGTGTGATGAACATTCTGGGCAACGGCGTGGCGCTGGACTGTGAGAATCTGGTGTCGGAGATGGAGTCCATCCGCGCGGCGGGCGTCGGCATCTCGCCGGAAAACCTGCTGGTCAGCCACCGTGCGTCGCTGCTGCTGCCGTGGCATCGGGAACTGGACGCGCTGGAGGAGGCGCGGCTGAAGGACAAGCAATACGGCTCCACCAAGCAGGGTATCGCGCCGTTCTACTCTGATAAATACCAGAAAAAGACCATTCAGGCCGGTGAGCTGCTGTATCCGGAGCACCTGAAGGCCCACCTTCAGGATCTGCTGGAATGGAAGAACCTGATCCTGCAGAAGGTCTACGGCGCCAAGGGCTATACCATGGAGGAGATGACCGCCTGGCTGGACACCTACGCCCAGCAGGTGCGTCCCTATGTGGCGGACACAGGCCGCTATCTGCGGCAGGCCCAGGCGGAGGGCAAGTCCATCCTGTTTGAGGGCCAGCTGGGTGCGCTGCGTGACCTGGACTACGGCATCTACCCCTATACCACGTCCTCCAACACCATCGCCGCTTACGGCCCCATTGGCGCGGGGCTGCCTACCGCCAAAATCGATGAGGTGGTAGGTGTGGTGAAAGCCTACTCCTCCTGCGTGGGCGAGGGCCCGTTCACCTGCGAGTGGTTCGGCCCCGAGGCAGATGAGCTGCGTCAGGCCGGCGCGGAGTTCGGCGCCAAGACCGGACGCCCCCGCCGCGTGGGCCCCATCGATTTGGTAGCCACCCGCTACGGCGTGGAGGTGCAGGGCGCCACCAACATCGCTCTGACCAAGCTGGACATCCTCAGCTATATGAAGGAGATCCCCGTCTGCGCCGCCTATGAGATCGACGGGGAGATCACCCGTGAGTTCCCCTTCCCCTCTGTGCTGGCGAAGGCCAAGCCCGTGATGGAGTACCGCCCCGGCTGGTGCTGCGACATCTCCGGTGTGCGGACCTGGGAGGACATGCCTGCGGCGGCCCGGGACTATGTGGAATATGTGGAGCAGGCCATCGGCTGCCATATCGGCTACGTCTCCGTGGGCGCCGAGCGGGAGAGCCTGATCGTCAGATAAAATAAGGAGGGATACCATGGCCCATGACACCTACCAGTCCCCTCTGGCGTCCCGCTACGCCTCGGACTATATGCTGCGGCTGTTCTCGGACGACAGCCGCTACCAGACCTGGCGGCGGCTGTGGGCGGCGCTGGCCCGCGTGCAGCACGAGCTGGGGCTCCCCATCACAGAGGCGCAGGCCGCAGAGCTGGAGGCCCACATCACCGACATCGACTACGATATCGCCGCCCAGCGGGAGCGGGAGGTGCGCCACGACGTGATGGCCCACGTGTACGCCTACGGCAAGGCGGCCCCATCGGCGGCGGGCATCATCCATCTGGGCGCCACCAGCTGCTACGTCACGGATAACGCCGATCTGATCCTGTACCGGGACGGACTGGTCTATCTGCGGAGACAGCTGCTGGCGGTGCTGGCGAATCTGGCGGCCTTCGCGGAAAAATACGCCGCCACGCCGACATTGGGCTACACCCACTATCAGCCGGCGCAGCCCGTCACCGTGGGCAAGCGGGCCACGCTGTGGATGCAGGACCTGCTGGCGGACGTGGAGGAGCTGGACCATGTGCTGTCCACGCTGAAATTCCTGGGCTGCCGCGGCACCACGGGCACCGAGGCCAGCTTTATGGACCTGTTTGACGGCGGCGAGGCCAAGATCGATGAGATGAACCGCCGTCTGGCCGCCAGCTTCGGCTTCAAAGAGTGCTTTCCGGTGTGCGGCCAGACCTATCCCCGCAAGGTGGACAGCCGCATCCTCTCCTGTCTCAGCGGTATCGCCCAGAGTGCCTACCGCATGGCCAATGACATCCGCCTGCTGCAGCACGACCGCCAGCTGGAGGAGCCCTTTGAAACGGACCAGATCGGCTCGTCGGCCATGGCGTATAAGCGCAATCCCATGCGCTGTGAGCGCATATGTTCCCTGAGCCGCTATCTGATGGCCGATGCCATGAACGCACCCATGACCGCCAGCGTGCAGTGGATGGAGCGGACGCTGGACGATTCCGCCAACCGCCGTATCGCGCTGCCGGAGGGCTTCCTGTGCGCCGACGCGGTACTGCGCCTGTGCCAGAACGTAACGGCGGGTCTGCACGTCAACGAGGCCATCGTGGACCGCACCCTGCGGGAGTACCTGCCGTTTCTGGCCACGGAGGACCTGATGATGGAGGCTGTAAAGCGCGGCGGCGACCGCCAGCAGCTGCACGAGATCATCCGGCGGCACTCCATGGCCGCCACGGCCCGCATGAAGGAGGGCCTGCCCTGCGATCTGCTGGACCGTCTGGCGGGGGATCCTGCCTTCGGCCTGAGCCGCGGGGAGCTGGAGCAGCTGATGGAGCCGCAGCGCTACATCGGACGCTGCCCCCAGCAGGTGCGGCAGTTTCTGGATGCCTGTGCGCCGCTGCTGCGTCAGGCGCAGGGCGCCGATGGAGACATCCGCGTGTGAGGCCACGCAGCTCCTGAGTTATAAAAAAGAGTGCGGCACGGATGCCGCAGTCGAGAGCGGGACGGGGCGATAAATGCCTGCGGGATACGCTTATCTTCATTGAACGCACATCAGAAAAAAGCTGCAAAATCACCTTGCCGGTGATTTTGCAGCTTTCTTTGTCTTCTGTTATCTTTTTATCCTATTACGGAAAATGGACGCACGCTCCGGCCGATCGGCATCGGCCGGTTTTGCAGCCTTACAGCTCATCTGCCGCCGGAGAATTCTCGGGGAAAAAGAGGGCCGGATCGATCCGATCATTCGCGGCGTCCTTGTTTGATGAATTTCGCTACGTTGGCATCGGCGCCCGCCTTGTCGATCTTGCACACGACCACTGCGGAGGGATCTACCTCCTCATAAGAGGTCGCCGGACGCCCCTTCATCTGCTGCACGGTGCCGAAGCCGCCCTCCATGGCCACCGTATAGACCACCCTGCGGGTGGGCAGGCCCGCCGCCCGCAGAAGCTTCGCTTCAGCGGCCTCCAGATAGTAGGGGTAGTAGAACTTTCTGATCTGCAGCACAGATACCTCCTTGGGAACATGTCCGAGCTTATTGAAGGAGGAACTGTCAGATTATTCAACAGAGGAGTCCTCAGGCTCAACATTTGCGGCAACGGGCTTGCGGCTCTTACGGATCGCAGAAACGATCGGCAGCAGCAGGCTCAGAATGCCGGCGCAGGGTGGCCCCGGAACAGTTGGCCTTCAAGATCTGCCGGTTACAGCGGGAAGAGCCGGAGCTTTACGGAAAAATCAAGGCGTTCCTGTCTCTCAAGGACTTTGTCAATTGCAAGCTGACCGGGATCTCCGCCATTGACCACACCACAGCCAGTTACTCTTTGCTCTATGATGTGGAACAGCGCTGACTTCCTGCTGTAACTTTATGTTTTCTTTTGCTGAATCATGGAAAGAGGAACACGGAATGATCCGGTGTCCCTCTTTCTATTTACAGGATCGGAGAAGCAGCGGTTCGCTGTCGGGCATTTTTCCCTTTGGATACGCATAGGCTGGACACCAGAAAGGATGGGGATCGTATGAAAGAGAAACGGGTGCGGATCTTCCTGCTGCGGCGGTGGTACATGGTAGGCGGCGCCGCGCTGGCTATGGCGGCGGTCATCTTCTACGTGGTGAATTACCCTGCCTCCGTCAGCACGGCGGCCAGCTCCCGCCAGCTGCCTATCTACTCGGTGGAGCGGAACCAGAAGGTGTGCGCCATCAGCTTCGACGCCGCGTGGGGTGAGGAAAAAGTGCGCAATCCTGAGGCACCTTTCAGGCGCACCGAATATACGAAAAGAGGTGCGTGAAGGGAAATGCCCTTCATGCACCTCTTGCATTATATTATGCTTCGTTTCGCGAGTTCAACTCATAGGTACACAGATAGAACAGGAACGAGGTCATCTGGTACCGGTTGATGCGGGTGTCATAGGCTGCCAGCAGCTCACCCAGCTGGCTGTCACGGGTGGTGATGTCCCGCTCATCGCACCACAGCATAGCCTTGACGACCTCACCGCTGAGCCGGGGATTTTCCCGCATGGTCTGCTGCGCCAGCTCCTGATCTACACGGGTGTCAATGCCGGACATGGCGGCGTAGCGATAGATCAGCAGACAGGCCGTCTGATAATCCATGTCGTCGTCATAGGCCGTATGCAGATCGCCCTGACGGAGCAGCCCCGATTGATACGCCCAGCACACGGCGTCGTAGTAGGGGCAGGCGGAGCCGTTGAATTCCTCGGTTTCATAATCAGGCGGCAAGGCGGTGTTGTCCGTCTCCGGCCGCTGGGTGATACGGTAGCACATCCACGAATTCGCCCACCTTTGCCGTGGCCTTTCCGCCAAAGGTGTCCGGCGTTTCCGGGTCGATATACCCGTTGCGGTACATATAGAGGACGCTGGCCTGGTTGAAAATGCCCGTGATGTCCGTAAACACCACCGTATCCTCCAGCGTGCCGCCGCTGGACGCCTTGCCGAAAACATGGGCGTAGTAGTCACTGTTGACGATGTTGCTGGACATCTGGAACTTATTGTCCACATACAGCCGGTAGGCCTCCAGCTGTTCGTCAGAGATGACGATGCTCTCGTCAGCAGGGATCACCGCCTCCGTACTGGCATCATAGCGGAAGGATTTCGTCAGGAAGGACTTGTCCGACAGCACCGCTATGTGTACGCCGTTGGACAGCGCGTCGGTACCCGCCAGCAGCCGGGAGTCGTAGTCCACGCCGAACAGGTTCAGCAGCGTGGGCAGGATGTCCGCCGTGGAGCAGTACTCGTCCACCACGATGTTCTCGGACAGGCCGGGCACATAGCAGATGAAGCTGTTGCGGTACTTCTCAAAGGTAAGATCCATCTCCCGCCCTGCCAGCTCGTTGTACTCATCCTCCGTCAGGCCGTAGGGATAGTGGTCATTGGTCAGTACGATGCAGGTCTTATCAGCCACGCCCGCCTGCTCCAGCCGATCCATCAGGTAGGTCAGCGCGTTTTCCAGCTCCAGATTGCAGGCGATATACGCCTTCACCGGCTCGGAATAGGGCAGATCCTTCACCGCGTCGTGGTTCTTGGCGCTCATGGCGTTGTCCCAGTTGTACTGATAGTGGCCGCTGAAGGTCATGTAATAGGCGTGGAAGGGCTCCCTGCTGCTGAGGTAGTCGTCCACGGAGGCCTCCATCATCTCCAGATCGGAGGAGGGCCAGTCGATCTTTATATCCAGCCCGGAGTCCGCCGCCTTGAAGGTATAGCCCATGTTGGCGTGGGTGATGTTCCGGTTGTAGAAATCGCCGATATAGTCGTGATAGCCCCAGGTCTGGTAGCCCTTTTCCTTCAGGGCGTTACCCAGGCAGAAGGGCAGATAGTTGGTGCCCGCCACGTTGAAGCTGGAATCCGTCTTGGTGCGGGACATGTCGGGATACAGTCCCATACACATGGTATACTCGCCGTTGGTGGTGACGGATTGGAACGTGCCGTAGTAATTATCGAAGATAATGCCCGTGTGGGACAGCTTGTACAGGGTGGGCGTCAGCTCCTCGCTGATGAACCAGGGGCAGAAGCTCTCGGCACAGATGGTGATCAGGTTGTAGTCCTGCAAAAGCCCGGTGTAGTTGTTCTTCCGGGTGGGGACCACCTGCGCCAAGTATTCGTCCGTGGTTTTGCGCATGGCATCATTCGCAGACTCCGCCAGCTTTGCAAAGTCGATGCTCTCGATCACATTGTAGGAATTGCTGCTGTAGAGCCGCCTGGTGTCTGTACCCAGCGAGGACGGCGTGATGATGACGCTGCCGCTGCTGCCAAAGACCATGTAGCGAAGCTCCTGCACGGTGGTGGCCAGCATACCCACGCTCTTATAGCTGCTGTCGGTAGAGGTGTTCACATTGGTGAAGGTTTTGTAGACGGAGAACGATTTGCCCCGCCCAGCGTACATAATGCCCATCGTAGCCAGCAGCAGCGTCAGCAGGATACCCAGCGTCGCCAGCGCCTGCCTCCACTTGAGCCGCACAGTCAGCACCCGTATCTTGCGCAGAGCAAGGCAGAGGATCGTCACGATCAGCGGTACCAGCAGCAGAAGGATGGGCACGATGTTCTTGCCGATGCTGTACAGGATCTGCGAGTCGAAATTGGTGATGACGTTCCCGCCCATGCTCACCTGACTGATGGGCATGAAGTTGCCGAAAATGGCGTGGTACATCAGCTGCACCTCGGCAAACAGCACCTGCACGGCGACCAGAAGCACGCCCACGATCTGTCGGGCGATCTTGGGCAGGTGCGTGGTCAGCAGCGTGCAGACCGTTCCACCCAGCAGTCCGAACAGCACCAGATAGACCGCCCGCCTGTCCAGCGAGCGATAGACGCACAGGTGCAGGCACAGCTCCACATAGACGCTGGCGCCGCAGAACAGCAGCAGGCTGCGGAGCCATTCCTGCCACAGGCCGCGGCGCGGGGCTCGCACCGCAGCAGATGTCTCATGGGGTGCCTGTGGTTGATTCGCTATCTCATTGGGTTTTGTCTTCAGCATATATGTCTCCTGCCGCAGGTCTCCCTCAGGGGAAGGCCTGCGAAATCTGTCAAAATATTGGCGCGGGGCATATCATACTGTAAATGTAAAGAAATTGCAATGATTTCTGTAAAAATTAAAGAAAGGTTCACAGTCGCTCCCGTCGTTTTGAGCCGAAAATTTAACAAAATCTGCATAGCCGAAACGCGAAAACCGTGCTATACTGTACGCGCAATTGGGAACGCAGTCGATTTTAGGAGGTGAGTCCCGTGACAGAGACCGGTTTCCATCTGAAACGCCATCTGACATCCTTCCAGATCATGATCCTCGGCTTTGCCGGTGTGATCCTGCTGGGTGCGCTGGTACTGATGCTGCCGATCTCGGCGGCAGGGCGGGTGTGGACGCCGTTTCACGAGGCGTTGTTTACCTCCACCTCCGCCGTCTGCGTAACGGGACTGGTGGTGCAGGACACCGGCAGCTACTGGTCCGCGTTCGGACAGACCGTCATCCTGCTGCTGATCCAGATCGGCGGCTTAGGTGTCATCACGGCGGCGGTAACGTTCTTGATGCTCTCCGGCAAGAATATCTCGCTGAAGGAGCGCAGTGCCATGCAGGATGCCATTTCCGCTCCGGTGGTGGGCGGCATCGTGCGCCTGACGCGGTTCATTCTCAAGGGAACGTTCCTTGTGGAATTGGTCGGCGCTCTTGCGCTGCTGCCGGCGTTCTGCCGGGACTATGGACTGCGGGGCGTGTGGATGGCAATATTTCACTCCGTTTCCGCCTTTTGCAACGCAGGGTTCGATATTCTGGGGCGGGCGGATGCCCTCTACCCTTCCCTGACGGCGTACATGGCCGACCCGCTGGTCAATATCGTCATCATGCTGCTGATCGTCGTGGGCGGTATCGGTTTTCTGACATGGGACGATGTCTGCACCCACCGGCTGCACCTGCGGCGGTACCGGATGCAGAGCAAGGTCATTCTGAGCGCAACCGTCATCCTGATCGCGCTTCCGGCAGTGCTCTTCTTCCTGACGGACTTTGCAGAGCTTCCCGCGGGACAGCGCGTTCTGGCGTCGCTCTTTCAGGCGGTCACGCCGCGAACGGCGGGCTACAACACCGCAGACCTGACGAAAATGAGCGACACCTCACAGGCGGTCACGATATTACTGATGCTGACCGGCGGCGCGCCCGGCTCCACGGCGGGCGGCATGAAGGTAACGACGCTGGCTGTGCTGGCCGCCAACGCGGTCGCCGCTTTCCGCAGGCGGGAGGATCCGCAGCTTTTCAAGCGCAGACTGGAGCCCTCCGCTGTGCGGAACGCCGCCGCCATCCTGCTGCTGTATCTGGGACTGACCTTCGCGGGCGCGGCGGTCATCAGCGCGGCGGAGGGACTGCCGCTGGGTGCCTGTCTCTATGAAACGGCATCCGCTGCCGGGACGGTAGGGCTGACGCTGGGGCTGACGCCGCAGCTGGGTACGCTGTCGCAGGGCATTCTCATTCTGCTGATGTTCTTCGGGCGTGTCGGGGGACTGACCCTGATCTACGCCGCATTCTCCGGGCATGATCTGACCTATGCCCGGTACCCGAAGGAAATGATCACCGTAGGCTGAAAGGAGCGCACGATGAAAAACGTATTATTGATCGGACTTGGCCGCTTCGGGCGGCACCTTGCCATGCAGCTGAGCGAGCTGGGGCATCAGGTGATGGCGGTGGACCGGGACGAGGAGCGCGTCAACGAATGTATGCCCTTTGTCACCAACGCACAGATCGGTGACAGCACCCGCGTGGATTTTCTGCGCTCGCTGGGCGTTGGAAACTACGATGTCTGCTACGTTACCATCAGCGGAGACTTCCAGAACTCGCTGGAAACGACGTCCCTGCTCAAGGAGCTGGGGGCGAAATATGTGGTGTCCCGCGCCGAACGGGATGTACAGGCAAAATTTCTGCTGCGCAACGGCGCGGACGCGGTGACATACCCGGAAAAGCAGCTGGCGAAGTGGGCGGCCATCCGGTACACCGCCAACCACATCTTCGATTACATAGAGTTGGACGAGAAGCACGCCATTATCGAGGTCGCCGTCCCGGACAGCTGGCAGGGTCACAGCATCGGTGATCTGGACATCCGCCGAAAGTATGGCGTCAACATCCTCGGCGTGAAGCAGAACGGCAAAACCGATGTGACCACCTCGCCGGAAACCGTGCTGGACAGCGGCCTGACGCTGCTGGTGCTGGGTGAGTATACGGCGCTGAAAAAGTGCTTCCGGCTGTAAGACCGCGTCTGCCGGCGCTTGTGCGGTTGCAGGCGGCTCGCCGGGGTATGTTACGCTGCCAAGCGCATTGAGGCTGCCGGAGCGGATTTCCTCCTGATTTGCACGAATACAATTCACAAGGTCGCCCCGCAGATTGCGTCCATGATACGGATCACAGACATCGACGGTACAATAGCATGTGAATCCGTTTGATTTGTCATCATGATTTTGACACCGTGTAGGATCTTTTACATCCTGCACGGTGTTTTGTTTTCCGATCAATTCGAATAGGCGGCAGTCCTTATGTCCAACCGATAAACATACGGTTTCCGTAGCGCGCATACGATGGACTATTCTCAAAGAGGAGGTCTGTTTATGCCAACCGTTCAGCAAGCACCCACTCCGGCAATCACCGTCACTCGCAATTTTCTCGGCCAACAGACGGCAGAGGCGCTGCTGTTGGAATTGATCCGCGCCCACACACAGGCGGCATAAAGTCTGCGGGCAGTCCACGGAAAGGAGGGAGCTTATGGAGAAGCCACCACTGCCTACCGCACTGTACTGCCGCCTGTCCCGGGAGGACGGAGACCGCATGGAGAGCGATTCCATCGGAAACCAGCGGAAGCTGCTGGAATCGTATATCGAAAATCATCCTGAGTTGGTAACGGCGGAATGCTATGCCGACGATGGCTATACCGGCACGAATTTCCAGCGCCCCGCCTTTCAGCGGATGCTGCGGGACATAGAGAGCGGGCGCATCCGTTGCGTGCTGGTAAAGGATCTGTCCCGCTTTGGGCGTGATTACATCGAAACAGGCCGCTATCTGGAACGTTGGCTGCCGGAGCACGGTGTGCGGTTTATCGCCGTCACGGACAACATCGACAGTGTCCGCGGCGCCTACGACATGATGATGCCGCTGAAGAATCTGTTTAATACCCAGTATGCACGCGACATCTCCCGAAAGGTCAAAAGCTCCCTCCACGCCAAGCAGCAGCGGGGCGAGTTTATCGGGGCCTTTGCCAGCTACGGGTACTGCAAGGACCCGCAGGATCATAACCGTCTTGTTATCGATCCGCCTGCGGCGGAGGTGGTGCGGCGCATCTTTACCCTGTTTGAAAACGGAATGGGAAAGATCCGCATTGCCAAGCAGCTGAACGAGGAGGGTATTCCCTGCCCCAGTGAGTACAAGCGGCTCACCGGTGAAAAATACCGCAACAACCACCGATTGGAGTCTACCACCTACTGGACGTATGCCACTATCCACCGCATTTTGCAAAACGAGATGTACATTGGGAATATGGAACAGGGACGGGACGACCGCCTGCAGATGCACGGAAAAGCCAAGCGGAAGGATCGCTCCCAGTGGACGGTGGTATCCGACACACACCAGCCGATCATCGAAAAAGATCAGTGGCAGCGGGTACAAGCTCTGTTGAACGCCAACGCCCGCACGCCGGATTTTCAACAGAATGTCAGTCCCTTTGCGGGCTTTCTCAAGTGCGGCGACTGTGGACGAGCCATGGTCAAGACCACCCGGGGCGGCAAAACCTTCTACACCTGCGGCTCGTATAAGCGCTACGGCGCATCCGTGTGCAGCAAGCACTATATCGCCCACGATGTGGTGGCGAAGGTGGTGCTGGATGATTTGAACCGGCTCATGGCCGCCGTGGAAAACCTCCGTCAGTTGGCACAGCAGGGCGCGGCGCAGCGCCTCTCCTCAAATGGCGACCCGCCGCAAAAGCTGGAGGCAGCCTTACAGCGCATTCAGCGCCGCCGCCAGAGCGCCTATGAGGACTATCAGGACGCGCTTATCTCCAAGGAGGAGTTCCTCCGCTACCGCGCCGACTATGACGCACAGGAGCAGGCGCTGCAAGCCCAGCTGGACAAGCTGCGCGGCACAGCGCAGGACGATCCGCTATGTCTGCCGTGGGTAAAGGAACTGCTGGCGTCGGGGCAGCTGGCGGAGCTGGATCGCCCCACAGTCGCCGCCGCCATCCGGGAAATTCGCGTCTACGAGGGAAACCGCATGGAGATCGACTATCTGCTCCCGGAATCCTATCGAGCACTGCTGGAGAGGTAACGATATGCGCCCTATATTAAAATGCAAAAAAGAGGAGGAGCTGCTGCGGCGGGGTGTGCCTGCGGATCATATCATCTGCAAGCGGTACACCGAGATGGACATTCCCGAAAACATCACCGCTACCCCAAATACGTTGTCACCCTGAATGACATGGATGCGGGGATTGAAAACGGCATTAAGATCGTGCATCTTCAGGATTTCCTGCTGGCAGAAATGTGGTGAGCATCCATTCTGGTTTCCCGACTAAAATCACAAAACAAATATCGGCAATTGCTTGTCCGACAATGTTTTTTGCCATAACCAGCTATCAAAAAGCGTTCACTTTTTTGAATCAAGTTTTGTTGCAGATAGGACACATTTATGCTATCATAAAAGCACAATAAAGAAGTGCGACAGTTCTCCGTGAACTGCCGCACTTTTACATCACCGTGGGGCAACGAGGATACCCAGACCCTCATCGACATTCTGGAGAAGTACCATGTCAAAACCACATTCTTCGTGGTGGGCGACTGGGCGGAAAAGTACCCTGAGTCGGTGAAGGCGCTGCACGATGCAGGGCACGAGGTGATGAGTCACTCCAACCACCACGACCACTACAACAGCCTGTCGGCAGAGCAGATCACAGCGGACATCACCGCCAGCAATGAGCGTATCAGCGCCGTCACCGGTGTGACGCCCACGCTGATCCGCTGCCCCTACGGCGAGTATGATGACCACGTCATTGCCGCCATCCGTGCTATGGGTATGGAGCCCATCCAGTGGGATGTGGAGCAACCGGAAACGACTTAAAGCCGTTGTGCCGCAAGGGCTTGCTGGCTTTGCGGCGATGCGCATCAGCCAAAAAATTGACCTGTAATCAGGGTGCTTTGGGGCTAATTCAGGCGCGGAAGAGGTCAAATTTGAGGGGGTGTGCGCAAAGTGCCGATGAACTGTCCTCCGGCGAGGTGCGGATGACTCGGGAAGCTATCTCTACCAATTTGTGAATACATTCACTTCAAGAAAGCTCCTCTGAAACCTGATGTTGATTTCATCACTTTTGGGCCGCACGATTCCGATCTTGGATTCTTCAAGGCCTACAACGGCATTTTCTCTTGCATTTCCGGAAGCACTTCTGTATACTGATATAAATTGATACTATCTATTATCATCAAGAGGTGTTATATGGACGCTGCATTGTTTACCAAAATGCTGTCGGATAAAAGTCTGCTGGACTTGAAGAAGCTGGGCTACAAATATCCGCAGGCGGATATGGGGGAGTTTGTTTCGCTGCTGAAAAGCGGCTTCTACCATCCGCTGCCACTGAAGGACTTTTCCGGGCAGGAGCTTGTCTATTTGGATAGTGTCGCGCAGGTGCATCTCTCTGCCGCCCGGATCCTGCTGACGCCGCAGAGCAGCACACAGCTTTACGGTGCAAATGCCATGGAGGAGGAGATCATCTCCACCTTCACCATTGAGCAGGTGGATTTCTCCCGTGACAGTGTCCGCAAGATCCTGTCCGGCTTTGCTCCAGCGGACGAAAGCGAGAACCGCATCTATGGCATGAAGAAGGGGCTGGAATTCATCAGCGACCCCTCCAACAGGATCACCGAAGCATCCATCCACCAGCTGTATGAGACCGCCATCGGCGCCTATCTGCCGGAGGAGGACCGTCTGTGTCCCACCAGCTTCTATCGGCACGACAGCGTGTATGTGGTCGGCTCCAAGGTAGAGCATACCGGACTGCCGTGGCAGCAGCTGCCGGAGCGCATGGGCGAACTGGTGCGCTTCATCCATGAGGATTCCGACAGCAACGACCTGCTGAAAGCCGCCCTGATCCACTTCTATATTGCCTATCTGCACCCCTACTTTGATGGCAACGGCAGAATGGCGCGGCTGATGCACCTGTGGTATCTGGTACAGCAGGGATATTCCTCCGCTCTGTTCGTGCCGCTGTCTGAGTACGTCAACAAGAGCCGCAAGGGGTACTACGATGCCTACACGTTGGCGGAGGAGAATGCCCACATCAGCGGCGTGCTGGACGTAACGCCGTTTTTGGTGTATTTCATTGAAAATGTGTATCACAAGCTGAACGGAGTGCTCCCTGCCCGCCGGACGACCGAGGCGTTTCAGGCTGCATTGTCGCAGGGGCAGGTTACGGAGAAGGAAAAGGTGCTGTGGAGCTTCGTTCTCTCCGCGTACGGGGAAGCTGAGTTCTCCACCAAGCAGTTGGAAAAGGACTTTGGCAATGCCGCCTATGCCACCATCCGCAGCTTTGTGCTGAAGTTTGAACAGCTGGGCCTACTGACCTCAACGCGGTACGGAAACCGCGTGAAGTATAGGGTGCAGGCGTGACGGCGCTGAACATTCATGTAAAAATCTGCAAATTTATATGAAACTTTCGCGCTAATTTACACGAATATTTTTGTAAACATTACACAATGCGACACGAACCATGTTTGACGGACAAAGGAGGCCATTGACAAATAGCCGATGGCCTCCTCTGTTCAGTGCGTTTTCATGTACTTTTCCAGCATCCGATACGTTCTCAGACTGTTGAACAGCATCTCCCTGCACATCTGCCAATGCGTTTCCTGCCGTTCCTCCTCGGAAGGTTCAGGGATACCCAGTTCGGCAAAGACCTCCTCCGCAGAGAAGAAGTGTTTCGCCCGTTCCTCCGGCGGGAGTTTGTCCAGTTCCTCCGCTTCGTGGAGGGAATCATAGAGTTTCTGCCGTTCTGCGTCCACCGCCTTTTCGTCAAAGCCGAAGAAGGTCATCTCGTACAGCACCGCCGCGCAAAAGGCGGCAATGCCTACCTCCTGTGCGTTGGCGATATTGACCTCATAGCCCAATACCTCGCGCCAGGGCGACAGTTCAAATGCGTAGCACTGAGGTAGCTGAATGGCACGGGCGGCCTGCTCGGTCTCATCTGCGGTCAATTCGTCGATGCCTTTCATCGTGAGAATGTCAGGTAGTGGTGCAAGTTTGGCGGGGAGTTCACTCTTACGGTACAGGTTGGCATCCAGAAATTCCCTGTCATCGTACATGTGATAGACGCCCAGAAGCATGTAATCGGTAGCATCGGGTTCCATGTAACGTAAGCTGTCGATAAGCGCCGTGATGCGGCAGATGCCCTTATCACGCTTGGCGGGTTCAACATCCAGTCGGTCGAGCAGCGCGGCGGCGATGTCCGCCGCAGGCTGGCACAGAATCAGATCTTTTACGTTCATACCTCACCTTCCTTTGGAAAAGTGTGCAATCATTGCACATTTTTTCTGATGAAAAACCGGAGGCCTATAACCGTACTTCGACCTCCGGGGGAAAAGTTTTCTCGCAACTTCCACAGCCAGTTATAGCAACGACCCGAAACATTGAACTCGGGCCACATAACCCCATAACAAATAGAATAACCCGCCTCCGCAGCAACATTGAACACGGTCGGAGGTCACTACTTGTCATAAAAAATGGTGCGGACAGCGCGACGGAACGGGTTTCACTCTGTCAACTCAAACGTGTCCCGCTGGTTCACGGCGTCCAGCTCCAGCTGGGCACGGGACAGCTCATCGGCGGCCTTTTCGTAATCGGCTTCTACCGCGGTTAGGTCGTAGTTGGCGTAAGAGTAGTCGATGATATTGGACTGCCGGCCATACTGCTCCTCCACCCGCTGCTTAGGCAGGCGGGCTTTCATATCGGCCAGCTTGTTCTTGCGCTGGGTCAGCTGGGGGATGTATACCAACATCTCGTCGATGGTCATACCGAAGTCAGGGATAACATGTGTAGCATTGAAGACGTTGATGGCGTGCTTCACCTTGCGGATACGCTGCTCTAACTCCGCCAATTTCTTCTGGGTATCAGCGTAATCGTAGGCGGGACGTACGGACTCCACGTCCTCGCCCATGGCGGCGCGGAAATCCTTGCTGCGGTTCTCCTTATCCAGCAGGGCGGCGTGCTCGTCGTTGAGCTTTTTCAGCAGCTTGTTGGCCTGTGCGGAAGTATATGTCATGGTCGTTCGTCCTTTCTCCCTTGTGAATTTCTGCTCCCATTGTACCTGATTTTGCGGCGCAAGTCCAGCAGATGCTGGCACTTTCTCAGGCGGCTTGTCCACGTATTCGCGGTGTCCGTCGGGGTACAGCAGATACGCAGCCTTCTTCTCTGCATCGTAACGGGCTACGGGAATGCCCTTCATCTTGGCCTGCTGATACGCAACAAAAGCTACCTGAGAGATGCGCCTGTCCATCTCCTCCTCATCATCGCAATAGGGATCTTCATAAAGCGGCGTTTTGCTTTCATCGGTCATAATCTCGCTCCTTCCTGTCGGGGAAAAGTGTGCAATCATTGCACACGTTCTCCCGGCTGTTCTCACGCGCTCTGGCGGATCACGATGCCCTCTTCATCCCATGTAGCCAGCCGGAAGTTGTAGGGACGTCCATCAGGTGCGGTCAGGGTGTTCAGGATATCCCGCAGCTCCTTCACCTCCGCCGAGTGGCGCTTGGCGATCAGCACGGCTTCGTCCACAGGCTTATTGTCCAGCGCGCAGCCATCCACATACATGCGGAGCTGGTAGAGATCCAGCGCCTTGGTCTTGCCAGCCTTGGCCTCGTAGATGGTCACGCGGTCGATGTAGCCCACGAACAGGTCAACCTTGGCCTTCAGCCCGATCTTCTGGAACACCGGCTCCTCGCGGCTCACCCGCAGGGCGGCGGGGTCGTTCTCCCGCTTGGCGGTCAGCTCCTTGACGTACCGCAGCTCCATCGAATCCACATCCTTGGCCGGGGCGGGAACATAGGAGGCGATCCAGCTGAGCAGGTTCTTCAGGCGCGGATCGGCTTCGCAGAAAGAGGTTTTCGTGTTCTTCGTGGCAGGCAGCGCGGCGGAGTTGTCCGAGATGAGATCCACCTGCACCAGGAAGCGGTTCTGGCTGGGATGAATGGCTTCGCCCCAGACGCGGTCAAACATTCCGTGCTCAATAGTACGTCCGTTGATACGAAGCTCCACGCCGCTGGACTCCATGTTGCACTTATAATAGATAGCGTTGGACGGGTTCTTCAGAATGTTGCCGTACTTACAACGAATCGTCAGCGGGCCGCCGCCCAGGTTGCAGGGGATCTCACCGTAATCCTTCACGCTGCCCTCTTCCCACACCGGCAGCAGCGGCGTCAGCGTATGCTGCGTTTCCTCGCTGCCGCTAATCTCCACCACTTCCATGGTGATGGATGTATTTGCCAGAATGCCCGCGTAGACGTACCGCAGCTCCTCAATGATATACCGCACCAGATTGTGGAAGTCGGAGGGCGCTGCCTTACGGTCGGGCTTCACCGTCCGGAACTTCGCCATAGGGCAGCGGACGGAGATCGATGTGCCAGTGGGGTGGGGCAGATCACCCGTACCCGAATAGAAACGCACCTTCATGGGCTTGTCCAGTTCAGATGTGCCCATGGAATATGGAGCCTTGACCTCGCGGTACTGGTTTGCCGCGGCGTCGTCCTTCGTGCGGGTGCGGATGCTCCACTTCTGGTCAGGACTGCTGTCGCAGGAGGCCAATGCGTGCTTCAATCCAAATCCGTGCTCGTTCAGCGGCGTCTGCGCGCCATCCCGACATGCGATGGTCAATGCACTGCCAAGGTCGGCAATGCCCGTGCCGCCGTCCGTCACGGTGATCTCCACCGCATCGCCCAGGTTTTCCAACGACAGCACTACCGTCATGGACAGTTCGGAATCGCCGCTGTTGGCGCGGAGGTTGGAAACCGCGTCGTCCATCAGCTCACAGATGACCTGTGCCACGCTGTTGAAATTGTCCCCTATACCGGCGAACAGGCCGTGGCCGGTAGGATTATTGCGGATGATTTCCTCCGCAATGGGCGTCTTGTTTTCGATTTTCATAGGTGTAATTCCTCCTGTTATCGGTTGAGTTGATTGGCCATGTCGGAGCGAATAGCGGTGGCGATGATGCGCAGCAGCGCCTGCTGGCGGATGACCTCCTGACAGAATGCCACAGCCAGATCCCCCGGTGTCAGATTGATCTCCTCGCACAGACACAGCAGTTCGATCCACTCGTCGTCGGTCATGTCTACTTCAATGGTTGCTTTACGTTCGTCGTTCATAATGGTTACTCCTCTTTTGTATCAATTTAGATTTACACCGCCCAGATGATCTCCGCGCTGTCCTCCGCCACCTCGATGCGACGGATAAACTGGGCGACCACGGCTTTTTTCTCTTCGAAAGACAGTTCGCCGAACACCAACTTTTCCGGCAGCGGGACGCGGCCAGATTCCCGCCGCTGAGCCTGCCGGAGTGCTTCGCGCTCCTTTTCGATTTTCCCCAGTGCCTTTTGCAGATAGGACGCGGGCAAATCCTCGCTCTCGGCAAAGGCATCCATCAGACGCTCGGCGCGGCGATCCAGCTCCAGTAGCCGCCGGGTGTAGCTATCCTCCTCCGGCTTCGGCACAACGGGCTCCCGAGGACACTGCGCCAGCAGCTTTTCAATCTCCGTCTGCACCACCGCTTCCAGCTCTGCCAGCTTGACGTGGATGGCGGCGTCGCAGCGGTTCATATTGTACCGCCCGCTGCACGCCAGATAGCGATAGGACTTGTCCACCACAACGGACAGGCTGTAGCCGCACTTGGCGCACTTCAGCAGGCCGGAGAGCCATGTGTGCTTGCCCTTGCCGCTGTTGCCTACCTGACGGTTGTGAGCCAGCTTTGCCTGCACCGCCAGAAACAGCGGCGACGGCACGACGCCGACACTGTTCAGCACAGACGCCCGATGGTTCTCCGTCTTGGTATACTTCCGCGCATTGGCCTCCCGCTTGCCCACCAGCAGCACGCCGTGTACACCGTCGAAGGCCTCAGGCGGACTGGTGACCTCCACGCCCTGCCCCAGATAGTGGAGCCGCACCTGCTCGTCTGCCATCACATACGCGGGATTGTGCAGCAGGCGGGACAGCGTCACGTTGTCCCATGTGGCGCGCTTGGGGGCGGGGATGCCCTCGATGGTCAGCTTACGGGCCAGTAGCCCCAGCGACATGCCCTCTGCGGCGTACTCCTGAAAGATCCGCTGCACCACCGCCGCTTTGTCGTTGGGGATAAGGGACGGGACTTCCCGGCCATCCCGTCCGCGTGCGCGGCCATTGTCGAAGCCATAGGGTGCTGGGCCTCCCGGCCACGCGCCCAGTGCCGCGCGGCGGTAGTAGTTGTCCCGTACGCGCTCGGCGGTGGTCTCCCGCTCCAGCTGAGCGAACACCATGATGATGTGCAGCATAGCCCGCCCCATGGGTGTCTTGGTGTCGAAGTTCTCGTTGACCGACACGAACTCCACATGGTGCTCCTGCAGCACCTCCCACAGCTGGCCGAAGTCCGCCACGCTGCGGGAGAACCTGTCCAGCCGGTAGACGTACAGCGTGCCGATGCGGTCGGCGCGGATGTCCTTCATCAGCTGCTGAAAGGCGGGACGCTCGGTGTTCTTGCCGGAGTAGCCGGCGTCCTTGTAGACCCGCAGCTCCCCGCCGCCCGCCGTGCGGCGGCAGAGGTCGATCTGCCCCGCGATGGACAGGCTGTCCTTTTTCTCCACGGACTGGCGGGCGTATACCGCGTCCGTCTTCATGCGGTCTTTTCCCGCTGAGCCGCCCGCAGTGCCCGCAGCTTCGCCATGCAGGCGGCATAGGCGTCCTTCATCTGCTGCTGCCGCGCCTGCGGATCCTCATACTGCGGATGGGTGTTCTTGATTTCCATGTTCATTCCCCCTCGCCACAGCCTATGAGCCGGGGACGTAGAACATGCCGGGGACGCGGGAAACGGAATACGATCTTGACTCATGCGTTTTCCTCCTTTCGGTGAAATAAGAAAAGAGAAACACCGTGCAGGCCGAGGCACTACACGGTGTCATGAGTATGACAAATAGACCGGATTCCGCTTGCAAAATCAGGGTCAAACGGGTATAATAACCCCAAGCGGTGCGGATTCGTCCGTTGTGTAGGTGCTGATACCACCTGCGCAGGCTTTGAGGAGTTGGCGCTCCTCAAAGCTGCCGTTGTTCTTTTTTCTATTGATAGAATAGCATATCTGCGCAGATATATCAATTAACGCAATTACCAAATATATCTGCACAAATATGTGCAATCTGTATATATGCGTAGATATTGCTTTGTGGTACTATAATACACAGTAGCATCAGGAGGTTCTGCCATGTCTCCAGCAAGTAAAGCACAGCAAAAAGCGGTAAACAAGTACATGAAAAGCAATTATGATCGTGTCAATCTTGTAATGCCCAAAGGAAAAAAAGACATTATTCAGGCACATGCGGCGCAGCAGGGGGAATCCGTCAATGCCTATATCAACCGTGCCATTGATGAAGCCATGCAGCGGGATGATTCTGCAACTTAAACGCAATAGTGTAAGAAACCGGCGCAGGCAAATCCTGCGCCGGTTTCTTACATCTGTTATTTATCTCAAATACCGCACCTTCTTCGCCGCTTCCCAATGTATCGCCTCTGCGTTGATCGGCGGTAAAGGGTCACCCCAGGAAATAGGCGCGTCAGCCATCTTTACCTCGACCGGCAGCCCGCCGAAGGGGCGCACGGCATTCTGGGTCGAGATGCTCACAGACGTATTTGGGCCGCCCTCAAAATGCAGATGCAATTTTTGCCCGCACACGGCTTTCTCCCAGGGAATCCTGATCGTTCCCTGCCCACGTCCTTCCTGTGTCACGGTGCCGTCACCGACGGTGATTTGAGGAAAATGAAGTTCGTAGAGCTTTTTGCAAAAGGGCGCCTTGTCCATCTTCTGCGCAATGCGCCATAGGCGATCCATATTCCGACTATATTCTACACGCTTTTTGGCACCGTCCTTACCGGAGATCCTGTGGCCGAAGATATATTCTTTTTCCTCCAGCGACATGTCTGTACACGCCTGGAGTACCGTTGCAAAATTCCGGCGCAAGATCCGCATGGGCGGATGGCAATCCGACGGTGTCAAATTATCAGACTCGTCGAGCAAGAAAAATCCTAACTGTTCGCTTGAAACGCCAAATTCCTTCAACAATTTGAAAGCAAAATTTGAATAATCCGGCCCGCGGCAGGGGTTCTTAAAATCGTTTTCAGAGCAGACAATGGGTAACTCCCCGATATCCTTGTTCGCGCCCATGCTCTGCTGCACAAATTCCCTTCGCTTCTGCAAAGCACTCTCAATTTCAATGTGAACGGGGACGCACCGCAGTGCATTTTTCGTCTTTACCTGCTTACTATATTCCAATTTGTCATTCAAAATTTCATCGATTTTCAGGTAATGCCGGCCTGGATGATCGGGAAACGATCGGAAATCGTTCCACCGCAGTCCACGGCACTCCGCGGGACGCATGCCAGTGTACAATGAAATCAAAATGCCACTGAAGCGCCCATCCTCCAGTACATGTTCCACCGCATATAGTGCCAGACGTCCCTGCTGCCCGATTGTCAAGGCTCGCGGGCAACTATCGCTCAGTTCTTTCATCTCCACGTTTGCCGCTGCTGGGGCTAAGATCCTCTGTATCATCAAAGTCGTGAGATTATTTGACCTGTCTCCCGCACGATTTTTTGAGAGGATGTTGTAAGCATGTCCGCATGTGGCGGCGTAGGAAAAGACGTCCCGCAATGCCGAGATGATCGTCTTGACGGTGGCTTCTTGGTATTGGTACATCTTAGCAACATCGGAGACAGCGCGCAAAATATTTGCTGGTGTGATCTCAGCGATGGGCATGTCCAAGCAACCTGCGACTTTCCGAATGTAGTCGTCGTATTGGCGCAGCGTCGCACAGGTTTCAAAACTGTATTGGTCTCCCGTCTGGATCGCCCAGTGGCGATCTTTTGCGATAGAAATGCAGTGTTTTTTCCAATAGCTGTCAAGGCTCAAATCGCCATCAGTCTTAGATTTCATGTTAAGTCTCCTTTGATTTTAGTTTTGCCGTGAAAAATATATTGTCATTTGATTTGATGCAAAGTAGTAAATCGCTTCCAGCTTCAAAGTTGTGTCCTGAAATGCCGTCTATGTCGATTATGACATCACCACTGAAGCGACAGTTCGGGGTGGAGGTCATCACAACATCTTCGTCTTTGCGGCTAATCTTGAACTCGGATACATCGCAGGGTGTTTCTGTCAAAGATATGGCGTATTTATCCAGCACCGCGGCCAGTTTCGCCAGCTCCCGAGGATCGTCATAGGCACAGTAGTTCCGCGCGAATACGCTCTCAGGCGCGCTGCCATACAGATAGCGCACCTCCTCTTCATCGCATCCACAAATTGCCATCGCCGCCCGAAAGGTCTCTCGCAAGACTCGGTCAGGATGTTTCAATAAGTTTTTTGCTTCCTTCTGCTGTGCAAAATCGAAGCCTCTAAAGAAGACTTTTAACCACCGATCAAACTCATCCGGGCGCATCCGCCGCGCCGCGTTTTTGGGACTGCGAACGAATGGCATATCCGCCTGTGTGCATGGTACGTTATCCTTTACCCTGTGGTAAAATTTTTCTCCTGTCGGCGGCAGTGGCAAAGTCCGTTGCCGCGGCCCGTTTAACTCTTCGATGTGATAGACATCTCCTACACGCTTTGCCTCTGACCCAATTTCAATAACAGTGACTCCTGTATAGGCGTTTGAGGATGAGAATGACCCCCAGGTCAACGCGCAGAGTTCACTGATCGTGATGCCTGTGGTCATCAACAACATTACCCCCAAGTAGAGATATCCCCGGCTGCTTTCAAGATTCTCAGCACAGCTCGCAGCGATTTCCCGCACCTGAGCGTGAGTCAAAATGTTTTTCTCGAAATGCCGGCTCGCGTCCCGCGGGGCAACGACTGCGCGGCGGCTGCCCATGGCGAAGGTATCCATGAAGTGCTCTGAGATCAAATGGTAAGCTTGCTCATACGCAATCAGTGCCCTCAAGGCGCAGATCTGACCGCTAATTTGATAATCAGAAAACCCTCCTTCGCGCAAATGAAAGGCGAACGTCTCTTGTGTGATTTCGCAAAACGGCACCCGTCCAAGTTTACTCACAAGCAAATCAAGTGACCTTTTATGTTCTTTTTGAGTGGAGTTAGCCCACTTCATACTCTGGGCAACTCGATCAAGGTCCGCCGCAATCACCGCAGCCAGTGGCAGACTCTGAGCAAACTTTTTCCGTAACGAACATCCCGCTTTTGTATCGGGATCAAAGGCGCACCGGAGGCACTCGGGAATCAGCTCAAGTACGCGCTTCTCCACGGAAGCCTCGTCCGTGAAGCGCACGATACGCGGGGGATGCTCATAGACAATCGCACCGTTACCATCGATGCGCTCCTTATCGCGAGAGCGCAGAGACAGGATAATTGCGGCAGTGTTCTTGCGCATTTCAACGCGGAAAGTGACGGGCAGGCCAAAAAAATCCATCGTACGGAGAGACATATTTTAAATCCTCATGCGGTGCAGATGCAGGAGGGGAGGTATCTGGGGTTGCTATACGTCATATCTATTCCAGTCTAAAGCCATCGTGTTTTCCTAGTTTAAAAGCCTTGTATTTTAGGTTTTAACGCAACAGAAACTGCAGCAAAATTTGGAATGTTTTATACTATTTCTCTCCGTGAATGTGGGATCATTTAGATTTCCACATATATTATCAAAAATCTTTCAGCGGCCGCCCTCCCCTCCTTTCTTCCCCGCACCCGCGGTCAGAAAATATGGTAAAAGCCTATTTTTTAGTAAAAAAAGACAAAGTCACCCTAAGGTAACCTTGTCTCAAAAACATGTGGTGTCTTCAAATCAGAAAGAGGATAATCCTCTTTCCCTAATAAAAATACTTCGTAATTATACTTCTACGATACCATATTTTCTGATCATGTCAACCCCTTTCACGGGGTAAATCTTCGACCTCTTCAAAATGCTTTTCGGATGCGTTTTTATGGGGCAAAAAATAAAGTGTGCAATCATTGCACACTTTATTTTTTGCGAGTCGCGTTTAAGACACATTTTAGAGGATACTTTCTCTCCTGCCAGAGTGCTTATTCCTCCGCTTTTCTGCCGATCATGGCGTTGAACTGCGCCTCGGTGATGCGGGCCACCCCCAGCTCCACGGCCTTTTTGTTCTTAGCCGTACCGGAGTCCGGCGTGTTGGTGATGAGATAGTCCACTCCCTCCCCCAGCGTCTCGGTCAGCGCCGCGCCGCAGGTGGTCAGGCACTCCTTCAGCTCGTTGCGGCTGACGAAGGTCTTGAGCTTTCCCGTAACCACAAAGGTCTTGCCTTTCAGGGCTTCCAGCTTTTCGGCATCGAAGATAAAGTTGGTCACATTCGTCTCTCGCTGGTCCTTCTTCTGGCGCACCTTTTCCTTGTCCTGCTCGGAGACGGCGCTGTTGCCGTAGTTCAGCACGGCGGCGATCAGCTCCGCATTGCCGGTCTTCTACACCGCCGCCGTCACCGCGTCCAGGTCCTTGGCGGCGATGAGCTTCTCTCGCAGCATCAGATAAAGCAGGGCGGGGTGCTCGGCGGCCAATCCGACCAGCTTCATGGCGTTGGATTTGATGTACTTGCAGTACTTCTTACCGTTTTCGTCGGTGCAGCTGCGGCCATCCTCGGCGAAGCCCGCCGCCGCACCGGGCCGGTATTTCGTGCTGATGTCCGTGATGTCCTCAATGTGGAGAACGATGGTATGCTTTGTCTTGGGTAAGATGTTGGGCAGTTGCTTTGCCAAAGAGGTTGGGATTGTTATATCCCGCAGATTGCTGCATTCTTCAAATACATCTTCCTCGATGATTAGAGCTTCATGCCGTAGGTGTAGAAGATGTAGTCGAACTCATCGTCGTTGACCTTCATGGCCTCGCCCAGCACCGCAAAGCGCCGCAGGAAGTCCGCGTAGTCGTATTTCTCCCGCGTCACGGCGGACAGGCTCTGACTCAAGCCGCCTGGCTCGCTGCCCTGCCACTTCCCGGCAAGGGCTTCCAGCTCCGTCTGCATCCGCCGGGCTATATCCGACCAGACCTGCTCCAACTCGGCACGGAACAGGCTGTCGGGCCTGACGGTGCGCTTGAGCTGTTTCGTGTGCTCGTCCGGCTCACCGTCTCCGCCGCCAGTGTTTTCCGGTGGAAGATACCATAGGCTGTGGTCATCGGCGGCAAAATTCTGGTGCAGGATGGCAAGCTCCTGCGGCGGGAACGCCCGCTCCCGCAGATAGTGGTAGATCTTCTCCGCCGTCAGCTGCTTCACATCCCGCCGGATGATCTCCATAAAGGCATATTGGGACGCCTGCCGCGATGCCCGGACGCAGGGCAGGTCCAGTTCGTTAATGGCGTTCTCCACCGCGATGTCGCAGGCCAGATCCCATGCGTTCGTGTCCAGCAGCGTGTCCACAAAGGCGTGGTGGAACACACAGTGAAACACCATGTGAAGATAGTCCCGCACGATGACCTGCTTCTCCTGCTTGTAGCTGCGCAGTACCCAAAGTGGGTCGTAGTAGATGTGCGCGCCGTCCACTGCGATACTGCCGTCCATCGGCACAAAGTCAAACCGGCTCAGTGCCATGTCCAAAAAGCGCAGGTTCACCAGCAGCGTGTTCCGCGCCAGCTTCAGTGTGTCCCGCGCCAATTCATTTTTCTTCTCCTGTCTGTCCATCGTCAGTCTTCCTTAATCCAGCCCAGCTCGCCCGCCATCTGAATGAGTTTCTCATCCGACGCGCTCTCTGCCTGCGAGAGCTCAATGACTGCCATGGGATTGCCGCTGCTCATTGCCGTGCCGTAATAATCCATCAGTGCTTTGCGCAGTTCTTCGTTTGTCATAGAAAACCCCTCCGCTTTGCATAATAACAGATTTTAATTGTATCATATTTAGACAGTTTTTACAATATGCAGGCGGCATAGTATCTGATAAACTGTGATCTTTGCACACAAATAGGCGCTCCCGACCTTGACGCTTGCCAGCGGGGGCGGTATAATAAATTTGTCCCACACCGTGTGTATGCGAAATAAGAGGAGGAACTCTAATGTCAGCCGATCTGAATACATGCATTTCAATGCAAGGAACGGCAGAGGAACTGCTGTCTATGCTCCATGTCCTAAGAGTATTTGAAACAGACAACGTTGCGCAGTATTTTTGCCACCACGATTGCTCGTATATCGAAGATGTGACCATCAGTACGTCAGGAGGAAAGTGTATCAACCTCAAAGATTCGGCTGATGAGGAGTTGGCATCGTTTGTTTCCGGAAGAAAGAAAAAATTACAAATTCAAGCTGATGGCCCATGGGGGATTTTCTATGAACTTGGCGATGTTGGCCTGTTTGAGGCACTTGCCGATTCCGCACCAACTGCGCGGTTCATCGGCAGCATCAACGGTTTTGTAACGGGCGCCCGTGTCTCGCTTACGGCTGATTTCAGAGACGGCAAGTTATACCTGTCGGAATTCACAATGCCAAATGAAGTTCTTCCACAGCTTTACACGGAGGACGTAGAGAAGCGTCTGCCCTTGGCAAAGTTTTGCAGAATTTTCAAGATTGATCGGGATGAATTTGATTCTGATGACTATGAGGCTCTTATAGACGAGGAGGGCTTCCCCGATGACATAGACTTTGACACTTTCACAGATCTTTGCGAATGCTCTGAAATCGACGAGGAACAATATGACGCAGCGATTGAAAAGGTTGTTGCGCTGGGTATTATCGATTACGACACCTTCTGCGATTCCATAGACGAAGACCGCTATTCTGTCAAGCGTGTGTATGACCCTGTTACAAAGATATATCGGAAAGGATCAGATGCTTCGGGCTGCCACGGTTTGACTTTTGTTGCTACCGGCAAGCTGACCTCCTTCAAAAACCGGGAGCAGCTTACGGAGTATATCAAGTCACAGGGAGGCGCTGTCACTGGCAGCGTGTCAAGGAATACGGATTACCTGATAAACAATGACGCGGAATCCACATCCTCTAAAAACAAAAAAGCGAACGAACTGGGCGTAAAGATTATCACCGAGGACGAATTTATTCAAATGTTCGGCCGCCCGTGATCCGCCTAAAAGAACAGGAGAGCTGCCTGCACACGCAGACAGCTCTCCTGTTCTTTTTCAAAATAATCCGTCAAAAATGGTGTCCAAATCCTCCTCGCTGGTGGGCATTCTCTCCAGTCTATGGCAATCGATGGCCTCCAACATGATCCGTTCCTTCTCCCGTAGACGGTCATACACCGCACCGTCCAGCGACCAAGCGCCGTCCTCTGTCTGATAGGTCAGTTGCAGATAATAATACTGCGTATACTGGCCCTCCGGCAACCCCAGACGGTGAATACGATCTTTAGATTGGAGCAGATGAACCAGATTGTAGCTGTATTCGAAGTAGATGGCATCGTGGCAGACAGAATGCAGAGAAACCGATTCTGCCAGCGTGTGGGGATTCGTTAGCAGCACCTGAATCCCGCCTGCACGGAAATCATTCAGTATCTGCTGGCGCTCCTCCAGCGGCACCTCGCCGAACACACATCGGCAGCGGATACCCCGTGCCTCCAACGCATCTGCCATCCTGCGGATAGAGCCCACAAACATACACCAAACGATAACTGGTTTGTTCTGCCGCACCAGCTTCTCGGTCAACTCGATACAGCGGCAGAACTTACTGCTCTCTTCACAGTTGTCGATCAAGCTCCGTACCTCGTCGCTGTAATCGGCATAGTCTATTTCGCTTGTTTCAGCCGTATCGTCCAGCAGATAGCGGAAGTCGTTGAGATCCAGTGCTTGCAGCAGCATCCGCGGATCACTTTCCAACTGCAAAATACGTACCAACAGCGCCAGCTTGTTCTTTCGGTACTTCATTTGCAAAATACGAAGCAGACGGTTCTCGGTATCAGATGCCCCTACCTGCAAGACCATATCCGAATTCGCCGCCGGAACGCCCAACTGTTCCTTGGTGGTACGACAGAAAAAAGGCTGCAAGGCGGTATTGACAGCCGCTATATCCGTGTCACGCGGATTTCGAAGCTGTGGCACGGTAAAGCCAAAGAACTCATCATACTCATTGGGGAACAAAATGTGCAGCAGGTTATAGATGTCTGTGTAGGCGTTGGGAATCGGCGTTCCGGTCAGCGCCACCACATAGCTGGCATTTCGCGCCAGCTGCAGGGCGTTCTCCGCGTATTCGCCGCGGATACGCTTGACCTTATGTACCTCATCGAACACCAGGAGCGTTCCCGCATCCATCAACTGCTCCAAAGCGTCCAGCACACCGCCGACTGCCTCATAGTTGACCAGAATCAGATTGCAGCTACCGGCGTCGTATTGCAGTGCCGTGCGGCGCTGCTGGGTCTTGTACTGCGGTGCGTGAATATTTAATACCCGCAACGGTTCAATGCCCGCAAAACAGGCTGTGAACTCATCCATCCACGAACCGAAAGCGTTCTTTGGGCATACCACAACGATGCGGTGCATCGCCGCCTTCTCCCGCAGATAGGCATACATCCCCAGCACCGATGCCGTTTTGCCGGAACCCGGCACAGAAAAATTGGCGGACTTCTTCATGGCACACATAAAAAAGGAATCCCACATCTGCTGCTCCCGCAGTTTCCGTGCCATACCTGCATTCACGGTATCGCGGTAGGCCTCAAAACGCTCCCGCAACTTAGAGTCGCGATCTTTTAATTCGCTGCCCAAACGGGAGCGAATTTCCAAGTGCAATTCACGGCTATCGATATACGCCCTCAACGACTCCGAAACGACCAGTTCCGTCTGACGACGCACCGCCTCTTTTTGACACAGGGTGATGATCTTCTTGTAGTCTAAATATGTCAGTGCTGGCTTAA
>ERZ1027040.153-NODE-153-length-38969-cov-12.206687_pt1 | contig 38969 bp, 38 predicted proteins | sample MGYA00519437_ERZ1027040 | MGnify/ENA primary metagenome ERZ1027040 (study PRJEB26926, sample SAMN06164809) | human gut metagenome | biome: ENVO:00009003; feature: ENVO:2100002; material: ENVO:00002003 | host: Homo sapiens | place: USA | collected 2012 ... | reverse complement strand
GCATCAAGATGGCCAAGTACTACGAGCTTACCGAAAACGACGTGGTGGCCACCGTCCTCACCGACTCCGCCGTCATGTATGGCAGCCGCATCGAGGAGCTGAACCAGATGCACGGCGCCTACAATGCCCACGAGGCTGCTCTGGACCACAACCTGCACATGCTGGGCCTGAAGACCGACTCCATGCTGGAGCTGACCTACACCGAGCGCAAGCGCGTCCACAACCTGAAGTACTACACCTGGGTGGAGCAGCAGCAGATGGATGTGGAGGACCTGAACGCCCAGTGGTACGACACCAAGGGCACCTGGGACGCCGTCCACGCACAGGCCAAGGACCTGGACGAGCTCATCAACGAGTTCAACGAGGCCACCGGCTTGCTGAAGGCTCTGTAAGAAAAGAGAATACGACCCATCAGGGCGGGGCCTTCGCCCCGCCCTGGTCTTTACACCAAATAAGGAGAGACGCCATGAGAAACGTAAAATACGGCAAGTGTGTCCGCTGCGGCAAGACCTACGACGCGGTGCCCGACCTCACCAATTGTGCGTGCGGCGGCATTCTGGACATCGTGTACGACTACGACTATATCAAGTCCGTGCTGACCAAGGAGAAGCTGGCCCGGCGTGATAACCGCTCCATGTGGCGCTACCGCGAGCTGCTGCCCGTGGAGGAGACCACCCCCGACACGCCCCTGCGGGTGGGCTGGAGCCCTCTGTACGAGGAACCCAAGCTGGCGGAAATGCTGGGCATCAAGCGCCTGTGGGTGAAGGACGACGGCCAGAACCCCACCGCCTCCCTGAAGGACCGCGCCAGCGCCATGGCCGTGGCCAAGGCCATGGAGGCCGGAGCTAAGACCATCGCCTGCTCCTCCACCGGCAACGCCGCCAGCTCTCTGGCCGGCAACGCCGCCGCTGCGGGCATCAAGACCTACATCTTTGTCCCCGAGCGCGCGCCCAAGGGCAAGGTGGCTCAGCTGATGATCTTCGGCGCCAACGTCATCTCCGTCAAGGGTAACTATGAGGACACGTTCAAGATGTCCGCCGCCGCCATCGACAAGTACGGCTGGTACAACCGCAACGCCGCCATCAACCCCTACCTCAGCGAGGGCAAAAAGACGGTGGCACTGGAGATCGCCGAGCAGCTGAACTGGGAGATGCCCGACTATCTGGCCATCTCCGTGGGTGACGGCTGCACCATTGCCGGCGTGTGGAAGGGCTTCAAGGATCTGTACGCCATCGGCTTCATCGACAAGCTGCCCCGCCTGATCTCCGCTCAGTCTCTGGGCTGCTACCCCATCAACCGCGCCATCCAGGAGGATAAGCCGTGGGAGCCTATGGAGGAGAACACCATCGCCGACTCCATCTCCGTGGGCGTGCCCCGCAACGCCGACAAGGCGCTGGCCGCCATCCGCGAGTCCAACGGTATTGCCGTCAACGTCTCCGACGAGGAGATCCTGGCGGCTCAGCGCCTGCTGGGCCGTACCTGCGGCGTGTTCGGTGAGCCTGCCGGCGTCACCGGCGCGGCGGCGCTGAAGAAGGCCTGCGAGGAGGGACTCATCCCCCGCGACGCCACCGTGGTGTCCGTGGTCACCGGCAACGGTCTGAAGGATGTGGCCAACGCCATCAAGTCCGCCGGTGAGCCCATCCACATCGCGCCCGATCTGGAGCTGATGGTGGAGGAGTTCAAAAAGCGCGGCGTTACCGTGGAGTAAAATGCCTTTTTTCATCGAAAACACCGACGAACCCGAAAAAGAGACGGCGCAGCCGTCTCTTTTTTCTGAAAAATTTTCAGCCGCCGCCACATTTCACCTTGACTTTTATGCCGCTATCGTGTAAGATATTCAATGTTGTAAAGGCTTATAACTTTACAGAAGGGGGAGATTCCCGTGAAAAACCAGACCTACCGCATGACCATGCTGTTCGATTTTTACGGCGACATCCTCACGGAGCGGCAGCGCGAGCTGTTCGATCTCTACTACAATGAGGATCTGTCGCTGGCGGAGATCGCCGAGAATTGCGGCATATCCCGTCAGGGCGTGCGAGATGTGATCGTCCGCGCCGAGGCCGCCATGAACGAGCTGGAGGACAAGACGGGCCTGCTCAAGCGCTTTATGCGCATGCAGGACAGCGTGGACGCCATCGTGGCCGCCGCCAATGAGATCAAGACCATCAACTACCGGCAGTATGAGAACCACCGGCTGGAGGAGCTGGCCGACAGCATCATCGCCGGGGCCGGCGTATTGAAGGAGTAATACATGGCATTTGAGGGACTGAGTGAAAAACTGAATGCGACCTTCAAACGGCTGCGGGGTAAGGGCCGCCTGACGGAGGCGGATGTCCGCGAGGGCATGCGCGAGGTGCGCATGGCGCTGCTGGAGGCCGATGTCAGCTACAAGGTCGTCAAGGACTTTGTGGCGTCCGTCACCGAGAAGTGCGTGGGCGCGGACGTGCTGGACAGCCTGACCCCCGCTCAGCAGATCATCAAGATCGTCAACGAGGAGCTGACGGCGCTGATGGGCGGCACCAACGCCCGTCTCACCATGGCCTCCAAGGGCCCCACCGTGGTGATGATGGTGGGTCTTCAGGGCGCCGGTAAGACCACCAACGGCGCCAAGCTGGCGGGCCTGATGCGCCGCCAGTTCGGACGGCGTCCGCTGCTGGCAGCCTGCGATGTGTACCGTCCCGCCGCCATCACCCAGCTTCAGGTGGTGGGCAAGCAGCTGGATATTCCCGTGTTCGAAATGGGGCAGATCGACCCCGTGACCATCGCCAGGGAGGCCATCAAGTACGCGGCCGACCACGGCAACGATATGGTGTTTCTGGATACCGCCGGCCGTCTCCACATCGATGAGGCGCTGATGGACGAGCTGAAGGCTGTCAAGGCCGAGGTGAAGCCCAGCGAGATATTGCTGGTGGTGGACGCCATGACCGGCCAGGACGCGGTCAACGCCGCCAAGGCGTTTGACGAGGCCCTGGGTATCGACGGCGTGCTGCTGACCAAGCTGGATGGCGACGCCCGCGGCGGCGCGGCTCTCTCCATCCGGGCGGCCACCGGTAAGCCCATCAAGTTCGTGGGCACCGGCGAAAAGCTGGACATGATCGAGCCGTTCCACCCCGACCGCATGGCCTCCCGCATTCTGGGCATGGGCGACATGCTCACCTTCATCGAGAAGGCGGAGCAGCAGTACGATGAGAAGCAGGCCAGAAAGCTGGAGGAGAAGCTGCGGAAGAACCGCCTGACCCTCAGCGACTATCTGGATCAGCTGGAGCAGCTGCAGAACATGGGCGACCTGAGCCAGATCGCCGACATGCTGCCCGCCGGTATGGCCAAGGGCTTCGATGCCAGCCAGATCGACGAAAAGCAGATGGCCCACAACAAAGCCATTATCCGCAGCATGACTCCCAAGGAGCGGGAAAATCCCCAGATCCTCAACGCCAGCCGTAAGCGCCGCATCGCCGCAGGCTGCGGCTTGGAGGTGGTGGACGTCAACCGCCTGCTGAAGTCCTTCGAGATGCTGCAGCAGATGACCAAGGCCATGACCAAGGGCAAGCTCCGCGGTCTTGGCGGTATGATGGGCGGCATGCCCAACATGAACCGGATGCACGGCTTCGGCCGGAAGAAGCGGCTCAAATAAGTGTGTAAGTGCAGAAGCATTTAACAAATAAATCATACAAAAATACATGGAGGAAAAAGAACTATGGTCAAGATTCGTCTGAGAAGAATGGGCGCTAAGAAGGCTCCTTACTACCGCGTGGTCGTCGCTGATTCCCGTTATCCCCGCGATGGCCGTTTCATCGAGGAGATCGGCACCTACAATCCCTGTGTCTCTCCCGCCCAGATCACCATCGATGCTGACCGCGCCCGCGAGTGGATCAAGACTGGCGCTCAGCCCACTGAGACCGTTCGTGCTCTGCTGAAGAAAGTCGACGTTCTGTAAGCCGGGGGCAAAACCATGAAGGATTTGCTGCTGTATATCGCCAGAAGCCTTGTGGAGCATCCCGAGCAGGTGTCCGTCACCGAGGTCGAGGAGGGCGATGAGCTGACGCTGCAGCTGCGTGTGGCCCCTGAGGACATGGGTAAGGTCATCGGCCGTCAGGGCCGCATCGCCAAGGAGATCCGCACTGTGGTGCGTTCCTATGCCCAGCGCACCGGCGCCAAGGTTTCGGTGGATATCGTTGATTGACGAAAAGGAGCTCCCGCCGCAGGCGGGAGTTCCTTTTTTCCTCCACAGGCGGGCGATCCGTTTTGCCGCTTTTCTTTTGGCTGGCGTTGGTGTATAATACCATACTGTATACGCAGAAGAAACACTTAGGAGGTCCCATCATGTATGAAAATCGTCGGGAGATCATGCAGGACGTGTTCCTGACCTATCTGCCCGCCCGGAAATTCAAGACCAGCCGCCTGACGGTGAACCTGATCGCCGGACTGGACCGCGTGTCCGCATCGGCCAACGCACTGCTGCCGGCGGTACTGAGCCGCGGGACGGCCCGCTATCCGGACATGGAGCAGCTGTCCGCCGCCATGGACACGCTGTACGGCGCCACGGTGGACAGCATTGTCCGCAAGAAGGGAGAGCGCCAGTGCATCGGCTTTGCCGCCTCCTTCATCGACGATGCCTTCACGCCCCACGGCGAAAAGCTGCTGGAGCCGGTGGCGGCACTGACGGGGGAGATGCTGCTGGACCCCGTCACCGCAGAGGGCCATTTCCTGCCGGACTACGTGGCCGGTGAGAAAGCCAACCTCATTGACGCCATCCGCTCTCTGCGCAACGACAAGCGCGATTGGGCGGACATCCGGCTCATGCAGGAGATGTGCGCCGGCGAGCCGTACAGCATCCTGCGTCTGGGCGACGAAGAGACGGCGGAGCGCATCGATGCCCGGAGCCTGTATCTTCACAGCCGGACGCTGCTGGCCTCCAGCCGCGTGGAGGTGCTCTACTGCGGCAGCGCGGAGCGGCAGCGCGTGGAGGACGCGGTACTGGCGGCCCTGCGGCACCTGCCCCGGGGACAGGTAGCGCCGCTGCCGCCCATCCGGCGCTTCGACCCGCGGCCCCAGCCCCGCGTCCTCTCCGAGGAGATGGACGTGAACCAGGGCAAGCTGGGCTTGGGCTATCGCTGCGCCACGGAGGACACCCCCGCCATGATCCTGGCCAATCTGATCTTCGGCGGCACCAGCAATTCCAAGCTGTTCATGAACGTGCGGGAGCGCCTGTCCCTGTGCTACTACGCCTCCAGCAGCTACGCCCGCAGCAAGGGCATCATGACCGTCTCCAGCGGCGTGGAGCAGAAGGACTATGACCGCGCCGTGGAGGAGATCACCCGCCAGCTCACCGCCGTGCAGAACGGCGACTGGGAGGAATGGGAACAGCAGGGGGCCCTGCAGGCCATGCTCAGCTCTCTCACGTCCCTGCCCGACTCCCAGAGCGCGCTGGAGAACTACTATCTGGGCCAGATCGCCACGGACTGTGACGAGACGCCGGAGCAGCTGGCCCGGGCGCTGCGGGAGGTCACAAAGGAACGCATCATGGCGGCGGCACAGTCCGCCCGGCTGGATACCGTATACTTCCTGCACGGAAAGGAGGAGGCGTGACATGGCACATTCCGAAAAGACGGTCTACCCCCGCATCGGCGAGGAGGTCATCTGGACTACGCTGGACAACGGTCTGCCGGTGTGCGTCGTCCCCAAGAAGGACTATCTCCGCAAGTACGCGCTGTTCGCCACCCGCTACGGCGGCATGGACATGCGCTTTCAGCTGAACGGCCAGTGGCTGGATACCCCCGCCGGTATCGCCCACTATCTGGAGCACAAGATGTTCGACACCAGGGAGGGCAACGCCCTCCAGGAGCTGGCGAAAAACGGCGCGGAGCCCAATGCCTTCACCTCCAACGCCATCACCTGTTACTATTTCGACTCCACGGAGAAGTTCTACGAGAATCTGGAGATTTTGCTGTCCTTTGTATCCGTGCCTTACTTCACCGACGAGAGTGTGGAGAAGGAGCAGGGCATTATCGCCCAGGAGATCAACATGATCGAGGACAATCCGGAGTGGCAGGTCTATAAGCGCCTGATGCAGGCGCTGTACCACACCAGCCCCGCCCGCACCTCAGTGGCCGGCTCGGTGGAGAGCATTCGCCAGATCACGGCCCAGACCCTGTACGACTGCCACAGAGCATTCTACACGCCGGCCAACATGTGCCTGGTGGTAGTGGGCGACGTGGATGCCGATAAGGTGCTGGCGGCGGCGGAGCGCATCCTGCCCAAAACCAGCGGCCCCGACATCCCCCGGGATCACGGCCCTGCGGAGGATCTGACGGCGGCGCAGCCGGAGACCGCGTGCGCCATGGAGGTAGCTATGCCCACGTTCCTGCTGGGCTTCAAGTGCGCACCCCAGCCGGAGGGGCCGGAGCAGATGCGGGCCACCGCCGTGGGCGAGCTGGCCTGCGACCTGATGATGGGCGAGTCCAGCCCACTGTATGTGCGGCTTTACAGCCAGGGCCTTATCAACGGCTCCTTCGGCGCCAGCTACGACATCCTGCCCGGCGCGGCCTACGTCTACGCCGGCGGCGACAGCAAGGACCCCCGCGCCGTGGCCCGGGCCATCCTGTCGGAGGCGAAGCGTCTGACGGAGGAGGGACTGGACGAGACGTACTACCGCCGTATCGTCAACGCCAACTTCGGCGCGGCCCTGAAGGCCCTGAACTCCTTCGAGTCCATCGCCGTGTCCATGGCGGAGGGCTGTTTTCACCATTACGATCCCTACCGCTTCCCCGAGGTCTACGACAGCATCACCCAGCAGGACGTGCTGGATTTCATCCGTGAAAACTTTGTAGAGAGCCATATGGCCCTCTCCGTGATTCACCCGAAGGAGGGATAATTCTTGCGCATTATGACTGACAGTCCCATTCGTTTCCCGGGACTTTTCGGTGACTGGGAGTTCACCGCCTCCAGCACCGCATTCCACGTCGGCGGCAAAGCCATCTACTGGTACGGCATCCTCATTGCCCTGGGCGTGGTGCTGGCCCTGTGGTTCTGCATGACCCAGAAGGAGAAGTATGGCATCACCGAGGATGACCTGCTGGACGCAGTGCTGTGGGGCGTGCCGCTGTCCGTAGTGGGCGCGCGGGTGTACTACGTCATCTTCTATCTGGATCTGTTCAAAAAATCCGACGGCTCCTTTGACTGGGGCAGCGCCGTAGCCATCTGGGACGGCGGTCTGGCCATTTACGGCGCGGTGATCGCCGCCATTCTGGTGGGTGTGGTGCTGTGCAAGAAGAGGGGGCTGAAGCTGGGTGCCCTGACGGATCTGGTGGTCATGGGCTTTCTGATCGGACAGACCGTGGGCCGCTGGGGCAACTTCATGAACCGCGAGGCATTCGGTACTGAGACCACCCTGCCCTGGCGCATGGAGCTGACCACGGTGCTGGGCAAGACCGTCGACGTACACCCCACTTTCCTCTATGAGAGCCTGTGGAACGTGGTGGGCCTGCTGCTGATCGTATTTATTATATCCAAGGCCCGTCGCTTCGACGGCGAAAACACCTGGTTCTACTTCCTGTGGTACGGCATTGGCCGCTTCTGGGTCGAGGGCCTGCGCACCGACAGCCTGTACCTGTTCGACTGGACCATCGGCGATCAGCCCATCCGCGTCAGCCAGGCCCTGAGTCTGGTGATGGTGCTGGTGTCGGCGTTCATGCTGTTCTACAACATCAAGCTTCGTCCCCACAAGCGGGAGGATCTGTATGTCAACATCGTGGCCGCCCGCAAAGCGGCGGCTGCCGCCGATTCTGAAGCGGATACCGTTGAAGCGTCTACCCCGGCGGCTGCTGAGTCGGCTGCCGCCCCCGTAACAGATGCCGGGCGGACAGAGCCTGTTTCGGAGCCGACCGCCGCTGCTTCTGAAGCTCCCGAAGCACCTGCCGCTCCCGAGACGCCTGCGGAGCCGCACGGCCCCACCGAGTAAACACGCGAATAAAGAAGGCCCCCGACCGTGTGTCGGGGGCCTTCTTTGTCATTTTGTTATGTACCCGGCGCTCAGAACCGGCGCGCACCGGCGTAGTGGCTGTCGTAGTAACCGCTGGTCAGGGACGACACGCACACGCAGTAACCGTTGCTGCTGGAGGAGGACGCGTGGATAAACTGCCCATCGCCCACATAGATACCCACGTGGGACGCGGCGTAGCCGTAGTCGGAGAAGAACACCAGATCGCCCGGCTGCAGGTCGCTGCGGCTCACGGAGGTGCCGTAGTTCAGCTGCGGCGTAGCGCCGTGGGGCAGGGAGATGCCCAGCTGACTGTACACATACATGGTAAAGCCGGAGCAGTCGAAGCCGCTGGGGGACGCGCCGCCGTACACATAGGGCACGCCCAGATACTGATAGGCGATGCTGACAGCGGAGCTGCCGGAGCCGCTGGACGGTACGCTGCTGGAATCGTCAGCCGTGCTGTCGTTGGCACTGTTGTCATCAGCTGCGGCATCGTCCGTGGTGTTATCCGCGGGCAGGGAATCGCCCATCGTCACATACTGCTGTGCCACATAGCCGGTGGTGTTGTTGCAGGACACGGCGTACCAGCCATCGCTCTGGGCCAGTACCGTGACAGCGGTACCCTTGGACAGGGTGGCCAGAATAGAGCTGGACGTGCTGCTCTCACTGCGCAGCCGCACATCCGCAGCGTTGATGACGCCGCTGCCCAGCGTCTTGCCGGAGGTTTTCAGCGCCGTCAGCTGGGCGGCCTTGGCCTTGGCGGCAGCCTCTGCTTTGGCCTTGGCTTCTGCCTCCGCCTTGGCCTGCTCCTCGGCGGCCTTGCGCTCGGTGGTGGCGATGGCAGCCTCCACAGCGTCAGGCGTGGCCGGCGTCACGGCGGCGCACAGCGCCGCACCGGAGGTCAGAGCCGGACCCTGCGCACTCTCCAGCTTGGCGGAGGCGGAGGGCAGGGAGATGGTGGTGCTCATGGGGATGGCGTGGGCCACAGGCACCACGGAATTCTTGAATCGTCCGGTGAGGACGGCGGCGCCGGTGAAGGCCGACACCGTCAGTACAGCGGCCAGTGCCGCGATCAAAACCCGCTTCATAGGCTCACAGCTTTCCGGACAGCGCCCGCTCCAGCCAGATGCTGCCCACATCCATGGCGGCGTAGAGACTGTCCTTCTCGGACTTCTTCACCACGCGATCGCGGGAGCGCAGGTCGGGGTCGGTGAGCTGCAGCTGCACGGACACGCGGGTAGCCACGTTCATGTCCTGTTCCTTCTTGGTGTCCAGGATCTGGAGCATCACGACATACTTGTCGGCCATGCTGCCGTAGTAGATGAGATTGTCCACGCGGCGCAGGGGATGATTTTTATAAACAAGGCCTTCGCCTTTTTTCACTTCTGCCATGGGAATACCTCCGTTGCAATCTTTGTAACCAAATTGTAACACATCTGACTCCTGCTGTCAACGCGCACAGGCAGGAAAAATTCGGAAAGCTGTGCCGAAATCGGGAGAAAACGCGAAAAAAATGCCGCGCGGCCTGAGCGCGCGGCATTTTTCCGGTTGTTTTACAGCTCCAGATAGCTCTTGACCAGCACCTGCAGCAGCTCGTCCCGATCGATCTTGCAGATCAGCGTGCGGGCGGAGTTGTGGTTGGTGATGTAGGTGGGGTCCTCCGACAGGATATAGCCCACGATCTGGTTGATGGGGTCGTAGCCCTTCTCCTTCAGGGACTCATAGACGGTGGTGAGAATGTAATGCACCTGCTGGTCTTTATCCTCAGCCGCGTTGAACTTCCTGGTGTAATCGTCCATATCGACACCGCCCCTCTATAATATCCCTTAAAGTATACGCCATTTCCCCGTTCCTGTAAAGAGGGAAAACGTGCTGTCTGGGAAAAAGTGCCGCCGCGTCAGCGGGAGCGCAGCTCCGCGCCGAAGCGTTTGGCCAGCTTCTTCAGCACGCTGTTGGCCACCTCCTCGATCTCGGCGGAGGTCAGGGTCTTTTCGGCGGAGCCGATGGTCAGCCGCGCCGTCAGGGACTTCTTGCCCTCCGGCACCTGCTTGCCGCGGTACTCGTCCACGAAGGCTGCGCCGTGGAGCAGGGGGTTCTTGATGCCGCCGATGGTCTGGGCCACATCCGCCCACTTCACCTGACCGTCCAGCAGCAGGGAGATATCGTAGTCGGTCATGGGATACTCCGCCAGATGGCGGAAGCTGTTGGTGCGGGAGCGCAGGGGGATCAGCGCATCCTGATCCAACTGGAACAGCATGACGTTGACGTTCTTGATGCCGCACGCCATGGACACCCGCTTGCTCAGCAGGGCCAGATCGCCGATGTACTCCTCGCCCAGATAGATGTTCAGCCACACCACCTCGTCGGCCCACACAGGCTTGGAAACCTGGCGGAAGCTGTACGGCTCCATGTGGGTGTAGCGGGGCATCATCTCCACCACGCCCTTGGCACGGCGGAACAGGCCCGTCACATCCTTGCCGGCAGACACGAAGGCGCCCGCCACGTTCTTGCGCTGGGAGGGCAGCTTCTCGCGCTCATCGTAGGGCGCGGTGTAGTTCTCATCGCGGAACACCTGCGCCGTCTCGAAGATGGCGAAATCGCCGTAGTAGCGCTCATTCTTGGCCACCGCTCTGCACAGGTTGGGCAGCAGGGAGGAGCGGATAAAGCGCTCCGAAGGGGACGGCGGTGTGGACAGGGCCAGGATGCCGTCGGTGCTCTGGAGGATGGCGTTGACATAGCTCTCCTCCATCCAGGGATAGCTGAAGATCTCCTGCATGCCGCAGCGGACGGCCAGATATTCCTTGATATGCCGCTCCAGATCCTTGTCCAGCTGGTTGATGGCACCGTCGAAGGAGGTGGTGATGGGTTCGGCCTCGAAGTTCTCGTAGCCGTACATGCGGGCCACTTCCTCCATGATGTCCGCCTTGATGCTGACGTCGCCGGTGGAGCGCCACGTGGGCACCACCACGTGCATGTTGTCGCCGTCGAAGGACAGCTGGAAGCCCAGCGGCTCCAGCTTCGCGGCCACGTCGCCCGGCGTCAGCACCTTGCCCAGACGGCGCTCCAGCCAGCTGAGGGCTACGTCGATCTCCGCCTTCTTCAGCGGCACGGGGTACTGGTCTGCCAGCCCCGTCACCTGCATCTCGGGATACAGCTCCCGGAACAGCTGCATGGACAGATCGAAGGCCTGATCGCAGCGCTCGGGATCGATGGCCTTTTCGTAGCGGGCGGAGGCCTCGGTACGGTTGTCGTACCGCAGGGCGGTGCGGCGGATACCGGCGGCCTGGAAGTTGGCGATCTCCAGAATGACCTTGCTGGTGGTGGGGAGGATGGAGTCCTTGACGCCGCCCATGACGCCCGCCAGACCCACGATGCCCGCATCGTCGGCGATGGTCAGATCGTCGGTGCTGAGGGGCAGCTCCTTGCCGTTGAGCAGCGTCAGCGTCTCGCCCGCTTTGGCGCGGCGAACGATGATGTGCCCGGCGATATGGTCAGAATCATAGGCGTGGGAGGGCTGGCCGGTGGCCAGCATCACATAGTTGGTGATATCCACCAGCGCGTTGATAGGGCGCATGCCGGTTTTCCAGATCCGCACCTGCATCCAGTAGGGAGCGGGCTTGACGCAGACGTTTTCGATCTGCGTGCCGGTCATGCGCGGGCAGCGCTCCGCATCCTCCACGGTGACGCGGAAGCCCGCGGTATTCTCTACGTTCCGGTCGAAGTGGGGGAACGTTTTCATGGGCAGATGGTACAGCGCCGCCAGCTCCCGGGCGATGCCGTAGTGGCCCCACAGGTCGGGGCGGTTGGTCATGGATTTATTGTCGATCTCCAGAATGATGTCGTTGAGATCCAGCGCGTCCGCCAGCGGTGTGCCGGCAGGGGCGTCGAAGTCGCTGAGATCGAGAATGACGGCCTCTCCCTCCGCGGGGAACAGGTCGGCCAGGCCGATCTCCACCGCGCCGCAGATCATGCCGTAGCTCGCCACGCCGCGGAGCTTGCTCTCGTGGATCTCCACGGGCTCGCCCTCGCCGTGCCAGCGGCAGACGGAGCCGGGCAGCGCCACGGCCACCTTCATGCCGTCGCGGAGGTTGGTGCCGCCGCAGACGATCTCCTTGACGGTGCCGCCGCCGATGTCGGTGCGGCAGATGCGCAGCTTGTCGGCGTTGGGATGGGGCAGGACCTCTCTGATCTCGCCCACCACCATGTCGTGGAACGACGCGCCCAGATCGGTGGCGTCCTCCACCTCCACGGTGGACATGGTCAGATCATAGGCCAGACGCTTCAGGTCCATGTCATGGGGCAGCTCCACATAGTCCCGGAGCCAGTTCAGTGATACTTTCATTTCAGCAGCCCTCCCTTATCAATGGAATTGCTCAAGGAACCGCAGGTCGGCGCTGTGGAACAGGCGGACGTCGTCCACGCCGTAGCGCATCATGACCAGTCGGTCCAGACCGATGTTGACATAGAAGCCGGTGTACTCGTCGGGGTCCAGCCCTGCGGCCTTCAGGACGTTGGGGTGGGGCGTACCGCCGGGCATGACCTCGATCCAGCCCACGTGCTTGCACACGCTGCATCCCTTGCCGCCGCAGACCAGACAGCCCATATCGATCTCAAAGCCGGGCTCCACGAAGGGGAAGAAGCCGGCCCGCATCCGCACGGGAACATCGCGGCCGAACACCTTGCTGAGGATGCTCTTGATCATCACCTTGCCGGAGGCGAAGGTGAAGTCCTTGTCCACGATCAGCGCCTCATACTGGAAAAAGGCGCGCTCGTGGCGGGCGTCCGTCGTCTCGTTGCGGTACACCTTGCCGGGGTACACAAAGCGGTAGGGGGGCTTGTGGGTCTGCATGTAGCGGACGGAGCCGCCGGTCAGATGGGGCCGCAGGCACAGCTTGTCCCAGCATTCCCCCTTGTCGTGACCCTCCAGCCAGTAGGTGTCCATGCTCTCGCGGGCGGGATGGTTGGGGGGAAAGTTCAGGTTGTCGAAGCCGTACAGCTCGCTGGTGATGTCATCCTCCTCATAGATCTCGAAGCCCATGGAGCGGAAGGCGTCGTTCAGGTCGTAGCACATCTGGGTGATGGGGTGCAGCCCGCCGCTGAGGGGCAGCGTCCCGGGCACGGAGATGTCGAAGTCGGGGGAGACCTCCGACGCCTTCATCTTCAGCTCGTTCCGGCGCTGCTCCAGCAGCTCCGTCAGCTGGCCCTTGGCCTGGTTCACAGCCTTGCCCATCTCCGGACGCAGGGACACGTCCAGCTTGGGCAGCTCCTTCAGCAGCTCCGTCAGGCTGCCCTGCTTGCCCAGCAGCAGCGCCTTGACCTCCTGCAGCTCCGGCTCGCTGCGGACGCCCTCGATCCTGGCGCGCCCCTCGGCCAGCAGCTTTTCCAGTTTTTCCTTCATATGGTGTGAGTCCTCCTTTTGAGAGTTTCGTTTTTGGGATAAAAAAATACCTTTCATCCCACATGACATGGGACGAAAGGCGATGCTTCCGTGGTACCACCCAGCTTCGCGGGCCGCAGCCCGCGCACTCGTTTCCCGTTAACGGAGGATGACCCGTCCGCGCATTTCCTCGCGGCAGCTCCCGGGCGAACACCTCAGCACGTCTCAGGCCGGCTTGCAGCCGGTGGCCGGCCCTCTCTTGGGGACGCCTACGCCGCGGATCTTCCCGTTCATCGCATTTGTTCGTGCTTACGATACCATATCGTACCGAAACTTGCAAGCACTTTTTTCACAGAATACCGCTTTCCTGCCGTTGACAGTCATGCTATACTGAACAAAAAACGCCGAGAGGAGCAATGTGCATGCTGACCATCGACTTTGACTATGTAAAGGCCGCCCTGCCGCCCCGCGACCCTGCGGGCCACAAGGGGGATTTCGGCAAGGTGTACGTGCTGGGGGGCAGCGTGGGCTACACCGGCGCGCCGGTGTTCTGCTCCCGCGCCGCCGTTCGCTCCGGCTGCGGGCTGGTCTTTCTGGGCGTCCCGTCCGACATCTGGCAGGTGGCGGCGGTGAAGTCCGATGAGACCATGCCCCACCCGCTGCCCACGCTGGAGGGCAGGCTCTCTCTGGCGGCGGAGGAAGCCGTCCGCCGCCGCGCCGCAGGCTGCGATGTGATAGCACTGGGCTGCGGCATGGGACGCGGCGAGGAGAGCGATGCGCTGGTGCGCCGCCTGCTGACGCTGGACAAGCCGCTGGTGCTGGATGCCGATGGCATAAACGCGCTGGAGCGGCATATAGATGAGTTGTCCCTCCGCCGCGGTCAGGTGACGGTGATGACGCCCCACGAGGGGGAGTTTTTCCGTGCCGGCGGCGACCTCAGCCGCGGACGGGAGAGCGGGGCGGCGGCCTATGCGGCCCGCCGCGGCGTCTATCTGGTGCTGAAGGGCCGCGGCACGGTGGTGGCCGCGCCGGACGGCCGTCTGGCGGTGAACACCACCGGTAACGACGGCATGGCCAAGGGCGGCAGCGGCGACATCCTCACCGGACTCGCCGCCGGCCTGCTGGCCCAGGGCATGGAGCCGTTTGCCGCCTGCTGCTGCGCCGTATGGCTCCACGGCAGGGCCGGCGATCTGGCTGCGGCGGACAAGGGACGGCGGGGCATGACCCCCAGCGACCTGTTAGAGAAACTGCCTTACGCGCTGAAAGAGGTGGAGTAGCGGAAAGCCTTCCCAAAAAGGAGGGATACCGTGAAAAAGATCATATTGCCGCTGCTGCTGTGCGCGGCGCTGTGCGGCTGCGGCGGCGCGGCTGCGGGGAACGCCGTACAGGACCAGTACCGCACCGTTCGGACCGCCCGCATGGAGGCGGAGGTCACCAGCCATACGGACACCGACAGCCGCACCTTCACCCTGCTGTGCAGCTACGATGCGGCGGGAGACGCCGTCACCACCGTCACCCAGCCCCACGAGCTGGCGGGGCTCACCGCCGTGGCCTCGGGGGAGGACCTGACTCTGGCCTGCGAGGGCCTGCAATTGCCGGTAGGCGCGTCCTCGGACATCTGCCCCGCCAACTGCCTGCCCTACCTGCTGCGGGCGTTGGCGAACGGCTACGTGCTGGAGCAGGGCGCCGAGACGCTGGAGGATGCCCCCTGCCTGCGGCTGACGCTGGATACCACCGGCGCCTCCGGCGGCAAGGTGCTGTGCGCCGTCTGGCTGGACGAGTCCGGCCTGTTTCCCCGCTATGCCGAGTTTTCTCAGGACGGCCAGACGGTTCTGACTGTCCGGCTGCTGAGCTTTGAATGTACCACCGCGCCGCCTGACACGGCAGAGGGCGGCGGCGCATAGGATACATCGGGCGGAACAAAACCGGAATTTACTGAACTGCAAAGGGTATAAATTCCGCGGCTGCGTGGGACAATGGAAGTGACCTGAGGACATATCCCTCCGGTACTTCTTGCGGCGGAGTGTGAACTTTGTGGATACGAATGTCAGACGCGGCGACATATACTACGCCGATCTCAGCCCCGTGGTGGGCAGCGAGCAGGGGGGCGTGCGTCCGGTGCTGATCGTGCAGAACGACACCGGCAACCGCCACAGCCCTACGGTCATCGCGGCGGCCATCACCTCCCAGCTGGGGAAGGCCAAGCTGCCGACTCATATCGCCCTGGCGGCGCAGGGCAGCGGCCTGCCCAAGGATTCCGTGATCCTGCTGGAGCAGATCCGCACGCTGGATAAGCGCCGCCTGCGGGAGAGGATGGGCCGCGTGGACGGCGCGGTGATGGAGCAGGTGGATGCCGCCATCGCCGTCAGCTTCGGCCTTACCGGCAGCCATCTGGTGTAGCCGTCCCGCACGGGAAAAACGCATAAGCAGAACAGGTCTGTGCATACCATGGCACAGACCTGTTTTTCGTAGGGAAGGAGGCGAGGACCGTGGAGGTGCCTGTCTGTCTGGATGGCCGCCGCGTGGGCACGCTGTACGTGGAGCCCGCGGGAACGGACACGTCCTTCCGCGCTGCCTGCACCGGCCTGCCCGCCGGATTGTACCGCCTGTACGTCTGCGGCGTCGGCGGACAGCTGCTGCTGGGCGTCACGGAGGACGGCCGCCTCCACCGCCGCTACTCCGCCGCCATGACCGCGCCGCTGGGCGCGGTCACGCGCTGCACCGCCCAGCCGGTGCAGACCGCCCCCTGGCGTCCTCTCACCCCATCGGACGGCTTCCCCTGGCCCGTTCCCGCCGGTGCGCTGCTGCATCGGGAGGGCGGCAGCACGCGGCTTGCCGCACCCTGGCCGCCGGAGGCCCCCTTCCCGCTGACGGAGCTGTTCTGCTTCGCCGCCGTGACACATCGGGAGGGCCGCCGCACCGTCCTCTACACCTTTTCCGGCGGCTGGACGCCGCAGCTGCCGCCGCGATAAGCGCCTGTAAAAAAATCGCGCCGCCCTCTACCAAATCCGGTAGATTTATGCTATACTGTTGCCATCCAGCGGTATTTTGCCGCAAGATCAGGAGGGTCAACATATGAGATGTCCCTATTGCGGATACAAAGAGAGCAAGGTCGTGGACTCCCGCCCCGCTGACGAGAGCAGCAGCATCCGCCGCCGCAGGGAGTGCCTGGCCTGCGAGAAGCGCTTCACCACCTACGAGACGGTGGAGAGCCTGCCCATGGTGGTCATCAAGAAGGACGGCTCCCGCCAGAGCTTCGACCGCAGCAAGGTGCTGCGGGGTATCCAGCGCTCCTGCGAAAAGCGCCCCGTCCCCGTGGCGGACATGGAGCGCATGGCACTGGAGATCGAGCAGGAGCTGCAGAACGCGCTGGAGCGCGAGGTCAGCACCGAGGTCATCGGCGAGAAGGTCATGGAGAAGCTGAAGAAGGCCGACGAGGTGGCCTACGTCCGCTTCGCCTCCGTCTACCGCCAGTTCAAGGACATCAACACCTTCATGAGCGAGCTGAATAAGCTCCTCAGCGAGAAGTAAGTCACAGGATATTCTTCGCGCTGATCTGCTGTGTCTCCGCCACCATGCTCATGGCGGCCCGCAGCTCCGCCAGCGCGGGGCGCAGCTCGTCGTTCCCTATGCCGCACAGCAGCGCGGCCCGCTGCAAAAGCGCCTCCGCGTCGTGGATGTCCTCGTGGGACACCACGATGTGCAGATACGCCTGATCGGCCTGCCACAGGGCCTCCAGCCGCGCCAGCGCCGCACCGGCGGCCTCCGTGTCGCCCATGGCCGCCGCGCGGTCAGCCTCCGCCAGCTCCGCCTGCCACAGCGCGCACCGGCGGGTGAGGTGTACGGCGTTGCACACGGAGAACGCCAGCAGCACCGCCAGCACGAAAACAGGGATGCGTATGGCTTTCATCGTGCGTCCTCCTTCAGCTGGCATACCACGTTGCCGCCCTCGTCCACGGACAGGAGGAACACGTCCCGGGGATGCTTTATTTTTCGCTTCTGCAATTGCTGCCGCAGCCAGTTCTCATCCCGGCCGGCCTGCCGCAGGTTTTCCGCCATGACGCGGCCGTCGTTGATGACCACCGTGGGCAGCAGCACGTCATCCTCCACGGCAGCCGCCATCTGCTGCGCCGTCAGCGGCTGCCGGTCGGCCCGCAGCAGCACCGACAGGTGTCCGCTGGTCTCCAGCACCGCGTACTTCACGGTGTTGATGTCCAGCACGCCCTGCCCCCGCAGCTCCTCCATCAGCTCGTCCAGCGTCAGGCGGTTGTGGTGCATCACCTCCTGCCGGATGCGGCCATCCCTGATGACCAGCGCCGGCTCGCCGCATACCAGCGACCTGAACCGCACGTTCCGCAGGCTGGCGCAGCTGAACAGGGTGGACAGCGCGATCAGTGCCAGAATGGGCACCACGCCGTTGAGCAGCGGCAGCCCGAAGTCCTGCATGGGTACCGACGCCAGATCGGAGATCAGCAGCGTCAGCACCAGCTCGATGGGCTCCAGCTCGCCGATCTGCCGCTTGCCGCTGAGCCGCAGGCCCGCGATCAGCAGCAGGTACAGGATGATGGTGCGGAAAAACGCAGTTGCCAAGCGATACACGCCCTTTCCATAGGGTATTTCTCTCAGTATGCCCCTGCGGGCCGGAAATATGCCGCCCGCAGCGTTTGCATAGATACGCAGAATGTGAAAGGAGGATTCGGACACAGGTTCCGACACAAGCACCATGCTCCCACGCACCGGCGGATATTTTCCGCCAATACATCGTTGCAAAAGCTGGAAATACAGAAAGTATTCCTGCGCTTTTGCGCCTTGTCTTGACGAAAAATCTCTCGCCGGCAGGCCGGCGGATATTTTTCTTTTCCGCCGCCGTGGGATAACGAGGTGGGGAGCGATCGAAAATTCGGCGGATGCTCCTCCGCATCGTCCGGATGCGCACACAGCTCATAAATATGCGGGCGACCGCAAAACAGAGGGGCTGTGACCGGATGCGAAGACACAAATGGTCTGCGCGTTTGTTCTTCCGACAGAGATCATATCTTTCAGGAGGAAAATCAAATATGTGTGGAATCGTGGGATACGTGGGCGCGCAGGAAGCCGCCCCCATCCTGCTGGACGGCCTGCGCCGTCTGGAGTACCGCGGCTACGACTCGGCGGGCATGGCTGTCTGCGGCCCCGAGGGCTTGCAGGTCTGCAAGACCAGAGGCCGCCTGCAGGCGCTGGCCGATTTGACGGAGGAGGGCCGCACCCTCACCGGTACGCTGGGCGTGGGCCATACCCGCTGGGCCACCCATGGCGAGCCCAACGACATCAACGCCCATCCCCAGGTCAGCCAGAGCGGCCTGTTCGCCGTTGTCCACAACGGCATCATCGAGAACTACGCCCTGCTCCGCGCCCAGCTCACCGCCAAGGGCTACGCCTTCCGCTCCGAGACGGACACGGAGGTGGTGGCCCAGCTGCTGGACTACTATTACGCTGCCAGCCGCGACGTGTTCGAGGCGGTGAACAGCATGCTCTCCGCCGTGGAGGGCGCCTACGCGCTGGGCATCGTCTGCGCCGACGCGCCGGATCGTCTCATTGCCGCCCGCAAGGACGCGCCGCTGCTGCTGGGCTACGGCGACGGGGAAAACTTCATCGCCTCCGACGTGACGGCGCTGCTGCGCCACACGCGGGATATCGTGTATATGGACGACGGAGAACTGGCCGTCGTCACCCGTGGCGGCATCCGCATCTATGACGAGCGCCGCCGCCCCATCGAAAAGGAGCATCACCACATCGACTGGGATGTGGACGCCGCGGAAAAAGGCGGCTACGACCACTTCATGCTCAAAGAGATCTACGAGCAGCCCGACGCCATCGCCCGCGCCATCACCGGCCGCATCCGGGACGGCCGCGTGGTGCTCAGCGACCTGACCATGACGGATCGTGAGATACGGGAGCTGGGCCGCGTGTGCATCGTGGCCTGCGGCTCCAGCTACCATGTGGGCATGGTGGGCAAGTACGTGCTGGAGCGCCTGCTTCGCCGCCCCGTAGAGGTGAGTCTGGCCTCCGAGTTCCGTTACAGCGACCCCATCGTGGGCAAGGGCGACCTGGTCATCGTCATCAGCCAGTCCGGCGAGACGCTGGACTCCATGGCTGCCCTGCGGGAGGCCAAGAAGCGCGGCGCCCGCATTTTGTCCATCGTCAACGTGGTGGGCTCCTCCATCGCCCGGGAGTCCCACGACGTGCTGTATACCTGGGCGGGGCCGGAGATCGCCGTGGCCACCACCAAGGCGTACAGCACCCAGATGGTGGTACTGAACCTGCTGGGCCTGTACTTCGGCGATATTTTAGGCACCGTGGACTTCGACACCTACACCGCCATGGTGCAGGGCATCGAGGCCCTGCCCGCCAGGATGGCCCATATCCTCTCCGACACCGCGGAGATACAGGCCGCGGCTCGGGAGTTGGCGGGCCATGAGCAGATCTTCTTCATCGGCCGCAATCTGGACTACGCCCTGTCGCTGGAGGGCAGCCTGAAGCTGAAGGAAATTTCGTATATCCACTCCGAGGCCTACGCCTCCGGCGAGCTGAAGCACGGTACCATCTCCCTTATTGAGGAGGGCACGCCGGTGATCGCCGCCGCCACGTATATGCCCCTGTTCGACAAGGCCATGAGCAACGTGGTGGAGGTGCAGGCCCGGGGCGCCCGGGTGCTGGCCCTGACCACCGAGACCGGCGCGGAGCGGATGCACAGCCGCGTGGCCCGCGTCCTCACCGTGCCGGAGACGGAGACCATGCTCCTGCCCCAGCTGGGCGTGGTGCCCCTGCAGCTGCTGGCCTACTACATCGCCCTGGCCCGTGGCTGCGACATCGACAAGCCCCGCAATCTGGCCAAAAGCGTCACCGTGGAATAACGCCCCGAGATCAGCAGAAAAAGCAGCCCTCCGACACTTCAGAAGTGCCGGAGGGCTGTTTTTTTGTTTATTCCCAGACCAGCTCGGGATACTCCAGCGCCGCGCTGAAGCCGAAGCTGGAGCGCTCCTGCGCGCTCAGCCCCGCGTCCAGCAGCGCACCGTACCGCAGCCCCGTCCGGTCGTAGACCTCCACCAGCGTCTGCTCGCCGCTGTAGTCGTTGGCAGCCAGCGCCAGCTTCCCCTCCTGCCAGCACATGGGCATGCGGTCCACCTCGTCCGTCAGATCGATGGTGGAGCTGCCGTAGTACCACGCGTCCGCAGCGTCCGTCAGCATGGCCGCGCCCCAGTCCAGCGTTCCATCGTCCTGCCATGTGGGCCACAGCAGCGGCGTGGTGAACTCCACGGCCCAGCCGCCGCCCTCCGGCAGCAGCACCACCAGCGTCTTGCCCGCAGCGGCCACCAGCAGGTCGTCCTCGCTGTGATAGGTCACGGTGGGGTAGTCCGACCGATTTTCCTGATAGGCAAAGCCGGCTCCTGTGCCGACGGTGCCCTCCCAGTGCAGCAGCTCGCCCACCTCCACCAGCGGGACGATCTGCTTGCAGCGGAAGTCCGCCGCGTCCAGAATGCGCAGCACGTACTGCCCGTCCTCTGCGGTGGTCAGCAGCACCTCTGACCGGTCGCCGCTGTACTGCAAGCCCACCACCCGCTGCGCGGCGATGTTCAGCTCACACACCAGCTGCGCGTTGTCCGCATCGACCCGCGTGTAGGTGTAGCCGCCTCCGGCCCGGCTGGTGCCGCTCTCCTTGATGAACGGGATGTACCACAGCCCGAAGCCCTCCGGCGCCCATTCCGCCTGGGGTTCCGCGTCGGGGGAAAAGCCCACCGTCACCAGCGTACCGCTCTCGCACCCCAGCGACAGCGGCGTGAATCGGTTTTGGGTGCGCAGCCGCGTGTCGCCCGTGAGATACATCATTCCGGAGGAACCGGTAACAACGCTGGGCTCCATCCAGTCCGTATCCCCCACCGGGATGCGCAGCCTGTCGAACATGGGGAACGTCAGCTCATCGTAGTCGCTGTAGTCGTCAAACAGCTGCCCCACGCTGTGCGCATCGGACGCCAGGTACAGGGGATACGCCTCATAGTACTCCCGCAGCATTACCCGCTCGGTGTAGCTGCTTTCGTAGCCGTTCCCACGATTCCGGGCCTCCGCGGCCTGCCGCAGGTGCGCACCCAGCGCATCCTCCCGCCGGATCGCCGCATTGATGTACCGCGTGTTGAAGCTCTCCCACGATGGACGATCCGTTACATCGTCATACTGGGTGTAGGCGTTGTTGTAGACCCGCATGGCAAAGGACTCCTCCGACTCCCACGTATTAGCCCCCACGTCGTACACCGTGTCCCACCGCAGGCAGCTGCCGAACCGCGCGGCGGTGCGGAAGCGCAGGCCCTCCGCCGCTGCGGCGTCGCCGTGGGAGAGGACGGCGGTGTAGGGCGTCGGCACGGCAGTGGCGTCCAGCGCCGTATTGGCCGCCGTCAGTACCGCCGCCGCCAGCACCAGCATGGCCGCCGCAGCCGCAAGGCTCTGTTTCATGTGTCCTCGCCCTCCTCTCCGTCCGTCAGGGCATCCAGCGCCTGACTGACACGCTCCGGCCGGTAGTGATATGTCTCCTTGATATAGCCCATCAGGTCTCTGCCGGACTCCTCCAGCTCCTCGGCGGAGCAGTCCCCCACGATGCCGCCCTCGCGGATGAGTACGGCCCGGGAGATGCAGTCCTTCACCTCCTCGATGAGGTGGGTGCTCAAAAGCACCGTCTCCCGCTCCGTCAGGATACCCAGCAGCACCTTGTAGAAGTCCTCACGGTTGAAGATGTCGTTTCCGGCGAAGGGCTCATCCATCAGGATGTAGTCCGCGCCCTGCGACAGCGCCATGATGACCTCGAACTGGTTCTGCATACCGGCGGAGAAGCTCCGCAGCTTCTTGTCCATGGGTAAGGAGAAAAACTCCATCAGCCCATGGAACCGCTTGTCGTTGAAGCGGGGAAAGTGGGCGGCGTAGAAGTCCCGATGGGCCGCCGCCGTCAGCCCGGGGAAAAACGAGTGCTCGCAGGTGGCAAAGCTGAGCCGGTCGATGTTGGTGCGGTCGATGGCGGTGCCGTCCAGCGTCACGGTGCCCTCGTGCCGCACAAGACCCAGCACGCACTTCATCAGCGTGGTCTTGCCCGCGCCGTTCTCGCCGAACAGCCCCACGATCTGCCCCTGTGGCAGCGTCAGGGACACATCGTGCAGCGCCTCCTTGGAACCGTATTTCTTGCTGATATGGCTGATCTCAAGCATATGTGATCCCTCCTTAACCGTAGTAGTGCGCATAGGGCGACGCGGCAATGGCGTTCATGACCCGCTGGATATTCTCCGCCGTGGGAATGCACTGCTCCGGCGTGATGAACCGCCACGCCAGATAGCACAGCCCCAGCACCACCGCCGCCGCGGCCACGGCGCACACCGCCCAGACCAGCGGCGCGGTCCACACCTGCCGCCGCAGGGTCTGCCGCCCATCGGGCAGACGGCGCATCAGGTAGATGCTGCGCCCGCCCAGATAATAGGAACTGTACAGCATCACGGCGGACAGCAGCGCCAGCAGCACCACCACGCCGAACACGATGACCACCGGCTCCACATAGGCGGAGAAGGGGCCCATCAGCGCCGTGTCCATCAGCCGTCCGTCCCAGTAGAACATGCCGCGGTAGGTCGCGGCGTAATGCACGGTGAAGTCGATGGCAGCCGTCAGTGCGCCGATGGCCAGACTGCCGACGATGATGCCCTGCATGGTGTCCGCCGGTACGTTGGGGGGCAGGACGTGCTCAAGCATCCTGCCGCACGCGGAAGTCCTGTTTTTCGGCATCCTCCGTCTCTCCTTTCTGCAGCAGCACCACGCAGAGTCCCGCGCCCGCTGCGGCCACAAAAGCCCATATGAATGTGGAGGCAGCTCCCATCCGTGGGAAGAAGCCGCCGATGGTCAGTGCCAGCGCCGCGATAGGCGCGATGCTGAATTTCCCCTGGCGCTGGGCCTGGGAGAACCGCGCCGCCGCCGCGGCGCACAGCGCCAGCAGCAGTCCGTCCTCCGCCCACACCAGCGTGTCCCGCACGGGCATCAGATGGTGCAGGAAGCTGCTGGCATACACCGCCAGCAGCAGCGTCTGCCGCCCGGGCGTGTATAATGCGTTGTCCGGTACGATGTTCCGGATGCGCAGCTGCAATACCAGCACCGTCACCGCCGCCATCACCGCCCAGTAGAACAGCAGGCACACGGCGTTCAGCGCCATCCACCACAGGTTGGCCGCGCCCTCGCCGATGCGCAGCCGCCGCATGGTCAGATCCGTCTTTGTCCCGTAGCCGCAGCCGTTGAGACTCAGCACTGCCATCACACCCGCCAGTCCCACGGCGCACACCACCGTGGCGCCGGTGCGGGATGGCAGATAACAGTAGTCGCTGGGAGTATATGTCTCCACGACCTCCCCGTCGGGATATATCGTGGACTGGCTGGGCGTCTGCGCCGGCACCAGATACAGCAGCGCGCCCGCCAGTGCCGCCGTCAGCACCGTGATGAGCAGTATGCGGCCCACCGCGCCTCGGGCCGCCAGCCCCAGTACGGATAAATGCTTTCTCATACCTCCGCTCCCTCCTTGTCATACAGTGCGTCCAGCAGGCGGTGGGCCTCCTCACGGCTCAGTCCCATGCGCCGTGCCGCGTCCACCATGGCCTGCATCTCCGTCTCCAGCATCGCCTGCCGCAGGGCTTCGATCTGCTGCGGCGACGCCTGGATACAGCTCTTGGCTCCGGCACGGGACGTGGCCAGCCCCTCGTCCTCCAGCAGCTTGAAAGCCTTCTGCACGGTGTTGGGATTCACTGCCAGCAGCGCCGACACCACCCGCCGTGACGGCAGCTCGTCGCCGTCCTGTATGGTGCCTGCCGCCAGCCCCTGCTGGATGTATCGGACGATCTGGAGATAGATGGGGGTGCCGTCCGTCTGTCGGAAGTCCTGAAATGAGATCACGCGCCTCGCCTCCTTTCTGTGAAACTGTATTAGCTGTGTAATACGGTCGTTAACTGTATTATACGAATAACACAGTTTGCTGTCAACCCCAAAAATTAAAAAAGTCGTAAGCTCCGGCGGCTTGCCACCGGCCCTCCTGTCGGGTATAATAAACTGGCAGCGAAGAAGCAGGGGAGGGGAGCGCCATGTACCGTATTTTCATCGTGGAGGACGACGCCGCCATCGCGCAGGCCGTCTGTGAACAGGCGGAGTCCTGGGCGCTGGAGGCCCGCTGCGTCTCGGATTTCCGCCGCGTGGCGGAGGAGGCCGCGGCCTACGGCCCGCACCTCATTCTGCTGGACATCTCTCTGCCGTTTTTCGACGGCTACCACTGGTGCCGCCAGATCCGCCGCACCAGCCGCGTGCCCATCATCTTCCTGTCCTCGGCGGCGGACAATATGAACATCGTCATGGCCATGAACATGGGCGCCGACGATTTCATCGCCAAGCCCTTTGACCGGAACGTGCTGATGGCCAAGGTGCAGGCCCTGCTGCGCCGCACCTACGACTTTGCGGTGCAGCCGCCGGTGCCGGTGTGCCGCGGGGCCCGCCTGCGCACGGACGTGCAGAAGCTGGAGTACGGCGGCGCGTCCGTCGACCTGACGAAAAACGAGTACCGCATCCTGCTGTGCCTTATGGAGCGGGCGGGACAGGTGGTCAGCCGTGAAAAGCTGATGCAGACCCTGTGGGAGACGGACAGCTTCGTGGACGAGAATACCCTGACGGTCAACGTCAACCGCCTGCGCAGGAAGCTGGCCGCCTCGGGGCTGGAGGATTTCATCACCACCCGCCACGGCGTGGGCTATCTGGTGGCGCAGGACTGACATAAGGAGACCTATGAAATTTTTCGGACGATATCTCCGCCAGCACCGTCTGGCGATATTACTGTTCATCCTGAGCTGGGGCCTGCTGGCGGCCAGCTTTGCTCTGTATGGCCTGCCGCTGGCGGCAGTGGCCTACCCTGCGTTATTGAGCCTGCTGCTGTGTCTGGCCGCCGCAGTCTGGGACTATACCCGTACCCTCCGCCGCCACCGGAAGCTCTCGGAGCTCCAGACGGCGGCTAACGCCCAGCTCATGGACCTGCCGGAACCCGCCTCCATTGGGGAGGGCGACTGCATGGCCGCCATCACCGCCCTGCGCCGCGCCGCATCGGAGCGGGAGACGGCCGGTGCCGCCCGTTATCGGGAGATGGTGGACTACTACACCGCCTGGGTCCATCAGATCAAGACCCCCATCGCCGCCATGCGCCTGACCCTCCAGCCGGACGACACCCCCAATGCCCGCCGGCTCATGAGCCAGCTGCTGCGCATCGAGCAGTACGTGGACATGGTGCTGATGTACCTGCGCCTGGACGAGGGGACCAGCGACTATGTGATCCGCGCCTGCGATCTGGACGGCATCATCCGCCAGAGCCTGCGGAAATTCGCGGGGGAATTCATCGACCGTAAGCTCACCCTGCACTATGAGCCGCTGCATCTGTCGGTGGTGACAGACGAGAAGTGGCTGGGCTTCGTGGTGGAGCAGGTGCTGTCCAACGCCCTGAAATACACGCCGGAGGGCGGCAGCATCACCATCGACGCGGAGGCCCCTGCCACCCTCTGCATCCGCGACACCGGTATCGGCATCACGGCGGAGGATCTGCCCCGCATCTTCGACCGCGGCTACACCGGCCGCAACGGCCGCACCTACCGGCAGGCCAGCGGTATCGGCCTGTACCTCTGCCGCCGCATCTGCCGCGACCTGGGGCATACCATCACCGCATCGTCCGCGGCAGGGGAGGGCACCGTGCTGCGTCTGGACCTGAGCCGCCGCACCGGCCCTCTGGAGTGAGCGTCTGAAATCTTACAATTCTGTTAGAATACGGGCGGGAAATGTAAGCCAACGCTATGGCAGCCGTTTCCCGCCCCTGCTATACTGTGACCTGCAAACAAAAGGAGGTCGTTTTTATGTCGATTCTGGAAGTCAGCGGTCTGCGCAAGGTGTATACCACCCGCTTCGGCGGCAGCCGCGTGGAGGCCCTGCACAACGTGGAGTTCACGGTGGAGCAGGGCGAATATGTGGCCATCATGGGCGAATCCGGCTCCGGCAAGACCACGCTGCTGAATATTCTGGCGGCGCTGGATACCCCTACCGCCGGCACGGTGCGTCTGGACGGACGTGACCTGTCCGCCGTGAAGGAGGCGGATGCCGCCGCCTTCCGCCGTGACCATCTGGGCTTCGTGTTTCAGGAGTTCAACCTGCTGGATACCTTCTCGCTGGAGGACAACATCTATCTGCCGCTGGTGCTGGCGGGCCGCCCGTACAGCGAGATGCGTGACCGCCTGCGTCCTCTGGCGGACCAGCTGGGCATCGTGGACCTGCTGAAAAAGTACCCCTACGAGGTGTCCGGCGGCCAGAAGCAGCGCGCCGCCGTGGCCCGCGCCCTTATCACCCAGCCCCGCCTGCTGCTGGCGGACGAGCCCACCGGCGCGCTGGATTCCCGGGCCACCGATGAGCTCCTGACGCTGTTCGGCGACGTGAACCGCCGGGGCCAGACCATCCTCATGGTCACCCACTCCGTCAAGGCGGCCAGCCGCGCCGGCCGCGTGCTGTTCATCAAGGACGGCGAGGTGTTCCATCAGGTCTACCGCGGCGACAGCAGCGACGCCGGCTTCTATCAGGTCATCTCCGACACCCTGACCATGCTGCAGGCAGGCGGTGACGCACGATGAACCGCGGATTTTACCCCCGTCTGGCGTGGACGGGCATGAAGCAGAACCGCCGGCTGTACCTGCCGTACCTGCTGACCTGCACCGGCGTCACCGCCGTGTTCTACATCCTCATGGGCCTGTCGGTGTCCTCTGTGCTGCCTCAGATGTCCGGCGGCCGCAGCACGGCCCTGATCATGAGCCTCGGCAGCATGGTCATCGCTTTTTTCGCCCTGATCTTCCTCTTTTACACCCATTCATTCCTGATCCGCCGCCGCAGCCGGGAGTTCGGCCTGTACAACGTGCTGGGCATGGGCAAGGGCAACATCGCCCGCATCCTGCTGTGGGAGACGCTGCTCTCCTGCGGCGCCACCACCCTCATCGGTCTGGCGCTGGGCATCCTGCTGTCCAAGCTGGCGGAGGCGGCCCTGCTGAATCTCCTTCATCTTCAGATCGCCTACACCTTCACCGTCAGCATCCCCTCGCTGCTTCTGACGCTGGGCCTGTTCGCCGCCATCCACGCCCTGATCTTCCTGCGCTCCCTGTGGGAGCTGCACCGCGTCAGCGCCGTGGCCCTGCTGCGCAGCGAGTCCGTAGGCGAGAAGCCGCCTCGCGCCAGGTGGGCGCTGGCCGTGCTGGGCATCGCCCTGCTGGGCGGCGCGTACTGGCTGGCCGTGTCCATCCGCGAGCCGCTGGAGGCACTGACCTGGTTCTTCGTGGCGGTCATCATGGTCATTGTGGGCACGTACCTGCTGTTCATCGCCGGCTCCGTGGCCCTGTGCCGCATGCTCCAGAAGAACCCCCGCTACTACTATCAGCCCCGCCACTTCGTGTCTGTCTCCTCCATGGCCTACCGCATGAAGCGCAACGGCGCGGGTCTTGCCAGCATCTGCGTGCTGGCCACCATGGTGCTGGTGATGCTCTCCTCCACCACCTGCATGTACTACGGCGTGGAGGACGCCCTGCGCCAGCGCTATCCCCGTGACATTGGCGTGGAGTGCTATTTCGGCGACCGGCTGGACCAGATGGACGAAGCGCATCTGGACATCCTCCGCGCCGCCGTGGCGGACGCCGCGGACGCCATGGGCTCCTCCCGCGACAATGTGCAGGATTACCGCGCCGCATGGCTCTACGGCATACTGACGCCGGATGGCGCATTGCGCAGCGCCAGCGACAGCGGCGGCCCGGCTTCGGAGATGACCCGCGTGACCCTGATCTCTCTGCCGGACTACAACGCCCTTACGGGCACGGAGCTGACGCTGTCGGACGGCGAGGTCTATGTCTACGGCCACCGCATGACCTACACGGCCCCGCAGTTCACCGTGGGCGATACCACATGGCGCGTGAAGTCCCTGCTGGACCGCTGCGCCGTCAATGGCGCCTCCGCCGCCGATGTCACCCCGTCCCTCTACGTGGTGGTGCCCGACTTCGAAAGCGCCGCCCGGCTGCTGTTGGATCTGTCCGCCAACAGCGACCTGTCCGTCCAGCTTCGTTGGTACTACCAGTTCGACAGTGACCTGCCTGACGACGCGCAGCACAGCGGCTCCGCCTCCTACGAAGAGGGCGGCACGCCCCGGAACCTGACGGACGCGCTGGAATTGGCCCTGTACAACGTCTACGCGGAGACCGGACTCACCACCGGCTGGGAGGTGGAGTCTCTGGCGGCCAACCGCAGCGACTTCTACGGCGCCTACGGCGGCCTGTTCTTTCTGGGTATCATGCTCAGCGTGGTGTTCTCACTGGCCGCCGTCTCCATCATCTACTACAAGCAGGTCTGCGAAGGCTACGAGGACCAGAGCCGCTTCGCCATCATGCAGAAGGTGGGCATGACGAAGCAGGACATCCGCCGCAGCATCAACTCCCAGCTGCTCACCGTGTTTTTCCTGCCCATGGCCCTGTCCGGCGTCCACCTGTGCTTCGCCTTCCCCTTCATCCACAAGCTCCTGCTGCTGTTCAACCTCAGCAACACCTCGCTGCTCATCGGCACCACCGTCGTCTGCTACGTGGCCTTCGCCCTGCTGTATACGCTGGCCTATAAGCTGACCTCCAATGCCTACTACCACATCGTCAGCGGCGCGGCGGAGCGTGAATAAACAAAAAAGCGCCCTCCGGCCAACAGGCCGGAGGGCGCTTTGCACTCACTCCTCGGTGAAGTGTACGTGGTTGAAGATGTGATCCTGACAGAAGCAGTGGTAGCCCGCGCACTTGCTGCAATAGCGGAACTGCAGATCGGGGTAGTCGGTGTCGGTGCGGCCGCACACGGCGCACTTGTGGTGATAGCCCTTTTCCTTCTCCTGCTGCTTTACCGCCTGCTTGAACTGCACGGTCCTGGGGCTGTACTGCTGCCTGGTGCGGTTGGCCAGATAGTGTACCTCCGGCCAGATGAACACGGCGAAGTTCAGCAGCGCCACCACCGGCAGCACCACGCCTGCCCAGTTGTGCTGGCCAATGGCGCGGATGATGTCGAAGGCGAACAGCGCACCGTCCAGATATGCCAGCCACTTCATCTTCACGGGCAGGAAGAACATGAACAGCACCGTGGTGTCGGGAAACAGCATGGCGAAGGCGAAGAACATGGACAGGTTCACGTAGGTGGTGCCCGCCACACTGATGAGGTTGTTGCCGGTGATAAGGCTGGCCAGAATGGCGCCGATCACCGTCAGCAGCATACCGCTGAAGTAGTAGAGATTGAACTTGGCGGTGCCCCACTGCTGCTCCAGTGTCGAGCCGATCCAGTAGTAAAAGTACAGGCTGATGATGAGCACCAGCGGGGAGCTGGCGCTGGGATAGAAGATGAATGTCACGATGCGCCAGATCTCGCCGTGGAGCAGACCGTTCAGGTTGAACTTGAGAAAGTCCAGCGCGGCGGGATTGGTGTACATTGTCAGCATGGACAGGATATACACCGCTGCGTTGCCGATGACGATGACGCGCATCAGATTGGGGATACCAAAGCGGGGGTGGGCGGCGCAGAAGCGCTGCACCCCGTCATAGAGCTTTTTCAAGGGGAACGTCCTCCTGTATCAATTCAAGTAACGCCTATTGTAGCGCATAGGACGAAAAAAGTCATGTCATTTTTTTGAACAATAAAAAAGTTTCCGGAAAGTGGATAATTTGCAGTTTTTGCGGGAAATCTATTGACAACCGCGAAAAATGTGCTATGATATGCGTACAAGTGAATACCTTATCAAGAGTGGCGGAGGGACCGGCCCGATGAAGCCACGGCAACCTGTTTTTTCAAGGTGCCAAATCCGGCGAACGAATCGAAAGATGAGGGAAGGCAAGAAAGCTTCAGCACTCTGTCGGTTCGGACAGAGCGCTTTTTTATTGCGTGTTCCCAAAAGAAAGGAGAAATTATCATGGCAAGACATCTGTTTACTTCCGAATCCGTTACTGAGGGGCATCCCGATAAGATCTGCGACCAGATCTCCGATGCGGTGCTGGATGCCATCTTCGCCCAGGACCCCAATGGCCGCGTGGCCTGCGAGACCTGCGCCTCCACCGGCCTGATCCACATCATGGGCGAGATCACCACCAGCTGCTACGTGGATATCCCCAAGATCGCCCGTCAGGTGGTGCTGGACATCGGCTACGACCGCTCCCAGTACGGCTTTGACGGCAACACCTGCGCCGTTATCACCAACATCGACGAGCAGTCCGGCGACATCGCGCTGGGCGTGGACAAGAGCTACGAGGCCAAGGCCAGGGGCGAGAGCGAGCTGGACAACGGCGCCGGCGACCAGGGCATGATGTTCGGCTACGCCTGCGACGAAACGCCGGAGCTGATGCCTCTGGCGATCTCCATCGCCCAGAAGATGGCCAAGCGCCTGACCGACGTGCGCAAGCAGGGTCTGGTGGACTACCTGCGTCCCGACGGCAAGACCCAGATCACCGTGGAGTACGGTGACGACGGCGCCCCCATCCGCGTGGACACCGTGGTCCTGTCTACGCAGCACAGCCCCGACGTGTCTCTGGAGCAGATCCGCAAGGACATGATCGAGCTGGTCATCAAGCCCACCGTTCCCGCCGACCTGCTGGACGATGAGACCAAGATCTACGTCAACCCCACCGGCCGCTTCGTCAACGGCGGCCCCGCCGCCGACACTGGCCTCACCGGCCGCAAGATCATTGTGGACACCTACGGCGGCAGCGCCCCCCACGGCGGCGGCGCCTTCTCCGGCAAGGACCCCACCAAGGTGGACCGCTCTGCGGCCTACGCCGCCCGCTGGGTGGCCAAGAACGTGGTGGCCGCGGGCCTCGCCCGGAAGTGCCAGGTCCAGCTGGCCTACGCCATCGGCGTGGCCCGTCCCGTCAGCGTGCTGGTGGAGACCTTCGGCACCGGCGTCGTTGCCGACGACAAGCTGGAGGCTGCTGTGGAGAAGGTCTTTGACCTGCGCCCCACCGCCATCATCCGCGATCTGGACCTGCGCAAGCCCATCTACCGCCAGCTGGCGGCCTACGGCCACATGGGCCGCGAGGATCTGGGCGTGTCCTGGGAAAAGACCGACCGCGTGGACGCCCTGAAGGCGGCGCTGGGTCTGTAAAAATCCGGAAAAAAGAGTCCCGCAGCATTGCTGCGGGACTCTTTTTTACTTGTCGCGGCATTGGAGGCCCAGCTGATAGAAGGCCACGGCGCTGGCCGCCGCCACATTCAGACTGTCCACTCCGTGGGTCATGGGGATCATCACCGTATAGTCGCACTGCGCGATGGTGCCGTCCGCCAGCCCATCGCCCTCGGTGCCCAGCACCACGGCCAGCTTTTCGGCGCCCAGCAAACGGGGATCGTCTAGCCGCAGAGAGTCCTGCCGCAGCGCCATGGCTGCCGTGACGAAGCCCATTTCGCGGAGCGTCCCCGTCCAGTCGCCCTCCTCCGGCAGATACGTCCACGGCACCAGAAACACGTTGCCCATGCTGACGCGGGATGCCCGCCGGTACAGCGGGTCGCTGCCCTGCTGGGTCAGCAGCACCGCGTCCATGCCCAGCGCCGCCGCGCACCGGAAAATGGCCCCCACATTGGTGGGATTCATCACGTTTTCCAGCACGGCGATGCGCCGCGCTCCGGCGCAGACCTCCGCCACGGAGGGCAGTGCCGGCCGCCGCATGGCGCACAGCATGCCGCGTGTCAGGTGGAAGCCGGTGAGCTGCGTCAGTACCTCCAGCGGCGCGGTATAGACGGGAATGTCCGCATCGCAGCGGGCCAGAATTTCCGCCCCTTGCCGGAAATGTGCTGGGGCTCCATGAGGAACGACACCGGCTGGCAGCCCGCGTCCAGCGCCCGCCCGATGACCAGCGGGCTTTCGGCAATAAACAGCGCGTTGGCGGGGTCTGCGCGGTTTACCAGCTGGTTTTCCGTGGCGCGGGCATAAACATCCAGCTCCGGCGCAGCAAAATCGGTGATCTCGATGGTGCGGGCCATGGGGTCTCCTTCCTCCGTCAGGCGTTGAGGATGTGCATGAACTCCTCGCCGGTGATGGTCTCCTTTTCATACAGATGCTTGGCCAGCTCGTCCAGCTTGCCGCGGTTGTCGGTGAGGATCTTCAGCGCCTTCTCGTGCTGCTGCTTCACCAGAGCCACCACCTGCTGGTCGATCTTCGTCTGGGTATCGGCGGAGCAAGCCAGGGACGTGTCGCTGCCCAGATACTGGTTGGTCACGGTCTCCAGCGCCACCATGCCGAAATCATCGCTCATGCCGTAGCGGGTGATCATGGCGCGGGCCAGCTTGGTGGCCTGCTCAATGTCGTTGGAGGCGCCGGTGGTGATGGAGCCGAACACCGTCTCCTCGGCGGCACGGCCGCCGGTGAGGGTGGCGATCTTGTTCTCCATCTCCTCCTTGGTCATCAGATAATGGTTGCCCTCCTCCACCTGCATGGTGTAGCCCAGCGCGCCGGAGGTGCGGGGCACGATGGTGATCTTCTGCACCGGTGCGGAGTGGGTCTGCAGGGCCGCCACCAGCGCGTGGCCGATCTCGTGGTAGGACACGACCTTCTTCTCGTGGTCGGTCATGATGGCGTTCTTCTTCTGATAGCCGGCGATGACCACCTCGATGCTCTCCTCCAGGTCCGCCTGGGTAGCGAAGCGGCGTCCGTCACGGACGGCGCGGAGGGCGGCTTCATTGACGATGTTGGCCAGCTCTGCACCGGAAGCGCCGGAGGCCATGCGGGCCACCTTGTTGAAGTCCACATCCTCGGCGATTTTGATCTTCTTGGCGTGGACCTTCAGAATATCCTCGCGGCCCTTCAGCTCCGGCAGCTCCACCGGCACGCGGCGGTCGAAGCGGCCCGGACGGGTCAGCGCGGGGTCCAGAGACTCGGGGCGGTTGGTGGCCGCCAGAATGATGACGCCGTTGTTGCCCTCAAAGCCGTCCATCTCGGTGAGCAGTTGGTTCAGGGTCTGCTCCCGCTCGTCATTGCCGCCATACTGGCCGCCGCTGCGCTTCTGGCCGATGGCGTCGATCTCATCGATGAACACGATGCAGGGGGCCTTCTCCTTGGCCTGGGTAAACAGATCGCGCACCTTGGAAGCGCCCATGCCCACAAACATTTCCACGAACTCGGAGCCGGAGATGGAGAAAAACGGCACGTTGGACTCACCGGCCACGGCCTTGGCCAGCATGGTCTTACCGGTGCCCGGAGGGCCCACCAGCAGGATGCCCTTGGGCATGGATGCGCCGATCTCTTTGTACTTGGTGGGGTCGTGGAGGTAGTTTACGACCTCCTGAAGGTTCTCCTTGGCCTCGTCCTCACCGGCCACATCGGCAAAGCGGATGCCCTCGGAGGACTGGACGTAGACCTTGGCATTGGACTTGCCCATGCCGAACATCATGGAGTTGCCGTCTCCACCCATTTTCTTCATCATGCTGCGGGAAATGAGCTGGCCGATGCCGATAAAGAGGATCAGCGGCAGCACCCAGCCCAGAATGCTCATCAGCAGGGAGGTCTGCTCCACCTCCTCGCCGGTGGTGGAGATGCCCGCGTCCAGCAGACGCTGCACCAGCCCGTCATCGGGAACGATGGCCGTTTTATAGATGGTCTTATTGTCCTTGCCGGTGAACAGGATGCGGTTGCTCTGCTCCTGTATCTCCACCTGCCCGATCTCTTTCTGCTCCGTCATGGTGACAAAGGTATTGTAGTCCACCTCACGGATCTGGTGCTCCGTCAGCCAGGGCATAGCCAGCAGGTTGAACAGCAGCAGCACCATCATCGCAATAATGTAGTAGTAGAGCAAAGGCTTCTTGGGGGTCTTGACCTCTCTCATACAAGCGCCTCCTTGCAGACGTATTATCCAAAGTATTATAGCCGCGCCGCACTGTAAAGTCAAAGGGCACAGCGGAAAAACCTGTAAATTTTTCCTGAACACCGGCGTATCCGGGACTTATTGCATATTTTGTGAACAGACTTTGCTACTTTTGTGAACATTAGCACTCTCCTATTGACAGTGCTAAAGTTGGCGCTATAATAAAGCCGAACCTTGAGAGAGGGGCGAGCAAATGGCCCCGCCGGAGAGGTTCGGAACTGTTGATACAATGAGGGTAATATAGTGGGCGGCGGCCACCCGGTCCGCCGCGATACGAATGGAGGTATGACATATGTTGCCCAGCATTTTTGGTGAGAACCTGTTTGATGATTTCTTTTCTGATCCGTTTGGCATGATGGTGCCTCAGGGCCGCGACCCGCTGTACGGCAAGCACGCCAAGAACCTGATGAAGACCGATGTCCGCGAGACGGAGGGTACCTACGAGCTGGATGTGGACCTGCCGGGCTTCACCAAGGACGAGGTGAACGTGGAGCTGAAGAACGGCTATCTGACCATCCAGGCCGCCAAGGGCCTGGACAAGGATCAGTCCGACAAGAAGGGCAAGTACATCCGTCAGGAGCGCTATGCAGGCGCTTGCAGCCGCACCTTCTATGTGGGCGAGGATGTAGAGCCGGAAGATGTGACCGGCAAGTTTGAAAACGGCATCCTGCAGCTGTCCATCCCCAAGGAGGCCAAGAAGCAGCTGCCCAAGAATACCAGCGTCACCATCGGCTGACGTGAACAGGCAAAAAAGAATGACCCGCCTCGGCGGGTCATTCTTTTTGCGCTTTTTACCAGATCTGCTCGGCCACGATGTTCTTTTTGTAGCTGATGCGGAAGTAGAAGAACTCCGCCACGCCGGTGATGAACCAGGAGAAGATATACAGCAGGTACAGAGACGGCACCGTGTGGAAGTAGGCGAACACCGTGTAGATCCACACCACGCGGAACACGCAGGAGCCCATGATGACCACGATGGTGGGGATGATGCTCTTGCCGATGCCGCGGGAGGCGGCGATGCTGTTGTCCATCAGCGGGGCTACGGCGTAGGAGAAAGCCATGATCCGCAGACGGTCCATGCCGGCGTCGATGACGGCGGGCTCGTTGGCGAACAGGGACAGGAACTGCCGTCCGAACAGCAGCATCATCGCGCCAAAAATGGCGCCGGTGAAGATGCCGTACAGCATGCAGATGTGATAGCTCTTAAGGATACGCTCCTTATGGCCCGCGCCCCAGTTGCGGCTGACGAAGCTGGCGCAGGCGGTGTAGAACGCCGCCATCATATTGAACACCAGAGTATCGGCGTTGGCGGCGGCGGCCGCGCCGGAGACGGTGATCTCGTCGAAGGAGTTCAGACCTGCCTGCACGAACAGGTTGGCCAGCGCGAAGATGGCGTTCTGCAGGCCGGAGGGGACGCCGATCATCAGGATGCGCTTGACCGCCGCCTTGTGGAGCCGCAGCTGCCGCATGCTCAGGCGGCAGGCGTCCTTCCGCCGCAGCAGGTGGACGACGATCAGGACGGCGGATACCCACTGGGCAATGGCGCTGGCGATGGCTACGCCCTCGGCGGACATCCGGCAGCCGATGACGAATACCAGATTCAGAATGACGTTCAGCACACCGGCCACGGACAGGTAGATCAGGGGGCGCTTGGTATCGCCGGTGGCGCTGAGGATACCGTTGCCGCAGTTGTAGATGCCGATGCCGGGCAGGCCCAGCGCATAAATACGCAGGTACAGCACGGCGCCGGGAAGGAACTCCTCCTTGGTGTTCAGCAGGCGCAGCATAGGCTCGGCAAAGAACGCGCAGATCAGGCACACCAGCACGCCTGCACCCGTGCAGATCAGCAGGGAGGAGTGGGTGGTGCGCTCCACGTTCTCGCTGTCGCCGATGCCCAGCCAGCGGGCCACCGACACATTGACGCCGGCGCCCATGCCGATGAGCAGGCCGGTGAACAGGGACACCAGCGTGGTGGTGGAGCCCACGGCGCCCAGCGCCACATAGGTATTATAGGCATATTTACCGGCGATGGCCACGTCGCTGAGGTTGAACAGCACCTCCAGCACCTGGGTCAGCATCAGCGGCAGGCTGAACAGCAGAATATTTTTCCACAGAGACCCGCTGGTCATCTCAATGCTTTTCATACGGCTTTCCTCACTCCCAAATGTTCCTTTTTTTATATAAAGCGCACCAGTTTCTTTACATGGCTGCAAGAGCAGAGTATATCACCGGCGCGGGGGCAAAGCAAGCATATTTACCAACAGACTTTCCGATGAAAAAACGGGGCCGATTGTGCAGAATGTACCCCTATACGGAAAAAGAGGGGGATTTTTACGGCGCTGATGTGCCGGTTTTTGAAATTTTCGCCTGCATCTTGCGGAGAAGGGCGGGATGTGCTATCCTGAAAACAGCGAAAAGAAAAGGAGAGCGCTATGAAGCTGGTTCTGATCGACATCGACAACACCCTGCTGGATTTTGACGCCTACATCCGCCGGACCATGGAGGAGGGCTTCGCCCACTTCGGCCTGCGGCCCTACGAGCCGTGGATGTACGATGTGTTCCACCGCGAGAACAACAAGCTCTGGCGGCAGATCGAGGAGGGCACTCTGACGTTTCCGGAGCTGGAGAAGATCCGGTGGAACAACGTGTTCGCCGCGCTGGACATGGACTTCGACGGCGTGGTGTTCGAGAAATATTTCCGCACCGCCCTGCACGAGAGCGCCATCCCCGTGAACGGGGCGCGAGAGCTGCTGGAGGCACTGCGGGGCAGGTATCTGCTGGCCGCCGCCAGCAACGGCCCCTATGAGCAGCAGCTCCACCGGCTGGCTCTGGCGGGCATGAAGGACTTCTTCGACTGGTTCTTCATCTCCGAGCGCATCGGCGCGTCCAAGCCGTCGAAGCTCTTTTTCGATGAGGCGTTCCGGCAGGTCAACGAGGGCCGTGAGACGCCTATCCTGCCGGAGGATACCGCCATCATCGGCGACTCTCTGACCTCCGACATGGCCGGCGGCAGGGGGTGCGGACTGAAAACCGTGTACTACCGCCGTCCGGGGGCCGCGCCCGCCAATGACAGCGTGGACGTAACGGCGGAGGACCTGCGGGACATCCCCGCGCTGCTGCAATAAGCTGCGAACAGACGAACGGGGCGCATGCCATTGGCATGCGCCTCGTTTTATTGCGCTCTCGGAGTCAGCAGCGCCTTACGGTGCCGCAGGTAGTAGCCGTATCCGGCGGCGTCCGCCAGGAACCAGCCGATGGGGATGGCGGCCCAGATGCCCACTTCGCCCACCGGCCCCGCCAGGGCATAGGCCAGAGCCACGCGGGTGCCCAGGGAGACGACCGTCAGCACCACGCTCATGCCGGGCCGCTGCACGGCGCGGTAAAAGCCGTACAACAGGAACAGGCAGCCAATACCGGCGTAGAACGTGCCCTCAATGCGGAGGTAGCGGACGCCGCAGGCGATGACCTCCGTATCGCCCGCCTGAACGAAAAGACCCATCAGCGGCCGGGCGAATACCACTACCAGCGCCGCTACGGCGCAGGAGAAGGCGGCGCTCACCGCCGTGGCCTGCCGCAGGCCCTGCCGCAGCCGGTCGGACTGCCCCGCGCCGTAGTTCTGGGCCGAGAAGGTGGAGAAGGCGTTGCCGAACTCCTGCACCGGCAGGTAGGCAAAAGCGTCGATCTTCACGGCGGCGGCAAAGGCCGCCATCACCACCGGCCCGAAGCTGTCCACCAGACGCTGTATCAGCAGGATGCCGAAGTTCATGGCCGACTGCTGCGCGCAGGTCAGCAGCGACAGATCCATCAGCTCCCGCAGGATATGCCGGTCGAACCGGAAGTCCGCCCGCCGCGGCAGCATGTGGCGGCAGCGCAGCAGGGCATAGATCGTCAGCCCCAGCCCCGCAGCGTACTGGGCGATCACCGTGGCCGCTGCCGCGCCGGACACGCCCCACCGCAGCACCAGTACGAACAGCAGGTCCAGCCCCACGTTCAGCAGGGCCGCGCCGCCCAGAAACCACAGCGGTGCGGCGGAGTTGCCCGCCGAGCGCAGCAGGCAGGCGAAGAAGTTATAGAGGAACGTGGCCGCCAGCCCCACAAAGATGATGCGCAGATAACCGGCCATGTCGCCGTACAGCGAATCGGGCACCTGCAAAAACCGCAGGATGGGGTCCAGCAGGACGTATACCAGCGCCGTCACCGCCGCCGTCACCCCGCCGATGAGGCAGAGGGCCAGCGCCGCCGCCCGATGCAGAGACGCCATGTCCTTCCGGCCCAGATAGATGGAGAACAGTGCCCCTGCGCCCATGGCCAGCCCCAGAAACACGGAGGTCAGGAACGTCATCAGCGTGAAGGCGGAGCCCACCGCTGCCAGGGCGTCGCGGCCCAGCGCACGCCCCACGATGAGAGTGTCCGCTACATTATACAGCTGCTGGAGAAGGCTTCCCGCCATCATGGGCAGCGCGAACAGCAGCAGGCTGCGGGTGATGCCGCCGCGGGTCATGTCCCGATACATACAAACTCCTCGTCAGGAAAGGACGGGGGCCGCAGGCTCCCGTCCTTCATCGTTGTTGTGCCGGCTCAATAGCCGTAGAGCATGGAGCGCTTGATATCCGCCAGACAGTGAGCGCCGCACATGGCCATGGTGTCGGCC
>ERZ1027040.136-NODE-136-length-41743-cov-5.027490_pt1 | contig 41743 bp, 40 predicted proteins | sample MGYA00519437_ERZ1027040 | MGnify/ENA primary metagenome ERZ1027040 (study PRJEB26926, sample SAMN06164809) | human gut metagenome | biome: ENVO:00009003; feature: ENVO:2100002; material: ENVO:00002003 | host: Homo sapiens | place: USA | collected 2012 ... | reverse complement strand
GGCCTGCCTGCCGGCTTTCTGACCGGAGGCAACAGGCTCAGCGGCCGTGGCGATCGCAGGGAGCGCCACGGCTGCGGCCAATAATATGCTTTGAATGCGATTCATTCCTGCGTCAGGCTTCGGCTTTGTAGACCTTGAGCAACTCGACGTCGAAGAGAAGAGTCTGGTTGGGGCCGATGGGGCCGCCTGGGGTGCCGGAGGGACCGTAGGCCAGTTGCGAGGGGATGAAGAGGCGCCATTTGTCACCTTCGCGCATGAGCTGGAGAGCCTCCACCCATCCGGGAATCACCTGAGTCACGCCGAATGTTGCGGGTACGCCGCGGTCGACCGACGAGTCGAACTTGGTGCCATCGAGCAGAGTGCCGGTGTAGTGCACTTCCACCTGGTCCTTGGCTTCGGGCGAGATGCCGGTGCCCTCTTTGAGCACTTCATACTGCAGGCCTGAGGGGAGAGTTTTCACCTCGGGGCGTTTGCCGTTCTTCTCGAGATACTCTTTGCCTTCGCGTTCGTTCACTTCGGCCATCTTGGAGGCTTCGGCGCGCTGTTTCTCCTCCATGGCGGAGAAGAATTTCTGTATTTCAGCCTTGGCCTCGTCGTAGGTCATCTTGGGCTGGCTGCCGTTGAACACTGCGGCAACACCGTCGGCGAAGTCGCCCACATTGAGTTCCTGAATGCCGGAGGCACGGAAATTGTTGCCCATGCTCAGCCCCAGGGCGTAGCTGATGCGGTCTAAATTGTTGTTATCCATTATTTTACAAAGATTAATAGTTGAAACGGGAGTGCGGAGGCCGCAATCCGGGCTTCAACATGCAAAGTTACGGTAAATACTTATAAATGTTAAGTTTTTTTTCACAAAAAAAATTAAAACTCCGGCCGCTGCCTTTCCGCGGCACACCTTACAATATAACACTTCTCCACAGCGTTATGTTTCCTTGTGTTTATTTCTTTGCTGCTTTGGCATTTAGAGCCTTGATGGTCTCGAGATAGGCGCGTTCTACCGGCGAAAGCTCACGTATCTGGAATTTCCGGTATTCTTCACGCGCTTTATCCATAGCCTGCTGGTGGCTGACGGTGCCGGGTCCGTTGAGCAGAGCCTCGCCTGTGGAGGCGAGAATGGTGTCGAGTTGCCGCACATAATCGCTCATGTACACAGGGCGGCGTTTCATTGCCTGAATCTCGGCAAAATCGAAATAACCCGAAACGAGATTATTCAAAATTTTCAATTCTTTTTCGCTCAGATAATTCTTGGCGATCTGCGCATCGCGAAGTGTGGGATGATCACCCTTGAACGAAGTGATACCCATCATCGGGGCATCGGCATCGGCGCGTTTGAAAATCAATTCCGAGGCAGTGTGGCCATGCGCGGCGAAATGGAGTTTGTTTTGAACAATCTTGAAGAACTTGACGGAGGTTTCCGAGCGGGGATCATAATCTACGGCGGTGGCATATAAATCGAGAACCTGCCGATACATCACCTTCTCCGACGAGCGGATATCGCGAATGCGGTCGAGCAGTTCGTGCCAATAGGCTCCTCCGCCATTGCCCTTAAGTCGCTCGTCATCAATGGTGAATCCCTTGATTATATATTCCTTAAGTCGCTCGGTGGCCCATCGGCGGAAGTGGGTGGCGATTACCGAACGTATCCTGTAGCCCAGCGAAATAATCATGTCGAGGTTGTAGAACGTCACATTATAGGATTTGCCGTCAGCCGCAGTTGTTCGGAAATTCCGAACAACTGATTCTTTGTCAAGTTCGGCATCCTCAAAAATATGCTTAATGTGCTCGCTTACATTTGCTTTACTGGTGGTATATAACTCGCAAAGTTGCTGTTGCGACAGCCACACGGTCTCGCCGGTGAATTTCACTTCAATGCGGGTTTCGCCGTCAGCGCCGCTATAGATGATTATTTCGTTCTGATCTTCCATCACTACAAAATTAACGAATTCTTTTGAGTTTTAAAACCCTATGAATAAGAATGTGGGGAGAAATTTTTGCGGGTGGGGCGCGGATGTTTCAGGAAATTGTGGTAAATTTGTTGTTTGAATAGAAGTATACACGATGGAATCCAATGTCAACATATCGGATAGCAGTGGCCGCAAGCCGCTGATAGGGCTTACACTGCAGGGTCTCAGGGAGTTGGCCGCGCGGTGCGGCATGCCGGCTTTCGCCGCCAAGCAGATGGCACGCCGGCTCTATGTGAACCGTACCGACAGCATCGCCGGCATGACCGAGCTGTCGAAAGCGGCCCGCGAAAAGCTTGAGGCGCACTATTGCGTGGGGCTTCATGCCCCTCTGGCCGGCAGCGTGAGTGCCGACGGCACGGTGAAATATCTCTTTCCGGGCGTAGGCGGTCGCAATGTTGAGGCTGTCTATATTCCCGACGGCGACCGCGCCACGCTGTGCGTGTCGTCGCAGGCCGGGTGCAAGATGAACTGCTCGTTCTGCATGACAGGCCGACAGGGATTCCATGGCAATCTCACGGCCGCCGACATCATCAACCAGGTGCTCTCGGTGCCCGCGAGCGAAACGCTTACCAATCTGGTATTCATGGGCATGGGCGAACCTATGGACAATCTGCCCGCCGTGCTCGACGCCATCGAGGTGCTGACTGCCCCGTGGGGCATGGCATGGAGCCCGAAGCGCATCACCGTAAGCTCGATAGGCAAGCTGCGCGAACTCAAGACACTCATCGAGACGACGCGCGTACACATCGCCATCTCGCTCCATTCTCCATATCCGGGCGAGCGCGCCCGGCTCATGCCGGTGGAAAAGGCCTACCCGCTGTCGGCCGTCATCGAATTGCTGAGAAATTACGACTTCGCCCACCAGCGGCGTCTGTCGTTTGAATATATAATGTTCCGCGGCGTCAACGACGATGCCCGCCATGCCCGCGAGCTGGCAAAAGTGCTCCGCGGACTCGACTGCCGCGTAAATCTAATCCGTTTTCACGCCATCCCCGGCAGCCCGCTGCTCCCATGCTCCACGGCGCAGATGGAGCGGTTTCGCGACCAGCTGAATGCCGACGGCATCACAGCCACCATCCGTGCCTCGCGCGGCGAGGACATCATGGCCGCCTGCGGCATGCTTGCCGGCAAGGAGGGTGAATTTAAATCCGGTCAATTATGAAACTTAAGATTGTTTTCCTTACAGCGCTTATGCTCCTGGGGTGTGTCACCGCCGGAGCCGAAAAGAAGGAGAATGCAGGCAAGCCCTGCATGGAGTTTCCCGTAATGGTCTGGGACTTCGGCACCATCGAGGAGAGCCGCGGTCCGGTGAGCCACTCATTTGAGGTGATCAACAGCGGCGATGCCCCCCTTGTCATCCTCAACGCCTCGGCGTCGTGTGGCTGCACTCGTCCCGAATACCCCAAAAAGCCAATTCAGGCAGGGAAGAAAGACCGTATAAAGGTCACCTACAACCCTGCCGGGCGCCCCGGCGAGTTCACAAAGAATGTGACCGTGCGCTCCAACGACAAACGGCACAAGCGCGTGACGCTGAAAATCAAGGGATTTGTCAATCCCGCCAAGAAATGATGCCGCGGCCGTCACAACCCGGTTGATATAACTATTCTGCAAAGTATCAAATGAAATCTACCCATATAGTTGCCGCGCTCTGCGCTCTCTTTGCACTGGCAGGGCTGACCGCCCGCGCCGACGTGCGGTGGGAGCAGACGGTGTGGAATTTCGGAGCCTTCGACGAGGAGGATGGCAAAGTATCGGCCATTTTCCGCTTCATCAACGAAGGAGACCGGCCTGTGAGCATATCCACCGTGTCGTCGTCGTGTGGCTGCACTGTGCCTGAATATTCCCGTGAGCCTGTTGCTCCCGGCGCCGACGGTGAAGTCACAGCCGTGTTCAACCCCTATGGACGCCCGGGTCGCTTCTCCAAATATCTCCGCGTGAAGATGAGCGACGGAAAGTTGCACGAGCTGAAAGTGGAGGGTGTGGTCATCGGCGCCCGCAACACCGTGAGGTCGCGTTTCCCCGTAGCGGATGGTCCCTTGAACCTGCGCAGCAAAATGATAACATTCGGTTCAGTGAAACGCGGCAGCCTGAAATCGCAATATATCGAGGTGTACAATTCCTCCGACCGGCCCGTGGCTCCCTCGTGGAGCGATGTGCCGCCATTTCTGCGCGTCACCGCCGCCCACGACACCGTGCCGCCGGGCGAGCAGGGGGTCTACTCCTTTGTTTTCGCTCCCCGCAACGACACGCCCTACGGACTCGTCACCGATTCCATCCGGTTTGATGTGCCCGGCCAGCCGCCGCTCAGCATCGAGATTGCGGCCATCGTGGAGGAGGATTTCTCAAAGCTCACCGAGAAGCAGCGGCGCAACGCTCCCGTAGCCTCGCTGTCGGAGACAACCCTCGACTTCGGCTCTTTTTCGCCCGATGCAGGCGCAATAAGCCGCACCTTCAAAATCACCAACCGCGGCAATGACCCTCTGCTGCTACGCAGGGTCTACACCGCCGACCCCGGATTCACCATAGATGTTTCCGCCGATAAAGTGAAGAAAGGGAAATCCGCTACCGTCACTGTCACATTCGACCCCTCTCATTTCAAGGCGCCTCTACTCAACGGCCGTTTGCTGGTAATTACCAACGATCCGTCGGAACAGATGACCGCCGTGCGCCTCGTAGGCATGCCGCAATAACCCTCCCGCGCAATACCACCCTCGTGCAATAACCAATCACAGCCAATTACACATTCCCGCCCATGGCACGCGACCTACTCAACCGGTATATCTGGATTGTCGACACCATCCGCCGATACGGACGCATCTCGCGTCGCGAACTCGACCGGCTGTGGTCGCTCTGTCCCTACGCCAACGGCGAGACCCGCATCCCGCGCCGCACATTCTACAACTACCGTCAGGCCATCGAGGAACTTTTCTCCGTGTCGATAGCCTGCGACCCCGGCACCTACGAATATTATATCGAGGATGCCGAGGGACCGGCCGGAGAGCAGATCACCGACTGGCTGCTCAATGCCGAGGCCACCAGCAATGTGCTGCAAAGTTCGCGCGACATCGCCTCCCGGATTATGCTCGAGGAGGTGCCCTCGGCGCGCCAGCATCTGTCGTCGATGATGGAGGCCGTGCGCGACAGCCGTGCCGTGCTCTTCGACTATCATTCCTATTCGCGCGTCAACCCCAGCCGCGATGTGGAGATCGAACCATGGTTTCTGCGCATCTACCGCCAGATATGGTATGTGACCGGGCGCGAGGTATCGTCGGGGCGCGACAAGACCTATGCCCTCGACCGCATCAGCAATCTGCGCATCCTCGACCGCCGGTTCGACCTCCCCGACAATGCCGACCCGCACACCTATTTCCGCGACTATTACGGAATAATGGTGAACCAGGCCGAGGCGCGCACAGTGGTGTTGCGCGTGCAGGCCCGTCAGGCCAAATATATGAGGGCGCTCCCTCTGCATCCCTCGCAGCGCGAGGAGGTCAACGACGGCTATTCGCGTTTCACCTATCGTCTCTGTCTCACCGGCGACCTTGTGTCGGAAATCATTTCGATGGGCTCCGACGTGGTGGTGGAATCACCTAAAGAACTGCGTGCGATGGTGGTGACGCGCCTGCGCGACACCATCGCCAACTATCCCTGAATATCAACGATTAACCCCAAGATATAGACTATGTCAGACAAAATAAAGGTGGGTATCACCCACGGCGACTACAACGGCATCGGCTACGAGCTGATACTGAAAATACTCGACGACGGCCGTCTGGCCGAACTCTGCACCCCCGTGATCTACGGCTCGGCCAAGATCGCCGCCAACTACCGCAAGCAGCTCGGTCTGCAGGGTCAGCAGCTGCAGCAGGTGAAAAGTGCCGACCAGGCAACCGACAACCAGGCAAGCATCATTAATGTAATAGGCGAGGATGCCAAGGTGGAAACCGGAAATGCCTCCCGGGAAGCGGGCAAAGCGGCGTTCGACGCTCTCGAACGTGCCGTGGCCGACCTGCGCGAGGGAAAGATCGATGTCCTGGTCACCGCTCCCATCAACAAGGCCACCATCCACAGTGAGCTGTTCCCCTTTCCCGGCCACACCGAGTATCTTGAAACCTCGCTCGGCGAAGGCTCAAAGGCCTTGATGATACTTTTCAGCGGCGATCTGCGAGTGGCGCTCGTTACCATCCATGTCCCGGTCAGCAAGGTTGCCGAGCAGCTCACCACCGAGGCCATCGTTGAGAAAATCAAGCAGTTCGACGCATCGCTCAACAAGGATTTCAACATTGTGAAGCCTCGCATCGCAGTGCTCTCGCTCAATCCCCATTCAGGCGACAACGGTCTCATCGGCAACGAGGAGAAGGAGATAATCATACCCGCCATAGAAGAGGCCCGTGCACAGAAAATCCACGCTTTCGGTCCCTATGCCGCCGACGGCTTTTTCGGTTCGGGCAACTATAAGAAATTCGACGGTGTCCTTGCCATGTATCACGACCAGGGTCTGGCACCCTTCAAGGCGCTGGCAGGCACCGGTGGCGTGAATTTCACCGCCGGGCTCCCCATCGTGCGCACCTCGCCCGACCACGGGACCGGCTATGACATCGCCGGCCAGAACCTTGCCGACCCCGAGTCGATGCGTCAGGCCATCTATGCGGCCATCGACATCCACCGCAACCGCCGGCTCTGGGCCGAGCGCACCGCCAATCCCCTGCGCCGGCAGTATGTCGACAAGTCGAAAGACAACGTAGTCCTCGACCTCACCAAAGATAAATAGAGTGTGTGATTAGCGCTGTGTCAAAATGCTTGACACAGCGCTAACAGAGTTTGGGACAGGCTGGCCGCGGCGGTCAGTTGACGCGGCAGGCGGGCGAGAGAAGCGAGAGCCTGTCGGTGGCACGGGTGACAGAGGTGTAGAGCCACCGGTAGAAGTCGGTGGTGCGGTATGCCTCCGGGGGAATGTAGCCCATGTCGACAAATACCGATTGCCACTGGCCTCCCTGGGCTTTGTGGCAGGTGACCGCGTAGGCAAACTTAACCTGAAGAGCGTTGAAATAGGGGCGCTTTTTCAATGCCTCGCGCTGCGCTGTGACCGATCCGTCGGCGCACCCCGCCTCCAGGAGTGTGCGCCGTCCGATGGTTTCGATTTTCTCGCGGGGCAGCCCCGCAGTATCGGCCGTCAGGGAGTCGAGCACGATTTTGGCGGTAATGGATGTGGCGGATTCGGGGAGATACAGCTGCACGTCGGCAAAGAGCGTCATGTCGCGCGGTTCGGTGGAGAGGATTTCCTCCACAATGGCAATCTCGCCGTTGGCCAGAAATTCGGGAACGGGATTTCCGGGTGTGTCGGAGGAATCTTCGATGCGGCGCAGACGCTCGCGACGCGTCCAGTAGTAATTGTTTTTCGCCACAATCAGCCGGTCGCCTTTGCCGAGTATCTCCTCCCGGTCGAAAATCTGCCTGCGTATGGCGAGATTGAAGTCGACGGCGCGGCGGTTGGAGCGTGTAATCATTATGGTCTGCTCCTCGCCATATTCGGCAAACGACTGCCCCAGAGCATCTTCGAGATCTTCGGGCAGCACCACCTCCACATCGTCGTAGGGGGTGGCGGTGAGCTGCGGCTCGGGCAGCTGCGGCATGGTCATGGCGCGGCGCAGCCAGGTGGCGTTGGCAAGGATGCCCGAGCGCGACGCCTGGCGCACTGTGCGTGTGATGGTTGCGCGCATCACTTTCAACCCCATCTGTTTGAACACGGCAGCCGACATTGCAGGTGACTCCGAGCTGCCTACGGGGGGGAGCTGGGCGGTGTCACCAAGAAGAATCAGCCGGCAGTTTGTGCCGGTGTAGACATACATCACCAGGTCGCGCAGCAGATCCATGCCGCCGTCGTTTCCCTCGCCGATCATCGACGCCTCGTCGACGATGAAGATGGTGTTGACGTGCTGATTGCGGTTGATGCGCTGCCCCGAGGTGGATCCGTCGGCTGCGAACGAGCTTGAAGCGTAGATTTTGCGGAGGATAGTGTAGGCGGGCAGCCCGGTGAAGCCCGAGAGCACCTTGGCGGCGCGGCCCGTGGAGGCAAGAAGCACTGTGGGCACGTTCACTTTGGCCAGGGCGCGCACCAGGGCGCCCATCACCGAGGTCTTGCCCGTGCCGGCATAGCCGTTGAGGATGAACACAGTGTCGGAGGGGGTGTCACCCCAACAGAAACGGGCCAGAGCGGCCGTGAGCTTGATCTGCTGGTCGGTAGGCTCGAAAGGCATTTCCTCGAGCACGAGCTGCCCGAAACCGAGAGTGTCCAATTTAAGAGCTTGTTTAATAATAAATGTTGCCGATAGGGTCGCATATCCTGAGCCTGATTTCGTCGTGTGACGAAGGAGTGTACGTGTGTACACGACTGAGGAACAGGACGAAAGCAGGCCGGGATATGCGAAACAAAGGTAACTTTTCACTAAAGATATTTCTCAGAAACATGAAAAAAAGTTTTAGCAGATGTGAAGTTCTTGAAAATATTACCCTTTGTCGGCCACTGTCCGGCATCTTTCTGTTTGCGCATCGGTCGTTATGGAACCACATAACTCCCTCAACGCAAACAGAAATCTGCTCGAACAGTGACCGCCCTATCGGTAACATTTATTATTAAACAAGCTCTAAGAAAAGAATGGTTTTCGCTTATGTGGCGTTTCCCGCTGATATTATTTTATCGACCACTCGGCGCCGTCGCGGGTGTCCTTCACGGCGAAACCGAGCTGAGCAAGCCGGTCGCGGATGAGGTCGGATGTGGCCCAGTCTTTTTTTGCTTTCGCCTCGCCACGCACTTGCAGCAGCAGGTCCACGGCGCCGCGATAAGGCTCCATGTTCACACCGGCGCCCCCCTGCTGCTCGTCGACCAGCCCGAGGATGTCGGTCATGAAATCCTTGAAAAGGGTTTTGAGCGCCTCGATGTCGGCTTCGGTGGCGCGGGCGGCTCCGTCGTGAATCTTATTGACGAGCGACACGGCCTCGAACAGATGGGCGATGACTATGGGGGTGTTGAGGTCGTCGTCGAGCGCTTCCCGGCATGCGTCGGCGATGCGGGCGATTTCGTCGGCCACGTCGCCGGTTTCAGAGGGTTTCAGAGTGTCGAGGCGGCGCTGTCCCTGCATGAGTTTCTCCAGAGCTTTCTCCGACGCCTGAAGAGCCTCGTTAGAGAAATCGACCGTGGAACGGTAGTGCGCCATGAGGATAAACAGGCGGATGGTCATGGGGGAATAGGCCTTCTCCAGCTTGGGATGCGAGCCGGTGAAGAACTCGTCGAGGGTGATGAAGTTGCCCAGCGACTTGCCCATCTTCTGCCCGTTGATGGTGATCATGTTGTTGTGCATCCAGTAGTGCACGGAATCCTTTCCGTTGCGCGCCACGGTCTGCGCTATCTCGCATTCGTGGTGGGGGAATTTGAGGTCGATGCCACCGCCGTGGATGTCGAATTCCTGCCCTAAGTATTTCTCGCTCATGGTGGAGCACTCGAGGTGCCAGCCGGGGAAGCCGTCGCTCCAGGGCGATGGCCACCGCATGATATGCTCGGGCGATGCTTTTTTCCAGAGGGCGAAGTCGGCGGGATTGCGTTTCTCGCTCTGCCCGTCGAGAGCGCGGGTCTCGCTGAGGAGCTCCTCGATGTTGCGCCCGGAGAGTTTGCCGTAGTGGTGGGCGGCATTGTATTTGGGCACATCGAAGTAGACCGACCCGTTGCTCTCGTAGGCATACCCGGCGTCGAGGATGGCTTTCACATACTCGATCTGCTCGATGATATGCCCTGAGGCATGAGGCTCGATTGAGGGGGGGAGCACGTTGAGGCGCTCCATGGCCGAGTGGTAGCGGTTGAGGTAGTACTGCACAACCTCCATAGGCTCGAGTTGCTCGAGCCTTGCCTTTTTGGCGATCTTGTCCTCTCCCTCGTCGGCGTCGTGCTCGAGATGGCCCACGTCGGTGATGTTGCGCACGTAGCGCACCTTGTAGCCCAGCCAGGTGAGGTAGCGGAAAAGGATGTCGAAGGTGATGGCGGGGCGGGCGTGCCCTAAATGGGCGTCGCCGTAGACCGTCGGACCGCAGACATACATTCCCACCCTGCCCTCATGGATGGGACGGAAAAGCGATTTGATACGCGAGAGCGAGTTGTAGATCTGGAGATTGTTCGGTTTCATAGATGCGGCAGGAATTTAACAGCCTGTGGAGTGGTTTGCCCTGGAGTGGATTGCAGGGCTTTAAGCCTTGAAGGGGGTGTCGGGGGCACCGTTGCGGGCCACCTTGCGTTCGATTTCGCCAAAGGTGTTCTCATACTTCTGGATGTTGTCGCGCAGGGCGAAGAGAAGATTTTTGGCGTTTTCGGGAGTCATGATCACGCGAGTGTTCACGCGGGCCTGGGGCATGTTGGGCGACACGGCAATGAAGTCGAGGAAGAATTCATTGGGAGTGTGTGCGATTACAGCCAGATTGGCATAGTTGCCCGAAGCGATTTCGGGGGTCAGTTCGATTTTGATTTCCTGTTGTTTGTTATCTGCCATGACAGTATATTTTTATTTAAAAGGTTAACTTCGGTTGGAGTCTGATAGGTAGACTTCGGTTTTGTAGAATGCAAAATTAGCAAATAAAATCCCAACTGCCAACCTATCGCCGCTAAATAATCCAAAAAACTGAATAACGAATCAAAAGGTTACCGGTCAGAATACCGACCGGTAGCTTATTCGGCGGGATGGAGGAGGATGTCGGCCAGACGGGCCACACCGCGTGTGGCCGGCAGGGGGATTACATGTACGTTGGCCGGGACGGCGGCGGGGTTGGGGTCGATATAGTAGACCGGGGTGCCGGGGCGCACGCACTGCAGGAGCCCGGCGGCGGGATATACATTGAGCGAGGTGCCGATGACCACAAAGATGTCGGCCTCCTGTGCGAGTTCGACGGCGGGGGTGATGTTGGGTACGGCTTCCTGGAAAAAGACGATGTGGGGACGCACCTTGTGGCCTTCGATTTCGGTCTCGGTGGTGGTCTGGAAATAGGGATCGGTGGGGTGGAGGGTCCACACTTTTGACTCGTCGTCGAGGGCGCGCACTTTGTTCAGCTCGCCGTGGAGGTGCAGCACATTTTTCGAACCGGCGCGTTCGTGCAGATCGTCGACATTCTGGGTGATAATGTAGACGTCGAACTCTTTCTCGAGATCTACAAGCCCGAGGTGGCCTGCGTTGGGACGGGCGTTGACAAGTTCGCGGCGGCGGGCGTTATAGAATTCGTGAATCAGCGCCGGGTTGCGCAGAAAGCCTTCGTGTGAGGCCACTTCCATCACGTCGTATTTCTCCCACATGCCGCCTGCATCGCGGAAAGTGTTGATGCCGCTTTCGGCGCTCATGCCGGCGCCGGTGGAGATGACGAGTTTCTTTTTCATAGATTCCGAGGGTTTAAAGTGTTTTAGGGTTTAAAGTGTTTCGAGGGATTTAGGTTTAGCGGTAACTCATGGTCGAGACGATGGTGTTGGCGAGGTAGTAGACCGAGAGGTCGCTCAGAAGCATCAGGGCTATGATGATCCATGATAGGGTGGTGCGCCTGCCCCAGCATTGCCATGCGAGGAACGCCGACAGGCAGATGTAGATGGGGAAGAGCCATCCGAGGCCGCGGACCACGGTATCAGCCGAGACCACGAGCAATCCGGCGAATGGGAGCATGAGGCCCGGAATGGCCAGAATCACGATGATAATCCATACCCACCAGGGCATAGGGATGCGTGGGGTGTAGGCCGTTTCTTTCATAACGATCGCGGGGAAATGTCGGTTGTGAAAAAAGTTTATTTTTTCTTTTTAGCGTCGAGATAAGCCTCGACGGTTTCATGGATGCCGCGGGCGAGAGGGTAGCAGGTGCTGAAACCGAAGTCGCGGCGCGCGTCGGAGATGTCGGCGCGCCAGTTGCGCTGTTTCATGATGCGGAATTTGTCGCGGTTGAGGGTCGAGGGGCGGGCGGTGAAATGCCCGATTTTCTCGGCGACAAACGATGCCACCCATGTGAGCCACAAGGGGAGTCGGACGGGAATCACCCATTTTTTGCCAAGCTCGCGGCGCACGATTTCGCGGAATTCCTTCTGGGTGTAGGGCCGCTCTTCGGCGATGATGTAGATGTGTCCTTCGGCCGCCGGCGATGCCAGGGCGTCGAACATGGCGTCGACGAGATCTTTGACATAAATGAATGTGAGATCCTGACGACGGAAACCCACGCCGAAGTCGAAGTGACGGTCGATCGACTCGATCATCATCAGATAGTCTTTTTCGTGTGGGCCGTAGACGCCTGTGGGGCGGAAAATGGTGTAGGGGATGCCGCTCTGATATTGCAGATATTGCTCGGCTTTGATTTTCGAGAGACCGTAGCGCGTGTTGGGCTGCGGAGGCGTGCTGACCGACAGAGGTGTGTAATTGACTTCATCGCCCGGCCCGACAGCCGAGAGCGATGACATGAACAGCAGGCGCCGGGGCACCCGTTCCGAGCTTTTCAGGGCCTCGGTGAAGCGGCGCAGATATTCGAAGTTGATGAGGTTGAATTCGGGGAAAGTGGGGGCCTTGGTGGCGCCGAGGTTGTAGATTATATAGTCCCATGGGCCGTCGGCCGCCAGGGCGTCGTGAAGCGCCTGAGGGTCGTCGTAGTCGAGGACGAGAAACGATAGAGCCGGATCGGCGAGATAGCGTCTCGAGGTGGTGGCGCGCACCCCGGCGGTGACTTTCATGCCGCGGCGTAGACCTTCGGCGCAGATGAATCCGCCGATGAATCCGCCGGCGCCCACCACAAGCAGCGAGCGTCCGGCAAGGGCGCGGGGGGTGTTGTCGGAGTCAGACATTTTGACTGGAGAATTGGTTGATGGCTTTCTGATAGCTTTGCCATATGCCGTCGGCCATGTTGTCGTCGTTGAAGCGGGCGACCCACTGACGGCCTTCACGGGCGATTTTTTCGCGAACCCGGGGGTAGTCGCAAAGTTCCTTGGCGACGTAGATGAATTCGTCGACGTTGTCGGGCGACACCACCGGCGCCGAGGGGCCTGCCGCCTCCTCCAGGCATGAACCGGAAGCGATGATGACCGGAGTGCCCACGCTGAGACTCTCGATGACCGGAATGCCGAAGCCCTCGTAGCGCGAGGTGTAGCTCGAGCAGACTGCGCCGGCGTAGAGAGCCGGGAAGTCGGCGAAGTCGGCGTTGGAAATCATGTGTATGCGCTCCCCGAGGTGATATTGCTCGACGTAGCGGGCGATGGTGTGGGTGTAGGGGGTGCGGCCGCCCACGAGCACCATGTCGAAATCGCGAGGAAGTCCATGGAGGGCGCGGACTGCCTGCAGCTGGTTCTTGCGCTCCTCGATGGTGCCCACGGCGATGATGTAGGGGCGGTCGAGACCATATTTTTTCTTTACGGCTTCGATGGTTTCGTCGGAGGGGCGGGTGTGGAACTGCCGGTGACATCCCTGATACACCACGTCGATTTTCTCGGCGGGGATGTCGTAAAGCTCCATCACATCGCGGCGTGTGCGGTCCGATATAGCGATTACGCGTGTGGCCTCGCGGGCCGCGAAGCGGAATTTGCGGTCGTATATCGCGCGGTCGATCTGCGAATAATATTGCGGGAACCGGCGGAAGATGACATCGTGGATGGTCACCACCGTGGGGATGCCGGCGCGGGCGATGTTGACCGGCAGCTCGCCCGACAGGCCGTGGAAGAGGTCGACATGATCGGCTATCAGCTGGCGCGTGACACCGTGGCTGCGCCACATCGATCTGAGGTGGCGTCCGCGCCAGGTGTCGGGTGTGATCAGATCGACATTGCAGAGGTCGAACAGTGCCCTCAGCCGGGGCTGGAATTTCAGACGCGGGGCATAGAGCCGGAAAAGGTCGTCGGGGTGCCGCTGTGCGAGCGCCTCGATGACAAGGCGTGAGTAGTTGCCCAGACCCGTGTTGTTTTCAACAGCTCTTTTGCCGTCGTAACCGATAAGCATAGGCAGACTGGTTATTGCTGTTCGGGATTTTTCTGCAGGGGAATCGTGCGCATGATTGAGTTGTCGAGCGAGATCAGGGTCTCGGTGCCGGTGACTCCGTGGATCATCTGTATCTTTTTGTTGAGCAGCTCCATGAGGTGGTCGTTGTCGCGCACGAAGAGCTTGATGAGCATGGTGTAGGGGCCGGTGGTGAAGTGGCACTCGATGACTTCGGGGATTTTCTCGATTTCGGGCACCACATCCTTGTACATGGCGCCTCGCTCAAGGTTCACTCCGATGTAGGTGCAGGTGGAATAGCCGAGCAGTTTGGGGTCGACGGTGTAGCCCGAGCCGGTGATGATGCCCAGTTCGATCATGCGCTGGATGCGCTGGTGGATGGCAGCTCGTGAAACACCGCATTCCTGGGCGATGTCTTTCGATGGTATGCGTGCATTGTGCATTACAATCGACAGGATTTGCCTGTCGAGATTGTCGATCATAGATAGTTTGTCCATGATAAATGATGTGTACGTAGATTTTTACCACAAATATACGAAATATTTTGGTAAAAAGTGGCAAAATGCCATAAAAGATACAAAAATCGGCGATTTTTGCTAATTTAGAGCTTGTTTAATAATAATTGTTACCGATAGGATCGCATATCCCGGCTTGATTTATTAAACAAGCTCCAGATCCTCGAGAATCAGTTCTGCGGCGCGTTTCGGTGCGGAATCACCTGCGAGCCGGCGGCGCATGCGTTCGTAGCCGTCGAGCATGACCCGGCGCCCCGGCGCTCCGGGTATGATGTCGGCCAGAGCGTGTGAAATCTCATCGGGATTGACATGGTGGATGAGCAGTTCGGGCACCACTTCGTTGGCAAACCGGGGGCCGTTGAGGCCGTTGGCTATGAGATTGGGGAGGGAGACGTGGGGGCACTTGAGTGCATGGCTCATGAGGCTGTAGAACCAGCGGCGGCCGTTGGAGCGGTAGCACACCACCTGAGGCGTGCCGAGCAGGGCGCACTCGAGGGTGGCGGTGCCCGAGGTGACAAGGGCGGCTACGGCATTGCGCATCAGTGCGAACGATGCGTTGCGCACCAAAGGCATGTGTGATATTTTCTGTGCGAGCTGCGGGTCGCCTTTCAGCGGCAGATTTTTGTAGAAGCTGTTCTCTATGCCCGGAGCGGCGGCTATCACGGGCTGAAGCGAGGGGAATCGGAGGGCTGCCCGGGCCATGACGGGGAGGTTGCCCTTTATTTCGCCACGGCGGCTTCCCGGCACAATGGCGAGGATGGGGCGGTTGGGATCGAGTCCCTGCTCCATGCAGAAGCGGCCATGATCGGGGAGGGTGGGTATGGCGGCGTCGATTTCAGCTGCAGAGGGGTTGCCCACATACTCGGCCCTGAGCTGTTTGTCGCGGAAATATTCCACCTCGAAGGGGAGGATGGTGAGCACCATGCGGCAGTAGCGGCACATCGCCTTGACGCGCCACTCTTTCCATGCCCATACTTTGGGGGAAATGTAATAGTAGACGGGGATGCCGAGCGACCGGGCGAATGCGGCCAGGCGCAGGTTGAACGACGGATAATCCACAAGAATCAGCGCGTCGGGGCGCAGGGCGGCTATGGCTTCGCGGGCGGTGGCGAGGTTGCGGCGCACGTCGGGGAGGTGACGGATCACTTCGGCGAATCCCATATATGCCATGTGGCGGTAGTGGATGAGGGGGTGATGCCCGGCGGCCTCGGCCATGAGATCACCTCCGAGGAAAGTGAATTCGGCTCCGCCGGCGCTCTGGCGGCGCAGCTCGCGGATGAGACCGGCGGCATGGATGTCGCCTGAGGCCTCACCGGCCGATACGAAGAATTTCAGCGGGGCATGTGGTGTCATGGAATGGAGTCGCAGTGGTTGTCAGTGTCGGAGCAGCATGAGTGGCACGCAGTGCGGGGAGCGTTGAAGCGCGCCAGAAACGGGCCGGCTTCGAGGGGATATGCCTCGGAGTCGAGCGTGGCTCCGTTGTCGCACCCTACGATCCACGATTCAGGGAGGGTGGTGCAGAGATGCTGATATTTGATGTAATTGGGGTCATCGGTCTCCGGGGTGCCGAAGGCTGCGTAGAGTGCGATCATGGCGGCTTTACCGCGGGCAATGGAGTCGGCGAGGGCTTCGTCGGCCATCAGTGAGTCGATTTTGGCGCTGCATTCCTCGCAGTCGGGGTCGAATAGGAGCAGGTTGATCGGCGTGCCGGGCGCAAGCGATCGGGCCACGGCAAGCACCGAGGTGGAGTCGCCCCCGCGGGTGACAAACGGTATGTCGCAGGCCGGTGCCTGTGCCATCAGAGCCGTGGCGGCCATGAGCGGTATCAGCAGGGTGAGCAGTCGCATGCGTTGAGTGGTTTCCGGGTGGTTGAAAATGGAAGTCAGTCAGATTTCGATGCGCATCCCCTCCTGGCCGAGAATGGTGTCGGGGAAGATGGCCCGTGCCTCGGCAAGGTGCTGCGACTCATCTTTGTAGGCACGCGAGTAGTGGCCCAAGAGGAGACGGCCTGCCCCTGCCTCGCGGGCAATGGTTGCCGCCTGCGACGCCGTGGAGTGGAACCGCTCGTGAGCCTTGACGGCGGCATCGTCGGCGTAGGTGGCCTCATGATAGAGGAGGTCGACACCGCGGATCGCGGGCACTATCGAGGGGTCGAAGATGGTGTCGGAGCAGTATGCATAGCTGGCCGAGCGGTCGGGAGGGGTGGTGAGACGGTCGTTGGAGATCACGGTGCCGTCGTCGCGGACAAAGTCGGCGCCCTCCTTGATGGCTTTGATCTGCGACACGGGCACGTTGAAAAACTTTGCCGCGTCGCCGATGAGATGGCGGGCCTTGGGCTTTTCGCGGAGGATGAAACCCACGGTGGGCACCCTGTGGCGCAGCGGAAATGTCTCCACCGTGAGGCTGCGGGTCTCGAGCGCCACTTCGCCCCCCTTGGGGTCGAGGATGTTGAATTGCAGGTCGTAGCCCGGTTCGCGGCAGAAATATGATGCCATGGTGCGGAAAATGTCGGCACCTTCGGCAAAGGTGTGGATGGTGAGGGTGCCCCCCATTTTGTGGAGCGCCAGGGTGGAGAGCAGCCCCGGCAGACCCAGGCAGTGGTCGCCGTGGAGGTGCGAGATGAAGATATGGCGCAGATGGGTCAGGGGGAGTCCCTGAAGCATCATCGAGCGCTGGGCGCCCTCGCCGCAGTCGATCATTATCAGCTCGCGGTTGTGCGCAATCACCTGGCATGAAGGCAGATGTCTGCGCGACGGGGTGGCCGAGCCGCAGCCCAGCACATTGAGAATAAGATTGCTTTTGTACGCCATATTTTTTTCGTGCCCCGCAAAGGTAATGAAATTTTTGTAACAAGCTGCTCAATGGAGATGAAAGTTTCCGATTTCAGGTAAAAATGGGCTTATTTAGCGAAAAATTTCGTTAATGCTTGTAAAGGAGCCGAAAAATGAGTAATTTTGCTGCTCCTAAGCAACTGGAGAAATCTCCCGCAGACTCCCTCCGGCACACAACCATGAAACACCCCGTTGCGGCGGGCTTGCGTTTTATTCGGAATCAAGAAATCAAACTCAATAACACAACATCAAAAACAACAACACTTATGTGGTTAACATCCTCATCCATAGGTAGGAAGTTTATCATGTGCCTTACCGGTGCCTTCCTGATCCTATTCGTGACGTTCCATGTGCTGATGAACGGTGTGGCTATCTTCTGGCCCACTGCCTACAACATGGTATGTGAGTTTCTTGGCGCAAACTGGTATGCCCTGATCGGCACCGGTGTGCTGGCTCTGGGCTTCATTCTTCACATCGTCTATGCCACCTGGCTGACCGTGCAGAACCGCAAGGCCCGCGGCCACGAGCGCTACGAAGTCACCTCGCGTCCCCCGCAGGTTGAATGGTCGTCGAAAAACATGCTGGTTCTCGGCATCGTGATTCTGGCCTTTCTGGTGCTTCACCTTGTGCAGTTCTGGTCCAAGATGCAGTGGGCCGAGATCACCGGCCATGAAGTGGTGGATCCCGTCACAGGCGCAGTGGTTCCCCCCGCCGCCGGCACCTGGTTCCTCCAGATGGCTTTCTCCAACGGCATTTTCCTGGCTGCCTATCTGATCGGCTTCATCGCCCTGTGGTTCCACATGACCCACGGTTTCTGGTCGATGTTCCAGAGCTGCGGATGGAACGGTCGCACATGGATGCCCCGTCTGAAATGCATCGGCAACTGGTGGGCCACCATCGTGTGCCTCCTCTTTGCCGCCGAAGCCATCGTGTTCACCGTGCAGGCTCACCGCAATGTCTACACCGAGTGCCCCGCGCTGCAGCAGCAGTACATTGAAATGTATATGAGCCACGACGGCGAGGGTGCGTTTGTCTGCCCCGAGGCCGGCATGGTATGCGAGAACGCAGGCTGCACCAACACCGGCTGCGTGAAAGAAAACTGCACTCCCGCCGACTGCGGCAAAGAACAGTGCGGACAGCAGCCCTGCGGCCAGAACGCCGCGTGCGACGCCTGCCCTCAGGCCGAGGTAGTTGAAACAACCACAATTGTAACCGAATAAACCACAACTCAGATATGGCAGATCTCAAAAAACTTGAGGGTATGATCGACTCTACCCCCATCATGAAGGACTTCGCCGACATCGAGTCGTCGAAACTTCCCGAATACCAGATTGACAGTAAGATCCCCGAAGGTCCCGTAGCTGATAAGTGGACCAACTACAAGGCTCATCAGAAACTTGTGAACCCCGCCAACAAGCGTCACCTCTCGGTGATCGTGGTCGGCACAGGTCTGGCAGGCGCTTCTGCTGCCTCCACCCTCGGCGAACTGGGCTTCAACGTGCTCAACTTCTGCATCCAGGACTCGCCCCGCCGCGCCCACTCCATCGCGGCCCAGGGCGGTATCAACGCCGCCAAAGATTACCAGAACGACGGCGACTCGGTTTACCGCCTCTTCTACGACACGGTGAAGGGCGGCGACTTCCGTTCGCGCGAGGCCAACGTGTATCGTCTGGCCGAAGTGTCGTCGAACATCATTGACCAGTGTGTGGCCCAGGGCGTGCCTTTCGCCCGTGAATACGGCGGCCTGCTGGCCAACCGTTCCTTCGGCGGCGCCCAGGTGTCCCGCACATTCTACGCCAAAGGCCAGACCGGCCAGCAGCTGCTGCTGGGCGCCTACTCGTCGCTCAACCGCCAGATTGAAAAGGGCACCGTGAAGAGCTATGTGCGCCGCGAGATGCTCGATATCGTAATCGTCGACGGTCGTGCACGCGGTGTGATCATGCGCAACCTTGTCACCGGCGAACTCGAACGCTACTCGGCTCACGCCGTGGTGCTCGCCACCGGCGGTTACGGCCGTGCATTCTTCCTCTCGACCAACGCCATGGGCTGCAACGGTTCGGCCGCCATCCAGGCTTTCCGCAAAGGCGCCTACCTGGCCAATCTCGCTTTCACCCAGATTCACCCCACCTGCATCCCCGTCCATGGCGAGGACCAGTCCAAGCTCACCCTCATGAGCGAATCGCTTCGTAACGACGGCCGTATATGGGTGCCCAAGAAGAAGGAGGATGCCGAGGCCATCCGTGCCGGCAAGAAGAAACCCACCGACATCCCCGACGAGGACCGCGACTTCTATCTGGAGCGCCGCTATCCCGCTTTCGGTAACCTCTGTCCCCGCGACATTGCCTCGCGTGCCGCCAAAGAGCGCTGCGACGCAGGCTACGGTGTGGGCACCGGCAATGCCGTATATCTCGATTTCAAATATGCCATCGACCGTCTGGGCAAGAATGTGGTGGCCGACCGCTACGGCAACCTCTTCGACATGTACCAGATGATTTCCGACGACAATCCCTACGAGACTCCCATGATGATTTTCCCCGCCTCGCACTACACCATGGGCGGCATCTGGGTAGACTACGAGCTGCAGACCTCGATCAAGGGTCTTTTCGCCATCGGCGAATGCAACTTCTCGGATCACGGCGCAAACCGTCTGGGTGCATCGGCCCTGATGCAGGGCCTCGCCGACGGATATTTCGTGCTTCCCTACACCATGCAGAACTATCTGAGCGACCAGATCAAGGTGAAGGCTCCCGAGACATCGGCTCCCGAGTTCGACGAGGCCGAAAAGGGTGTGCGCGAGCGCATCGCCCGCCTGATGGCCATCAAGGGCAAGCAAAGCCCCGACCAGCTCCACAAGAAGCTGGGCCACGTGATGTGGAATCTCGTGGGTATGGGCCGTACCCTCCAGGGTCTGGTGAAGGCTATCGACGAAATCGCCAAAATCAAAAAGGAATTCTACGCCGACCTCCGCATCGTGGGCAACGCCGACGACCTCAACACCGAGCTTGAAAAGGCTCTCCGCCTCGAGGATTTCCTCGAAATCGCCCGCATGATGGCTATCGACGCTCTCCACCGCAACGAATCGTGCGGCGCCCACTTCCGCGAGGAGTACCAGACCGCCGACGGCGAAGCTGCCCGCGATGACAAGGACTACATGTATGTGGGCTGCTGGAAGTTCACAGGCGAGGACGAGAAGCCCATTCTTCTCAAGGAGCCCCTCGAATATGAGGCAATCAAGGTCCAGACCCGTAACTACAAATCGTAAACACCCCACGTTGAACCAGATAACCCGTATCATTTATGGAAACAACAATTAGCGTAAACCTCAAGATTTGGCGTCAGCGTGGGCCCAAGGAACCCGGCAAGTTCGTCAAATACCATCTCGATAACGTATCCACCGGTTCGTCGTTCCTCGAAATGCTCGATATGCTCAACCAGCAGCTCGTGGACAACAACGAGGAGCCGGTAGTGTTTGACAACGACTGCCGCGAAGGCATCTGCGGCATGTGCTCGCTCTACATCAACGGCCATCCCCACGGCCCCGTGCAGGGTATCACCACCTGCCAGCTGCACATGCGCAAGTTCCACGACGGCGACGAGATCACCATCGAACCCTGGCGTTCGGCTGCTTTCCCCGTGATCCGCGACCTTATGGTCGACCGTCACGCATTCGATAAAATCCAGCAGGCCGGCGGCTATGTGTCGTTCAACTGCGGCGGTGCCCCCGACGCCAACAACCTCCCCATCTCGAAAGAGGTGGCCGACGAGGCCATGGACTCCGCCACCTGCATCGGCTGCGGCGCCTGCGTGGCTGCCTGCAAGAACGGTTCGGCCATGCTCTTCGTTTCGGCCAAGGTGAGCCAGTTCGCTCTGCTGCCCCAGGGCCAGGTGGAACGTGCCCGCCGCGCCCGCGCCATGGTGCGCAAGATGGACGAATTAGGCTTCGGCAACTGCACCAACACCGGTGCGTGTGCCGCCGAGTGCCCCAAGAACATCAGCCTGTCGAATATCGCGCGTCTCAACCGCGAATTCATCAAGGCCAAGTTCGCCGATTAAGAGCTTGTCAGGCAAGAGCCTGACATCCATCACATCCAACCGATAAAAACAGCGGTGCTCCGGTCTCATTGCCGGGGCACCGCTTTGTTATCGTGTTTTTGTCAGATTACAATTTCACACCAGAGCCGCGATCTGGGGAGCTGTGAGCGAGTTGGCGTGCAGCAGCTCGTCGGCGTTGTAGCGGTCGACGAATTCCTTGCGGAGGCCGAGCACATGGATGGCTGGGATGCTGTCGCCTGGTTTGGCAGGCGCGCTGAGCCAGGCGGCGACTTTCTGACCGAATCCGCCATCGCAGATGCCGTCTTCGAGGGTGATTACGGTCTTGTAGCCGCGCAGTGTGTCGAGCGTGGCGGTGTCGAGCTGCGAAAGGTTGCGGGGATTGATGACGGTGGCGTCGACGCCTTTCTCCTTCATGAGATCGGCGGCTTCGAGGGCCAGGCGCAGGAACGAACCGGCGCCGATGATGGCTACATCATGGCCCTGGCGCACAACGTCGTATTTCATCCAGTCGGTTAGCACGGGGCGGTCGGTGTGGATCACGGGGCCGCCGGGGGTGCGCAGGAACACGGGGTGGTCGGTCTGGCCGATTGCCCAGTCGAGTGCCGCAAGATATTCCTCGCAGGTGGCCGGTGCCAGAAATATGAAGTTGGGGATGTTAGATGCCATGGCGATGTCGAAGAAACCCAGGTGCGTCATGTCGGGGATTCCCCACACGCTCCCTGCAAAATCGACGATGACGGCCGGGAGGTTGTTGATGGCAATGTCGTGCGACAGCTGGTCATAGGCGCGCTGGATGAAAGTTGCCATCACGCCGAACACGGGGCGGGCGCCACCTTTGGCCAGTCCGGCGGCCACGGCGGTGCATTCCTGCTCACAGATGCCTACGTCGACAAACTGTCGGCCGGCGGCGCGGCGTCGTTCCGGGTGAAATCCGAAAGCGCCGGGGGTGCCGGCGGTCATTGTAACCACACGGGGATTTTCGGCCATCTTGTTGACCATGTGGACGGCGAAGATGTCGGTGTAATCCTCGGCGCCGGTCTGGTCGAGCATTACGCCTGTCTCGGGATTGAACGGTGCCGAATAGTGGAACTGCTCCTTGTGGGCTTCGGCGCAGGGGAGCCCTTCTCCCTTCATGGTGTTGATGTGGACGAGCACGGCATGGTCGGCATCTTTGGCGGCGCGGAAAGCTTCCACGAGCCGGGCAGCGTTGTTGCCCTCCTCCACATAGATGTATTCATAGCCGAGAGCCTTGAAGATGTTGTCAGGGGCGGTGCCGTTGGATTCGCGCAGGGTGGTGAGATGGTCGTAGAGCGCGCCATGGTTCTCGGCAATCGACATCTGGTTGTCGTTGAGAATCACGATGAAGTTGGTGCCGAGGGTGGGGGCGAAATCTAGCGCTTCAAGCGCCTCGCCCCCGCCGAGCGATGCGTCGCCGATGAATGCCACCACATTCTCCTTGCCCCCCTCGAGGTCGCGGGCTTTGGCCAGACCCACAGCCAGGGCGATGGAGGTGGAAGTATGGCCGACCTCGAAAAGATCGTAGGGGCTTTCGCGCGGGCAGGTGTAACCGGTGACGTCGCCATAGTGCGCGGGATCGGTGAATGCGCCGATACGGCCTGTGAGCATCTTGTGGACATAGGTCTGGTGGCTCACGTCAAATACGAGCCGATCGGCGGGAGCGTTGAAAACATAGTGGAGGGCTACCATTGCCTCCACGACGCCGAGATTGGGGCCGACATGGCCGCCGCGGGCAGCAAGTTTGCGCGTCAGCGGGGTGCGCAGACGATCGGAAAGCTCCCCGAGTTGTTCCACCGGCAGCTTTTTGATGTCGGCGGGCGATTTTATTGAGTCAAGTTCGATCATTATATTATATATGTGTTTGGGGTGGCCGCATTATTATCAACAGACAAATTTACCTATTTTCCCTCAACGGCATTACTAAAAAATATTAAACGTGAACCGATGGCGAAGAATTGGAGACATCGGTAGTGCAGGTGGCGACGATTCCCCGTGCGATTATTCCTCATGTTGAACACAGCGGTTACCGGGCGCGTTTTAATTTACACCGATGTTTCAACTATGACATTCCCGACTATGACTCTTCCGACGATGATATTGCTGGCGTCGCGACAGCCTGATGCCACAGTTCTGGCCAAGGCGGCCGGAGAATCTCTGATTCCAAGTCATGATTTCGCCGTGGCTATGCTCCGTGTGGTCGACACTTTGCTCGGCTGGCTGGGCATTTCGAAAACGGGTTGGGTGGAGGAGGTGCTCTACACGGCCCTGGTGCTTGCCCTATCGTTTCTCGCGGGCATGATCATACGCTATCTGGCGGTGATAGGTATCCGCAAGCTCGTGGCGCTACGCCATAGCGAGACATCAAAGGAGCTGCTTGAACTGCACACCATCGCCAAGTGCTCCCACTTCATACCGCCGCTGTTGTTTATCTGCCTGATTCCTTTCGCGTTCACCCACGACCACCACATGCTCGACTGGATTCTGCGTTTCTCGGCGGTCTATCTCGTCTGCACCTTGGGCATCGCCTTGTGCGGCATTCTGCAATATGTGTGGGTGCACTTCGACCGGCACGACAATGAGAAAAACCTGCCTCTGAAAGGTGTATATAACATCGGCCGGGGCATCGTGTGGCTTGTCATTCTCATCGTGGGCGTGTCGATTATTCTCGACAAATCCCCGCTGACTCTTCTGGCTGGTCTGGGAGCTTTCGCCGCCGCCCTCATGCTCATTTTCAAGGACTCGATCCTCGGATTTGTGGCGGGTATCCAGCTCTCCAACAACGACATGCTGCGTGTGGGCGACTGGATTTGCGTCCCCTCGACCATTGCCAACGGCATCGTTATCGACGTGACGCTCACCGTGGTGAAAGTGCAGAATTTCGACAATACCATAGTGATGTTGCCCCCATATACCCTTGTGTCGACATCCTTCCAGAACTGGCGCGGAATGTCGGCCTCGGGCTACCGGCTCTTCAACCGCTCTGTCTACATCGATCAGCAGACAATCCACACAGCCTCTGCGCAGCTTCTCGACTCTGTCCGCACAAAATATCCAGAGATGGCCGAATATATCGACTCGCGTCTGGCAGCCCGGCAGCGCGGCGAAGGGAATCAGTATAACCCCTCCACGGAGCCAAACGGCACCATCGACACCAACCTCGGCCTATTCCGCGCCTATGTCACCATCTATCTCCTGCACCATCCTCAGGTTGGCGTAGGGCTTGACCTCCTTGTCAAACTCGACGCCGCCAACGAATTCGGGCAGCCGCTCAATATCTATTTTTATTCCAAAATCACAGCCTGGACCGCCTACGCCGCTCTCGGTTCCGAAATCTACGAGCACATCGCCGTAACGGCGCCCGATTTCGGCCTGCGCCTCTACAACGCCCCCGACGGCAACCGATATTCTTTCATCCCCGCCGGGGCGGCCGCTCCTGTCGTCTGAATCCAAGAGCCTGATCGGGCTTAAGATCCAACGTTAGATTATTCGGTGGCCCTTATTTTTATTGCACAATCCGTCAGAGGTGTGTGCAAAATCATTAATATATTAATTAACGTTAACATTTTATTAGCAATTTTGAAACTTCAGCCCTTGGCAACCCCTCTGAAAATGTGTAACTTTGTCATCGGTTGAAGCAGACATCCCGTGTGGTGCCGCTCCAGAATGGAAAAAGAGAGCTATGCTTAAAAAAATTTGCCTTATAATCATACTCATGACTTCTACTGCTGTGACTGCCGCAGCACGGAAGCATGCACCGGTGAAAAAGGCAAAAACCGAAACAAAGCACAGCCCCGCCAACCACGATGCCATCGCCGCAAAACTCGCTGCCGGAGAGCACACGCTCGCCAAAATCGAGATGACAAATCCTTTCGGTATCGTCCCCGCCGCCGGCATGGAGATGCTTGGCGTTTCCGACATCCTTGAAGAGGAAATCAACGATCAGGACAATAGCGAACTCGTGGCCGACATGCTCAGCTACGCCCGCAAATTCTTAGGCGTACGCTACGTGCGCGGAGGCAAAAGCCCCAAGGGATTCGACTGCTCGGGCTTCACATCCTACGTCTTCGGCCAGTTCGGAGTAAACCTCTCGCGAAGCTCGCGTGAGCAGTACACCCAGGGCACAAGCATCAACCGCCCCGAAGTGCAGCCCGGCGACCTCCTCTTCTTCAAAGGACGATCCAGAAATGCCCGCGGAGTGGGCCACGTGGCAATCGCCATCGACGCCAACCCCGCAACAGGCGAAATCACCTTCATCCACGCCTCCTCGTCGGCCGGCATCGCCATTGACCGCCTCTCCGCCCCATACTACGCTGCCCGATACCTCGGAGCACGCCGCGTAGTAGGCAGATAATCACTATCGCCAACCCCTACACGCCATCAACACAAGAACACTATAAATTCCATCCTTCTTACCACCCTTATTGGGAATCACCATCAAAACTACAAGGCTGTCCGGCACACCCGCGACAGCCTTTTCAATACATATTCCACTTTGTCAAACAATCAGTATAAAAAATATACAATCTGCAATAATAAAACAGATACAAAAGCGTTAAAGTGAAAACAACCGCCCGACGTGCACCGGAGCGTCCGTCACCAAAGGGCGCCGCAACAAACCGGGAAAACCCGCTGACCCGACAACCCCCAACAAAAAATAACATCACAAAAATATGTATTGGACACTTGAATTAGCCTCAAAACTCGAAGACGCGCCTTGGCCCGCTACCCGTGAAGAACTCATTGACTATGCCCAACGTTCCGGAGCGCCGCTCGAAGTCATCGAGAACCTTCAGGAAATGGAAGACGAAGGAGAAACCTACGAATGCATCGAAGATATCTGGCCTGACTACCCCTCCAAAGAAGACTTCTTCTTCAACGAGGAGGAGTATTGATATAAAATCCGCCCGATTTTAAGACATAAATAGCTGATATATAAGCGATTGACAAGCGACAAAATTAACTTGTCAATCGCTTTTTGTATCCTTTTACCGCAAAATAAACTTGTCTATTTTCAGACATTTAGCTCGGCTGATATTTGTTAACTTGTCTATTTTTCATTAAATTTGCACCATATTCCAAGCTTAGTGAGTATTAAAACAAGTAAATATGGGCAGACAAAAGAAACCGTTCCCCTTGGGGCATTTCAGACTTCGCTATCCGAAGAACTACGATAAGACTAAGGTATATCCCGTGGAGATAGAATACATCTTCAGCGGAAAACCGCTCCGCCGGAGCATGAATATTTCGGTGAAAGTCGAAGACTGGAATCCGAATGGCAATAATGGACGCGGCGAGATTCGCGCATCCATGCCGGATAGCGTCAGGTTCAACAATCTCCTTTTGAAGAAGGTCAACAAGGTTGATGCCGCACTCAACGAGTATCATCAGGCGCATCCAGGCGAAGTATCTGAGGAAATCATATCGGCGTTTCTCGATGATAAGCCAATTACCCGAAAGGACAAAGGCGAGGACTTCATTACTTTCGTATTGAAGCGTCTTGACTCGGAATACAGCCGCAATAAGATTGGCTATAGCCGTTATAAGAACGGCCAAAGCTGCATGAATATCTTTCAGCAGTTCTTGCGAGCTACCAATAATGGAACTTATAAGCCGGACGGATTATATATAGGTGAAGTCACACCGGAACTAATTGACAAGTACATCAAATGGCGCCGGGATTTCAAGAATAACTCAGATGCCACAATCAACCACTCACTGACACCAATATTGAAAGGATGCGAGGCAGCATGTAAGATGGGATTGATTGACCGCGAAGTCAATGCGGCGATTCAGGATATGCGTATTCAAGAAAAGGCATCGCTTGAAGCTGAGGGCGAGAAGGAATTCGACGGACACAATCTCAGCAAGGAGCAACTTGCCAAACTCGTGGAGTTTTATCAGAACGATACCGAGCCTCGTCGAAAGGAATTCATCGAAATGTTCCTCTTCGCCTTTCATGCGTGCGGTCTCCGTATTGTAGATGTGATGACCCTCCAATGGGCGCACATAGACTTTGAGAAGAAAGAGCTGAGTAAGGTCTTGATTAAGACCAACAAACGCCACAAAATTCCACTTACAGAACCTGCATTGCGTATTCTCCACAAGTGGCAGGGCATGGCTCGCCGGAGTAAATATGTATTCGACCTTGTGAAGGATTCACTCAGTCTTAACGATGCGGATGCACTCTACCGTGCAAGAAATACGGCGACCAAAAATATCAACCAATCATTGCGAGTGGTTGGTGAACGGTTGGAATTTCCTTTTCCCCTTTCATTTCACACTGCGAGACACACTTTCGCTGTGTTTGCCATCAATGATGGACTGTCCATGACCGTTGTAAGCCGTCTTCTCGGACACAGTTCCACCGACATCACCGAGAAGGTCTATGCCCGGCTACTGCCCCAGACGCTCACCGCCGAGGTCGAAAAACTTCACTACTCCTTCCTCCCGGAAGAAATGTAACTATCACCATCCCAATGCGATAATATTTACAAATAAAGCCCAATACCAATGAATGAAATTGAACTCGTCCGATCCAAAATCTATGAGTATCGAGGTCAGCGCGTAATGCTCGATAGTGATTTGGCTGAACTTTACGGAGTTACCACCGGTAATTTTAATAAAGCAGTCAAGCGCAATATAGAGCGTTTCCCCGATGATTTCATGTTCCAACTGAATGATGAGGAATATTCAAACTTGAAATTCCAAATTGGAATAGCAAGTTCCTATGGCGGTCGTCGCACAAACCCATATGTATTCACCGAACAAGGTGTAGCGATGTTGTCAAGTGTATTGAGAAGCGAAGCTGCAATACGAGTAAACATCAGCATAATGAGAGCCTTTGTCATGGTGCGTCAAGCATTGATACAGCCTTCGAATGAATTCAAGCAGCTGCGTGAAAGTGTAAATCAGCTGAAGGAATATGTAGAGGAGATTCTGGCTGATCAGAATGACATCAACGAAGAAACCCAGGCACAACTCGATGCTATTTCGGAATCGCTCGCTGAATTACAAGTGAAGAAATCTACTCCCCGAAAGAGAATCGGTTTTCTGCCATCTGATGATTCCACCGAATCATAATCTGTTGTTGGCAACAATCATTTAGTCAGCGACAAAATAATCCACTAAGTTTAAAGGAGGTGTTGAGCCTCCTTTTTTCATGTCCGTATCAAAGTTTTGTAACCGTAATCTATGGAGCCAGAGTGCCGTAATTTAGTGCCGATTTTGTGATTTAGTTATACTGAGCTAAAAATCAGGGCATTTTGTGTGCATTATTTCTAAATCGATGGCGAATGAGATACTTTTGCAGCCGATTTGAAAATGATGGCGGAAAAATCCGCAGCGCACAAAAGAATAAACAATATATAAATGCCAAAATCAAGTATCGAAATTACAACAGCGGAGGACATGCTCAAAAGAATCCTCCATGTGCTTGAGGAATCGCAGGAACGAAGCACCTCGGGCAATGGCACTCCAAACGAGTGCCGCATCTACACCAACAAGGAGCTGATGAAACTGCTCGGTGTGGAGAGCCGTTATCTCAAAAGCCTCAGGGATAATGGCTACCTCTCCTATTCCCGACACGGGGACAAGTTCTGGTATACACAGAATGATGTTGACACATTTCTACAACGCTTCAAGTATGAAGCATTTGCCACCGGAGGAGGTGCAGTATGTTGACGCCATCTGACACCATCAAGCTACTCCCGGCATTCGTTGTTGAACCAACTCACAACGATGCGGCATCAGATGATGAAACACAAGTGTCGGATGTCGAGTACACTGACGATACGATGGGACAAGACGAACTGTCGAATCAAGACGACAGTGAGTGCCCCTATATCCGAGTCGGAACGGATTATTACCGTGAGGTATTTCGACCGCAGGCAAACGGCACCACTTGTAAGTGTCTTGTCTATTGGAAGGCTTCAACTATCAAGGCTGACTTCGGAAAGGATTATCTGAATGATATACCGAAGTATGACTGCTTTTGCACCGTTCCGAGCCATACCGACTATAACAAGATAATCGGCAACGCCTACAACCTTTATGAGCCAATCACCCATAAGCCGATGCCGGGAGACTGGAGCGCGATTGACGGCTTGCTTCGCCACATCTTCGGGGAGCATTACGAGTATGGTCTTGACTATATACAGTTGCTGTATCAGATGCCGCTTCAAAAGCTGCCGATACTGATACTGGTGTCGGAGCAACGAAACACCGGCAAGACCACTTTCCTCAATCTTCTCAAGGCAATCTTTCAGGACAACGCGACCTTCAACACCAACGAGGATTTGCTTATCAGCCAAGTTCGGCTGCGCTCGGCATAGCTCAAGCAAGCTTGGCTCTGCTCTCACTGGCACGAACAGTCCGCAGTAAGTTCAATTCCGACTGGGCGGGTAAGCTGCTTATCATGGTCGATGAAGTTCTGCTGTCGCGCCGTGAGGATTCAGAGCGATTGAAGAATCTCAGTACAGCAACATCCTACAAGATGGAGTCCAAGGGCAAAGACCGCAACGAGATTGCCTTCTTCGGCAAGTTCGTCCTCTGCTCTAACAACGAGCATTGCCCTATTGTAATCGACCGAGAGGAAGTGCGTTACTGGGTTCGTAAGGTCAACTCTCTGGAAACAGACGACCCCTACTTCATGAAGAAACTTGTGGCACAGATTCCTGCGTTTCTCCATTTCCTTATGCAGAGGGAATTGTCTGTGCAATGCGAAAACAGAATGTGGTTCAGTCCGGAAAGACTGCGCACGGCAGCCCTCAACCGTATCGTAGTCTCCAACCGCTCCAAGATAGAGTTTGAGGTTGCCGAACTGCTCATGGATATAATGGACAGTACCGGCGAATCATCGATATCTTTCGTTGTTAACGACATCGCCACCTTACTCACCTATCGGAATGTCCGTGCCGACACAAGCGAGATACGCCGCCTGTCGCAGATATATTGGCACCTCAAGCCTGCATCGAACTCACTCACCTATCGAGCTTACGCAGTCGGCATGTTCCCGGCGAAGTACACCGCTAAGAACGCCGTCGGCAGATACTATACCGTTACCAAAGATTTTATTCTGAATTTATCATTATTCTGATGAAATGATGAAAGAATAAATGAAGGGAAAGAAAGTCAGCAAGTTACAGTGGTGTAGGCCCTCATCAAATGGATTCGTGGATGTTGAAAAGCCTCCCATTCTTCCCCTTTCATTCAATATTATTTGATGATGAATTGAATTGACCTGTAATACTGCAAGTTACACACACTTTCATCATTTCATCAAAAATCAGCCATATTTACTTTTAAGCAGTTGCCTCCTGTAAGTCGGAATGTACGGTTCAACCGCATCCGGAAACTGGGGCAAGATTGCTTGCAATAAGACCTATGAGGGTATAGCCTAATATACCTTCATGCGAAGGTTGGCGGCTCCGATGCGGAGACTGACCGTGCAAGCACCCCATGTTATATAATCAATTCCAACCAAACCACAACCAAAAGCACCAATATTTATATGTCTTCACCTAAACAGATGATGGACTTCAAGCCCGTCAAATCAGTCGATGCCAATGTCAGCAATGAACATCAGCGCAACTGGAGCGATGACCTCTTCGAGCGAAAGGCTAAAGACCCCAACCACAACTATGACCGATCCCGAACTGCTCTGAATTTTCAGGTCGGCTCCGGTGGAGTGATAACCGCCGTTGACAAATCGCGGCGCATAGGCGACAAAGTCGAGGAGATAATCAAAAAACATCTTCGACCGGATGCCAGAGTTACCGCTATCTCTAATCTGGCTGTCATGGCTGTATTCGGCGGCAACCGTGAACGGATGCGTGAGATGGCTTTCGGTAGTCAGGATTTCCATGAACATGAGGAAACTAACGGGCATCTTGTGCGGCAACCCGAAATCGAGCGATGGGCAAAGGATGTGTACGGTTTTGTATGCCGTGAATTCGGAGAAGAAAACGTAGCCTCGTTCATCATCCATCTCGACGAGACAGGACCACATGCGCATTGTGTGTTCGTGCCGTTGACCGTCGACGGACGCCTCTGTTCAAAGGAAGTTATTGGAGGCAAGAACAAAATCGAAGCGAAGCAGCACATGAGAGATCTGCATACTCGCCTTGCCGAAGTGAACCGCAAATACGGCCTTGACCGTGGCGATGACATTCACGAGACCGGCGCACGCCATCGCTCGACCGCTGAATACAATCGAGACCTTCACCGCGAGAATGCCAAACTCGAAACTATTATAAGCGACAAATCCGAGCAGCTGGGTCGACTTGAAGACCAAATCAAGAAGGCTGAAACACGAGTGAAAGGTCTTACGACCATGATTGCAAATCTTGAAAGGCAGGAGGCTGAACTGAATGACGAGATAGCTCAGTTGGAGGCAGATATTGAGAACGGCGCCGAAGATGTTTCCAAATTGCGTTGTCGCATCGCCGGACTTGAATCCGACCTCGCACTTACCGGAAAGCAACTCGCCGATAAGCGCGATAAACTCAAGTTCGCCGACCGGCAACTTTCCGAGCTTCAGGGTAAACTTGACGCCCTCAGTGAGAAACGCGATAATGCTCAAAAGAATTTCCACGAGTTCACGGAAAGAATCAGGAGCAGGGGCTTACCGATGCCGTCTTTGCCAGAATGGTTGTCGATGTCCGTTCAATGCTAAACGCTATGCCGTTGGAACTGAAAGCCGATATTAACGGCGACTTTCTCATAGCAATTCGCCCAGTCATGTGGTAGCGGTGGCAGATAAAACTATCTTCTTTGTGGGGGGGTGAAGGGGGATGAATACGACCGCCGCCTCTCCTGCCGCTGCATGATTCAGGCACACAGAATGAAGAAATTGGCTTGGACCAAACGTAATATGAATGGCAGTCGATTGAACATTCTTCCGATAAGTGCGTTGAAATAGTTGTAATGCAAACATGTTGTCGACTTCATTGCCATAATAACGCATCGTTTTCTTAGTTATAATCTCATGATAAGGTACTATGAATAAGGAAATAATCTGTAAACTAATAGCTCTTTCGTACTTTATTGCAGGTGCGTACATAAGTTCTGTTCCTGCCGATGCATGTACACGAGCCGTATATCTGGGTCCTGACGGCATGGTTGTGACCGGACGCACGATGGATTGGAAAGAAGACCCTCAGTCCAACATTTATTTTTTCCCAAGGGGAATGGAGCGTCGTGGCGGAATTACGGACAATTCCGTGAAATGGACATCTTCTTATGGAAGCGTGGTTACTGCAGGATATGACATCGGTATCTGCGACGGAATAAACGAGAGAGGGCTTGCTGCCAATCTACTTTTTCTGGCAGAATCTGACTATCATCGCCCCGGAGACAAACGACCTGTGATGGGACTTGCCATCTGGACGCAATATGTGCTTGACAATTTCGCCACTGTTGATGAAGCGGTGGAAGAACTTGGCAAGGAATTGTTTCGTATTGATGACCCCGACCTTCCGAATGGAGCGAAATCAACACTGCATCTTTCGATTTCAGATTCAACCGGCAACAGCGCGATATTCGAATATATAGCGGGGAAACTCGTGATTCATAGCGGGAAAGACTGCAGGGTAATGACAAACTCTCCTTCATACGACAAGCAGCAGACGTTAGACGACTATTGGAACCAGATAGGAGGTCTTGTCATGCTGCCTGGAACCAACCGTGCGTCCGACCGCTTCGTCCGTGCGTCATTTTACATCAACGCGTTACCTCAGACCTCCGATTATCGCCAGGCGGTTGCCGGCGTGTTCAGCGTCATGCGCAACGTGTCTGTGCCGCTCGGAATCTCTGTTCCCTCCCAGCCGAATATAGCGTCTACACGCTGGCGTACCGTTGCAGACCAGAAAAACCTCGTATATTATTTTGAATCGACCTTAAGTCCAGATATTTTTTGGATTGATTTAAAGAAACTTGATTTCAGTTCGGAAGGGAAAGTCAGAAAGCTCTCATTGACTAATGGCGAGATATACGCAGGCGATGCCGCCGACAGAATGAAGGACACTGAGCCGTTCAGGTTCCTCTTCGGGATATAGTGACGGTTGGGATAAGAAAAAACTGAAAAATTTGAATCGGCGGCTAAAAGTTGCCGATTCAAATTTTTTTATGCCGTCCTTATCACGAACTCGCGTTAGGCGTTTGTTTGACCAATGTTTCGCCAGTGTTTGGCCAGAGACTTGGTTATCGCCTCAGACCGTCTCAAATGGCGCGGTTTGTTTTGCCATATGCAAACACGACATGCTTAATAAATTGACACTCAATAAGCTACTCATTTTTCAACGAGGACGAGTATTGACATAAAATCCGCTCGATTTTAAGAGGTAAACAACTAATATACAGGCGATTGACAAGCGATGAAATAAACTTGTCAATCGCTTTTTGTACCCTTTTACCGCGAAAGATTGCCGTTGAGAGTCAGGAAGTTACAAATAGCTTTTAGAATATAATCGTCTAAGATACATTCTATCTTCTTATGTTTGTGAGTATCTTCCCATTCTGAAGTGTACGATGTATCTGTTCCTCGGCTATCTCAATGGCGCAACCCAATTCGCCCAGTCATGCGGAGGCGGAGGCTCCTCATCAGCCCTCCCATGGGCACGCAATCCGGATGAGGATAACCGCCGCTTCGCCTACCAATGCATGATGCAGGCCACAAGATGCTGAAACGAGCTCAGCCGAAACGAAGTATGAATGGAAGAAGATGAGAGTTATTACGTTTCTTATGATAGGTATATTTGCCGCTCACTTCAATATCTTGAATGATACAACGGTGCCATCACTATATATTAATCGCTCAATATAAAAACCTTTGCAAGGAGACTCGGATAATTGTCGACCATCAAGAGAAAAGTATTGTATTGATTTTACAATCTTATTATCTGCCACAGGTTTTTCTATGCCAGAAGAATTACGGCTGTGTCCGAATATCCAATCAAGGCGTTCCGTGGTATAGCTCTGAATGCATGTTACTTCATGAGTCCAGCCTTCTTCAATGTCAAATTTTGTTATAGCACCACGAGCGTTTAACTCATCTATGAAATCTGATGCTGTTTCAACGCTCATAATCCGGTCTGATGTACCCATTACTGTATATACGGGAGTCGTTGCAACCTTGGAGGCATCACACTTGGATGGATTGCCGGCCACAGGCATGGCTGCGGTGAACAGACGAGGATAGGCAGAAAGCATACTCCATGTTCCGGTTCCGCCCATCGAACCACCAAAAATATAGATGTCGGTATTTTCTAACGATTCCGAGCGGACATACCTGTCAATCAAAGCCTTCAGCACTCCAAGCATCGGACCGCCCCACGATTTGTCAGAAGGACATTGAGGAACAAGATAGACTGCATTGAGTTGTTTAAAATCAAGATAGTTTGCGATGCTGTCAATGCCGGCTTCTTTCATCTGGGTATCATTGTCGTTTCCTTTACTTGAACCGCCATGCAGGTAAATCACAAGTACCTGATTGCCCATGCCGTTTGTATGTGCGACTCTATATGGCATTTCAATTCCTGATGCCACAATTTTTTCTGCTTCAAAAACCAAATTATTCTCTGATTTGCCCTCAGCCACGCAGAAAAGGATGCCGATTAAAGACATCCAGATCCGGAAGATTTTTCCAGCGTTCATGTTATTATCTATCTGCGATTTCTATGATTCTTTCGTTTGCCGTTGCCCTTACCCATTCTGTCCAGGAGCTTCTTTTCAAGCTTATAAGCCTTGTCTATCTGTTGTTCGGAAAGGAAATCGCTGTAAATGTGATAGTATTTTTTTCGCAGGTCGAGAATCTTCTGGCTGCGATCAAGGCGCTGCTCGGTGGTCAGCCCCTTACGTGGGCCAAGTGCCCAGATTTCGCGCTGGTACTGACAATATGTTTCCACATATTTATTGGTGGTTGATTCGTCAAGCGCAAGTTCATGTGCGATGTACTGTGCCTGCTTGGTAGCCAGTTCTTCACGCGACAATCGTGGACTGCTATTGTTCTGTGCTACTGCTATTGCTCCACTTGCCACAATCATGATGGCAATAAGGATAACTCGGAATAACTGTTTCATAATTCGCTTGTTACTGTATTTGGTTTAGAAAAAAATCCTCGTGGTATATTTCGACAAGATATTCCTGGTCGGCTTCGCTCAGATTGCCGAATGCAAGGTCTATCTGTGTCAACGGGTCATTTTGCACTGCCGACAGGGGCTTTATCATCAACAATAATGCGACGCTTGCCGCTGCTGCAATACCGCCGATTGAACTCCATCGGAGAATCTGGCGTTTACGCTTTGCTTGCAAGTCTTTATTCAGCGTAGCGAGAACATTTGCTTCAATCTCACCGAATGTCTCTGCCGGCATCGTGTATGGCATCCGTTTCCCAATATCGTTGAAATCAAATTTTTGAGCCATTATAATAATTTTTAAGCATTCATGTATCTTACTATCTTTTCCTTGGCAATATGATAGCTCGCCTTGACACTTGATGGAGTTGAACCGATTATGTTGGCAATCTCCTCATATTCCAGTTCGTCGTAATATCGCAGGTTGAATGTCAGTTGTTGTTTGGTAGGCAATGAAAGGATTGCGTTCTGCAGTTTCACTGCCTCGATATCAGTATAATTGACATATTCCTCATCTGCTATCGTTTTCGCTTCCGATGACTCGTTGTCTTCAAGGGAGATTACATTACCACGCCGTCTTCCAATCAACCTGAGAGCTTCATTGGTAGCAATACGATATATCCATACATTTAGGGAGCTATCGCCCTTGAAATTATCAATCGACCGAAATATGCGGATAAATGTTTCCTGTGTAGCATCCTGCGCATCAGAATGATGTATCACCAGACGCCGGATATGCCAATACACAGTCTCCCATTTTTCTTTCATCAGGATACGGAACCCGGATTCGGAATCATGCCGGATGGCATTGATTAATTCAGCATCGTCGATCATGAACCTGCACCTGGCATAATATAGAATTTCTTTTTACCTTCAACGATTGACAGAATCGGAATATTTCTATCCAGTACAAAGGCGTCAAGTTCTGCCTCTGCCGCATCCTTGTTGAGCGATGTTATTTTCGCATATTGCTTGACGGTAAGCCTTTGATTGTTGTTCAGATAGGCTAAAGCCATTGCCAACCGTTCTTTCTGGCTGAATCGGTTGCTTACGTGTTTGGTAACAACATGGCGATGTACCGGAGTTGGGATGACCACAACACGCGCCGGATGATGAATGTGATGACGATGAGGACGGCGAGCGTCTGCCTGACTGCAGCCGGCTATCATCAGAGTCGCGATTGCCATTATTTTCAGTTTTGAGCTGATGTTCATGCTTTCATTTGTTTTAGCGTTCTATTTATATGACCCAGCCAAACATCAGTCGTCAAAAACAGGTCTCAAAAATTTCCAAATTATAGATTGATTATACTTCCTCTTTATGACTTTAGAGGAATTCCCCATTCTCCTCCAAAACTGCAATATTGAGGCCAAAATGCCATCGCATTTCATGGTTTTTTAGTGCAAAATACACTTGTCTATCCTTGGCAATATTCGTGTAATATACTGATTATTAATAATTAATTCATTCTTCAACGAGGACGAATATTAAGCCTCTAAAATTCACATAAAATACTGATTACCAGCCATATAAACAGTCAGAATTTGTTTGTATGGCTGGTGCTTTATGGTCTCGGACGGCAAATTTGTTTGTATAATTGATGGGAAAAGAGGTTTTGTTGGTATATAATTCATTGCAATTATGCACATTCTCAATAGAGGAGAAATATTCCCCGTTTTGATATTTTAACCTTGGTGTATCGCATTCTTGCACATATCGAATTGTATCTTTGCAGGGTAATAACTCAACGATGATGAAACATCAGACAATATTCATACGCGACGATAACGGAGCGGAAGTTTTGGCGCAGGCACCGCTGATAATATCGGCGAGCCGGGCTACTGACGTTCCGGCGTTTTATGCCGATTGGTTTTTCCGTCGACTTGAAAAGGGTTATGTCAGGTGGAGGAATCCTTTCTCGGGGCAGGATAGTTATGTGTCGTTCGGAAATACCCGTTTCATCGTTTTCTGGTCGAAGGATCCGGCACCGCTGTTGCCTTGTCTGCCCCAGACTTAAAGAGCGAGGAATAGGGTGCTATATCCAGTTTACTCTTAACGATTACGAAGCGGAAGGAATGGAGCCGAATGTACCGGCATTGGCGCAAAGGACAGACACTTTCCGTCGACTCGTTGACGCACTCGGCATAGGGGCCGTGGTATGGCGGTTCGGTCCGCTCATTCTTACAGACAAAATCAACATAGATACTTTACTTGACAAAATCGCGCATATCGCCAATGTCTTAGCAGGCTATACCGAAAAACTCGTTTTCAGTTTCGCTGACATTGAGTCATATAAAAAAGTATCGCGCAATCTCAGGCAAAGCGGCATCAATTATCGTGAATGGGATGAAGAGTCTATGCGCGATTTTGCATCGCGACTTTCGGCACTGAACCGCAATAAATGGAAATTCAGTCTCGCGACATGCGCCGAGCGCATTAACCTTTCAGAATATGACATTGAACACAATCACTGCATCGACCCTGAACTAATCAACCGTCTTGCGCCCGATGATGGCATTTTACAAAACTTCCTTTATATCGCCAGAACAGACACCGGGCAACGCAAGGCGTGCGGCTGCATCCTCTCAAAAGACGTCGGCGCATACAACACCTGCCCGCATGGCTGCCTGTATTGCTATGCCAACACGTCTTCCGCCTCGGCACTTGCAAATCACAAGGCATTCACCACAAAACCTCTTACTGACTCGATAATCTGACTTATGAACTACACACCCAACGTTCGAAAATCCGCACAAACCTTTGTCAATGTATTGAAAAAGGCAAAGGAGTGGTTTGCATCTCTGATTGGGATAGGCCTTATAGTTGCCAGATATACATCTTCGCCAGCTCTTATTGCTGACAATTAACGCTCAATATGTTTGCATGGGAATATTCCGGACTGGCGTCTTATGGCCTCAAATGGCGTAGTTTGTTTGGCTAATATTCCTCTTTCCGCAAGAATAGTTATATTTCGTTTGGCTAAATTATGACAGCTTCAATATGATTTGTGTATATAGTAATAAGTTCTCTTGACGACTATATCTCACAATGTTTTGGATAGTTATTTCTTCATAGCGAATATTCGTGGGGGCTCAAGATTTCAAATCGTTACCAAAATTTGATGCCCTCGATTAACTATGCGGAATCTTGCCGACAATCTTTTAGCTCTCAATGGAATTTATAGAACATTGGAAGACGTCTTGACGGTATATTGCTTATTTACAATGAATTACACTACTGCTTATCTCAATTTGCATAAATTACGACAAATTGCGATAACGCTTTATATTATTTTACTCACCATCTCTTCGAATTTTGAAGAACGGATATAGCCTTTTGTCCTGCCGTTCAAGCTGATTTCACTCAGGTAACCTTTTTCGGTCAAGTTTCTTAAGTCTGATTTCGCAGTATTGTGTGTCACCCCGAATTTGCCTACAATATCAGTTGAGACAAGCACTATATCAGAATTTTCTATACAAAGACTCAAAATTTCGGCTTGACGTGATGTAATGTTGCCAAGATGCAAAAGTTTTTCAGATTTCTTTCTCTCGTTATTTTTATGTTTGATATATCTACTCAGTGCATCAAAAGATTTGAGGAGCACGTCCAAATTATATTGTACGAAATATCCTATATCATTACCATCAGCTTCAGAATAGAGAAATGCCTTCTCATAAGATCTCTTGGAACCTTTAATAATGCGTGAAATAGATAAATATTGCACGAGCCAATAATTTGATTTCATCATATACCAATAGAACAGGGCTCTTGCGGTGCGGCCATTCCCATCAGCAAAAGGGTGGTAATAGCCTACGAGGAAGTGTATTGTTATAGCCTTAATTATCGGATGAATGAAAATCTCAGTATTCTCATCATTGAAAAAGGCGCATAAGCTGTTCAAGAACTCACTTAAGCATTCTGCGGATGGTGGTGTATGTACGATTTCGCCTGTTATGCCGTTACCAACCACAATATTTTCATCATCTCGTCTCAGACGACCAGCTGCATCCGGAATATCAAGTGCGTTTTCAGTCATCATCCCATGGATTTGCATTATAAATGCAGGCGTCAACGATTCTTTTGCATGGTCTCTAATGAAATTGATAGTATTATAGTTATTTAAAACCATGCGCTGACTTTTATCTTTGGGAGAAATCTTTTTACGGAGCATCTCCTTTGCAGCTTCACGTGTTGTTGCGGCACCCTCCATTTGGCTTGAGGCAATGGCTTCCTCCATAATAGAACTTATGAGATACAATTCCCGTGTGGTCTTATCGTCTGGGAAAATCTTGGAAGCCCCCCACGAACCGCCAAAATTCATATCGAATTCATGGCACAGCCTCTGCATTGTATTTGTCAGAGAGAAATGAATATTATTTTGAGCCCACACTTTGACATCTGTAAGATTTCTTACTGATTTAACTTTGCTCCATAATTCAATATCCGTCATGCCTGAAGGCATACGATACTTTACATCACTCCAATATAGATATCTGCTATTTATTGAGGAAATAAGATTCGTCAATTCTTCCGAATCATTAGAAGTATTGATCGGAGCTGTCGTAGTATGTGGCGGTTGTTCAATCATGATAACACATTTGGATGCAAATATAGTAATTTATCGCAATTTATCCAATTTTGCGATAAGTAAAAGTGTATTTGTTTGATATACCGGCATTTGTCTATTGTGTGTTTTCGTCGGCTCGACAGGGGTTATGTCAGATGGAGGAATCCTTTCTTGGGGCAGGATAGTTATGTTTCATTCGGGAATACACGTTTCATCGTTTTCTGATCGAAGGACCCGACGCCGCTGTTGCCTTATCTGCCTATGCTTAAGGAGCGAGGAATCGGGTGCTATATCCAGTATTTTATCTTTATTGAACCTTAGCGACAGAACTTGCAAGGTTGTGTCAAACATGTAAATGCTTTACGAAAATATGGTGCGCGAAAAAATTTAGGGTTTTAAACGAGGTGCAATTATCTTTTTTACTATCTTTACCACAAAAAATAATGCCCCGACTCAACGACTTCATGGTGTGTCCCGAACTGGCGCCGATCTTCAATTATTGTCTCGCAAACGGCACGGCCGCGAAATACGCCAAAGGACAATCTTTTGTGGATGAAGGATCGCTCTGCCGATATATTGCCGTCGTGCGTTCGGGGTATTTCAAATTTTCGGTCATCAACAACAACGGCGATGAATGCACTACCGGCTTCGCGTTCGCAGGCGATATTGTGACCGACTATGTGTATTCTTTTCTGAATTCACAGCTGTCACCTACATCTATTGTCGCCGGTGCCGATTCAGAAGTGCTGCGAGTGTCGGTCGGCGAAATGAGGGCCTACCTCGATAAAGTCGATTCTGAATATATTGCCAGAACAGCAAAGATGCTACTGAAGGAGGCATATCGCCGTTATATCGACATGCACAGATTTTCGCCCGAAGAAAGATACCTGAAACTCATCGGGCGCGTGCCGGGCCTCCTGTCGCTTGTGCCATTGCGGGAGCTGGCATCATACCTGTCGATTTCGCGACGGCAATTCCAGCGCATCCGCGCACAGGCGGGACATTTGTCCCACGATAAATGAAACATACGCCGTAATTTTGAGAAACCTTAAAAAACTCGTATATGTTCAGGAAATTAGCGACCGGATGGCTGCTTCTTGCATCGGCTATGTGCGCTCCGATTGCGGAAGCTGCAAAAATCTATCAGCTGGCAGACGCCACCGTCTATCTTAAGGACGGCACAACGGACCAATACAGCGGAGCCACAAAGCTATCGATGCCACACAAAAACGACGCTCTCCAAAGGGTAGAAAACGCTTATACCAAAAAGCAAAAAAAGGTGGCCGAAATACCATCGGCCAACGTAGACTCTGTAGTCATGTGGCTGCCGACGCAGCCGCAAACACGCTATACATTCGTCTTCGTGCCCAAGTACGGATGGTGCACACTCCTCGACAAAACGGCGCAATCCTCCGCTTACCTCTATTCCGAAGGAGGATACCGTATCCGACACGATGGCGGCAGCCATGAGGCCCGCCATTTTAGCAGAGGGCATCAGCCCCTTTTCCTGATACATATCCGCAACGATGGTGGTAGAACTGCCCACCGGCTCATTCCGGACGTAAATAGGATTGTTGGTCTCAATATCCGCCAGACGGTGGTGGTCCACGATCTCCAGAATGTCCGCCTGATCCAGGCCGGGCACAGACTGGGCCTTTTCGTTGTGGTCCACCAGGATTACC
>ERZ1027040.124-NODE-124-length-42745-cov-7.405130_pt1 | contig 42745 bp, 34 predicted proteins | sample MGYA00519437_ERZ1027040 | MGnify/ENA primary metagenome ERZ1027040 (study PRJEB26926, sample SAMN06164809) | human gut metagenome | biome: ENVO:00009003; feature: ENVO:2100002; material: ENVO:00002003 | host: Homo sapiens | place: USA | collected 2012 ... | reverse complement strand
CTGACTTCCATCACTGGAAATAACCAGCCACTCATCATTCTGGACGGTGTACCCATCCGCAACGGCGGCACGGGTAAAAGCACGGACTTCGCCGAATTTGGCAACGACGGACAAATCCGTTCCAATGGTCTGGTAGACATCAACCCAGAGGACATCGAGAGCCTCAGTATTCTGAAAGGAGCTTCCGCCACAGCTCTCTACGGCTCGGAGGCTGCAAACGGTGCGGTAGTCATCACTAGCAAGCGCGCCAAAAGCGGCAAGCTGACGGTGGACTTCAATGCCCAAGTCATGGCAAACTTACCGGCTTATCTACCAAAAGTACAGACCGTATACGGGCCGGGAACCTACAACACCGCATACAGCGATTATGAGAAACAGACGGGAGGCTTCTATCAGAGAACCCTAAACGGACAAAGCTACAAAAGCCTCCGTTCCACCACCTTGTCCTTCGGCCCGAAATACGACGGCAGCGAGGTACTTTACTGGGACGGGAAGATGCGCCCCTACCAGGCACTGACCGACAACCCGTGGAAAGAGTTGTTTCGCACCGGCTGGACCCAGACTTACAATCTCGCCATCTCACAAGGGACGGAAACCACCAGCAACCGCTTCTCCTACACATTCATGGACGAGATTCCCAATGCCCTGACCGGAAGCTTCACCAAACACAACTTCAAGCTGACCGGTTCGTATCAACTGGCGAAACCGCTGAAACTGGAATACTCCCTTAACTACATCGTACAGAATGTAGAAGACCGCCCGCAAACCTCGCTCAACCTATACAGCGGTTTCGGCAACATGTTCTCCACCTTCCTGGACATTCCCTATCTGAAACAAAGTTACGTCACCAGTCTGGGATACCGTAATACCTTTGTCGGAGGAAACGCCACGCTGACTCCTGAGGAATCATGGGCCTACGACCCCAGTTACGCCACCGGAGTGAACAACATGCTGTGGAATATGTACCATCACCATAGCGACGAGACAGAGAACCGGCTCATCGGTATGATTCGCCCCACCTGGCAGATAACCAACTGGCTGAGTCTGCGCGCCCAGGTTTCAACTGATATCACAGATGTGAAGCAAACACTGAAATATGAAAGCGAACAACCCAATTCCCTATACGACCCCAACGGTAGCTTCCAGTCCATCAACCGCCGTTACGACATTGTCTATGGAGATGTTATGTTGAACTTCAACTATAATATCAACCGCTTCGACATTGCCGCCACCGTAGGCTGGACCGGACGCTACGAAAATATGAACAATATGAGGGTCTCCACCAATGGCGGGCTTGTCACGGAAAACTGGTTCGACCTCAATGCCAGCCGCTACACGCCAAGCAGTACCCTGCAACGTATGGAACTACTGAAAACCGGATATATGGGTACACTGAGCCTGGGATGGGACAACTATCTATTCCTTGAACTGACCGGACGCCAGGAACGATCGTCTACCCTAAAAGACCAGAGTTTTTTCTATCCTTCCGCTAATCTGAGTTTTCTCTTCACCCAAGCCTTCCACATGCCGTCATGGTGGAACTATGGAAAACTGCGCCTCTCATACGGTATCGTAGGAAATGCTCCTGAAACCTATACCGCCAATATCGTCTACGAGCAAGGTTCGGACAACGGATTCACCTGGAACACCATTCCCTCTTCATGGGGGAATGCAGATATCCGTCCGGAAAAGAAATACGAATACGAGATAGGTCTGGAAAGCAAGTTTTTAAACAACCGGTTGGGTATAGATATATCCTACTACAACAACCGTGTAAAGGACCAGATACTCTCCACGCCGCAACCTTCCACATCAGGCGTAAAGAATGTGTTGATGAATGTGGGTGAGGTAGCCAACCGCGGCTGGGATATATCAATCAGTGCCACTCCCATACTGACCAGAGATTTCCGCTGGGACCTGACAGCCAACTATGGTGTATATAAGAACAAAGTGGTGAAACTGGCCGATGGAGTGCCCTATCTGGAAATACTCAACTCCGGAGGCAGCGGAATAAAAATACAAGCTGTGGAAGGCCAGCCAATGGGTGACATCTATGCACAGGTTCCCCAGGTGAACGAAAACGGTGAGTACCTCGTTTCCGATAAAGGTCTTTACCTCAACCAAACTGAATTGCAGAAAGTCGGCAACATCAATCCGGCAGGCGTAGGAGGTCTATTCAACTCTTTCTCCTACAAGAATGTATTCCTCGATTTCAGTATCGACTTCCGCATCGGAGGGGATGTCATCAACGAAATGAACCAATATGCCACCGCAGTGGGTCTGACACCCGAATCCCTGAAGTACCGTGATACGGAACACGGCGGACTATCCTATTACTATCCGGGCGACAACAATTCCAGCGGAATTCCGGTACAAGTAGACCCTTCCACGGGTGCCGGCCCCAACGGAGAGATAATCTACCACGACGGCATCATTCTTCCGGGTGTAGTGGCCTCCACTGGCGAAAGAAACACACGTATCATTCCGGCAGGCTATTACTACAACACCACCTATAATTGGGGAACGGAGGCCGAACAGCTGACATACCGCCATTCGGTATTCGACAATTCTTATGTCAAACTGCGTGAATTGACCATCGGCTACCAATTTCCCGAAAAGATGATCTCCAAACTGGGACTGGGCCGGCTGAGTGTGTCGGTCTTCGGACGTAATCTCTTCTACTTCTACAAAGCACTGAAAAACTACGATGCGGAGTCGTCCGTCGGAACATCCTGGGCCAACCAGGCTACCGTGGGAAGTTCTACCACAGCTACCCGCAGTTTCGGTGTTTCACTTCGTGCAAGTTTCTGACAAAACAACCATCCAAAAAACAACAAAGAGTATGAAAAAGACAAAGATATTATCTCTTGTTTCATTGGGAGCATTCCTCTTGACAACATCAGGCTGTACGGATTATGACTTCGACAGCAAATACGAAGACCCCTCCAAAGTAACCCAAGTCACCATCAGTAATCTGATGGTAGGAGTCTTCCAAAAAGTAAAGGACTATGATGTTTACGAATACAACCGGTTCTTCGGATTCGATTCACAGTTTACGGGCAAGTATGCACAAACCTTCGGCTACTCCAACACTACGGATATGTATACCCCCGGCTATATACCCGCTATTGACGGACAGTGGGACAATGTGTATTCGGCACTGGCCCAGTTCCGCAAGCTGGAATCTCTCTACGAGGAAGAAAGCGCGGCAGAACAAGCCCAGGACGAGGCATTCTATCTTGCCGCCAAAGTACAGTTGTACGATTTCTTTGCCGCCACAGTGGACGTTTTCGGGGATATGCCTTTCTCGGAAGCTTGTACGCTGCCGCTTACCAACGATGTAGGTAAATCGTATGCTCATTATGACAAGGCCGAGGATATTTATAAAACCATTCTTGATGAGCTCAAAGAAATTGCTCCGCGGTTCCGCTCCATCCCCACACCGAGGAACTTCAATACACAAGACTTTATCAACAACGGGGACATGGACAAATGGGAACGCTATGCAAACTCCTTGCGACTGCGCCTTGCCATGCGCGTAGCCGCGCAAGGAGACTTGCAGGCGGAAGGCCGTACCGCCATCAAGGAAATCCTGGAAAATCCGTCAGCCTATCCGTTGATAGAGGAACAAGAAAACAACATTCTCATTGTCAACCAGAAGTCTGGGCAACTGAACTTCACCGCAGGCCACGGACTGGGTGACTGGGTAACTAACCGACTTGCTTCGGGCGCCATCATCGACCGCATGCTGGGCCATGGCAACTATGATATGACCAGCAATGACCCACTGAGCGGCGTTTATGTGAAAGGAGAAGACGACCCGCGCATCCTGCTCAACTTCAATCCCGTGAAGATTACCAACCAAAACACCGGTCAATTGGACGAACACCGTTATCTGGGCACAGACCTTACCGTGGCAGATGAGCTGACGGAATATTACAACTCGCAGGCACAAGACGAAGTCAATACCAGCAACACCGGTTTCTCACAAATCACGCAGAAAGGTTTCTTTTGGGAAAACGATAAATTCGACATGCTGATAATGGCCTCACCCGAAATCCATTTCCTGAAAGCGGAATCCTATGAAATGGGGTATGGAGTGGCAAAGAATGAAGCAAAAGCGGAAGAAGAGTTCAAAAAGGCTGTCAGCCAGTCCATCACGCTTTACTACTATTACGACTCGGTAAGTACGGGTGAAAACGCACGCCGGTATAATGCCCCCACTGCCGAAGAAACAGCCTCTTTCGCTGCTGCCAAATGGAACAGCACGGAATATGCAGACAAGCTGGATGCTATCATTACCCAAAAGTGGCTGCATTTCGGTTTCCTAGCCAGTCGTGAGGCATGGAGTGATATCCGACGTACCGGCTATCCGTCCGGCCTGGCCTTCCCCGAAGTGGCCGGTACCATCACAAATGTGCCGAACCGCTGGAGATACCCGAATACGGAAGTCAACTACAATCCCTACTATAAAGAGGTGTCAGCCGAAGACACTTACTACCACAAACTGTTCTGGGCAAAATAAGGACTTTGTTCGCAAACCCATTTTGCCCGAAGAGTATATCATACTCACCACAGAATAACACGGATTAACACAGATTGCCTTAGGAGTTCTGATAATAAAGAGCTTTTAGCAGTGTTAATCCGTGTTATCCTGTGGTGAGTATGTATTTGCCCCCTCTGTTTCTTTTATTCCGAACAGTATCCCTCCTTTTTTAGAAATCTTAAGGATTTCCCGGTAGGGAGATTGCGGGAAACCACTGTCTTTAATGAACGACGGACAAACATCGCTTCCGCAAAAACTGAACTATAACATAACGGACTAAATGAAAAAGTATCCAAATGACTTGATTGGCGACATCATGAAAGCCTTCGGCAAATATGCCGACCGACCGGCATTCGTCATCGAAGACACGGCCTGCACTTATGGAGAGCTGGCAACTTGCGTACAGAAAATATCCTCCCTATTCAAGGACAGAGAAGACAAAATTATCGGCATCGTCGCAGAAAACAGACTGGAAACATACGCATCCATACTATCTGCACTGATTTGCGGAAAGACATACGTCATCCTGCATCCTTCCTACCCCAAACATAGGAACGACAGAATTGCCGACTCGGCAGGCATTCGCCTCGTGCTGCATACCGAGAATATCCATGTCTTGAACCTCGACACCCGGAATCTGGAACTGATATGTACCTCCGAAATAGAGCAGGCAGAGAACTCCGCCACGTTCCATGCCGCAGAAGACATCCTCCATACGGCAGAAGAGGAAAATGCCTACATCATCTTTACCTCCGGAAGCACGGGCGAACCCAAAGGAGTACCCATCTCCCGCCGTAACCTGAATGCTTTCTATACCGCCTACCACCGCCTCGGCTGGCAACTGGACGAGAACGACCGGATGCTGCAGATGTTCGAACTCACTTTTGACGTTTCCATCGTATCCTTTCTATATCCGCTGACGCTGGGTGCTTGCATATACACCGTTTCTCCGGAAGGCGTGAAATACATCAACGTAATTGAAACTCTGGAAAAATACGACCTGACCTTCGCTGCCGTGGCCCCTTCACTGCTCCAGCTGCTACGTCCCTATTTTCCGGAGATACACCTCCCCGCACTTAGATATCTAGTGGTTACTGCCGAGGCTTCTGACGCGGAGCTGTTGGATGCTTTCAGAAAATGTGTCCCCAATGCCTCTTTCATAAACCTATACGGACCGACAGAGGGAACCATCTACTGCACTGCCTACCGGATACCCGTCACCTCCTGCAAGCATCACAACGGCATGACCGCTATCGGAAGGCCTTTCGAAGGCATCGATGCCCTAATTATGGATAACGACGGTCGCCCGCTGCCTACCGGAGAAACCGGCGAACTATGGATTAGCGGCAATCAAGTGATGGGTGGATACTGGAATGCTCCCGAAAAAAACGGGGAATGCCTCGTAGAGACCGCCAATGGAAAAGTATACTACAAGACGGGAGACCTCTGCCGGATGGATGCCGACGGTGACATCATCTATTGCGGACGAAAAGACTCACAGATAAAGATACAAGGATTTCGCATCGAGCTGAGCGAGATTGAACATGTGGCAAAAAACTTTTTCAACGGTGAATGCCGTGTAGTCGTCATTCCCAAATACGACAACGGCAATCAGTGCGAACTACATCTCGTCGTAGAGAAGAAACAGCTCGACAAACAGCAGATGGAGGAATATCTGTATAGCAGGCTTCCCTACTACATGATTCCCAAGCATATGCATTGCCTGGAACAGTTTCCGCTGAACACCAGTAGCAAAACAGACAGAAAGAAAATACAAGAACTAATTTAAACTTGACAATGGATACACAGACTATTTTGAATGAAATGAGCCTCATCTTTCGGGAGGTACTGAAAAGAGAGAACATTGTACTTGACAATGAGACCACCGCCCAGGATGTGGAAGGATGGGATTCACTGACCAACATGCAACTGATAAACAAGATAGAGAAGAAATTCAATGTACGCTTCACCTTCAGAGATATTGTAAAACTCAAAAACGTGGGAGACATCTGCCATGCCATTTTAACCAAAACCAACTAGGAAATGTCATTCATATCCCTGAACTTCGTCGTACTGTTTGCGTGTACTTTCATTCTATACCATACGCTTCCTTCACGATTCAGAAAAGCGACCTTACTGACAGCCAGCTGCCTCTTCATAGGCTTCTACCACCTCACTTTTCTGATAACGGCCCTCATCCTCACGCTTACCACCTTCTACCTTGGCAAATGGATAGGACAGACCAAGCGGGAAAGCAGCATGAAGGGAACTTATTTTTCAGGTGTGTGTTTTCTGGTCGTGAGCTGGTTGGCATTCCGGTATGCCGACCGGCTTACAGACTGCCACATCCTTTTTCCGCTGGGAATCTCTTTCTATACTTTCCAGGCCATTTCGTACCTGACAGAAATCTATTGGCAAGAAGAAGAACCGGAAAAGAGCCTGCCCGACTTCATGATATACATGCTCTTCTTCATGAAGTTCCTTTCCGGTCCCATAGAAAGGGCAGGTGACATGCTCCCCCAACTGAAGTCCTGCAAAGCTACGGACTATGCATCCATGGTCTACGGAATGAGACTGATTGTCGTGGGACTGATAAAGAAACTGATACTGGCCGACTCCATCGCCCCATACATAGACGGTGTCTTCGGGTCGGTATACACAGCCTCAGGCGTGCAATTGCTGATGGCATGCCTCCTATATCCGATAGAGCTGTATGCCGACTTCTCCGGATATACCGACATCGCATTGGGAGGAGCGCGCATGCTGGGATTCAAGCTCAGCCCAAACTTCAATCGGCCGTTCATTGCGCAGACCACTGCCGACTTCTGGCGCCGATGGCACATGTCGCTTTCATTCTGGGTACGCGACTATCTGTACCTCCCGTTGTCCTCGAGCCTGCGTGGATGGGGACAATGGGGCGTATTTCTAAGTCTGGCGCTGACCTTCACGGGACTGGGTATCTGGCATGGTGCCGGATGGAACTTTGCTGTCTACGGACTAATTCAAGGTGTCATCATCTTCTACGAGATGAAGACCACGACATTTCACCGCAGACTGAAAGCCCAATTGGGGAGCCGCTTATATGCCACACTATCCGTCGTAAGGACCTACCTGCTTTTTGCCGTCTCTCTGATATTCTTCCGAGCGGGCTCCATGGCCGAAGCGTTCCACTACATCAGCCACCTCTCCTTCGATGTGCATTACAGCTGGAAGGAAATGAACATCGGAATGCCGGACCACAACAGCATTGTGGCAGGAAGCGCACTCGTACTGATATTGGTTTACGAATATTTCATGTCCAAGCATGATTTGCTGGAAGCCTTCGGACGACAGCCGGCAGCCGTAAGATGGAGTATCTATTATCTGCTCGCCATAATACTCTTCACACTGGGACAGTTCAACTCGGACAGCTTCATATATTTACAATTTTGACAATAAAGACACATGATGAAGAAAAACAGCGAACGGAACGCAGCCATACGTTTCATGAAAAAGCTATTTATCCTTTTTATCCCTTTTATAGCCCTACTGGCAGTCTATTTCCTGGACGACCCTTTCATGGTCCTGAAGAACTATGAACGATACGACCAAACCCCGGTTGTACTAAACGAAGGGCACGTGGGGTGGCAGATGTATCTGAACAACCGGGATACTATCCCCATCGACTCCTATATCATGGGAAACTCCTGCACTATGGCTTATCAATGCCATGAATGGGAAAAATACCTCCACGGTGGAAGAGCCGTACGGTTATTCGGAAATGCCGAAAGCCTTGCCGCCGTCTGCCTGAAGCTGAAGGCACTGGACAAGGCAGGTGCAACAATCAAGAACCTGCTGCTGATTATCGACAAGGAATCATTGCACAACGACCGCTGCCTGACCGGACATTCCAACATTCTGCCGCCCGCCATATCGGGAATAAGCAACTTCAAGTTCCAGAAGGAATTCTGCCAAGCCTTCTTCTACCCGAACTTTCTCCTCCCCTATCTGGACTACAAGCTGTTCCACACCTATCGCCCTTACATGAAAGGGGTGATAAATCCCTATGGCTCCACCCGAAACCCGGTAACCAATGATGTGCTGAATCCCAGGGAGGAAATGATAAAGGAAGAGGGAGATAAGTACTGGGAAAACCGGAAAGGAGAATTCACCAAAGAGAAAATGAAGAATTATAGAGACGGGAAATACCGGGAAGCCCCCCAAGTGCTCAGGGAAAAACAAGTCAGCTTGTTGCAGGAAATAAAGTGGATTTGCCGGAAGCATGATACCGATGTGAAAATCATTATCAGTCCCGACTACCTGCAGGTCAACATAAGCCCTGCCGACGTAAAGACACTGAAGCGCTTCTTCGGAAAACGGAATGTATTTGATTTCACCGGTATCAACGAATACACGGAAGACATCCACAATTATTATGAACCGGGTCATTATAGGCCCGCACTTGGGAAAAGGCTGATGGAAAAGATATATGAACCTTATATCTTGTCACCGAACGCCAAATCTCCGGCATCTCCCAGCCCGGGAACGATATAGGAATGCTCGTTCATCTCCGGGTCGATTGCTGCACACCACAAGGTCACTTCATCTCCAGGGAACAGCTTTTCCAGATGCTCTACGCCCTGCTGGCTGGCTATGACACAAGCTATCTGCAACTTGGCTGGCATCCCCTTCGTAATGAAGGCCTTCCAGGCCAATTCCATACTTTCTCCCGTGGCAAGCATCGGGTCTACAATCAATAATGTCTTCTTGGACAAATCCGGAGTAGCGATGTATTCGATGTGTACATCCACCGTGCGGCATTCCTTATCCTTATAATAACGGTAAGCGGAAACAAAAGCATTCCCGGCATGGTCGAACATATTCAAAAACCCAGTATGCAAGGGCAGCCCAGCACGGAAAACAGTGGCAATCACCACCTCGTCATCGGGTGTGCTGACCGACGCCACTCCCAAGGGAGTCTGTACCTGCTTGACAGAATACGTCAGTTCCTTACTCATTTCATACGCCATTATCTCTCCAATGCGTTCAATATTACGGCGGAAACGCATACGGTCGCCCTGGACTGCTACATCACGAATTTCTGCCACGTATTGGTTCAAGACAGAATTTGTCTCGGCAAAGTTGATAACCTTCATAATTATAGAATGTTTTGATGTGCAAAGTAAACGAATTTCACCCAATTTGCAACATTCAGTTAGCAGATATTGTTATGGTTTTATAAAAGATTTCCTATTAGAGAAAAATTTCTCTAATAGAGCTTTTCTTTAAAAAGAAAGTATTACTTTTGTAGGCGAAAAACAAGGGACCTGCTGAAAAGCAGGAAAAAAAGAGCTTTTCTACACCCGTTTTTCCTTGTAAATCAAAGGTAAAAGAGATTAAGGAAAGAGATTATAAACCAAATACCAACATTTTAAATCATTAAAAGAAATGGCAAATTTAGATTTAAGCAAGTACGGTATCCAAGACGTGAAGGAAATTATCCACAACCCGTCTTACGATGTACTGTTCGCAGAAGAAACCAAACCAGGTTTGGAAGGTTTTGAAAAAGGTCAGGTAACTGAACTGGGTGCTGTAAATGTAATGACAGGTATCTATACCGGTCGTTCTCCTAAAGATAAATTCTTCGTAATGAATGAAGCCAGCAAGGATTCTGTATGGTGGACTTCTGAAGAATACAAAAACGACAACAAACCTTGCTCTGAAGAAGCTTGGGCTGACCTAAAGGCTAAGGCTGTAAAGGAATTGAGCGGCAAGCGTCTGTTCGTTGTTGATACTTTCTGTGGCGCCAACCCCGCTACTCGTATGAAAGTACGTTTCATCATGGAAGTGGCATGGCAGGCTCACTTCGTAACTAACATGTTCATCCGCCCGACTGCTGAAGAACTCGCTAACTACGGAGAACCCGATTTCGTATCTTTCAACGCTTCTAAAGCAAAAGTTGACAACTACAAGGAACTGGGTCTGAACTCTGAAACAGCTACTGTATTCAACTTGAAGACTAACGAACAAGTTATCTTGAATACTTGGTACGGTGGTGAAATGAAGAAGGGTATGTTCTCTATCATGAACTACAAGAACCCGTTGCGTGGTATCGCTTCTATGCACTGCTCTGCCAACACTAACATGGAAGGTACTGACTCTGCTATCTTCTTCGGTCTGTCCGGTACTGGTAAGACTACCTTGTCAACTGACCCGAAACGTCTGTTGATCGGTGACGACGAACACGGATGGGATGACGAAGGTGTATTCAACTACGAAGGTGGTTGCTATGCTAAGGTTATCAACCTGGATAAAGAAAGCGAACCCGATATCTACGCTGCCATCAAGCGTGACGCTCTGTTGGAGAATGTTACAGTAGCTGCTGACGGTAAGATTGACTTCGCTGACAAGAGCGTAACTGAAAACACTCGTGTTTCTTATCCTATCTACCACATCAATAACATCGTTAAGCCGGTTTCCAAGGGTCCTCACGCTCACCAGGTAATTTTCTTGTCTGCCGACGCATTCGGTGTATTACCTCCGGTATCTATCCTGAACCCTGAACAAGCTCAGTACTACTTCTTGTCTGGCTTTACTGCTAAGTTGGCTGGTACAGAACGTGGTATCACTGAACCGACTCCGACATTCTCTGCTTGCTTCGGTGCTGCTTTCCTGAGCCTGCATCCTACTAAATATGCAGAAGAATTGGTTAAGAAGATGAACAAGGTTGGTGCTAAGGCATACTTGGTTAACACTGGTTGGAACGGTAGCGGCAAACGTATCTCTATCAAAGATACTCGTGGTATCATCGACGCTATCCTCGACGGTTCTATCGACAAGGCTCCGACGAAGGTTATTCCTTTCTTCGACTTCGTGGTTCCTACTGAATTGCCTAATGTAGATCCGAAGATTCTTGATCCTCGCGATACTTACGAATGCGCTTGCCAATGGGAAGAAAAAGCAAAAGACCTGGCTGGCCGCTTCATCAAGAACTTCGCTAAGTTCACTGGCAACGAAGCAGGTAAGGCTCTGGTTGCTGCTGGTCCGAAGCTCTAATCTGACAATAAAGTTAGAAACATATGGAAAAGGTATCTCCTCCGGGAGATGCCTTTTTTCTTTTTTAATATCTCTATCTCATTGATAATCCGAAAGTTTTAGTAGTTTTGCAGAAACCATTATTCAAATAAAGCAATATGAAAAGTATCAGATTGATGTTGGCAGGCGCAAGTTTGTTGCTGTTCTGCAGTTGCGGTGCCCAAGTCCAGAAAGAGACCCAAGTTGCCAATGCAAATGAAAGCAAAGAGAATGCGGTGATTGAAACCATCATGTCACGCCGCAGCATCCGCCAGTACAAACCGCAAGCCGTGAATCGCGACACCATGCAGATTATCCTGGATTGCGGTATCAATGCACCCAACGGCCAGAACAAGCAATCGTGGGAAGTGCGTGTAGTGGATAACCCGGATTTCATCAACGGCATTACGGAAATCTACAAGAAGGAAAATCCCAAAGCCGCCGAAGACCCGAAATTCAAGAACATGTTTCGCAACGCTTCTACAGTAGTATTTATTGCCAATGACCCGTCTTATGACCTTTCGCAGATTGACTGCGGACTGCTGGGTGAGAATATGATTCTATCAGCCTGGTCCATGGGAATCGGTTCTTGCTGCTTGGGCGGTCCCACGCGCTTCATGACCTCTACTCCGGCTGCTGCCGAATACCTGAAGAAACTGGATATTCCGGAAGGCTATCAGCTACTTTACTGTATCGCTTTCGGCTATCCGGACGAAACGCCCGCTGCCAAACCCCGTAATGCGGCAAAGGTAAAATTCATCGATTGACTTTCGTTTGAATGACGACAATAAAAAGGAGTGCCTCACCTTTCGGCGGGGCACTCCTTTCATATATAACAACTAAAACTCTTCTGTTTATCAGTTCTTGTTTGCGCGTTTACGCTCAAGCTCATCGAGGATAACCTTACGCATACGCATTGATTTAGGAGTAACTTCCACATATTCATCCTCCTTGATGTACTCCAGTGCCTCCTCAAGAGAGAACTGTACGGGAGGAATCAGACGTGCCTTGTCATCCGAACCACTGGCACGCATATTGGTAAGCTTCTTGGACTTCGTTACATTAATCACCAAGTCGTTGTCATGGGAATGCTCGCCCACTACTTGGCCTGCATAAACCTCTTCCTGCGGGAAAATGAAGAATTTGCCGCGGTCCTGCAACTTGTCAATGGCATAGGCAAAAGCCGTACCGGACTCCATGGCAATCATAGAACCGTTGGTACGCCGTTCAATCTCACCCTTATACGGTTGATATTCCTTAAAACGGTGTGCCATGATAGCCTCGCCGGCAGAAGCGGTCAACACATTGGTACGCAGACCGATGATACCGCGCGACGGCATGTCGAACTCAAGATTTACACGTTCGCCGGCACTTTCCATCTTCACCATTTCACCTTTACGACGGGTCACCATATCAATCATCTTGCTGGCATATTCTTCGGGAACATTGATGGTAAGCTCTTCAATAGGTTCGCATTTCACGCCGTCAATCTCCTTGAAGATTACCTGCGGTTGCCCTACCTGCAACTCATACCCTTCACGACGCATGGTCTCAATCAGTACGGAAAGATGAAGCACGCCACGGCCGGAAACAATCCACTTGCCGTCTTCCTCGCTCTTGCGCACGCGAAGTGCAAGATTCTTATCCAACTCCTTCATCAAACGGTCGTGGATGTGGCGGGAAGTAACAAACTTACCTTCCTTACCGAAGAACGGAGAGTCATTAATGGTGAAGAGCATACTCATCGTAGGTTCATCAATGGCAATAGGCGGCAACGCTTCCGGATTTTCGTAATCGCAGACCGTATCTCCGATTTCGAATCCTTCGATACCTACCAACGCACAGATGTCACCGGAAGACACTTCCTGCACCTTTACACGGCCCATACCTTCGAATGTATGCAATTCCTTGATTTTTGATTTCACGATACTCCCGTCACGCTTTGCCAAAGACACATTCATGCCTTCTTTCAATATGCCACGGTGTACGCGGCCCACAGCAATACGCCCGGTATACGAAGAATAATCCAGCGAAGTAACCAGCATTTGCGGTGTACCCTCCAACTGTTCGGGGGCAGGAATATTCTCCAAGATACAGTCCAGAAGCGGATAAATGTTATCAGTCGGCTGCTGCCAGTCGGTACTCATCCAATTATTCTTGGCAGAACCGTAGATAACGGGGAAATCCAGCTGGTCCTCGGTTGCATTCAGGCTGAACATCAAGTCGAACACCATCTCGTACACTTCTTCGGGACGGCAATTTGGCTTATCCACCTTATTCACAACAACGATAGGTTTCAGACCAATCTGCAGAGCTTTCTGCAATACAAACCGTGTCTGCGGCATAGGACCTTCGAAAGCATCCACAAGCAGAATGCATCCATCCGCCATATTCAATACACGTTCCACTTCACCTCCGAAGTCACTGTGTCCCGGAGTATCAATAATGTTAATCTTGGTGTCTTTGTAGTTGATAGAAACGTTCTTTGAGAGAATCGTTATACCTCGTTCACGCTCCAGGTCATTGTTATCCAACATTAATTCACCTGTGCTCTGGTTGCTGCGGAAAAGGTTTCCGGCCAAAAGCATCTTGTCAACGAGCGTCGTTTTCCCATGGTCCACATGGGCAATAATTGCAATGTTTCTAATCTTTTGCATATAATACCTATTATTTTCAAGCGACAAAGTTAGTGATTTTGGATTAGATATGCAGTATAGATATGATTTTTTTGCTGAATATCATTGTGATATAAAAGTTTATCCCTATCTTTGCAGCCCCGAAAGGGAATATTTATAATAACTTTTAATTAAACATTATGTATTTAGACGCTGCTAAAAAGCAAGAAATCTTCGGCAAATACGGAAAGTCTAACACTGATACTGGCTCAGCTGAGGCTCAGATAGCTTTGTTTTCCTACCGTATTGCTCGTCTGACTGAGCACCTTAAGCTCAACAGAAAGGATTATAGTACAGAAAGAGCTTTGACTATGTTGGTAGGTAAACGCCGTGCGTTGCTGACTTATCTGAAGGACCGCGACATCACCAGATATCGTGCTATCGTCAAAGAACTCGGCTTGCGTAAGTAATCTACTTGCGGCAAAACCATCAAAAAAGGAAGTTTTCCAAAAGGAAACTTCCTTTTTTGTTTATAATCCGATTTATACCTAATTTTGTATCCATGAAAAGAAAAGTATCAGCAGCAAATCTTTCGATAGCAATCACTTTTCTATTGATACTGCTATCATTCGGCTTCGGTTATCGCAGCTATTCGCAGGCAGAACAACGTGTGGTCTCTGACCTGAACCAGGCACTGCAACGCACAGTATTGCAGAACAAGGGATTATGGTTGAATGCGGACACAATCCAGACTTATGCCAAACTACAAGAAGTGATAGGTGCCCCCGTTTCTGTAAACGGTTCCCACAGAGCCTTTACCGAAGCATTGTCCATCACCGGATTGAAAGATGTCTCTACCCTTTCGCTGCATATACTGAAAAAGAACTCTCCCGCCACCGTATTCAATGAGATTCCTGCCGGATGTCTTGCCAGCGACACATTGGTATGGCTCTCCACCACAGCCGATGCATCTGGACTGACACTTTCCTTCCGGGGATATGCCCGTTGCTCAGCTACCATGCTGTTCAGCTTATCCAAGCAGACAATTCCGGCAACATTGCTATTGGCCGCCCTGCTGTGGGGAGGATTCACCTTTTTCTATTTCCGTCGGCGCACAAAGACTAATGCCAGTAACGGGCAGCAACAAGAAAACTTCATTACCTTCGGCAACCTTTCGCTTTCCCTCCAGGAAGCCTGCTTCTATAACGAACAGCAGGAAAAGCTAAAACTCACCCCCATGCAGTACACACTGATGGAGATGTTCTACCTTTCTTCCTCACACCTACTTTTCAAATCCGACATCTGCCAATCGCTATGGCCGGGAAAAGACAATGCAGACGAAACGCTTTACACATTGATACGGCGTCTGAAGCCCATTGTCGAGGATAACAGCAACCTCAGAATAACAACAGATCGTGGCCGCGCCTACGGACTGGAAATAAAAACCTAAACATTATAGAATCATGAAGACTAACAAACTTATCCTATTAGGGCTAATCTGCCTGACTGTCGCAATGCCGACAACCGCCCAAAACCGTAACGAAAAGAAAGAGCGCACTGAACGTGCTGTAAAAGAAGCTATTGCTGCTAAACAATACAAAATCAACGTAGATCGGATGCAACCGATGAGAGGCGGTAGCCGTAACTTGACCACCAACTACACACTGGAAATCAGAAACGACTCCGTTTTCTCTTACCTGCCTTACTTTGGAGTGGCCTACAATGCTCCGTATGGAGGAGGCAAGAGCCTGAATTTCAATGCATCCATCACCGGATACACAACCAGAGCACTCAAAAAAGGCAAAATCCAAATAGACTTCAAGACCCGTAGTGATGAAGACAATTATGAGTACCGCCTCACCATCTTTCCCGATGGTTCTACCAGTATCCATGTGCAACCCATGAACAAACAGTCCATCTCGTTCACCGGAGAGATGGATACAGAAAAGTAATCATCTTCCCCCTTTAAAAGGACAAAAGAAAGTATTGTCAGTCTATTGTCAGGCAAATGTCAGACAACTATCCGCTTTTTGTTTCTTCCATCCCGGCAGAAAGCGGATACCTTCGTGTCCCGAAATCAAACAACAACCGGAACATGAAACAGATAATATGTATTCTTGCCCTGCTCCTAATGAGCGTCACGACAACAAAAGCACAAACCAGCCCGGCAACACCCTCCATCCGAGGTAAAATTCTCACAGAGGAAAAGCAACCGATAAAGTTTGCCAACATCGCCCTCCTTTCCGAAGATTCCACCTTCATACAAGGAACGTGTAGCCGAAGCGACGGTAGTTTTGAACTTCTCCCTCCCGCTCCCGGAAACTATCTACTACAAGTTTCTTCCATCGGTTACAAAGCCCTTTGCCAGCCTTGCCCCACCGGGAGTACCCACAACTGGATATTGCAAACCGATGCCGTGCTACTTGCGGAAACCGTCATCACCGCCGCCCGCCCCGTTTTCCGACTAAAGGGCGGAAAGTTGGAGACAAGCGTACGGCAAACCCTGCTCGCATCCTTGAATGATGCCAACGACGTATTGAAACATATCCCCGGACTACGCTCCTCTGATGAGGGGTATACCGTTTTTGGCAAAGGGACACCGGTCATCTATATAGACAACCGCCTTCTACAAGACAACTCCGAGCTGCAACGCCTCTCTGCCGCCGATATTGAAAAAGTGGAGCTCATCACCAACCCGGGTGCAGAGTACGATGCTACCGTTAAAGCCGTTGTACGCATACGCACCGTACGTAACAAAAGAGACAGTTTTGGCGGTAATTTCCGTGCAGGAATCACCCAACGGAGACGCAACAGCCATTACGGACAAGTCAATCTGAATTATCAGAAGAAAGGACTGTCCCTGCTGGGCATGCTGTACACCAATTATGAAAACAGAAAACGCCACCAGGAGGTTCGCTACCAGATACCGTCCGAAATACAATGGGATGTAAATAACCGGGTTCACTTATATAATAAGGGACTACTTGCCGGAGGAAAAGCAAGCGCCAGTTACGACTTCACCCCCCAACACAGCCTCGGTGCCTCCTATGAGTTTCATCGTACCCCCGATTATCACAGCAGTGACCATTCGGCATATACCGTCCGGGCAAATGAAGAATTGGCCGATCATACCATACATTCCTCCCAAAACTTGCAGCAAACCAACCGGCACCAGCTGAATGCCTACTATCAGGGCAGCATAAAGCAACTCCACATAAACTTCAACACCGACCTGGTATACGGAAAAAGTTATAATCACCAGGAGGCTAAAGAAGAAAGCCAGACCGAAGGCAATCGCGACATCAGCTCTTTCAACCACGCCGACAACCGCCTTTATGCCGCCAAGTTGATTCTGACCCATCCCCTTTGGAAAGGTGAACTGAAGACCGGTGCCGATTACACCTTCATCCGGCGAAATGACAATTTCCTGAACCGGCAGCACATACTTCCCGATACAGACAGTCGAATCGACGAAAGCAAGTCCGCCGTCTTTGCCGAATACTCACTGACATTAGGAAAAATCAGCCTTCTTGCAGGACTGCGCTTCGAGCATGCCGTCTCCGACTATTGGGAGCAGGAAAAGTACGTGTCCGGTCAAAGTCGTACTTACAATGACTGGTGCCCCAACCTATCGGTAGACTTTCCTCTCGGCAAAGCCCAAGCCAATCTCAGCTATACAGCCAAAAGCAACCGCCCCAGCTTCTTCCAGCTACGTAGCACACTGAGTTATAACAACCGTTTCATCTACGAAGGCGGAAACCCACTGCTCACCCCCGAAACCAACCACGACCTGCAGTTCACGGCCCTTTACAAGTGGGTACAATTCGGACTTAACTACCAATACCGCCGCAATGCCATTGCCTTCATGACCAAAGAATACGAGGACAATCCGGATGTTGTCATCTTCACTACCGGAAATTTCAAACGGATGCAGTATCTCACCGCCTCTGCCCATCTGTCACCCACCGTCGGCATCTGGAAACCGGAGCTCGGCATCTACTTCGCCCAACCGTTCTTCAAAGTCACCAATCAAGGCAGTAGCAAGAATATGAACCGCGGCAGCATTTACCTCTTTCTGCAAAACAGTCTCCAGCTTCCGGACGAGTGGATTCTCTCCCTTGATGCCGACTACCAGAGCGAAGGCAACTTCGGCGCCATGCTGCAACGTTCCTATTGGGGCATAGACGCTGGCATCCGCAAAACATTCTTCAACAAAAGGCTGACGCTCGGACTGCAAGCCAATGACCTGTGGAATTCCCGGTATGGCTCCTTCATGCTGTTCGGTCCCCGGCTGACCTATACGAAAAAGGCAAACCCGGACTCGCGCAGCTTCTCCCTGAACCTAAGCTATCGTTTCAATGCAGCAGGCAAAGCGTACAAAGGAAAGCACGTATCGGAACAAGACTTGAAGCGGCTATAAACAGAACTTTGGGGAAGAAAGAGAAACAGAACAGAAGAATATTATACAAATAAGCCGACCACCGGAGATATTTCAGCAATATTTTCCCTCAGAATGTTGCATCAAGTAAAAGTTTCTCTTATTTTTGCGGTTTAACAGCTATAAATTATAACCTTTAGACAGAAAATACTATCATTATGGATACCAGCAAAATCGTAGGAGAAAAAATAAAATCACTCCGTGAAAGCCAATCCATCAGTATGGAAGAACTGGCACAGCGTTCGGGACTTGCTATCGAACAGATTGAACGTATAGAAAACAACATCGACCTCCCGTCACTGGCTCCCCTCATCAAGATAGCTCGTGTGCTGGGTGTACGTTTGGGAACTTTTCTTGACGACCAGGATGAGAACGGTCCCGTGGTCTGCCGTAAGGACGAGTCGCAGAACAGTATCAGTTTCTCCAACAATGCCATCCACAGCCGCAAGCATATGGAGTATCATTCACTCTCCAAATCCAAAGCCGACCGCCATATGGAGCCGTTTATCATTGATGTGGCCGCTACGGACGACAGTGACTTTGTACTCTCCTCACACGAAGGCGAAGAATTCATCATGGTGATGGAAGGGACCATGGAAATCAGTTACGGCAAAAACACCTACCTGCTCGAAGAAGGTGACAGCATCTATTACGATTCCATCGTTCCGCACCACGTACACGCCTATGAAGGGCAGGCAGCCAAGATACTTGCAGTAGTTTATACACCAATTTAAATTAATGGAAAATTGAAAGGTGAAAATGGAAAATGATAAATACTTTCTATTTTCACCTTTCCACTTTCAACTTCCACATCATGTTATACGAACGCACCCTCGGCCAATGGTTGGAACATTGGGCCGAAACAACACCAGACAAAGAATATATCGTTTACTCCGACCGCAACCTGCGTTTCACCTGGAGCCAGTTCAACCGCCGGGTGGACGACATGGCCAAAGGGCTTATCGCCATCGGCGTGGAACGAGGAACACACGTAGGTATCTGGGCAGCTAACGTACCCGACTGGCTGACTCTATTATACGCTTGCGCCAAGATAGGTGCCGTCTACGTAACGGTAAACACCAACTACAAACAGTCCGAGCTGGAATATCTCTGCCAGAACTCCGACATGCATACCCTCTGCATCGTCAATGGCGAAAAGGACAGTGACTTTGTGCAGATGACCTATACCATGCTTCCGGAACTGAAGACCTGCCAACGCGGACACTTGAAAAGCGAACGTTTCCCTTATATGAAAAATGTCATCTACGTGGGGCAGGAGAAGCACCGGGGCATGTACAACACGGCCGAAATACTTCTCTTGGGCAACAATATAGAAGACAGTCGCCTGAATGAGCTCAAAAGTCAGGTCACTTGCCACGATGTAGTGAACATGCAATACACCTCCGGCACTACGGGATTCCCGAAAGGCGTCATGCTTACCCACTACAACATTGCCAACAACGGTTTCCTTACCGGTGAGCACATGAAGTTTACCGCCGATGACAAGCTCTGCGTCTGCGTACCATTGTTCCACTGCTTTGGCGTGGTACTTGCCACCATGAACTGCCTGACACACGGCTGTACAGAAGTAATGGTGGAACGCTTCAACCCGCTGGTAGTGCTCGCCTCTATCCACAAGGAGCGCTGCACGGCACTTTACGGCGTACCCACCATGTTCATTGCCGAACTGAACCATCCGATGTTCGACATGTTCGACATGTCCAGCCTACGTACGGGTATCATGGCAGGTTCCCTCTGCCCGGTAGAGCTGATGAAGCAGGTGGAAGAGAAAATGTACATGAAGGTAACCAGCGTTTACGGGCTGACCGAAGCTGCTCCCGGAATGACCGCCACCCGGATAGACGACCCGTTCGATGTGCGTTGCAATACTGTAGGACACGACTTTGAACATACGGAAGTAAAGGTTATCGACCCCGAAACCGGAGAAGAGTGTCCCGTAGGCGTACAAGGCGAAATGTGCAACCGCGGATACAACACCATGAAGGGTTACTACAAAAACCCGGAAGCCACGGCCGAAGTCATTGACGAGAACGGTTTCCTGCACTCGGGAGACCTTGGAGTGAAGGACGAGGACGGCAATTACCGCATCACAGGACGCATCAAGGACATGATTATCCGCGGTGGTGAAAATATCTATCCCCGCGAGATAGAAGAGTTCCTCTATCAACTGGAAGGCGTAAAAGACGTGCAGGTAGCCGGTATTCCCTCTAAGAAATACGGTGAAGCCGTAGGCGCTTTCATCATCCTGCACGAAGGAGTGGATATGCACGAATCGGATGTACGAGACTTCTGCATCGGCAAAATATCACGCTACAAGATACCCAAGTATATCTTCTTCATCAAAGAATTCCCCATGACGGGAAGTGGCAAGATACAGAAATTCAAGCTGAAAGACCTGGGATTACAGCTTTGCAAGGAGCAGGGGATTGAGATTGTGTGATAATAAAGGATAAGAGATTAAGGGTTAGGGATTATTGGGGTCGCATAGACTTTAATATAGGCATAAACCCATCCCTAATCCTTAATCCCTAACCCCTTATTTTTCTTCTTTTTCCGGATATTTCATATTCTCCTCTTTCATCTGTTCCAATACCTCATGCAGGTATTTGGCAGACTCCCATTTAGCCATCGGAAGGTCGTGGAGCAAGTAGTTGCCACAATCTTGCGGAGCGGCACCGGGGACTTCACCTTCATATTCGGCAACAAAGCGGAAAGTATCCTGCATCAGTGCCAGTATGTCCTGCGGCTTCAAGTCACCTTTCATCAGCAGATAATTACCGGTGAGGCAGCCCATAGGGCCCCAATAGATAATCTTGTCCTGCCACTGCGGGTCGTTGCGCAGGTAGGTGGCGGCAAGGTGTTCGATGGTGTGTAGAGCACCTTGTCCCAAGGCAGGCTCACGATTGGGCTCTTTCATACGGATGTCGAAAGTAGTGACTGTTTCTCCGTTCACTTCATCCTGGCGGGATACGTAAATACCGCGCAACAAGCGGATGTGGTCAATTGTAAAACTGGGAATCTTCTTCATGAGTTATGAGTTATAAGTTATGAGTTATAAATTGCTGGGAAGGGTGGAGAGGAAGGTCCATATCGTGAGGAACGAACGCTCTGCCATGGTTCCCCAGAAATCGGCATACTGCGAAGCATGGTCCTCTACTCCGGGTGTGTCGCTGATGATGCGGAAGCTGAGAAAAGGAACATTGTACAGATAGCAAGTCTGCGCAATGGCGGCAGACTCCATATCAACGGCAAGACCGTCGGGGAAACGTTGCTTGATGGTATCCAGCTCCGTACGGTTGGTGATGAACTGGTCGCCGGTACAGACAAGTCCGCTGTGGATGCGGCTTTCCATTCCGGCTTCGTTCAGCGACAAGGCATGTTTCAACAGAGAGGAACATCCCTCGTAAGAGGCGGGAAAACCTTGCACTTGTCCGTACTCGTTACCGTCGCCGCACCAGACGTCGTGATACACCAGACGTTGGCTTGCCACTACATCCGTCACCTTCAGGCAAGCATCAATGCCGCCCGCCACACCGGTGCTGACGATGCAGTCCGGAGAAAAGCGCCGTATCAGTTCCGAAGCTCCTACCGCTGCACTCACCTTACCGATGCCGCATTGCGTCAAGATTACATGGTTACCGCCCAATGTACCTTCCACATAGCGGAAACTACCATCGCCCGACGTATTCTTATCCTGCAAGCGCTCCACCAACCGGCGGTGTTCGCTGTCCATTGCACTGATTATCCCTATTGTCATATCTATAATAATTTAAGCTTGCATATTATCGTTAAAGCACTTTAATCTTTTTTTGGAAAGGCAAAGGTACAACATTCTGCCGATAACGTGACAATAACAATCTGCATTTATGTATCTTTGCCACAAAAGCGAAGATAGGCTGCACCTCAACAAAACTTTTTCATGCAAGCATGAAAGTTCTGTATTCGGTTTGCACTATCTTTGCCCCACAATTGATTAATTGATAACTCATAACTTATAACTCATGAAGAAGCTTCTTCCCGACCTTATTGCCATCTTGGCATTCGTCCTCCTTTCCTTCGCCTACTTCTTCCCGGCGGATATAGAAAACCGTATTCTCTTTCAGCACGACACGGCTGCAGGAGCAGGGGCAGGACAAGAAGTCAAGGAGTATTACGAACAGACGGGCGAACGCAGCCGTTGGACAAACTCGCTGTTCGGCGGTATGCCCATGTATCAGATAGCCCCTTCGTATGACTCCACCAAGTCACTGCAGTGGGTACAGAAAGCCTACCAACTCTTCCTGCCCGACTATGTGTGCCTCACATTCATGCTGATGCTCGGCTTCTACATCCTGCTGCGCGTCTTCGGCATACCGGTCTGGCTGGCCGGACTGGGCGGTATCATGTGGGCATTCTCGTCCTATTTCTTCATCCTGATATCTGCCGGACACATCTGGAAGTTCATCACCCTTGCCTACGTGCCGCCCACCATAGCAGGCATTGTGCTCGCCTATCGTGGGAAACTGCTGTGGGGAGGCATCCTCACCGCCTTGTTCGTGGCCCTGCAAATCACCTCGAACCACGTGCAGATGTCCTATTACTTCTTCTTCGTCATCCTTTTCTTTGTGGGAGCCTACTTCGAGAAAGCATGGCGTACCAAGACATTGCCCCAGTTCTTCAAGGCAAGTGCCGTACTGATTGTGGCAGCCCTCGTCGGCATAGCCGCCAACGTATCCAACCTCTATCACACCTATGCCTACAGCAAAGAAACCATGCGCGGCAAAAGCGAACTGGTGCAGACCGGCGACGCTGCCAAGCAGACCAGTAGCGGGCTGGACCGCGACTACATCACCCAGTGGAGCTACGGCATCGACGAAACACTGACTCTGCTGGTGCCCAACTTCAAAGGCGGAGCATCTGCCGCCCTCAGCCAGAGTGAAACTGCCATGAGCAAGGCAAACCCGATGTACAGCAGTCTGTACGGCTCACTGACACAATATTTCGGTACCCAGCCCATGACGTCGGGTCCCGTCTACGTCGGAGCATTCGTCTTGTTTCTGTTCGTACTGGGATGCTTCATCGTGAAAGGACCGTTGAAGTGGGCATTGATAGGAGCCACCTTCTTCTCCATCGTCTTGTCCTGGGGCAAGAACTTCATGCCGCTGACGGATTTCTTCATCGATTACGTCCCGTTGTACAACAAGTTCCGCGCCGTGTCCTCCATCCTTGTCATAGCAGAGTTCACGATACCTTTGCTGGCTATCTTTGCCCTGAAACGCCTGCTCGAAGAGCCGGAAATCTTAAAACAGGAAAAGAAGCCCCTCGGCATCAGCCTGCTGCTCACTGCAGGCATCGCCCTGCTGCTTGCCATTGCCCCGGGCAGCATCGGCTCCGGCTACGTGCCCGCCCAAGAGGCACAGATGCTGCAGAATGCCGTCAACCAGCAGATGATACCCGCCAACGAACTCTCCGACATCCTTGCCAACTTGGGAGAGATGCGTGCCGAACTCGTCAGCAGCGACGCCCTGCGTAGCTTCATCATCATAGGCATCGGCTGCAGCCTGCTCTGGCTCTATGCAAGCGGCAAGCTGCGCAGCTCGCTGACCATTGCAGGTATCACCATACTCTGCCTGGCAGATATGTGGGGGGTCAACAAGCGCTATCTGAATGATGCCCAGTTCGTGCCCCACTCCATCCGTACGGAAACCTTCACCAAGACGAATACAGACGAGCTGATACTGCAAGATACCAGCTTGGACTATCGTGTATTGAACTTTGCCACCAGCACCTTCGATGACAACAACACCTCCTACTGGCACAAAAGCGTCGGCGGTTATCACCCGGCCAAGCTGCGCCGCTACCAGGAAATGATAGAGCATCACATCTCTCCCGAAATGCAGGCGGCCTACAAGGCCATTGCCACCGCCGGAGGTGAGATGGACAGCGTGGATGCCAATAAGTTCCGCATACTGAACATGCTGAACACCAAATACTTCATCTTCCCTGCAGGGCAGCAAAGACAAACCGTTCCCATCCTCAACCCACACGCCTACGGCAATGCATGGTTTGTAAACAAGGTGCAGTATGTGAACAACGCCAACGAAGAGATTGACGCCCTGGACAGCATCATACCTACGGAGACAGCCGTAGTGGATGCCCGCTTCAAGGATGTGCTGAAAGGTGCCACGGAAAGTTATAAAGACAGCCTCTCCAGCATCCGCCTGACAAGTTACGCACCTAACCGCCTGACGTACGAAACGAACAATGCCCAAGACGGTATTGCCGTATTCTCCGAAATCTATTATCCGGACGGCTGGCACGTAACCATCGACGGACAGCCTGCCGAACTGGCACGCGCCGACTATATCCTGCGCACAATGTATGTTCCTGCCGGACAGCACACCATCGAAATGCGCTTTGACCCCACCAGCCTGCACGTGACGGAAGGCATCGCCTACGGAGCACTGGCACTGCTGGTGATAGGTATCATCGTGGCAGTGCTGATAGCCAAAAGGAAGTATGTAAAGGCATAAAAAAAATATCATATCATTCCCCCATAAGCACTCGACGCATTCCGCTATTCATACCCTGATACGGAATGCGTCGAGTGCTTATGTCCGTTCCGTTATCCCCTCATGTTTGTTCTGTCATTCCCTTATGTCTGTTCTGTCAACCCCTATATATTGATGAAAAACCACGGCTGTGAAGCATATTCTTCACAGCTGTGGCACGTCTTCTTCACGACTGTGGAAAAGGCGTACCACAGCCGTGCGTACATGATAAACCCAAAGGCTTCTCAAGACAAACCACCGTGCAAAACACAACAGAAGCCTATGTAACACACAACGGAAGCCTATGCAAGAGACAAGAAAGCCCGGTCAGATGCGCAAAAAAACCGTTTCTACCCTCCCGGGTAAAAACGGTTCAAGTCAATAATACATGAAAAAACGCTATTTAGAGAGAGTCTCTTCTATAACGGAATGGTTCTCTTCCTTCTTCACTCATCATCAGCAGTTCTCCGAACTGACATCAAAGTTAGGGAAGCATAACAAGAACAACAAATAGAATCTACGAAAAGGCATATCTCATCGACAGAACGGAAAAGAATGAACCCTACAATAGGGAAAAGAATGAAAAAAAAGCTATAAACAGTCGGCAGAACGATATATTTCAGTAACTTTGCTAACGTGAAAACAGGCTGCACCCCAGCATAAAAAAATGAACAGTATGGAAACTACCAGACAAAATAAAATAGCCCGTCTCCTGCAGAAGGAACTGAGTGATATCTTCTTGTTGCAAACCAAGTCCATGCCCGGCATACTGATTTCCGTCAGTGCCGTACGCATCAGCCCCGACATGAGCGTGGCACGCGCTTATCTCAGTATATTCCCCTCGGAGAAAAGCGAAGAAATAGTCAAGAACATCAACGGAAACATGAAATCCATACGCTTTGAACTGGGTACCCGCGTACGCCACCAACTACGCATTATCCCCGAACTGAAGTTCTTCGTAGACGACTCACTGGACTATCTGGAACGAATTGACGAACTGCTGAAATAATGTCCCTTCCCTTTTTTATAGCCCGCCGCTACCTCTTCTCCAAGAAGAAACACAATGCCATTAATATCATCTCCGGTATTTCGGTGTGTGGAGTGGCATTGGCTACGTTGGCGTTGGTATGCACCTTGTCCGTGTTCAACGGTTTTCAGGACATGGTGGCAGGCTTTTTCACAGCCTTCGACCCGGAACTGAAAATCACCGTCCGCGAAGGTAAGGTTTTCGACCCGCACGAAGCGTGCATCCGGCAAGTACACGCCCTGTCCGAGATTGACGTGTGGACGGAAACACTGGAAGAGAATGCCATGGTGCAGTACAAGGACCGCCAGGCAATGGCCGTCATCAAGGGAGTGGAGGACAATTTCGAACAGCTTACATCCATCGACAGCTTGCTCTATGGGACGGGAAAGTTCCTACTGAGCGACTCGGTGGTGGACTATGGTTTTCTGGGTGTGGAACTTATATCCGAGTTGGGCACCGGCATTCAGTTCGTAGACCCGTTGCAGGTCTATGCCCCCAAACGGAACGTACGGGTAAACATAGCCAACCCCACTGCGGCTTTCAACCGGGAGTATCTCTTCTCGCCCGGCGCCATCTTTGCCGTCAACCAGCAAAAATACGATTCACGCTACATACTGACGTCACTTGACTTTGCCCGCCGTCTGTTCAATTATGACACGGAAGTCTCTGCCATCGAGATGAAACTGAAACCCGGTTCCAACATCGGCTCCGTACAAAAGAAAATAGCAGGCATTCTCGGCGACCGATTCATTGTACAGAACCGCTACGAGCAGCAGGCCGATGTTTTCCGCATCATGGAAATAGAGAAACTCATCTCTTATCTCTTCCTCACCTTCATTCTGGGTATCGCATGCTTCAATGTCATCGGTTCGCTGTCCATGCTGATACTGGACAAACGGGAGGATGTGGAGACACTGCGCAACCTGGGTGCCGACGACCGCCTCATAGCGCGCATCTTCTTGTTCGAAGGCAGGATGATTTCTGTATTCGGCGCCCTCTCCGGCATCGTTTTAGGATTGTTGCTGTGCTTTCTGCAGCAACGTTTCGGGTTGATTTCATTGGGGGGAGGCAATGGAAGTTTTGTAGTGGACGCTTATCCGGTAAGTGTACATGCCACGGATATTATTCTGGTATTCTTAACGGTCATCACTGTAGGCTTCTTGTCCGTATGGTATCCGGTGAGATACCTCAGCAAGCGGCTGCTGAGAAAAAGATAAAAAAAACAGTTACTTCTTACGGATAATCGTCAATCCGTCACGCAGGGGGAGAATGACTTTCTCCACACGCGCATCCCACGCCACCAAATCATTGAAGGCTTTGATACTGATTGTCTGCAGGTCTGTGCGATGGGGTTGTTCTTCCAGCACATGGCCATCCCACAAGGTATTGTCGGCAATGATATATCCACCGCCGGAAAGGCGGGCGAGCACCATTTCATAATAATCGATGTATTTGCGCTTGTCTCCGTCAATGAAGGCAAGGTCGAAAGTGAGGTCCAGTTGCGGTACCAGCTCCAAGGCATCGCCAATGTAGAACCTGATTTTATCCGCGTAATCGGAATTCTCCAGCCACGGACGGGTGAAGTCCTCCTGCTCGTCGTTGATTTCAAACGTATGCAGCATCCCGCCCTCCGGCAGTCCTTCTGCTATGCAAAGTGCGGAATACCCGCTATAAGTCCCTATCTCCAGCACCTGCCGGGGACGAATCATCCGGACAAACATCTTGAGCATACGCCCCTGCAAATGTCCGGAAGCCATGCGGGGATATAGCAACTTGACATGCGTGTCGCGATAGAGCGCTTTCAGATAATCGCCCTCATCATCAATGTGCTGCAAAATGTATTCGTCAATCGTCACTTTGTTAATGGATTATAGGTTAGGGATAAGGGATTAGGGGTTAGGGGTTAGTTCTGCGCACAATTATTAATTAATCATTAACCGCTAATCCCTAACCCCTTATCCTTAATCCCTTATCCTACAAGTATCTGTTACTGTTAGGCAGCACACTATCTTCAGCATGCTTCAAGGCATCTTCTACGACATTGATTTCAAGGAAAGAGGTCTGTGTGCCTTCCTTACCGCTACTCAGGTAGCCCACCATGTCCGTAGGACATAAACGGCCTTCCTTCAACAAGCGACGCAAGGCTGCAAAGTAATATTCCTGCCCGTTGGCAAGTTCGGGCATATAGATAGCTTCCACACCGTAGGAAAGGGCAAGGTGCCGCATGGTCTTTTCCTTGTAGCAGATGGCCAACACCGGATATTTGCCACGGAAAGCGGCAAGGTTACGGGCAGTACGGCCGCTGTAACTGTCGGTGATGATTGCACGGATTTTCAGTTTGGTGGTAGCCTTTACCGCTTGTTTGGCCAGGAACGCAGTCACGTCGTTGCTGTTCTCGTCCAACGGAATACGGATATCGTTGTCAGACAGCTTGTCTTTCTCCGCTTGGGCGGCAATCTTGGTCATCGTCTTCACCGCTTCTACCGGATACTTTCCATAGGCGGTTTCACCGCTCAACATCAAGGCATCCGTACGATAATAGATGGCATTGGCAATGTCCGTTACCTCCGCACGGGTGGGACGCGGATTGGAAATCATGGTATGAAGCATCTGTGTGGCAACAATCACCGGCTTCTTGGCAAGAATACACTTGCGGATGAGCACACGCTGGATGCCCGGAATACGTTCCTGCGGAACTTCAATACCGAGGTCACCGCGAGCTATCATCACACCGTCGGCTACTTCCAGGATTTCATCGATATTATCAACGCCTTCCTGGTTCTCAATCTTAGCAACAATACGGATATCGCTGTTATGAGCGTCAAGAATCGCCTTGATGTCGAGTATATCCTGCTTATTGCGCACAAAGGAGTGGGCAATGAAGTCTATGTTCTTCTCAATAGCATAAAGGATATTGGTGCGGTCCTTCTCAGTCAGAGAAGGCAGATTGATGCGGACGCCGGGAACGTTGACGCTCTTGCGGCTGCCCAGAGTAGCCTCATTCTGTACTTCGCAGAGCAGGTAGTCGGGGGTCTTCTCTACAACAACCAACTCCAAGTCACCGTCATCAATAAGGATATGGCCGTCCACATTCAAGTCTTTGACGAAATGGGGATAGGATACCGAGATACATTCACGGGTAGTCTCCTGCTCCGGGTTGCCTACCACCTTCACGCGGTCGCCCGCCTTGAAAGGAATGGGCTCAGCCAGAACCGTCGTGCGGACCTCCGGTCCTTTCGTATCCATCAGGATAGCGATGCGGTTGGAAACCGAACGCACATTGTTAATCAACTTCTCGGCACCTTCACGGCCAAGATGTGCAGTATTCATACGTACAACATTCATACCTGCATCGAACAACTGCTTTATAAAATCAACATCACAGCGCTGGTCAGAAATCGTTGCGACAATCTTCGTTTGCTTCAATAACATAATCTATATACCTATTTTATTTAATAATCTTTTAATGCCTCCATGGCCAGACGGTAGGAGTTCAGCCCGAAACCGAGAATGACACCCTTGCAAGCGCAGGAAATCATGGACACATGACGAAAAGCCTCGCGGGCATGTACATTAGAGATATGCACCTCAATCACCGGAGAAGTGACCGAACGGATAGCATCTTGCAGAGCGATGGACGTATGGGTGTAAGCACCCGCATTCAAAATGATGCCGTCCACATCAAAACCTACCTGCTGAATCTTGTCTATCAGCTCTCCCTCAATGTTGGACTGGAAATAGTCAATCTGTACATCCGCATATTTCTTACGGAGTTCGGCAAGGTAGTCTTCAAAAGTAACGCTACCGTAAATGGAAGGTTCACGTTTGCCCAAGAGATTTATATTGGGGCCGTTAATAATCTGTATCCTCATAACACAATTTTTTATACCTTTGCGGTGCAAAGATAGTGCAAACCGAAAGCAGATGCAAATTTATTTGCAATTTGCTGAAATGCAGCCTATTTTCGCGAAGCAAAGGTAGAAAAAAGAAATGAAATCAGAAGAAAAATCCACGAATAAGGAGAAACAAACGCTGATAATCAGAAAGTACCACCAGTATCTGAAACTGGAAAAAGCACTCTCACCCAATACAGTGGATGCTTACCAAACAGACTTACAGAAGCTGCTGCACTTTCTGGAAGGAGAGGGTATCGCTATCCTTGACACTACCCTGGATGACTTGCAGCATTTTGCCTCCGGACTGCACGACATCGGCATCCATCCCCGCTCGCAGGCACGCATCTTGTCGGGCATCAAGTCATTCTTCCATTTCCTCGTCATGGCCGACTACCTGGAGGGAGACCCCAGCGAACTGTTGGAGGGACCCAAAATCGGATTCAAGCTTCCAGAAGTACTGACAGTGGAAGAGATAGACCGCATCATCTCCGCCATTGACCTAGGCACAAACGAGGGGCAACGCAACCGGGCCATCCTCGAGACTCTATACAGTTGCGGCCTACGGGTATCGGAACTGTGCAACCTGAAAATCTCCGACTTGTATTTCGACGAAGGCTTCATCAAGGTAGAAGGTAAGGGCAGCAAACAGCGCCTTGTACCCATATCGTCCCGTGCCATCAAGGAGATAAGGAACTGGTTCGTGGACCGCAATGGAGGCTGGAAAATCAAGAAGGACTTCGAGGACTATGTATTCCTGGCACGCTGGGGCAAAAATATCTCGCGCATCATGGTATTCCATCTCATCAAGGAACTGGCGGAGAAGGCCGGCATCACCAAAAACATCAGTCCGCACACCTTCCGCCATTCCTTTGCCACCCACCTGCTTGAAGGAGGAGCCAACCTGCGCGCCATACAAAGTATGCTGGGCCACGAATCTATCGCTACAACAGAAATTTACACACATATTGACCGGCACAGATTGCGCAGTGAAATCATAGAACATCATCCCCGCAATATAAAGTACCGCAAAGAGCGAGAAATTCATTAAATTATGATAAAATTGCTGCACGAGTTAACAAACTGTAATAGGATTTAATATCTTTGCGTTGTTATGTCCATGCCTAAACAGCACACTAACATGGAATAGACAAATTTCAATTACAAACAATTAATTTATACCTAAAATGACTAAGAAATTGTATCTGCCGTTTTTAATGGCAATGATTGTTGCATTAATGACATCGTGCAGCAAAAAGATGGGTGAATTGTCATCAGATTATTTCACCGTAACTCCTCAAGTTCTAGAGGCTGTAGGTGGTAAAGTTCCCGCTACAATCAACGGAAAATTCCCCGAAAAGTACTTCAACAAGAAGGCTGTGGTAGAAGTGACCCCTGTGCTGAAATGGAATGGCGGCGAAGCTAAAGGCCAATCGGCTGTGTTCCAGGGCGAAAAAGTAGAAGGTAACGACCAGACTATCTCTTACAAGATGGGCGGCAGCTACACTATGAAGACATCTTTCGACTATGTACCGGAAATGGCCAAATCCGAACTGTATCTGGAATTCAAGGCTACAGTAGGCAAAAAGACTGTCACTATCCCTGCTGTAAAAGTAGCTGATGGTGTAATCTCCACTTCTGAGATGCTGGAACAAACATTGGGCAGCGCTAACCCCGCCAATGGTGACGACGCTTTCCAACGTATCATCAAAGAAAAGCATGACGCCAACATCATGTTCTTGATTCAACAAGCCAACGTACGCGCCAGCGAATTGAAGACTGCCAAAGAATTCGGCAAAGAAGTGAAAAACATAGACGAAGCTGAAAACAAGAAAATCAGCAACATCGAAATCTCCGCATACGCTTCTCCCGATGGTGGTGTAGGCTTGAATACTACACTGGCTGAGAACCGCCAGGACAACACGGCTAAAATCATCAACAGAGATTTGAAGAAAGCAAAAATCAATGCAGCAGTAGACACCAAGTATACAGCTCAGGACTGGGAAGGCTTCCAGGAACTGGTATCCAAATCAAACATCCAAGATAAAGAATTGATTCTTCGCGTTCTTTCCATGTATCAGGATCCTGAACAAAGAGAACAAGAAATCAAGAACATCTCTTCTGTTTATAAGACTTTGGCTGACGAAATCCTGCCGCAACTGCGTCGTTCACGCCTGACTTTGAACTACGAAATCATCGGTAAGTCTGACGAAGAAATCGCAAACCTCGCCGACAGCGATGCCAAGCAGCTGAACATCGAAGAATTACTGTATGCCACCACCTTGACTAAAGATGCTGCCAAGCAAGAAGCCATCTTCACAAAAGCTACTCAAATCTACCCGAACGATTTCCGTGCTTACAACAACTTAGGTAAACTGGCTTATCAGGCTGGTGATCTTGACAAGGCTGAAAGCTACTTCAAGAAAGCTCTCTCCATCAAGGATGCTCCTGAAGCAAACATGAATCTCGGTCTGATTGCCTTGACCAAGGGCGACAGAACAGCAGCAGAAAGCTATCTGAGCAAGGCTTCCGGTTCTAAGGAACTGAACGAGGCATTGGGTAATCTGTATGTTGCTCAAGGACAGTACGACAAGGCTGTCAGCTCATTTGGCGACACTAAGACTAACAGCGCTGCTTTGGCACAAATCCTGGCTAAGGACTACAACAAGGCTAAGAACACACTGGCTGCTATCGAAAGACCAGACGCTTATACTGACTACCTGATGGCTGTACTTGGCGCAAGAACCAACAATACATCTATGGTAACCAGCAGTCTGAAGAATGCCATTGCAAAAGAACCGGCTTTGGCAAAGAAGGCTGCTTCTGACCTGGAATTCGCCAAATACTTCACTAACACTGACTTTATGAATATCATCAAATAATAAAGGTTAGATTGAAAAGAACGTGCCCGGCATAGAAATATGTCGGGCATTTCTTTTTATTCACACCAAAAAGAAGTATTTTCGCGACGAAGTATCAGAAAAAGAACCGGAATGAAGAAAATCTATCTTGCATACCTTCTGCTTATTATATTGTCTGCCTGCGGCAGCAAAAATACAAATTCAGTCTACCTAAATGGTGAAATCAAAGGGCTGGGGAATGATACCCTTTATATATATGGTACGGACAAGTTCTATAACCGTATGGACACTCTGCTTGTCAAGGATGACAAGTTCTCTGCAACCCTCACCACCGACACGCTTGTCTCTACATGGCTGCAATTCAGTGACGGCACAGAATATCCGCTTTACCTGAACAAAGGAGACAAAATAAAGATAAAAGGCTCCGCCGCCGAGCTTACTTCACTGGAAATCACGGGGAATGCCCCCAATGAAGAACTGACAGCTTTTCAGAAAGAGTTGAAAGGTTTGAGTACTCCCTCGGAGAAAGCATTGGAAGAAAAAGCAGAAGCCTTCATCAATAGCCATCCTTCTTCGCTGGTAAGTATCTATCTGCTGGAGAAATATTTCGTGCAAAAACCGCAACCGGACTTCTCCTTAATCAAAGAAATGACAGAACACATGACCGGAGGCTTGAAAGACCGTCCGTATGTGGACGAACTGCTTGACCTTATCCAAGAAGAAGAGAAGGTATCCGTTGGGAAAACCATCCCTTACGTCAACCTGCCCAATGCCAAAGGCACACAAATCAGCCGTACTAGCTTTAAGGACAAATATCTGTTGATACATTTTTGGGCATCTTGGGACCCGCAAAGCATGGAAGCCAACGCTGCCCTGCGCCGGATTTACAAGAAAGAAGAAAAGAACAAGCTATTCGCACTCTGGGGCATTTCCTTGGATATCGACAGAAAGGAATGGGAAGAAGCAATCAAAAGAGATACCCTGAAGTGGGAACAGAGTTGTGATTTCTCCGGATGGAACACAGCGCCCATCAAACAGCTCGCCATACAAGCATTGCCTGCCAATCTGTTCCTTAGCCCTTCCGGAAAAATTGAAGGGAAGAATATGAGTGAGGAAGACATCAAAAAGAAACTGGAGGAGATAGAGCAAAAGGAAAAAGAGAAGAAAGAGAGTGAAAAGAAACTCAAAAAACAAAACCGACGGTAGCCTATCCTGCCATCACTAACCCCTAATCACTAAAAACGTGCTCATAAAAGTTTTTGGAGCGGCTGTTCAAGGTATTGACGCAACCCTCATCACCATTGAAGTCAACAGTTCCAGAGGCTGTATGTTCTATTTAGTCGGTTTGCCGGACTCTGCGGTCAAAGAAAGCCATCAACGTATCATATCTGCTTTGCAGGTCAACGGCTACCGGATGCCGACCAGCAATATTGTCATCAACATGGCTCCGGCTGACATCCGCAAGGAAGGTGCAGCTTACGATTTACCTTTAGCCATCGGCATACTTGCCGCCAGCGAAGTTATCCAGTCCGATAAGCTGGAACGCTATCTGCTGATGGGTGAACTAAGCCTTGACGGCAGCCTGCAACCTATCAAAGGAGCACTCCCCATTGCCATCAAGGCCAGAGAACTGGGGTTTGAGGGTATGATTGTACCGCAACAGAATGCCCACGAAGCGGCAGTAGTAAACAATCTGAAAGTGTACGGAGCGGGAAACATCAAGGAAGTTATAGAATTCTTTAATGGCACGCAGGAATTAACCCCTACGTTAGTCAACACCCGCGAGGAATTCTATTCCCTGCAGAGCAACTTCGATTTCGACTTTGCAGAAGTAAAAGGACAGGAAAATGTGAAACGAGCCTTGGAGGTAGCTGCTTCGGGCAGCCACAATATACTTCTCATCGGTTCGCCGGGCAGCGGTAAGTCCATGCTTGCCAAGCGTCTGCCATCTATACTTCCTCCCCTCTCTTTGGGAGAGAGTCTGGAAACGACCAAGATTCATTCTGTTGCCGGAAAGTTGGGCAAAGACGGTGGACTCATCTCGAAACGCCCGTTCCGCGCCCCTCACCACACCATTTCTACGGTAACGAAGATGTATAATTTTGATGAGGTGAAATAATCATAAGAGAATTGTCATTTTTCATTTTATTCTTCTATCTTTGCGGATAAAAAAACAACTAAATATGAAATGTATATTGTTGGTCAGAGTTTCCACAGAACAACAGTCTTATGATTCTCAGATGAAAGAGCTTCATGAAATTGCTCTAAAAGCTGGCTATTCAGAAGAGGATATTACACCTGTTGCTGAGAAGGAATCAGGTATCAAGTTATCTGAAGAAGAGCGTGCTGGACTCAATAAGATGAAGGAACTTATTGAGACTGGCCTATACGATTGTGTGTTCTCTTGGGAAATAAGCCGTATTGCAAGAAGGAAGAAGATTCTATTCTCAGTCCTCGATTATCTGGTAGAACGTAAAATACAGCTGATTATCAAAGAACCTTTCCTACACCTGCTGAAGGGTGATGGTACTATTGATGAAGGAGCTGAAACAATATTCACCCTATATGCCCAACTTGCCGAGACTGAAATGAGAAACAAACTATCCCGATTTAAGCGTGCAAGGAAAGATGGATATGAGAAAGGTAAGTTTGAGGGAGGTCGAGTAACTTTAGGATATAAAGTTAATGAGGAAGGCTTCTGGGAAATTGATGAAGAGGGGGCAGCTCTGATTCGCCTTATATTTGAACTTTACAATTCTGGGGAATATAGTACGACAGCATTAGCCAAAGAATTATTGGCTCGTGGATATTTTAGAATTAAATATCCTGCTTCGAAGCGTGGAAATATCATGTCCGTCACGACTGTAAAAAATAGGATTTGGCAAATACTAAGAAACCCAATGTATCGTGGAGGACAGTCAGAGCTGAAGAAGGGCGATAAAGTTATATTCAACAGTAACAACTATCCTCAAATCATAGATGACGAGACCTGGGAGTTATGTGAAAAAAGGAGAGCTAAGAATAAGCATATTCAGAAGGCAAAGAATGAGTACCTGCTAACACCACTGATCCATTGTGTATGCGGAGCTTCATACTCTGTCAACCTAGTTGATGGATGTTACAATTGTAGGACGAAACACAATGCGGTGGAAAAGGGTTTGGAACACAGTCCCAATATTCACGCAAATCTCATAGAGTCCCTTGCTTGGTATGTTGCGCTATTGGAGCTTCAGAGTGATAACGCCTCAAAGTGCCAGGATGTGCGTGAACAAAATGAGAAGGAGATAGAAATTTTAAGGGCAAAGATAGCGAACTCAAATGACATAATTGATAGAATAGTTAAGCGAAGAGAGAAACTTGACGATGACTATTATGTCAGGGGCATCTTGACTGATAAGCGATATGAAGAGCTGACAGAAGGACAAAACAAATCTATCGCCGAAGAACGCTCAAATATCGCTAAATATCAGAGCCAGATTAGTTTCTTAGAGGGTCAGATTTCAGACATGGTTACTTTTGATGACTTGTTCGATTCTCTAAAAGGTAGATTTGATACGCTTAAATCTGGTACTGACTCAACCACGATGAGGACTATTGTTCGAAGATATATTAAGGATATAAAAATAGAACCGATGGAAGGCAAACTGACCAGCTTTTGGAAAGTTGCCAAGATAGAACTCTTCGATGCGGAGGGAAGAGAGAACCTTATTCGTCAATATGAGTCTGATGGTCTGCACGAGGTGGCAGTAACCTTGGGAACCACCTTCTATCTCGATTGTCATCATTACAAAGCGTATTGGGACAAGGAACTTCAACATCCTGTACCTTTTGTAATGTTAGACAGAATACATAAGACGAGGAAGGATAACCGTAAAGGTAGAAAACGTAAACCAACGAAGAATAAGCAATATTAAATGGAAATGATCTCTAATTATATTGAAGCCAAGAGGCTCTACTATTCAAATTTGCAGGAAGTGTCAAACCTTACTGATGAGGAGAAAAATGCTCTCGAAGCAGACCTTGCCTTTGGTAGGGAACTTTCTGCATGGCTGTCAACAAAGTCACACTCCATAGAACAATGTCTGAGTGTTTATGAAAGTTCTTTGTACATGAATATCATAGGTAAGAAATGCCCTGATATATTCTTCAAAAGAAATGATGAGTTGATTGATGAATATGATATGTTTCCTGAGTGGTTAAAGGTTGCAAAGACACAATCCCCAGATAATCCAGAATTATTGTCATTAAAGCCACTATTTGAAAAAAAAGCGGAAAAGGACATAGAGGGGGTTGCTGATTTTTTTGGTATAGCACCGATAGAGTTGCCTAAAGCAATAAAATTCAGTGGTGGCTTTAATTATTCATTTCTATATCCATGTGTTAGGGTACTTTATTATATCATTAACAATAAGAAATATTTCCAAAAGTTTAAGGAAGAAATTTCTGAATATATAACAGAGGGTAGTAAAATATTAAGTGCCGATGCGGACAATGAAATAAAACAAGAGTGTATATCAGATCTTCAAATCGATCTTTTCGGGGTCAGTACGTTTAAAGAAGATTTGACTCATATTGAATCTTTGTCTTTTAACATCGAACAAGATTATATCAAGTCAATAAATAATATTCTATATAGTATTGTTGAGTTAATATCAACCTATAAAAATAATGGATTCTTTACACCAAAAGAAGCAGAGATTATTGGTAACATTCTAAATCAGTCCTTTATTAAAGAGGACATAGACAAGGTTCGGGCTGAGATCTTGCGATATGAACAAAACTCGGAAGTGTTTATGCTTCCTAAAGACTATTTCCTTAAATCAGTATCAGACAGACATGAAGAATACCTGTCGGGATGTCAGTTAGGGACTTATTCGGATGTAGAAAAATTCATGGAACTCATTAACTATCTCGGTGACGGAGGCTATATTGAGAACAATAAAACAACAAAAGACCTCCTTGCATACAGGTTGACAGGTAGGCTAAGGCCAGAAATCGAGGGAGATTTGCCCAAAATTGCGTGGCATGGGAATGGCGCACATGGTTCTAGCTGTATCTACCTTATTTCATGTATCAGTGATTCGAAGAAAAAATTCGAGAGTATGAAACGTTTCTTTGAAGCAGAGTTCCCCGATAAAAAGCCAAGCTCTATTGCATACAGTTGCCCTAAAGCCTTTAGAGAGAGACTGCATGAACTGTTCCCCAAAATATTTAAACTAAAGAACTCAGAACAATAAACGTTACTATGATACTAAGCCTTCTCAATAGTCAATTGGGAAGGTTTTTTTATGTATTTTCGTTACCAGTTTTACTGCCATAAGCATTTTCTTTTACTGCTTTTTACTGCCTTTTACTGCGTTGAAAATTAGCTTCTTATAACAGCGTAACTTTGCACCAAAACAAATAAGAAGCAGATGATAAAGAATATATCAGATAACGAAAAAAGGCAGTCTCTAATCCTAAAGATTCGGATTGCTATAAAGACAGGGAATATAAACCTGTTAAGAGAGTTAAACGCCAATTTCTACAGACTAAATGCTGTGGAATCGGCAAGTTATAAACCACAGATTTAAGAACATTATGGAAAATAATCCAGGTATTTATCTCTCAAAGGTTATGTTTAAGGCGTTTGAGAAACAGGTTAAAGAACACTCTGTTATTGCCACTTGTATTTTTTTAGGAGTTACCATAGGGGTTCCTGTAGCTACTTATTATTTTAAAAGGAGATGTGATAAAGACTTTGAACGTACAAAACATGAGCATAGGATGGAAGAGATTAAGGCTAAGAGAGAGCAAAAAGAGAACAACAAAGGTAAAGAGCAAGAATCCGTGAGTGAAACAAGTGTAAATTCACTCTCCAAATCTATAAAGCTCTCAGAAGTAGATCTTAAAAAGTATGATGGTCATTACGACGATGACCAACTCATTGGAAAACTTATCAGCGTTGAAGATACGGTTGTGATTTACGGAGATACTGGTATCGGGAAGAGTACATTCACTTATCAACTTGCGGTTTCCATAGCAAGAGGTGAATCGTGTAGTGTTATCCCAGAGCAGTACAAGACAACAAAAGAAATCCTACGACAACAGGTCCTGTATTACGACTTCGAGCATAAGCTTAGGGATTTATATAGGATTTTCGGTGATGAAGACTTATCTGAATGTCACTGCTTTGAATTAGTTAATACGAAAGATATAAAAGACCTCAGTGACTGGATAATAGATGTGAAAATCAGATTAACAGAAATAAAAAACGATGTGGTTATATTCCTCGATAATTTTTCATGTATTAACCTAAATGCTGATACTAATACAGTTAAAGACTTCTTTAGAGAGCAGCTGGTTAGTGTGCATAAGGAGGGGGAGGCGAGAGGGCAGCGCATCACCTTCATCATAGTATTTCATCCTAATAAGAAGGGTGAACTATTCGGCTCTGTTAATTTCAGAAATCTCAGCTCGAACGTGCTTATATTAAAGAAAAGTGATACAGACAGCAACAAGTTAATTCTGAAGGTTGAGAAAAACAGACAGTACGGTGACATGACAGGCAAGGAGTTCTTAGAAGAAAAAGTTTGTTCAGAAAGCGGATGGAAACATTTCGTTGGGGAAGAAATCTGTGACGAAGCTGTTGTCGAAACCAAGGAAGAAGCCAAGGAAGAAGCGAAAGCAGGGAAATATGAAAATGAAAGTAAATATACTGATGAGGATGGGGCGAAGATTCTTGAACAAGCAAAGAATGGCAGTACAATAAGTAAAATAATGACTTTTATGAATGACTACTGGCAAATAAATGACATAAAGTACAAAGGCAATATAAAATCGATTACAAAACCGTCCATTAGCAAAAATATCTCTCTATACTGCCAAAAAAATGATGCGGAATTGTATAATAAGATAATGTCTATGCACGAAAGTGGAATGACGGATGAAGCAATTAGTCGAAAGCTCAGTGAAGAGGGTATCAATATGAAATATGACATCATAAGAAATATTAATAACCCACCTGAAAAAACGACAGCAAAGAAACCAAGGAGGAGATAAGTGACGATTAGGGAGAGTGGCGTGAGGTATTATACTTCACGCCTTTTTTGATATAGAATCCAGTCGAGAAGCGGATTCTGCATTAACCTCAAAACCTTATATATGAATAAGGAAGGACAAACAAGTCTTTCCTATATATAATAAAAGGTATAGGGAATTAACCTTATACTGAAATTACTTATTAAAAAAAGTAAGCGCATGAGAAATAGAAATCTCATGTTTTATTAAGGTAGGAGGAACCGACTGTGGAGGTTGGAAAAGTCTTGGAATAGAAAGCCAATTCATCTAATGACCTTGGGTGAAGATCAGTGTCGGTAGTCAGTCCCTTCAGTGGATTGATGGACGGATGCCGTGAACCCTAAACAAGAGCCTGGGAATTGCATGAGGAATGTGATTTCGAGGCTTTTATTTTTCCGCCCATAATCACGCCAAAGCCTTATATATGATAATAATAAACAAAGAAACATTTATAAACATTTTAAATTTTGAGAACTATGAATTGTAAGAACTTTTTTTCGTCCGCTTATAAAGTTGTAATGGCAACTGGAGTGGTCGTTGAGTTAGTGAAAATCGTCATCTGTTTCAAGAATGGCGGTAAATTGGGTACAACAAACGGTGCAGTCGCTGGAACAACTACTGCTGCCGAAAACGGTGGAGTGGAAAGTGCGGAATGAAGAGAGCCTTGACATTCTAATAGCTATCCTTGATGGAATCTTATATTGCGTCAAAGGGATAAAAAAAATTCTCGGAGGAATAGATAAACTGGATAATTATAATAATAATAAATCTGGCAAATCTGTTTCTCCTTAGTTTTTAACCTTTTTCAAAATCGAAAGAAAAATGAAAGAAAAGAAATCAGAGCTTATCATCCGTGCCATCAACAAGAGTGGTGTGGTGAGACTTGTAAGGAACACGAAGGCGAAGGTGATTAAGTTCCCTCGTCCTATGTTTCTTCCAACCGTGAACTATTTTACAATAGCATAAACATTTTAAAAGAGAATAACATGAAGAAAGAACAACAAACAATGGTGGTCTCTCCTATTGCTGGCGAGATTACATCAGAGAAAACGTTAGGCATCAATGACAAAGACATCATAGAAGCCGAAGTTATCGAAGAAGATTGGGGAGATAATCACCCAAACTTCATAGAGTCAAACACTCAGGCTATAACGCTTGATGAGTTGACAACGAAGAACATTATCCCAACTTTCTGTGACAACACCCTCACCATTTCCCACCAGAACTTTATCGGTAGTGTGGTCGAGGTAGCGAAGAAAGTATTTGGAGAACTAACTGTGCCAGAGCTTCGGGTTTCACATCCTATTATCGGTCGTGTACCTTCGGCTCAGCATAAGAAAGCGAGTGAATTACGTGATGACGAGAAAACGACCTTCTATCAGAGAATGGCGTTCTGTGCTCACGTCAAGAACCTCACTAGAACAATCAACGGCGAGACAGTCCATCTTTGCATCGGTGGTGTCAGAGCTTACAACGAGGATAAACTCTACAACCGCCAATCGACAATGAAATTCAAGGTATTCGTGGGTTGGCAGGTACGAGTATGTTCAAATTTAATGCTTACCTGTGATGGAAACTCAGGGACAATCGACTGTATGACGGAAGCGGATATTATGCAGAAGTCTCTCGAATTGTTCAACGGTTTCAATCCGCACAAGGAAGATACACTGCGTCTTTTGGAGAATCTGTCATCAACGACTATCTCCGAAGAACAATTCTGTCAGATTATTGGAAGAATGAGGCTATACCAATTCCTTCCCTTGGTTGAACAGAAGCAGCTCCCATCATTGACTATCGGCGATCAAGCCGTGAATGCAATGGTGAAGAACTATATCTCCAATCCTAACTTTGGCAAGAAGGAAGGAGAGGATTTTACAGCATGGAACTTGATGCAGCTGGCTAACGAAGCGGTCAAACAGTCATATATAGACAAATGGCTTGACAGAAACCAGAACTGCACGGATTTCGCAATAGGAATTCAGAAAGCCCTCAAAGGTGAAGACACCGAAGGTTACTCATGGTTCCTCAACTAACAGCATCCTCAGCTCATAAAGTCTGGAAACTTTTGAAAAGGATGTTTTTCAGAGAGTACACATTATCAACGAAAGAAGATTTTGTGTGCTCTCATTTTTTGTTTTAACAAGAGTATTCACAAAATTCAAATTTTACGACTATGTGTAAATTCACAATTCCACAGGTAGATGCAAACGCTACCAATGATGAGCGTCGCAAGGCATATTTCGATGCTCTGTTTTCAACTGACCTTTCTGAAGAGGTCGAGAAGAAGAATGGTTTGACTTACATTTCATGGAGTCAAAGCTGGAAGGTATTCAAGATGTTTTATCCATCCGCTACTTTCAAGATATTCACCAACTCTGCCAACGGGCTCCCTGTATTTGAGTCTGACCTAGGTTTGATGGTTCATACCGCTGTTGAAGCCGACGGTATAACATACGAGGATTGGTTGCCAGTAATGGATTATGCCAACCGTTCAATGAAGTCTGTTCCGTATTCTATCCAAGTTTACGACAAGGCTACGAAGCAGTACGTTGAGAGAAGAGTCGAGGCTGCTACAACCTTCGATGTTAACGCCGCTATTCAGAGAAGCCTTGTGAGAGCAACGGCACGACATGGATTAGGCTTATACATGTAGCTAACACTTGAAAAGGGACCCGGGTAGCATTTGAAACGTGTACCACCCG
>ERZ1027040.100-NODE-100-length-49966-cov-12.921661_pt1 | contig 49966 bp, 40 predicted proteins | sample MGYA00519437_ERZ1027040 | MGnify/ENA primary metagenome ERZ1027040 (study PRJEB26926, sample SAMN06164809) | human gut metagenome | biome: ENVO:00009003; feature: ENVO:2100002; material: ENVO:00002003 | host: Homo sapiens | place: USA | collected 2012 ... | reverse complement strand
CGCGGTTGGGGTACGTCAAAAACCTGTCGCCGCGTACCCCGCGAAAACCCAAATGTTGCACATCGTCGTACAACGAATCGCTTACGATCCTCTTATCGCTGCCGCTCCCGCGTTCCGCGCGAAAACTTTCTACTCCCGCGCTGTACAGTGAAACATCTTTACACTCCGCGTAATTTTTATATTCCCGCGTCCCAGCGGGCCGCACCTACACTTGCCGCCGCTGGCGGCAAGTGCGCGATTTGATAATCGCCCAAGCCGGTAGGCCCATCAAGTCCCACCGCCCACCTTGTCAGCGGCAGCGGGGGTAGACTCGTGGCCGATTCCCTGTGGAACCTTTTCCCGCCGCATTTAAATCGGGCAAAGGAAATCCAAAAACCATTGGTTTTTGGCGGCGTTCTTTCCCCCATTTCTTTCGCTGCTGAAAGAAACGGGGCCGCCGAGACCGCCGGCCCCTGCGGGGTGCGGGGACGCGGCCGCCGGAGCCACAGGGTCGAGGAGGTGACCCGCCCTCGGAAGCGCGGCTCCCCTGCCGAAGATATACCATTTTCTATTGTATGTGCCCTTGCTGAAAATTACCTGAAAAAACCGCCGCAAGCGCCGCGCAAAAAACGCCGCAGAGCGGACACGAAAACGCGGGGCCTTGCCCCGCAGGGCCGGTGCAAAAGCGATGCGCCGCGGCCCGCGCACAGTCTGCGGAGACCGGCAGTTCATCATTCTTCAGGCCGCCGCAGGGGGCAATGCGCCTTTTCCCTGGTACAGCAGGCGTCATCGCCATTTGAGCAGCTTCTTCAACATGCGATTGTTTTGTACGAAAAACTTTTATCCGTTAAAGCGATTCATGGCGGCATCCGCCCCCTCCTCCATGAGGCACAGCGCCGCCTCCGCCGCGCGGTCCAGCGTGGCGCGGAGCACCTTGGCCTCCTCGCCCTGAGGCTTGCCGATGACCCAGTCGATCATCTCGTGGTCAGGGTGCGCCGGCATGCCGACACCGATCTTGATGCGGGGGAAGCCGTCGGTGCCCAGATGCTGGATGATATTTTTCAGGCCGTTATGGCCGCCGGCGGAGCCGCTTTTGCGAATGCGCAGCTTGCCTGCCGGCAGAGAAACATCGTCGGAGATCACCACCACATGATCCGCCGGCACCTTATAAAACCGCGCCGCTTCGCCCACCGACTCGCCGGAGAGGTTCATGTAGGTCTGGGGCTTCATCACCAGGATTTTGTTGCCGTTTTTCTCCAAAATCCCCGTCCACGCCTTGAACCTCAGCTTGTTGAGTTTGAAATTTTCCTTTTCCATCAGGCTGTCCAGCGCCAGCCAGCCCATGTTGTGGCGGGTGGATTCGTACCTGGTGCCCGGGTTGCCCAGACCCACCAGGAGCCAATTGACGCCGCCGCTCTGATTCCGATTAAAAAACAAGGCTCTCGCCTCCTTCTGCAAAGTAAAGAGGGACTGCAAACGCAGTCCCTCTATTATAACACAGTCTTTTCCGTTTGCAAAGCGTTCAGTTGAACAGCTTGGCGATGGAGATCTCCTGATAGATGCGCTCGATGGCCTCGGCGAACATGGGCGCCACGGACAGATACTTGATCTTGTCGCAGCCCTCGCCCATGGACTCGGGAATGGTGTTCAGCAGGGCCACTTCCTTGATGACGCTGGCGCTCAGGCGCTCCAGCGCGGGGCCGGACAGCACGCCGTGGCTGGCGCAGGCATAGACGCTGGTGGCGCCGCCTACCTCCACAATGGCCTTGGCAGCGTTGCAGATGGAGCCGGCGGTGTCGATCATATCGTCGAACAGGATGCAGTCCTTACCGGCCACGTCGCCGATAACGTTCATGACCTCGCACTGGTTGGCCTTCTGACGGCGCTTGTCCACGATGGCAAGGCTCATGTGCAGCTTCTGGGCAAAGGTGCGGGCGCGAGCCACGGAGCCCACATCTGGGGACACCACGACCATATCCTCGCAGCGCTCGCCGAACTTCTTGGCATAGTAGTCCACGAACACGGGGTTGCCCAGCAGATTGTCCACGGGGATGTCGAAGAAACCCTGGATCTGGCTGGCATGGAGATCCATGGTCAGCACACGGTCCGCACCGGAGGCGGTGAGCATGTTGGCCACCAGCTTGGCGGAGATGGGATCGCGGCTCTTGGCCTTGCGGTCCTGACGGGCATAGCCGAAATAGGGGATCACCGCGGTGACGCGGCCCGCGGAGGCGCGCTTGCAGGCATCGATCATGATGAGCAGCTCCATCAGGCTGTCATTGACCGGCTTGCAGGTGGAGTTGATGAGGAATACGTCGCTGCCGCGAACGCTCTCGTACAGGGAGACAGACGCCTCGCCGTCCGCGAAGGATTTGACCTCCGCCTCGCCCAGCTTGATGCCGATGAGCTTGCAGATCTCCTGCGCCAGCGCGGGGTTGGCGTTGCCGGTGAAGATCTTGATGTCCTTGCCGTGAGAAATCATGGTGTTTACCCTCTCGCTTTCTGTCCTTTTTTGTATTCTCTGGTTGCTGTGCCGGAGGTCGTTTGCCTGTTAAAAAGCAAACAAAAACGCCGTCCCGCGCCGCTTACCACTGTATTCAGCGGCTTTCGGCGATGCAGACGGCGCACACTCCGACAGAGGGAGCGCACTGACAGATGATATGGGTCTTGACGCAGTCCATACGATCCATCGGCCCTTCCTCCCTTCGCATAAATCGGTCTGTCCTCATTATAGCAGGCTTTACAGGAAAATCCAGTATTTTTCCAACTTTTTTTGGCCACAATTTTTCAGAGAGGAAAAACGCTGACGTAAATTACCATTTTTCCATGGAAACAGCGGTCATTTTTTGTATTTCTAAGAAAATGCGGGGGTTTTTGGCATTTTTGAGTTGCATTTTCTTTTCCGTTGCATTACAATACCATCGGTTGACAAGGGCAGGCGCGGTTTTGCCCGCGCCCATAGATGACAAGCCGCGAGGGGGATGTCCGTTTATGCTGCATATCGTACTGGTCGAGCCGGAGATCCCCCAGAACTGCGGCAACATCGCCCGCACCTGCGCCGCCACGGGGTGCTCCCTGCATCTGGTGCGGCCGCTGGGCTTCGATATCTCGGACCGCGCCGTGAAGCGGGCGGGACTGGACTACTGGCATCTGGTGACGGTGCGGGACTACGACGGGCTGGACGATCTGTTCCGGCAGCACCCGGAGGCGGCCGCAGACCTGTGGCTGGCCACCACCAAGGCCCCGCAGGACTACACGCAGGCCCGGTTTTCGCCGGACTGCTGGCTGTTCTTCGGCAAGGAGACGGCGGGCCTGCCGGAGGCGTTCCGCGCGGCCCACTATGACCGGTGCCTCCGTCTGCCCATGCGTGCGGAGGCGCGGAGCCTGAACCTCAGCAACTCCGTGGCCATCCTGACCTACGAGGCCCTGCGGCAGAACGGGTTCCCCGGGCTGTCCGGGCAGGGCGAGATGGCGGAGCGCTGATCTGTTTTTTCCATACACATACTATTTCAAAAGGAGATGTATCCGTATGAACTACAATAAAAAGACCATTCTGGACGTGGACGTGGCAGGGAAAAAGATCCTGCTGCGCTGCGACTTCAACGTGCCCCAGGACAAGGAGACCGGCGCCATTACCAGCGACAAGCGCATCGTGGCGGCGCTGCCCACCATCCGCTACCTGCTGGAGAAGAAGGCGGCGGTCATCGCCTGCTCCCATCTGGGTAAGCCCAAGGGCGAGTGGAAAAGCAAGCTGAGCCTTGCCCCCGTGGCAGAGCATCTCAGCGAGCTGCTGGGACAGGAGGTCATCTTCGCCAGGGACATTGTGGGCGAGGACGCCAAGGCCAAGGCCGCGGCGCTGCAGGGCGGCCAGATCATGCTGCTGGAAAACCTGCGCTTCGATCCCCGTGAGGAGAAGAACGACCCCGAGTTTGCCAAGGAGCTGGCCTCCATGGCGGAGCTGTACGTGTCCGACGCCTTCGGCACCGTACACCGCGCCCACGCCTCTACCGCCGGTGTGGCGGCGTATCTGCCCGCCGTGTCCGGCCTGCTGGTGGCCAAGGAGCTGGAGGTCATGGGCGGCGCGCTGAACGATCCCAAGCGGCCCTTCGTGGCGGTGCTGGGCGGCGCTAAGGTCAGCGACAAGATCGGCGTCATCAACAACCTGCTGGACAAGGCCGACACCATCATCATCGGCGGCGGCATGGCCTACACCTTCGCCAAGGCGCAGGGCGGCTCTATCGGCAAGAGCCTGTGCGAGGACGACAAGCTGGACTACGCTCTGGAGATGATCGCGAAGGCCAGGAAGAACGGCGTAAAGCTGCTGCTGCCCTCCGACACTGTGGCGGCGGACGATTTCTCCAACGATGCCAAGCGCCAGGTGGTCAGCACCATGGCCATCCCCGAGGGCTGGGAGGGCATGGACATCGGTCCCGACACCATCAAGGTGTTCTGCGATGCCGTGAAGGGCGCGGGCACCGTGGTGTGGAACGGACCCATGGGTGTGTTTGAGTTCGACAACTTCGCCGCCGGCACCCGCGCCATGGCCCAGGCCCTGGCCGACAGCGGCGCTATCACCATCGTGGGCGGCGGCGACAGCGCCGCAGCGGTGGAGCAGATGGGCTTCGCCGATAAGATCACCCACATCAGCACCGGCGGCGGCGCGTCTCTGGAGTTCCTGGAGGGGCTGGAGCTGCCCGGTGTGGCCTGCCTGCTGGACAAGTAAGGCCCCTTGACGGGGGAGGCGCTCCCCCTTTACATGGATCGTATCAAAGCAAAATTTGTATCGATAGAATAGTTTAAAGAAGACAGAGGAGTAAACAAGTTATGAATCGCAGATACCGTAAGACCATTATCGCCGGCAACTGGAAGATGAACAAGACCGCCAGCGAGACGAAAAAATTCGCCGAGGAGCTGAAGGCCCTGCTGCCCAAGGCCAAGTGGTGCGACGTAGTGGTGTGTGTCCCCGCTGTGAACATCTCCACCGCCATCAAGGCCTTCAAGGACGCACGGGTGTCCGTGGGCGCACAGAACGTGTTCTTTGAGAAGTCCGGCGCCTACACCGGCGAGGTCTCCGCCGACATGCTGAAGGATCTGGGCGTGAAGTACGTCATCATCGGCCACTCCGAGCGCCGCCAGTACTTCGGCGAGACGGATCTCATCGTCAACAAGAAGGTGCTGGCCGCTCTGGAGGCCGGTCTGCATCCCATCATCTGTGTGGGTGAGACGCTGGAGCAGCGGGAGCTGGGCATCACCATGGAGCTCATCGCCCTGCAGGTGAAGTCCGCGCTGGCCGGCGTACCCGCCGAGAAGCTGCGCAAGTGCGTCATCGCCTATGAGCCCGTGTGGGCCATCGGTACCGGCAAGACCGCCACCGCTGAGCAGGCCGCCGAGGTCTGCACCTTTATCCGCACCACCGTGCGCCACCTGTACGGCGCCCGCATCGCCCGTTCCATCACCATCCAATACGGCGGCTCCATGAAGCCCGCCAACGCCGCGGAGCTGCTGGGCCAGCCCGATATCGACGGCGGACTCATCGGCGGCGCCGCCCTGAACGCAGCGGACTTCGTGGAGATCATCAACGCCGCCAATCAGGACTAAAGAGCAAAAGGAGGCAGGCATGAACAAAACTCCGACGACCCTTATCATCATGGACGGCTTCGGCATCGCGCCGCCGGCGGACGACAACGCCGTCACCCTGGCCAAGACGCCGGTGCTGGACCGACTGTTCCAGGAATACGCCCACACCACCCTGTCCGCCAGTGGATTGGACGTGGGTCTGCCCGCAGGGCAGATGGGCAACAGCGAGGTGGGCCACACCAACATCGGCGGCGGCCGCGTGGTGTTTCAGGATCTGCCCCGCATCAGCCGCGCCATTGAGGATGGCAGCTTCTTCCGGAACGAAGCCTACAACAAGGCCATGGACGACTGCCTGAAAAACGGTACCGCCCTGCATCTGTACGGCCTGCTGTCCAACGGCGGCGTACACTCCCATATCGACCACCTGTACGCGCTGATGCGGATGGCCAAGGACAAGGGCCTCCAGCGCGTGTATCTCCACTGCTTCCTGGACGGGCGCGATGTGTCCCCCACCAGCGGCAAGGGCTTCGTCCAGGCGCTGGTGGACAAGTGTGCGGAGCTGGGCGTGGGCAAGATCGCCACGGTCATGGGCCGCTACTACGCCATGGACCGTGACAAGCGCTGGGAGCGGGTGCAGATGGCCTACGACGCCATGGTGTACGGCGAGGGAAACCACAACCCCGATCCCGTGGACGCCGTGGCACAGAGCTACGCCGCCAACGTCACCGATGAGTTCATGGAGCCGGTGGTGTGCGACAGCGAGGGCACTATCAGCGACAACGACAGCGTCATCTTCTTCAACTACCGCCCCGACCGCGCCCGTGAGATCACCCGCGCCATCGTGGACCCTGACTTCGACGGGTTCCAGCGGGAATTCTTCCCCACCACCTACGTGTGCAACACGGAGTACGACGCCACCATGCCCAACGTGCTGGTGGCGTGGCCCCGCATCGCCGTGAAGAACGGGCTGGGTGAGTATCTCAGCAGTCTGGGGCTGACCCAGCTGCGCATCGCCGAGACCGAGAAGTACGCCCATGTGACGTTCTTTTTCAACGGCGGTGTGGAGAAGCAGTACCCCGGTGAGGACCGTGTGCTGGTGGCCTCTCCCAAGGTAGCCACCTACGATCTCCAGCCGGAGATGAGCGCTGTGGAGGTGTGCGACAAGTGCGTGGAGCGCATCGAGTCCGGTGCGTATGACGTCATCATCCTGAACTTCGCCAACTGTGACATGGTAGGCCACACCGGCGTACTGGAGGCCGCCGTCAAGGCGGTGGAGACCGTGGACACCTGCGTGGGCCGCGTGGTGGAGGCCACCCTGAAGATGGGCGGCATCGCCATGGTCACGGCTGACCACGGCAACGCCGAGGACATGAAGCAGCCCGACGGCAGCCCCATGACCTCCCACACCACCAATCTGGTGCCCTTCATCCTCTGCGGCGCCGGTACGGAGCTGCGCACCGGCCGTCTGGCCGACATCGCTCCCACCATCCTGGATGTAATGGGGCTGGCCTGCCCGCCGGAGATGGACGGCAAGACGCTGATCGTCAAGTAACCAACATCGTCATGTACGGCAGGTCCCGAAGCCATGCTTCGGGACCTGTTTATAAGGAGACATATCCATGAACATTACAGTCATCGGCTGCGGGCGGTGGGGCTCCCTCATCACGTGGTATCTGGATCACATCGGCCACCGCGTCACCCTGTATGGCCGCGCGGCATCGCCCCGCATGCAGGCGTTTCTCACCACGCGGCAGAACGACCTGCTGACGCTGCCGGAGTCCGTGGCGCTGTCCACGGCGCTGGACGCAGCGCTGGAGGGCGCGGAGACGGTCATCATCTCCATCGGCTCCCAGAGCCTGCGGAGCCTGCTGGGACAGTCGGAATTGCAGGCACTGAGGAACCGCACGGTGGTCTTATGCATGAAGGGTCTGGAGATGGGGACCGGCGCTCGGCTCAGTCAGATCGCGGCGGAGCTGCTGCACCCGTCCAACACCGTGGCCGTGTGGCTGGGGCCGGGCCACGTGCAGGAGTTCTACCGCGGCATCCCCAACTGCATGGTCATCGACAGCGAAAACGAGGACGTGAAGCGCCGTCTGGTGCAGGCGTTTTCCAGCGACCTCATCCGCTTTTATTACGGCGGGGATATGATCGGCAATGAGGTGGGCGCCGCCGCCAAGAACGTGGTGGGTATCGCCGCCGGTTTTCTGGATGGCTTCGAGATGTCCAGTCTCAAGGGCGCTCTCATGAGCCGCGGCACCCGCGAGGTGGCCCGTCTCATCAAGGCCATGGGCGGCAGCGAGCTGTCGGCCTACGGTCTGTGCCACCTGGGGGACTACGAGGCCACGGTGTTCTCGCCGTACAGCCACAACCGGCAGTTCGGTGAGTCCTTCGTCCGCGGGCAGGATTACCACCAGCTGGCGGAGGGGTATTACACCGTGAAGGCCCTGATGCTGCTGGGACAGCGGTACGGTGTGGAGCTGCCCATCTGCAAGGCGGTACACGACATCCTCTATGAGCAAGCGGTGCCCAGAGATGTGCTGGCCGGTCTGCTGCGGCGGGGCCTGACGGAGGAATTCTACGACTGACACAGCCGCGCCGGAAAAAAGTGCATAAAAAAGTCTCTGTCTGGTCACAATGCAGGCAGAGACTTTTTTATCACGGCGGGCCGCAGGCCGGAAACAGGCGGCGGTGGGTGCGTCCCACCCGAAAGGCGCGTATGAGCAGATTCGACAACTCCAAGATCAAGGCCATGTTCGGCGGCAAGGGCTTTTACATAGCCCTTGCTCTGTGCCTGCTGGCCGCCGGAACGATTGGCTATATCACCCTGTTTTCCGCCGACTCCCCCGTGAAGGAGCCGGACCCCGTCATTGAGATCAAGCCCACTCCCGTCACCCCCGTGCCTGCGGCGCCCACCAAGCCGGTGATCCAGTCGGAGCCCGTTGAGGTACCGGTGCAGAAGGCGGAGGCGGTCATCGAGGAACCGGTGGAGCTGCTGCCGGAGGTCATCTCCCCGCTGGACGGCACCACCGTGACGGTATTCAGCATGACGGAGCTGCTGTATGACCAGACCATGGCGGACTGGCGCACCCACAACGGCATCGATGTGCAGGCCGAGGAGGGCGCGGCCGTCAAGACCGCGGCGGATGGCACGGTGCTGTCCGTCACCAGCGATGAGCTGATGGGTACCACCGTGGTCATCCAGCACAGCGGCGGCTACACCACCCAGTACAGCAGTCTGCAATCGGACGTGCCGGTGGCGGAGGGGCAGTCCGTCCACGCCGGTGACATCATCGGCCGCGTGGGCTCCACCAGCGCGGCGGAAAGTGAGATGGGCCCCCACCTCCACTTCTCCGTCAGTCAGGACGGCAGCGTCATCGACCCCCACGCCTATATCGAGGACTGAGGAAAAAGCCATCCCCCTGCGGTGCAGGGGGATGGCTTTTTCAGCTTATCGGATCAGGACTTCTCCGCCCGCGCTCCCTGGAGATGGCGGTAGATGAGGCGGAACACCGTGGATACCAGCAGGATGCCCACCGCCAGAGAACCGGCGATGCCCACCGTCTCCAGTCCCTTGGCCACGGCGTCCATACGATTGCCCTCCAGCCCCAGGCTCATGGTGTAGTACACGCCGGCGCCGGGCAGCAGGGGCAGTATGGCGATGACCAGATAGGGCATGGCAGGGCACTTGCGGACCCGGGCCATCACCTCGGCATACGCCGCCGCGAACAGGGATGCGAACAGGTTGGCGGCGTACACATCGCAGCCCAGCGCGCCGCCCAGCAGGTACAGCATCCACGTCACCACGCCGCCGATGATGCACAAGACACTGCCGCGGCCGTGGACGTTGAACAGGATGCAGAAGCCCAGACAGCCCACGAACACGGCCACAGCCTGCGCCAGCGGCTGCCACGTCACCGTGGCGGAGCCGGTGACACCGTAGACCCCTGATGTCAGGTGCCATGCGGCAGCGGTGCCCAACGCGATGGCCAGCGCCGTGAACACCACCTGCACCAGCCGGAAGATGCCGGAGTTGGTATCGCCGTAGATGATGTCCCGCATGGCGTTGGTGATGGGCAGGCCCGGGACCAGCATCATCAGCGTGCCGATGATGGCGGCGTCCGGGCTGTCCATCAGCCCCAGTCCCGCGGCGATATAGGCCGGAAGCGCCATGCAGCAGGCGGCCAGCAGGGTACTGAAAAACGGGTTGGCCTCCTGCTTGTCCATAAAGCGGGTAACAAGGCCGATGATAAGGCCCATGAGTCCCGCCCACAGGCAGTCCAGCAGCGTGCCGCCGAACACCAGACAGAAGCCCAGACCCACCAGAACGCCGCCCAGATAGATCACGCCGGTGCGGTAGGTGCGGCAGGCGGCCAGCGTCTCGTGAAGCCATGTCATGGCCTCGTCCACCTCCGGACGCTCCGTGCAGATGCGGCGGCTCAGGGCGTTGAGCTTCTCCATGGTCTCCAGATCGTTGCCGTGGAAGTCGATACGCTTCATGAGCATCAGGGGCTTGCCGTTGGCCGCCTCCAGACTGACAGAGATGCTGTTGGGGATGGCGAACACCTCACACTCCACACCATAGGCCCGCAGGATGCGGTGGACGGTGTCCTCCACGCGGAACGTCTCCGCGCCGGACATGGCCAGATGATACCCCATGGTGACCGCCAGATCGGTCAGCAGATAATAGTCCATACAAACAGATCTCCTGTATCAGTTTGCCGGATGCGGCCTTCGCTGCATCCGGCAAACTGACAGTATAGGCGCTTCGCGGGCAAATGTCAACCGTTCATTTGGGTCACGGTCCCCAAAAACAGCGGCAGGTTGGCATGGGTATCCACGATCATGTACACGAAGGGACGATCCAGCACCACGCGGTACACCTGCGGCGGCTCAGCGCTGGCAGTATCGGTGACAACGGCGGTGACGGCGGCGGCTTTGGTGCCGTTCTCGTCCAGGGACAGGTACGTCTTGTGCAGCACGGCGCTGACGTACAGCTGGTCATTGGGCGCGCCGCCCATGGCCCGCAGGTCGGCGCGGGAGGCATCGAAGGCGTCGGTGACGCCCATGGCCTTCAGCGCATCGTTCAGCTCCAGCGAGGAGGACGCCGTGAAGCGGGGGATGGCGGCCTCCACCGTGCCGTAACGGTGTTCGTTGAGCAGGGCGTGGAGCTTACCGCCGGTGAGTCCGGCCACATAGTCCGCTATGGAGACACCCTCACTGGGCAGCAGGGCCACGAAGGCGTAGCGCCCGCCGTCGTAGTACTTCATGAAGCCGGTGGTGTTGTCGTCGGACAGGTAAACGCTCTCCTTGGACCACAGCAGGTCCGCCGTCTGTCGTGTGCCGTCGGCGGCGGTGAAGCTAGCGCCCTGCTCAATGTCGGACTTCTCGTAGGGCTCCCGCCACTTGGCGTCGAAGCAGACGGCGTTCACCAGATACAGCATGGTGCGGTCCGTGGGCGGCTGATTCAGCAGGCTGGAGATCATGCCGTCGGTCTTGTTGTCCACCCAGCGGTTCAGATCCGTCACCAGAGAGTCGTCGAAAGCGGAGCGGTAGGCCTCCGCGCCGTAGTAGTTGGCGCAGGTATCCAGAAAAGCATCGTCCACGCGGAAGATGTCCCGCAGCCACAGGGAGTTGGCCAGCGACAGCTTACACTTTTTGGTGTTCTCCGGCAGGCTCATACGATAGGTGTAGAGGTAGTCGTTGAGGGCGGTCAGGTCCATGCCCATGACCTGCTCCAGCTGGGTCAGGGTGTCGCCGGAGGCGCCGTTGGCGGTCATGCCCAAGGCGTACAGCACCGATACCGGTGAGAGCAGCACACCCTCCGGCTCGGCCGTCTGCCGCAGCAGGGCGGCGGCAAAGTCCATGACGGCGGTGCTGTCGCCCGTCAGGTCGGTGTGGGTATCGATGGTGCGGGCGGTGATGCCCTCCGTCAGGCTTTGGGCCTTCAGCTTGCCGCCGCAGCCGAACAGCGGCAGCGCCATACAAATGGCCAGCGCCAGCGCGGCCATACGCTTTCCCATGGGATCAGCTCCTTTCCTTGTTCTCTATCCCTTAGACGGGGCGGAGCGGGAAAAGGTTTCCCTCCGCGCAAAATAAATGCACCGGCAGGGACAACTGCCGGTGCGGTTCTGTCATTTTTGCAGCTTTTTCAGGGCGCTGCGGGCGGCGGACTGCTCCGCCTCTTTCTTGCTGCGGCCCTCGCCGGCGCCGATGGGCTCGCCGTTCAGCGTAACGCGGAAGGCGAACAGGCGGGCGTGGTCGGGACCGGCGGAGCCGGTCATCTCGTAGCGCAGGGTCTGGTCGGGCTTGCGCTGCACCAGCTCCTGCAGCTCCGTCTTATAGTCGCGGCGGCGCTCCTCCACCTGCTCCTCCTGCTCCTTGTCCAGCAGGACGCGGTGGATGAGGTCGCGGGCGGCGTCTACCCCGCCGTCCAGATAGACGGCGGCGAACACGGACTCCGTGGCGTCTGCCAGAATGGACGGGCGCTGACGTCCGCCGCCCAGCTCCTCACCGTGGCCCAGCTTCAGGTACTGGCCCAGCTCCAGATACTGAGCCACCTCGTGCAGGCTCTCCTCGCACACCAGTGCGGCGCGGATGCGGGTCAGATCGCCCTCCGGCAGGTCGGGGTGCTTGGCGTACAGGTACTCCGCCGTCACGAAGCCCAGCACCGCATCGCCCAGAAACTCCAGACGCTCGTTGCTGGTGATGCCGCCGGCGCGGTGCTCGTTGGCGTAGGAGCTGTGGTACAGGGCGTTTTCCAGCAGCGCGGGGCGGCGGAAGGTATAGCCCAGCTTTGTCTCCAATGCCTGCATAGGCAACTCTCCTTTCCAAAAAGACGACCCCGCACAGGCGGGGTCAGGTCTCGTCTTTTCTATGTCAGATCAACCGAGCTTTCCGTTGAGATAGCGGACGCAGTCGCCGACGGTCTTGAGAGACGTCAGGTCCTCCTCATCGATCTCGCCGATGTCGAATTCTTCCTCCATGGCCATGACCAACTCGACCAGGTCCACGGAATCGGCACCCAGATCGTCCACGAAAGAACTCTCCATGCTGATCTCATCGGCGTCAATGGCAAACTGCTCGGCGATGAGGTCCTGCATCGTTTTGAAGATCTCCTCCATTGTCACGGGGTATTCCTCCTTCTTTTTTTCTTCGAATAGAATACGGCAATCCTCTGGGACTGTCAATACCCTTTTTTCCTTTTTTATTCGGACATCAGCTGCATCTTGTCTATGTTCTTCTGAATATCCTCCACAATGCCGCTGCGGGCCACCTGAATGGCCTGTCCGACGGCGTTCTCGATGGCCTCGGCATTGGACGCGCCGTGGGCCTTGATGACGGGCTTTGAGATGCCGATGAAGGCGGTGCCGCCCACCTTGTTGGGGTCCAGTCTATCCTTGAAGGCGTTGAGCCCGGGCATCACCAGCAGCGCCGCCAGCTTTGTCAGCAGGTTCTTCTTGAACATAATCTTCAGCGCGGAGCCGGCGAAGGAGCCCACTCCCTCGATGCTCTTGAGCATGATGTTGCCGGAGAAGCCGTCGGTGACGATGACGTCGCAGCCGCCCTTGATGGCCTCCTTGGCCTCGATGTTGCCGATGAAGTGCAGGTCGCCCCGCTTGTCGGCCTGACGCAGCAGGGCCAGCGTCTGCTTCTGGAGGTCGGTGCCCTTGCTGTCCTCGGTTCCGATGTTGAGAAGCGCCACCCGGGGCCTGTCCACGCCCAGCACCCGCTGGGCATAGAAATTGCCCAGAAAGGCGAACTGCACCAGATACTCCGGCGTACACTCGGCGTTGGCGCCGCAGTCGATGAGGACGGCGCTGCCGGTGGCGGTGGGGATCACGGGGGCCATGGCGGCGCGGCGGATGCCGTGGATGCGCTTGGTGATGAGGGTGGCGCCGGTGAGCAGCGCGCCGGTGGAGCCGGCGGACACCATGGCGTCGCCGCCGCCGTTTTTCAGCAGCGTCAGGCCTACGCCCATGGACGTGTCCTTTTTCCGGCGGAATACGGTGGCCGGGTCGTCGCACATCTCCACCGTCTCCGTTGTGGGGATAACGGCCGCGCCGTCCGGCAGGTCCGTCAGGCCGCAGGCCTTGACAGCGTCCAGAATGGCGGCCTCGTCGCCGGTGAACACGATGTCCGCGCCGAAGCGCTTCTGCGCCTGCAGCGCGCCCTTGACGATCTCCAGCGGGGCGTTGTCGCCGCCCATGGCGTCTACAATGATCTTCATGTGTATAGTACCTCCTGCTCGATGGTCTGGCTCAGGATGTCCAGAGAGCGCCGGCTCAACTCCGCGTTCTTGTTGCGCTTGCCCTTGACGCGGTGGTCCAGCGGCGGGATGATGCCGAAGTTGATGTTCATGGGCTGGAAGTCACCCACGGAGCCGTTGCTGACGTAGAGTCCCAGCGCGCCGATGGCCGTCTCCGCGGGAAAGTCGACAGGGGTCTGTCCGTTGAGACGGCGGGCCAGCTCCACACCTGCCAGAAAACCGCTGGCACAGGATTCCACATAGCCCTCCACCCCGGTCATCTGCCCGGCAAAGACGATGCGGGGGTCGGACTTCAGCCGGTAGTAGCGGTCCAGCAGGCGGGGGGAATCCAGATAGGTGTTGCGGTGCATCACGCCGTAGCGCAGGAACTGGGCGTCGCGGAGCGCAGGGATCATGGTGAACACCCGCCGCTGCTCCGGCCATTTCAGGTGGGTCTGGAAGCCCACCAGATTGTAGATGCTGCCATCGGCGTTGTCACGGCGGAGCTGCACCACGGCGTAGGGCTCCTTCCCGGTCCTGGGGTCGATGAGCCCCCGGGGCTTCAGGGGGCCGAAGCGCAGGGTGTCCTCGCCGCGCCGCGCCATGACCTCCACGGGCATACAGCCCTCGAACACGTTCTTATCCTCGAAGCCGTGGACCTCCGCCTCCTGCGCGGTGGTCAGAGCCTGCCAGAAGGCCAGATACTCCTCCCTTGTCATGGGGCAGTTGATGTAGTCCGGCGTGCCCTTGTCGTAGCGGCTGGCGAAATAGGCGCTGTTCATGTCCACGCTGTCGTAGGACACCAGCGGCGCGGCGGCGTCGAAAAAGTTCAGGGTATTGCCGCCGCCCAGTCTGGCGGCGATGGCATCCGCCAGCGGGTCGGAGGTCAGGGGGCCGGAAGCGATGACCACGTCCCCCTCCGGGATGGACGTGACCTCGCCGGGGATCATGGTGATATTGGGATGGCTCAGCACGGCCTCGGTGACTCTGCGGGCGAAGCCCTCGCGGTCCACCGCCAGCGCACCGCCGGCAGGCACCGCCGTGGCGTCGGCGCAGCGCATGATGAGGCTGTGCAGCCGCCGCAGCTCCTCCTTCAGGAGGCCCACGGCGTTTTCCAGCCCTGCGCCGCGCAGGGAGTTGGAGCAGCACAGCTCCGCGAAATAATCGGTGACATGGGCGGGGGTCCTTTTCTCCGGCTTCATCTCCCGCAGCGTCACAGCCACGCCCCGCTGGGCCAGCTGCCACGCGCACTCGGAGCCGGCCAGTCCCGCGCCGATGACGGTCACATGGTTCATGTTTTACTCCGTTTTCTCCGCAGCCTTCTTTGTGGTCTTTTTGGCGGCGGTGGTCTTAGCCGCCGTTTTTTTTGCGGCGGGCTTCTTCGCGGCAGGCTTTTTGGCCGCCGCAGTCTTGGTGGTCTTGGTGGTCTTGGCCGCCTTCGTGGTCTTGGCCGCCTTGGCAGGCTCCTCGGCGGCCGTCTCGGCGGGCTGAGCGCCTTCCGCCGGCTTCTCGGCGGCGTTTTCGCCGTCCTCGGCGGGCTTGCGGCGGCGATAGCCGCGCTTATCCTCCGGCAGGAAGTTGCTGCACGCGGGATTGGCGCAGAAGGGCTTATTGAAGCCGCGGCCCGCCTTTTTGAACATGGTCTGTCCGCAGACGGGGCAGTCGTCCTTCACCGGCACGTCCCACGTCATAAAGTCGCAGGTGGGGAACTTGTCGCAGCCGTAGTAGGTGTAGCCGTTGCGGCTGGTCTTTTTCAGGATGCGTCCGCCGCACTTGGGGCAGCGGCCGGGCATCTCCACCACCAGCGGCTTGGTGAACTTGCACTCCGGATAGCCGGGGCAGGCCAGAAACCGGCCAAAACGCCCGGACTTGATGACCATGTTGCGGCCGCACAGGTCGCACTTCTCCTCCGTCACCTCGTCGGGCACCTTCAGGTACACGCCCTCCATGTCCTTTTCCACCTTTTCCAGATTCTCGTGGAACGGTACGTAGAACTGGCGGATCAGGTCCTTCCACCGGACATCGCCGGACTCCACATCATCCAGCTTTTTCTCCATGCGGGCGGTGAACTTCACGTCCACGATATCGGGGAAGCGCTGGCACATCAGGTCGTTGACCACCTGCCCCAGCGGGGTGATGCGCAGGTATTTGCCCTCCTTGATGACGTACTCACGGTCCAGAATGGTGGACACGGTGGGGGCGTAGGTGGAGGGACGGCCGATGCCGTTTTCCTCCATGGTACGGATGAGGGTGGCGTCGGTGTACCGCGCGGGAGGCTGGGTGAAATGCTGGGACGGCGCGAAGCTCTCCAGCGTCACGGTCTCGCCCTCGGCCAGCTCCGGCAGCGGGGACTCCTTCTCCTCCTTCTCATCGTCGCGGCTCTCCTCGTACACGGCGGTGTAGCCGGCGAACTTCAGGTTGCTGGCTGAGCAGCGGAAGCTGTGGGCGCCCGCGCCGATCTCCACGCTGATGCTGTCGTAGACGGCATTGGCCATCTGGCTGGACAGGAAGCGGCTCCAGATCAGGCGGTACAGCCGGTACTGCTCGCCGGTGAGGTCGCCCTTTACCTGCTCCGGCGTCAGGGACGGATCGGAGGGGCGGATGGCCTCGTGGGCGTCCTGTGCTCCGGCCTTGGTCTTATAGACGCGGGGGGATGCGGGGTAATAGCTCTGGCCGTAGCGGGAGCAGATGACATCCCTGGCCTGGGTCTGGGCCTCCGCAGAGATGCGGAGGGAGTCGGTACGCATGTAGGTGATGAGGCCCACGGTGCCTTCGCCGGTGATGTCCACGCCCTCGTACAGCTGCTGGGCGATGGCCATGGTGCGGCGGGGGGTCATGTTCAGCTTGCGTGACGCCTCCTGCTGTAAAGTAGAGGTGGTGAACGGCGGCGCGGGAGAACGCTGCTTGTCCGCCCGCTTTACGGACTTCACCGCAAAGGGCAGGCTCTTCAGCTCGTCCATCACCGTCTGGGTATCGGCCTGACTGGCGGGCTCGTATTTCTTGCCGTCCTTGCCGTAGTAGTGGGCGGTGAACAGGGCGCCGGCGTGGTTTTTCAGGCTGGCGTCCAGCGTCCAATACTCCTGAGGTACGAAATCCGCGATCTCCTTTTCCCGCTGGGCCACCAGACGCATGGCCACGGACTGGACACGGCCTGCCGACAGGCCGCGGCGGATCTTCTTCCACAGCAGCGGCGACAGCTGGTAGCCTACGATGCGGTCCAGCACGCGGCGGGCCTGCTGGGCGTCCACCAGATCCTGATCGATGTCGCGGGGGTGGCGGATGCTGTCCGTCACCACCTTTTTGGTGATCTCATTGAACGTGACCCGCCGCGCCTTCTCGTCCGGCAGGTCCAGAAGATGCTTCAGATGCCAGCTGATGGCCTCGCCCTCGCGGTCCGGGTCGGTGGCGAGGTAGACGGTCTGGCTCCCCTTTGCCGCCGTCTTGAGCTCCTTGATGATATCCTCTTTGCCCTTGATGGGCCGGTAATTGGGGGTGAAATCCCCGTCCACGTCCACGCCCAGCGTGCTCTTGGGCAGGTCCCGCAGGTGGCCCATACTGGCCTTCACCTGATAATCGGGGCCCAGATACTTGCCGATGGTCTTGGCTTTGGCGGGGGACTCCACGATCACCAGATTCTTTGCTTTTGCCATAACTTGATTTACTCCTCCTTGAGTTCCACTGTCCGCAGGAAGCTCCCTGCTCCCTGACGGCAGACATATCCGTCGATCTCCAGCATGGTCAGGGCCGACAGCACCCGCCGCACCGGCAGGTCTGTGGCCACGGCGGCCTCGTCCGCCAGCAGCGGGCGGTCCGTAGGCAGCATGCGCAGGATGCGCTGCTGGTCGTCAGTCAGCGCCGCGCCCTCCCTGGCCATGTTCAATATAGGCAGCGCCGGCGCCTTTTCCGGCTGCCGCACCGGCTGCGCCGATGCGGACGCAGGCTCCGCCTCCGCGCTTCCGGGCGTCTCCGGCAGCACCGCACGGATGGGGCGCAGCTTCTGGGGGAAGCGCTGCTGGTACGTGCCCAGCACGTCCCACGCCTCCATGACCAGCCCCGCGCCGTCGCGGATCAGCTGGTTGCAGCCGCGGCTGGAGGCGGCATTGATGGGACCCGGGACGGCGAACACGTCCCTGCCCTGCTCCAGCGCGGTATTGGCAGTGATAAGCGCGCCGCTTTTCTCCGGCGCTTCCACCACGACCACCGCCAGACTCAGGCCGCTGATGATGCGGTTGCGCACGGGAAAGTGGCCGCCGCGCGGCTCCGTGCCCGGCGGGTACTCCGACAACAGTACGCCGGTGGCGGCGATGTCCTCGTAGAGACGGCGGTTCTCCGGCGGATAGATCACGTCCGCGCCGCCGCCCAATACCGCCGCAGTGAAACCGCCGGCCCGCAGCGCGCCCTGATGGGCCGCGCCGTCGATGCCTTTGGCAAGGCCCGAGATCACCAGACCGCCCTGCCGTGCCAGCTCATAGCCCAGCTGGGAGGCGGCACGGGTGCCGTAGGGCGAGCACTTCCGCGTGCCCACCACCGCCACGGCGGCCTCCTCATCGAAAAGCGGCATGGAACCCTTGCCGTACAGCAGCACCGGCGGGTCGTACATGTCCCGCAGACGGGCGGGATAGGCCGCGTCGTCCATGGTGACGATGAATTGCCCGTCCCGGGCGCAGTCGGCCAGCACCTTTTCGGCGCGGGCCAGCGATTTGTCCGACAGGCTCTCCGCCTGCTGTCTGGTAATGCCCTCCACCAGACACAGCTGGTCCGGCTGGGCATAGTATACGTCCTCGGGCGAGGAAAAATGCTCCAACAGCAGCAGCTTCGCCCGATTGCTCAGCGCCGGCGCCGTGGTCAGCCACAGCCAGTATTTCAGCGCCGCCATCCCCCTCATCTCCCTTTTTCAGCGATAGGCCTCCCACAGCAGCACCGCCGCCGCCATGGCCGCGTTCAGCGACTCGCAGTGCGCCTGCATGGGGATGCGTACCGTTTTGTCGCACATGGCCAGCACCTGCTCCGTCAATCCCCTGCCCTCGCTGCCGATGGCGATGGCGCAGCGGCGCAGGTCCAGCGCCCGCACGTCCTCGGTATCGTCCCGCAGGGCCGCGCCGTACAGCGGCAGCCCCGCCGCGGTGAGCCGCTGCCGCATGGCCGCGGCGTCGGTACACCACACCGGCATGCGGAACACCGCGCCCATGGACGAGCGCAGCGTCTTGACGCTGTACGGATCGGCGCAGCCGGTGAGCAGCAGCACGCCGTCGCAGCCGAAGGCGTCCGCCGTCCGCAGCACCGTGCCCACGTTGCCCGGGTCCTGTACGCCGTCCAGCACCACGTAGCGGCTGCCCGGCAGCATCTCCGGCAGGGCGGTGTCCGGCAAGCGGCACACCGCCAGCATGCCCTGGGGCGTGCGCATGGGCGAGATGGAGGCCATCACATCCAGCGGCACGGCCGCGCACCGCACCGACGCATCCAGCCCCTCCGGCGGCTCTACGCCGTCGCTGACGGCCACGGCCAGCACCCGCGCCCCGTGGCACAGGGCTTCCTCCACCAGCTTGGGACTGTCGCAGAGGAACTCCCCCTGCTGCCGCCGGAAGGCAGCGCTGTCCAGCCGGCGCATATGCTCCAGCAGCGGATTTTTACGACTGGTGATGCGCTCCATACACCCTCCCCATTTTGGCGCGCCGCCGGTAAGGCCGCGGGCCCGAATATTCTTTATAATATAGGTGTGTTTTCCCGTTGTCAACATAAAATCAGGGAACGCCGGTGGGCGCTCCCTGATTTTTGTCTGATTTTTATGGTTTTCCGGTTACACGCAGTGGCCGTTCCGCCGGATCACGTCCACCACGCGGTCCACGCACTGGCGGCAGATAGCGTCCTCCGGCGCTTCCACCATGACCCGCAGCACCGGCTCTGTGCCGGATTCCCGCACCAGCACGCGGCCGGTGTCCCCCAGCTCCGCAGCCACGGCATCCACCGCGGCCTGCACATCGGGGTCCTCCCGCGCCGTCTTTTTGTCTTGGACACGGACGTTCTCCAGCACCTGGGGATAGATGGTGAGACCCTCGGTCAGCTTGCTGAGGGGCTTCTTCTGCTCCAGCATCACCTCCATCAGCTTCAGGCTGGTGAGCACGCCGTCGCCGGTGGAGGCGTACTTGGAGAAGATAATGTGCCCCGACTGCTCGCCGCCCAGAGCGCAGCCGTTCCTGGCCATGTACTCGTAGACGTACTTATCGCCCACGGCGGTCTTGGCGTAGGAAATCCCCTCGCGGTCAAAGGCGCGGTACAGGCCGAAGTTGGACATGATGGTGGTCACCACCGTGTTGCGGGGCAGCTCGCCCTGCTGCTTCAGGTGCCGCCCGCAGACGTAGAGGATATGGTCGCCGGTGATGATGCCGCCCTGCTCATCCACGGCAAGGCAGCGGTCGGCATCGCCATCGTAGGCGAAGCCCACATCCAGCTCGTTGGCCAGCACAAAGCGGCGCAGGGCTTCGATATGGGTGGAGCCCACGCCATTATTGATGTTGAAGCCGTCGGGCTCATCGCCCATGACGTAGGTCTTGGCACCCAGTGCGTCAAAGACGCTCTTGGCAATGGTCCAGGCGCTGCCGTTGGCGCAGTCCAATCCCACGCGCTTGCCTTTAAAGGAGAACAGCCCCAGAGAGATTAGGTAGCCCACGTAGCGGTTGCGGCCCGCCACATAGTCCACCGTGCGGCCGATGTGGTCCCGCCGGGCCAGAGGGATCTGCTGCCAGCGCTGGCCGAACACCTCCAGCTTGCCGTCCAGATAGTCCTCGATGAAGGCGATGGTGCCCTCGTCCATCTTCTCGCCGCTGCCGCTGATGAGCTTGATGCCGTTGTCGTAGTAGGGGTTGTGGCTGGCGGAGATCATGATGCCGCAGTCGAACCCGTCCGTCCGCGCCACAAAGGACACGGAGGGCGTGGTGGTCACATGCAGCAGATAGGCATCCGCGCCGGAGGCCACCAATCCCGAGGCCAGCGCGTACTCAAACATGTAGCTGCTGCGGCGGGTGTCCTTGCCGATGACCACCCGCACCGGCGTGGTGTCGCCGCTGCGGCGCTTGGTCTCACCGTAATACCAGCCCAGAAAACGTCCCACCTGATAGGCGTGGTCCGCCGTCAGGTCCACATTGGCCTCACCACGGAAGCCGTCTGTTCCGAAATATCTCCCCATAGTCGCTCCTTACTCCTCCCGCTGGGCGGCGATATCGCCGCCGCGCTTATAGATACTGTCCGCCGGTACCGTCCCCCGCACGGAGGACAGCGGGTAGACACGGCTGCTCCGGCCCACCACCGTGCCGGGGTTCAGCACGCTGTTGCAGCCGATCTCCACATGGTCGCCCAGCATGGCGCCCACCTTCTTGCGTCCCGTCTCCGCACGCTCTGCGCCGCAGCGAACCACCACCAGCGTCTTGTCAGACTTGACGTTGGAGGTGATGGAGCCCGCGCCCATATGGGCCTTATATCCCAGGATGCTGTCGCCCACGTAGTTGTAGTGAGGCGTCTGCACGCCGTCGAACAGGATGACGTTCTTCAGCTCCACGGAGTTGCCCACCACGCAGTTGTCGCCCACCAGGGCGCTGCCGCGGATGAACGCGCCGTGGCGCACCTCCGTGCCTGCTCCGATGATGCAGGGTGCGCCCAGATAGGCGGTGGGCGCCACCACGGCGGTCTTGTGTACCCAAACCTCCGGCGCACGCTGCGCAAAGTCCGGCTCCAGTGTGGGCCCCAGCTGCCGGATCAGGTCACCGATGCCGGCCAGCGCCTCCCAGGGATAGGTGAAGCCCGCCAGATACGCCGCTGCACGGGTATGGGACAGGTCGAACAGGTCTTGAATGGTATACATGACAATAGCCCCCTTGTCTCCGCGCCTTCTGCTCTATGATACGCTCTGACGGCGCGGATAGAAGCATTATACTATTCCGCCGCCCCCTCTGGCAAGAGTTTCTGCGGAAAAAGCGGAAAACAGGCGGCCCAAAATGGGCCGCCTGTTTTGCGTATTTACTTGTCCAACGGCTTCATGGTCGGGAACAGGATGACGTCGCGGATGGAATCCGTGCCGCAGAGCATCATGCTGCAGCGGTCGATGCCGAAGCCCAGGCCGCCCGTGGGGGGCATGCCGTACTCCAGCGCCATGACGAAGTCCTCGTCCATCATGTCGGCCTCCTCGTCGCCGTTGGCGCGCTTTTCCGCCTGGGCCTTGAAGCGCTCGTACTGGTCGATGGGGTCGTTCAGCTCGCTGAAGGCGTTGCCCATCTCGCAGCCGCAGATGAACATCTCGTACCGCTCGGTGAGGGCGGGCTGCTCGGGGCTGCGCTTGGCCAGCGGGCTGACCTCCACGGGGTACATGGTGATGAAGGTGGGCTGGATCAGCGTCTCCTCCACCTTCTGGTCAAAGGTCTCGTACAGGGCGTTGCCCCAGGTATGGGGCACGCCGTCCATGTCCACGCCCACGCTCTTGGCCAGCTCCACGCCCTTGTCGGCGTCGCCGACACAGGCCATGAAGTCGGCGCCGGTGACGTTCTTCACGGCGTCCGCCATGGTCACGCGCTGCCAGCTGGGGGTCAGGTCGATATCGTGGCCCAGCCACTGGACATGATAGGTACCCAAAATCTCCTTGGCCGCGCCGGAGAGGATGCCCTCCAGAATGTCCATCATGCCGTCCAGATTGGTGAATGCCTGATACAGCTCGCAGGTGGTGAACTCCGGATTGTGCTTGGTGTCCATGCCCTCGTTGCGGAAGATGCGGCCCACCTCGTAGACGCGCTCCATGCCGCCCACGATCAGGCGCTTCAGGTGCAGCTCCGTGGCGATGCGCATGTACATGTCGATGTCCTGGGCGTTGTGGTGCGTGATGAAGGGACGGGCGTTGGCGCCGCCGGCGATGGGGCTCAGCACCGGCGTCTCCACCTCCATGAAGCCCAGACCATCCAGATAGCGGCGCAGATAGGCCACGAACTTGCTGCGGATCTCGAAGTTACGCTTGCTCTCGGGGTTCATGATAAGGTCCACGTACCGCTGACGGTAGCGGATCTCCTTGTCGGTAAGGCCGTGGAACTTCTCGGGCAGGGGGCGCAGAGACTTGCTCAGCAGCGTGATCTCCCTGGCGCGGACGGACATCTCGCCCCGCTGGGTGCGGAACACCTCGCCCTTGACGCCCACAATATCGCCGATGTCGTATTTCTTGAAGCGGTTATAGTTGTCCTCATCCATCTCGTCCTTGCGGGCATAGATCTGGATGCGGCCGGTCTTATCCTGCAGATCGCAGAAGGATACCTTGCCCATGCCGCGCTTGCTCATGAGGCGGCCGGCCACGGATACCTCGGTGCCCTCCATGGCGTCGAAGTTGTCTTTGATGTCCTGGGTGTGGTGCGTCACGTCGAATTTTGTGATCTGGAAGGGGTCGCGGCCCTCATCCTGCAGGGCCTTGAGCTTCTCACGGCGGATGCGCAGCAGTTCACCCAGGTCCTGCTGCTGTGTCTCGTTGCGGTTGGTTTCGTCTGCCATCTTGCAGCCCTCCTTTGTATATTGCCAATGCGGACGCACTGTGCGCCCTGCGTTCAGCGTTCGATCTTGTCGATGCGGTAGCGGATCACGCCGCGGGGCGCCTCTACCGCTACCTCCTCGCCGGCCTTGTGGCCCATCAGGGCCTTGCCGAAGGGGGAGTCCTCGCTGACGGCGCGGGACATGACGTCCGCCTCCTGGGAGCCCACGATGCGGTACACCGGCAGCTGCTTGCCGCCGGCCAGCTCCGTCACGGTAACGACACTGCCGATGGTGATCTTATCGGACTCCTCTGTCTCATCCACGATCACCGCGTGCAGCAGAATGTCCTCCAGCTCCGCGATGCGGGAATACAGCTTGCCCTGCTCGTTTTTCGCCTCGTCATACTCGCTGTTCTCGCTGAGGTCGCCGAAGCCGCGGGCCTCCTTGATGAGCTCCGCCACCTCATCGGCGCGGGTGGTCTTGCTGTAATCCAGCTCCTGCTTCAGCTCGTCGTAGCGGGCCTGACTCATTTTGAATTCTTTTGCCATGCTGCACATTCCTTTCTATTGGTAAGATGCCCCTTTACAGACAAAATACGCACAATATATCACGTTGCATTATAGTAAGTTTCCCCCCGCCTGTCAAGCGCGGGAAGTCACCGAAACCACATGAATTTCTGATGGCTCCCATTGCCCTGCTGCGGTCAGCGCCGCCAGCAGCTGCTCCGTCACCGGCCACGGTCCCAGCCCCGGCGCCGCGTAAGTCACCTGCTGGCGCGCAGCGCAGTCCGGTCCCAGATACACTGCCGCGTCCTGCTTCTCCGGTGCGGGGCCCAGATGCACCGTCACCGCCGGCGTATGGCCGCAGCACCCTGCCGCCAGACCGTACTGCGCCAGCAGCCATCGTTCCAGTCCCGTCTGGCCGGAGGGCTCCAGCGCCACATACCGCGCCCGCCGGGCCAGCACCTGCGCGGCGCGCCGGGCCGCCGCGCCGTCCTCCCCTGTGTGCAATCGCACCGCCTGGCCCCGCAAGCCCCGGGGACATACGCAGTCCAGCAGCTCCCCCAGCTTGCAAAGCCGCAGGGCCTGCACCGGCGGCGGCCGGATGCCGTATTTTGCCGCCGCGGCCTGCCACGCATCGTCCTCGAATACCGCCGTTTTCACGCCGCACCGCGCCATCCGCCGCAGCAGGCGGCGGACGCCCCGGCGCCGCAGCCGGCCCTGCCCCGCCGTCAGCACCCAGAACGGCACGCCGCCGATGGTCTCCCGCGTCAGCGCCGTGCGCCGTCCCTGCCGGATATAGCCGTACATATCCCGCCTCCACGCAAAAAAACTCTGCATCATGGTATGATGCAGAGTTTTTGCATATGTCTTTCTTACCAGCGGGCGATGTACCCGGGCAGGTAGTCCAGCGGGTTCTGGTTGACGCCGTTGATCATCACCTCGTAGTGCAGATGGGGGCCGGTGGAGTTGCCGGTGGAGCCGGTGATGCCCACCGTATCGCCCTGCGTCACCATGTCGCCCACGCTGACGGACACGGAGCTGAGGTGGGCGTACAGCGTGGTGTAGCCGCCGCCGTGGTCCAGCACTACGTAGTTGCCATAGCCGCTGCCGCCGTAGGAGCCGTACACCACGGTCTTGGCGATGATGACCTTGCCGCTCTTGGTGGCCAGAGCCGCGCTGGTGGTGCCCACGCCGCCGATGTCCACGCCGCGGTGGTTGGTGCTGCCGATGCCGCCGGGGGACACACGTCCGCCCATGGGGGACGTAATGATCTTACTGGTGGTAACGGGCCAGATGAAGCCGCCGGGGCTGGGGGTCACGTCCGACGTCTCCAGCAGCTTTTTGATCTGGGCCTCGATCTCCTGGGCCTCCTTCTCCTCGGCGGCGGCCAGCTCCTCGTAGCCCTTCTGGGTGGCGGCGTACTCGGCGATCAGCGCCGCGGCCTCGTCCACCTTCTTCTGCAGCTCATCCTGCTGCTGGGCCAGCAGCTGCTCCTGCTCCTCCATGGCGGCCTTCTCCGTCTTGATGTTCTCACGGGTCTGGCGGATGGCTTCCATCAGGCTGCGGTCGTACTCCGCCACCTCGTTGACAAATTCCAGTCGGCTCAGCAGGTCGGAGATGCTGGTGGCCTTGAACAGCACCGACCAGTAGGACAGGCTGCCCCGCTCCTCCTCGCTGCGCACCTGCTGGCAGAAGAGGGCGTACTGCTCCTCCTCCATCTCCTGATAGACCTGGATCTGCTCCGCGTACAGGTCGATCTGAGCCTTGGTGTCATCGATCTCCTCCATCAGCAGCTGATTCCGCTGGTCCAGGAGGGTCTTGGTGCCTATGACGTCCTCTTTCTTGGACTTGGCGTCGGCGATCTGCTTCTGGAGCTCGGCGATACGATCCTTCTTCTCCTGCTTCTTCCGCTCCAGCTCGTCCATCTCGGCCTGACGCTGGGCCGCTTCCTCCGCCTTCTTCTGCTCCTCGGCGGCCTGATCCTCCTCGCTCTTGGTGGCATAAGCCCGCTGCACGGTACCCACCGCCGTCAGCGACAGCACCAGCAGCAGGGCCAGCGCGCCGCATAGAAGGCGTTTTCCTTTTTTCATAGCTCTCCCTCCGTTCATCAGACCCGCAGGAACCGCCGGATGGCTGTCAGGCTGCCGCCCACGCCCACCAGGATGCCCGCGCCCAGGAATACCAGCGCCACCGGCTGCCAGATCCGCTCAAAGGGGATCACCGTCAGGATCTGCAGGCTGTCGGAGGTGCCGATGCCCCGGGCCACGGCGGTATACAGCAGCCACTGAAGGCCGAAGGCGATGACGGCGCTGAACAGGCCCAGCAGCAGCCCCTCGAACACGAAGGGCCAGCGGATGAACCCGTTGGTGGCGCCCACCATCTTCATGATGGCGATCTCGTCACGCCGATCGAATGTGGTCAGTTTAATGGTGTTGGAGATGATGAACACCGACACCAGCAGCAGAATGGCGATGAGGGCGATGCTGATGATGCTCGCCACGTTGCGGGCCGTGGTGAAGCCCTCGGCCACCGCCTGATCGGCGCGGGCCTTGGCGATGCCCGTCACCTGCTCCACCGCTGTCTTGGTCTCCATGATGCGATCCGGGTCGGTGACATGGATAACATATCGGTGCCGGAACACATCTGCCGGCAGGTCGCCGTACAGCTCGTCGCCGTCGTACTTCTCGATATAGTTCTCCTTGGCCTCGTCGCGGGACATGAACGTGCAGTCCGCCACGTTGTCCACCTTTTCCAGCTGGACTTGCAGGTCCCGGGCCTGTGTCTCCGTCAGGGAGTCGTCCACGAAGGCCACCACCGCGTTCTCCTGCTGGAGATCCGATAGATTCTCGTTGGCGTTGTAGGCCACCAGTGTAAAGGTGCCCATAATGAGGAGACAGGCCACACTGATGCCGATGGCGGCAAAGGACATGAACCCGTGGGAGAACATGTTCCCCGCGCCCTCCTTGATGAAAAATCGAAAATTATATTTCATGCCTTACACCTCATAGCTTCCCATACCATCGCCGATAACGCGGCCCTCATGGAGCAGGATGATCCGCTTGTTGAAGCGGTTCACCAGCCCTCGCTCGTGGGTCACCACGATGACGGTGGTACCCAGCGCGTTGATGCGCTCCAGCAGGGTCATGATCTCCAGTGAGCGGGCGGGGTCCAGATTGCCGGTGGGCTCGTCGGCCACAATGGTGCTGGGGTTGTTCACCAGCGCCCGGGCGATGGCCACGCGCTGCTGCTCGCCGCCGGACAGCTCATCGGGATAGCGGTTCTCCTTGTCCGCCAGACCTACCAGCTCCAGCACGTAGGGAATGCGCTCCCGCAGGGCTTTGGGCGATGCGCCCACGGCCCGCATGGCCAGCGCCAGATTGTCGTACACCGTCTTGTTGGCGATGAGGCGGAAATCCTGGAAGATCACGCCGATAGTCCGGCGCATGTAGGGGATCTGCCGCTCGGAGATGCGGCTCATGGAAAAGCCGTTGACCATCACGCGGCCCGAGGTGGGCACCACCTCACCGGTCAGCAGCTTGATGATGGTGGACTTGCCGGAGCCGGAGGGCCCCACGAGGAACGCGAACTCCCCATCGTCCACGGTGAAGGACACGCCGTTCAGGGCATGTGTCCCGTTGTCATATATTTTTTCAGCGTCTATCAAACGGATCATAACTCTGCTCCTGTTCGTCAAAATGCAACATCTTGTGGCTTGTTTCGAGCTTCTTTCATTATATATAAATGGTTACAAAATGGCAACAGGAAAGATATGAATATTTCCTTAAATTCCCCCACCGCTTTTTCGACGCGTTTCCCTGTCCGTGGGTTCCCGCAGGGGGATATTTCCGGTGAAAAAACAGCACCTGCGGGGCCCGCAGGTGCTGTTTTTTATGTAAACTTATTGGCGTTACGCGTCAATGCCGCGGCTGGTCAGGTACTTCTTGACCATCAGCGCCACCTTGAAGGTAATGGCATCGTCGAATTCCCGCAGATCCAGACCCGTCAGCTTCTTGATCTTCTCCAGACGGTACACCAGGGTGTTGCGGTGGACGAACAGCTTCCGCGCCGTCTCAGACACGTTCAGGTTGTTCTCGAAGAACTTGTAAATGGTGAACAGCGTCTCCTGATCCAGCGCGTCGATGGGGTTCTTCTTGAACACCTCCTGCAGGAACATCTCGCACAGGGTGGTGGGCAGCTGGTAGATCAGGCGGCCGATGCCCAGATTCTCGTAGTTGATGACGTAGCGTTCGGTGTCGAACACCTTGCCCACCTCGATGGCGATCTGGGCCTCCTTATAGCTCTTGGCCAGGTCCCGCAGGTGCAGAGCCAGCGTGCCGATGCCCACAAAGACGCAGCTCTCGCCGTCGATGCGCAGAGCCTCCTCAATGCGCTGGGCCACGGCCTCCAGATCCTTGGCGGTGGCGTTCTCGTCCATCTGGTGGATCAGGGCCACATCCTGCTCGCCCACACTGATGACAAAATCGTTCTGGCGGTCCGGGTACAGGCCCTGGATCACGTCCACAGGCACCGTCTCCAATCGCTCGTCCACCGGTCGGACCACGAAGACGCCACGGGCCGTCTCCGCCGCCACGTGCAGCTCCTTGGCCCGCATGTAAATATCACTGATCAGAATGTTGTCGGAGATGATGTTCTTGATGAAGGAACCCTTGTCGTGCTTCTCCTCATAATAGCTCTTGGCCGCGTTCAGGGACACCGCCGCCATGGAACATACCGTCCGGCTCATGCTGTCGTCGCCGCTGGCAAACACCGCGTAGTCAAAGTGACTGCTCCAGCTGGGCAGTGCCTTGAACGTCCGGCCCTCCAGCGTGATGCAGGCGCCCTCGGCGGCGGCGATGGGCTCCACGTATTTGGTCCACTTTTTGCCGATGCCCGTCAGTTCGCTGCATGCAATAACGGTACCCTCCGCGTCAAGGACGCCGATGGTGCGGTCCGTCGTCTCCTTGAACTGCAATACAACATTCTGAAAAATTCTTCCCGACATAACGACTCCTCCTGCGAGCCTCGCGTAGGTATTTTGTGCAATCTGTCAAGCCGATGCCCCTATTATATCGTCATAGTGACGATTTTGCAAGTGTTTTTTTCTCTTTTTAACAAAATATCTATCGATATTTTTACAGTTCTGTCTAAAAAATCACAATCCGGCGGTACACCGCAGTGATGCCGTCTCCTCCGCCGTCAGTTCTCTCCAACCTCCGATGGGCAGCGCCGCATCCAGCGTCAGCGGCCCCATAGACAGCCGCTTCAGGTACAGCACCGGTGCGCCCCTGGCCGCCAGCATCCGCTTCACCTGGTGGAACTTGCCCTCCCGCAGGGTCACAATGCACGTCCCCTCCGCCAGCGGCTCCAGTCCCGCCGGCAGGCACATCAGTCCATCGCCCAGGGTCATCCCCGCGGCAAAGGCGTCCACATCCGCCTGATCCAGCGGGCCATCCACGCGGGCGAAATAGCGTTTGTCCACGTGGTATTTGGGGCTCAGCAGCCGGTGGGCCAGCTCTCCATCGTCCGTCAGGAGCAGCAGGCCCTCCGTGTCCTTGTCCAGCCGCCCTACCGGCGACAGTCCCCGTTTCCGCAGCTCCGGCGGAAGCAGATCCAGCACCGTCCGCTGCCGGCTGTCCTCGGTGGCGGTCAGCACGCCGGCAGGCTTGTGCAGCATCACGTAGGTATATTTTTGCAGCCGCACCGGCTCGCCGCCTACGGTAATGACCGCTGTCTCCGGCTCTACCTTCTCCTCGACGGAGGTTGCGGCGGCGCCGTTGACCCGCACCTGTCCCTGCCGCACCAGCTGCTTGACCTCCCGCCGCGACCAGCGGCCCGTAGCCGCCAGCACCTTGTCCAAACGTTCCATGCCGCCCTCCTGTGGTCATTTTTCCGATTATATCATATCCGTGCCCAACCGCCAATATAAATTAGCGAGAGGTGATGAGCTTGTACGTCATTCATATGCGCTTTACACGCCGAAAAATTCTGCTGGCCGCGGCGGCGCTGGTACTTGTCACCGGCATGGCCCTGCTGCTGGCCGGCTGCTTCCGCAGCGCCGCGCCCCGTGAAGCGGTGACGCTTGCCACCAACGAGCAGCGGGTAGCCTATCTGGAAAGTCTGGGCTGGCAGGTGCTGCCGGAGCCGGTGGCCACCATGGACCTCCAGCTGCCGGAGGACCTGAAGGCGCAATGGGGCGACTACCTGAAGCTCCAGACACAGCAGGGCATGCCCATGGCTGACTGCGCCGGGCAGGTAGTGCGCCGCTTCACTTACACTGTTACCAACTACCCTGATGTACCGGACGGGGTGCAGGTGAATCTGTTCACCTGTGGAGACCGGCTGGTGGGCGGCGACATCATCGCCACCGGTGAAAACGGCTTCCAGACCGGACTGACCTTCCCTGAGAAGTAGGTACTTCCCAGCGGACGCGGGGCGGCACGGCGCAAACGTGGGCGGGGTACACAACGCGGATACGATGCGTGAAATGCAGATGCTGCGGCCGGCACAAGCCTCCCCGTCCAAAGCGGGCTTCCTGCGTCCCAGATGCAAAAAGAGAGACACGCTTGCGCGTGTCTCTCTTCTTTAGATCATCTGATCCGTGACCCTCGGCGGGAAATTACTCCTCGATGGCGATGACGACGCCGGAACCGACGGTACGGCCACCCTCACGGATAGCGAAACGCAGACCGTTCTCGATAGCGATGGGGGTGATCAGCTCAACCTTCATGTCGACGTTATCGCCGGGCATGCACATCTCAACGCCCTCGGGCAGAGTGATGACGCCGGTCACGTCGGTGGTACGGAAGTAGAACTGGGGACGATAGTTGTTGAAGAAGGGGGTATGACGGCCACCCTCGTCCTTGGTCAGAACGTAGACCTGACCGGTGAACTTGGTGTGGGGATGGATGGAACCGGGCTTAGACAGAACCTGGCCGCGCTCGATCTCGGTCTTCGCAACACCACGCAGCAGGGCGCCGATGTTGTCGCCGGCCTCAGCGTAGTCCAGCAGCTTGTGGAACATCTCGATACCGGTAACGGTGGTCTCACGCTTCTCATCGGACAGACCGACGATCTCGACCTTCTCGTTCAGGTTCAGAATGCCACGCTCCACACGGCCGGTAGCAACGGTACCACGGCCGGAGATGGTGAACACGTCCTCGACGGGCATCAGGAAGGGCATATCCTCCTTGCGGTCGGGGGTGGGGATCCAAGTGTCAACAGCGTCCATCAGCTCCTTGATGCACTGATACTCGGGAGCGTTGGGATCGGTGGACTCGGAAACCAGAGCGTTCAGAGCGGAACCGCGGATGATGGGGGTCTCGTCGCCGGGGAAGCCATAGAAGTCCAGCAGCTCGCGGACTTCCATCTCCACCAGCTCCAGCAGCTCCTCATCGTCGACCTGATCGCACTTGTTCAGGAAGACCAGCACGGAGGGCACGTTCACCTGACGGGCCAGCAGCAGGTGCTCACGAGTCTGAGCCATGGGGCCGTCGGAGGCAGCGATGACCAGGATGGCGCCGTCCATCTGGGCAGCACCGGTGATCATGTTCTTGATATAGTCGGCGTGGCCCGGGCAGTCGACGTGGGCGTAGTGACGCTTCGCGGTCTCGTACTCAACGTGAGCGGTGTTGATGGTGATACCACGCTCGCGCTCTTCGGGAGCCTTATCGATGGAAGAGTAATCGGTGTACTCAGCGCCGCCCTGCATCGCCAGATACTTGGTGATCGCAGCGGTCAGAGTGGTCTTACCATGGTCGATATGACCGATGGTACCGATGTTAACATGGGGCTTTGTTCTTTCAAATTTCTGCTTAGCCATTTGAAATGATCCTCCTTAACAGTTTTGTATCATGTGTTGGGCAGCACTAACAATCTAACACTGCCATTTTACAGTATTCACGCGGGAAAATCAATTGTAAATTACGGTTTTATAAATTTTCCCGGCCGGTGCGCTTGCTGATCAGCTTTTCCTGCAGGCTCTTGGGCAGCTCGATGTAGTGGCTGGGCTCCATGGTGTACTGGCCGCGGCCCTGAGTACGGGAGCGCAGGTCAGTGGCGTAGCCGAACATCTCTGCCAGAGGAACGAAGGCGTCGATCTGCTGTGCGCCGGAGCGCATCTCGTAGCCCTGGATCTGTCCGCGGCGGGAGTTGATATCGCCGATGACATCGCCCATATACTCGTCGGGCACGATGACGCAGACTTTCATGATGGGCTCCAGCAGCGTGGGATCGGCCTTGCGCATGGCCTCCTTGAAGGCCATGGAGCCGGCGATCTTAAACGCCATTTCGGAGGAGTCCACCTCGTGGTAGGAGCCGTCGAACAGCGTGACCTTCACGTCCACGACGGGATAGCCCGCCACGACACCGGCCAGCATGGCGCCCTGAATACCGGCATCGATAGCCGGAATATACTCCTTGGGAATGGCGCCGCCCACCACAGCGTTGACAAATTCGTAGCCCTTGCCGGACTCGTTGGGCTCCACATGGATCTTGACGTGACCATACTGGCCCTTACCGCCGGACTGGCGGGCATACTTGGTGTCCTGATCCACGGCCTTGCGGATGGTCTCCTTGTAGGCCACCTGAGGTGCGCCTACGTTGGCCTCCACCTTGAACTCGCGGAGCAGACGGTCCACGATGATCTCCAGGTGCAGCTCGCCCATACCGGCGATGATGGTCTGACCCGTCTCCTCGTCCGTGTAGGTACGGAAGGTGGGGTCCTCCTCGGCCAGCTTGGCCAGGGCAACGCCCATCTTCTCCTGGCCGGCCTTGGTCTTGGGCTCGATGGCCACGCGGATCACAGGCTCGGGGAACTCCATGGATTCCAGAATAATGGGGTTCTTCTCATCGCACAGCGTGTCGCCGGTGGTGGTGTTCTTCAGACCCACCACGGCGGCGATGTCGCCGGAGTAGACGGACTCGATATCCTCGCGGTGATTGGCGTGCATCTGCAGGATGCGGCCCATACGCTCGCGCTTGCCCTTGGTGGCATTGAGGACAGAGGAGCCCGTGGTCAGCGTACCGGAGTACACGCGGAAAAAGCTCAGACGGCCCACATAGGGGTCGGTCATGATCTTAAAGGCCAGCGCGGCGAAGGGCTCGTCGTCGGAAGACTTGCGCTCCTCCTCCTCGTCGGTCCTGGGGTTGACGCCCTTGATGGCAGGAACGTCGGTGGGTGCGGGCATGTAGTCCACGATGGCGTCCAGCAGCTTCTGTACGCCCTTGTTGCGATAGCTGGAGCCGCAGACCACGGGCACCATCTTCACGGCACAGGTGGCCTTGCGGATGGCGGCGCGGATCTTGGCGGTGGGGATCTCCTGACCCTCCAGATACATCTCCATGATCTCGTCATCGAACATGGAAACGGCATCCAGCAGCTTCTCGCGGTACTCGTTGGCCAGATCCATCATGTCCTCGGGGATGGGCTCCACGCGCATGTCCTTACCCAGCTGATCGTAGTAGATATCGGCATCCATCTCCACCAGATCGATGATACCCTTGAAGGTATCCTCCTTCCCGATGGGGATCTGGATGGGGACGGCGTTGGCCTTCAGACGGTCATGCACCATGTCCAGCACGTGGTAGAAGTCCGCGCCGGTGATATCCATCTTGTTGACGTAGATCATACGGGGGACATGGTAGTGATCGGCCTGACGCCACACCGTCTCGGACTGCGGCTCAACACCGCCCTTGGCGCACATTACGGTGACGGAACCGTCCAGCACGCGCAGAGAACGTTCCACCTCCACAGTAAAGTCCACGTGGCCCGGGGTGTCGATGATGTTGATGCGGGTCTGGGGGAACTGATCCTTGGAGCCCTTCCAGTAGCAGGTGGTAGCGGCGGAGGTGATGGTGATACCACGCTCCTGCTCCTGCTCCATCCAGTCCATGGTCGCGGTGCCCTCGTGCGTTTCGCCCAACTTGTAATTCACGCCCGTGTAGTACAGAATACGCTCTGTGGTAGTGGTCTTTCCTGCATCAATGTGGGCCATGATGCCGATATTTCTCGTATTCTCCAGTGTTACCTTTCTCGGCATACCGTTCTCCTTCTCAAATCGTAATTTGGGTTACCAACGGAAGTGGGCGAATGCCTTATTGGATTCGGCCATCTTGTGGGTATCCTCGCGCTTCTTCACGGCGCTGCCGGTGTTGTTGGCAGCGTCCATGATCTCGCCTGCCAGGCGCTCGGCCATGGTGCGCTCGCCGCGGGCGCGGGAGTAGGCAGTCAGCCAGCGCAGACCCAGGGTCTGACGACGGGCGGGACGGACCTCCATGGGGACCTGATAGGTGGCGCCGCCGACACGGCGGGCCTTGACTTCCAGGCTGGGCATGATGTTTTCCATCGCCTGGGTGAACACTTCCAGAGGCTCTTTCTCGGTCTTTTCCTTGATAATATCAAAGGCGCCGTAGACGACCTTCTGGGCGACGCCCTTTTTACCGTCCAACATGATGCTGTTGACCAGCTTGGTCACCAGCACGGAGTTGTACATAGGATCGGGCAAGATCTCTCTCTTGGGAACATTACCTCTTCTGGGCACTATGCTTCCCTCCTTCATAAAAATATGATTTCATAGGTACTCAACAGCCGCGGTCCGGCTGTTGTACGGCCTGCCAAAGAGGTACATTATAAATATAATGAGAAACCTTTTGGCAAAGCTCAGAGATGCAAGGCTTACTTGCTCTTGGGGCGCTTTGCGCCGTACTTGGAGCGGGCCTGCATACGGCCGGAGACGCCCTGGGTATCCAGAGTACCGCGGATGATGTGGTAACGGACGCCGGGGAGGTCCTTGACACGGCCACCGCGGATCATGACGACGGAGTGCTCCTGCAGGGAGTGGCCCACGCCGGGGATGTAAGCGGTGACTTCGTAGCCGTTGGTCAGACGCACACGGGCGATCTTACGCAGAGCGGAGTTGGGCTTCTTGGGGGTCGCAGTTCTGACGGCAGTGCAGACGCCGCGCTTCTGAGGGGAGCTGAGGTCAGTCTCCTTGTTCTTCAGCGTGTTCAGGCCCTTCTGCATGGCGGGAGAATTGGACTTGTAGGTGCTCTTCTTGCGGCCCTGCTTGACCAGCTGGTTAAAAGTAGGCATTTGGTTTCTCCTTTCTCAAAAATTTCTTGGGATGCTTCCCTATATTTTCCACGGAACAAACGGAGTTTATTCCGGCTGGAAACTCATTGCGCCACAATGGCCACCGCGGCGGCGGCCACGGCGATGCCGCAGGCCCTGCCCAGCTGCTGCATGGTCAGGGAGCAGTCGGCGCTGACGCCTTTCTCGCGGCACAGCGCCAGCAGCGGCTCCGTCAGGGCGGGGTCCGCGTCGCAGGCCAGATAGACCTGTCGGGCCGTGCCCTGTGTGACGGCTCTCCGTGTCTGCTTGAGGCCTACTACCTTTTCCTTTGCAGTCAGCTCTCCGGCCACGGATGACGCCCTCCTGTCATGGCATAACAAATCCCGCGGACGATCCCGCGCAATTTGAAATTATAGCATAGGGCGGGGCAAGCGTCAAGTAGGATCGGCACAAAAATTTGTGTAGTTCACTGAAATTTTCCCGTAAAAATACGGCGTTTTCACGAAAGCGCCCCTCCGCCGGCCGGCGGAGGGGCGCTTGGATGTGGTCAGGGGTGCTTACTCCTCGTCACTGCGGGGATCGCTGTCGGCGGGCTCTGCCGTCTGTGCAGGAGTCTCATCCTCCACGGGACCGGCGGACGCGGCGTAGACGTTCTCCACCGCCTCCTCCTCGGCCTCCACGTCGGGGACCAGCTCCTCCGCCAGCTTGCGGTAGGCCGTCAGGCCGGCACCGGCGGGAATGAGTTTACCGATGATGACGTTCTCCTTCAGACCCACCAGATGGTCCACCTTGCCCTTGATGGCGGCCTCGGTCAGGACCTTGGTGGTCTCCTGGAAGGACGCGGCGGACAGGAAGGAATCGGTGGCCAAAGACGCCTTGGTGATACCCATCAGCAGTTGGGTGCAGGTGGCCTCCTGCAGAGGCTCGCCGTCCTCGCGGACCTCGCCGTTGGCGATGCGCTGACGCACGGCGGCATTGGCATCCTCCACCTCCAGCACGTCGGCCATGGCGCCGGACAGCAGGGTGGTGTCCCCTGCCTCCTCCACGCGGACCTTGCGCATCATCTGGCGGACGATGACCTCGATGTGCTTGTCGTTGATGTCCACGCCCTGCTGACGGTAGACCTTCAGGACCTCCTGGATCAGGTAGTTGTGGACCGCGGAAGCACCGCGGATACGCAGCACATCGTGGGGGTTCAGGGCGCCCTCCTGGATCTGGCGGCCCTTCTCGATGACCTCGCCGTCCTTCACCAGCAGGCCGGTATGGGGCGTGGAGTAGGTGCGGGTATCACCGTCATCGGCGGTGACGATGATGTTCAGCAGGCTGCCCTTGGCAGCCTCCTCGAAGCGGACCTTACCGCTGATCTCGGACAGGGTGGCCATCTTCTTGGGCTTGCGGGCCTCGAACAGCTCCTCCACTCGGGGAAGACCCTGGGTGATGTCGCCGCCGGCCACGCCGCCGGTATGGAAGGTACGCATGGTCAGCTGGGTACCGGGCTCGCCGATGGACTGCGCCGCGATGATGCCGACGGCCTCGCCGGGGCCCACAGGCTTGCTGGTAGCCAGGTTCATGCCGTAGCATTTGGCGCAGATACCGCTGTGAGCGCGGCAGGTCAGCACGGTGCGGATCTCGGCGGAGTGGATGTCGAAGGATTCCAGCAGCGCCGCGTCGCTCTCGGTCATCATGTGATCCTTGGAGATCAGCACCTCGTCGGTGCCGGGCTTCAGGATGTCGTTGACCGGGAAGCGGCCCTTGATGCGCTCGGAGAACTTCTCGATGATCTGACCGCCCTCGCTGATCTCGGACACCAGGATGCCCTTGGCAGCGCCGCAGTCGGCCTCACGGATGATGACGTCCTGGCAGACATCCACCATGCGGCGGGTCAGATAACCGGAGTCGGCGGTACGCAGAGCCGTATCGGCCAGACCCTTGCGGGCGCCTCGGCTGGAGGTAAAGTATTCCAGCACGCTCAGGCCCTCACGGAAGTTGGCCTTGATGGGGATCTCGATGGTCTTACCGGCGGTGTTGGCCATCAGGCCGCGCATACCGGTAAGCTGACGGATCTGCTTCATGGAGCCGCGGGCGCCGGAATCCGCCATCATGAAGATGGGGTTGTACTTGTTCATGTTGGCCGTCAGGGCATCGGTGACATCGGCGGTGGTCTTTTCCCACTCGCGGACCACCAGCTTGTAGCGCTCCTCATCGGTGATGAAGCCCATGTTGTACTGGTCCTCAATGTCCACCACGCGCTGCTCCGTCTCGGCGATCAGCTCATACTTGGCCTTGGGCACCGTCATGTCCGCGATGGAGATGGTGATGGAGCCGCGGGTAGAGTACTTGTAGCCGGTGGCCTTGATGTTGTCCAGCACCTCGGCGGCGATGGTGAAGCCGTACTGGTTGATGGTGCGGTCCACGATCTTGCCCAGCAGCTTCTTGCCGCAGGTCTCGGTGATCTCGTAGTCGAAGAACTTGTCGGTAGGCTTGCCGTCCTCGTCGAGGCGCTTCACAAAGCCCAGATCCTGAGGGATGTTGCGGTTGAAGATGATGCGGCCCGCAGTGGCACGCACCACATGGGTCACTTTTTCGCCGCCCAGCTCCTTGGTGACGCGGACCCAGACGGGCTGGTGGATGCCGATGATGTGCTCGTTATGAGCCATCAGCACCTCGTCCTCATCGCGGTAGATGTTCAGATGGACATTGGCCCTCTCCTCATCGGTGAGCTCGTCGTAGGTCCTGCCGGCCAGAGCGAAGTCGATACCCTCCGGCCAGTACTCGTCGTTGTCCATCTGGGACACGCCGTTTTCGAAGCGCTCAAAGGTCAGGTAGTAGGAGCCCAGCACCATATCCTGAGTAGGCACGGTGACGGGGCCGCCGTCCTGGGGACGCAGCAGGTTGTTGGCCGACAGCATCAGCAGACGGGCCTCTGCCTGCGCCTCGGCGGACAGGGGAACATGGATAGCCATCTGGTCGCCATCGAAGTCGGCGTTGAAGGCCGTGCAGTTCAGGGGGTGCAGCTTCAGGGCGCGGCCCTCCACCAGCACCGGCTCAAAGGCCTGAATGCCCAGGCGGTGCAGCGTAGGCGCACGGTTCAGCATGACGGGATGGTCCTTGATGATCTCGTCCAGCGCGTCCCACACCTCGGTGCGGCCCTTGTCCACCATCTTCTTGGCGGACTTGATGTTGTTGGCGGAGCCGTCCTCCACCAGCTTCTTCATGATGAAGGGCCGGAACAGCTCCAGTGCCATCTCCTTGGGCACGCCGCACTGGTAGATCTTCAGCTCGGGGCCGACACAGATAACGGAACGGCCGGAGTAGTCCACGCGCTTGCCCAGCAGGTTCTGGCGGAAGCGTCCCTGCTTGCCCTTCAGCATATCGCTGAGGGACTTGAGGGCGCGGTTGTTGGCGCCGGTGACGGGGCGGCCTCGGCGGCCGTTGTCGATGAGGGCGTCCACCGCCTCCTGCAGCATGCGCTTCTCGTTGCGGACGATGATGTCGGGGGCATTCAGCTCCATCAGGCGCTTGAGGCGGTTGTTGCGGTTGATGACGCGGCGGTACAGGTCGTTCAGGTCGGATGTGGCGAAACGGCCGCCGTCCAGCTGGACCATGGGCCGGATCTCCGGCGGGATGACCGGCAGGACGTCAATGACCATCCACTCCGGCTTGTTGCCGCTGAGGCGGAAGGCGTCCACCACCTCCAGGCGCTTGACGATACGCGCCTTCTTCTGACCGGAGGTGGTCTTCAGCTCCGCATGGAGCTGCTCGCTCAGCTGCTCCAGATCAATTTGCTGCAGCAGCTTCTTCACGGCCTCGGCGCCCATGCCGGCGTCGAAATCGTCCTCGTACTTTTCCCGCATGTCGCGGTATTCCTTCTCAGACAGGATCTGGTTCTTGATGAGGGGCGTCTCGCCGGGATCGGTAACGATATAGGCGGCGAAGTACAGCACCTTCTCCAGAATGCGGGGGCTGATGTCCAGCAGCAGGCCCATGCGGGAGGGAATGCCCTTGAAATACCAGATATGGCTGACGGGGGTGGCCAGCTCGATATGGCCCATGCGCTCACGGCGCACCTTGGCCCGGGTGACCTCCACGCCGCAGCGGTCACAGATCTTGCCCTTGTAGCGGATCTTCTTATACTTACCGCAGTGGCACTCCCAGTCCTTCGTCGGCCCGAAAATGCGCTCGCAGAACAGGCCGTCCCGTTCCGGCTTCAGCGTGCGGTAGTTGATGGTCTCCGGCTTCTTGACCTCGCCGTAGGACCACTCACGGATCATCTCCGGAGAAGCGATGCCGATCTTAATGGCGTCAAATGTTGCGTAACTCATAATGCAGCTCCTCCTTTTCCTTAAAACTCATCGTCCCCGTCGTCATCGAAGGAAGCGTCCACTTCCTCGTCGGCGACGTAGTCAAAACCGGCATCGGCCAGCTCGTCCTCGTCGGCGAACCGCTTCTGCCGCTCGTCCTCGGCGTCCATACGGGCCAGATTGAAGGTATCCAGCGCGTCCTCGTCCTCCTTCAGCTCGATCTGGTTGCCGTCGGCATCCAGCACCTGAATATCCAGGCACAGGGACTGCAGCTCCTTGACCAGCACCTTGAAGGATTCCGGTACGCCCGGGGTAGGCACGTTGTGGCCCTTGACGATGGACTCATAGGTGCGGACACGGCCCGTCACGTCATCGGACTTGACGGTCAGGATCTCCTGCAGGGTGTACGCCGCGCCGTAGGCCTCCAGCGCCCACACTTCCATCTCGCCGAAGCGCTGGCCGCCGAACTGGGCCTTGCCGCCCAGAGGCTGCTGAGTCACCAGAGAGTAGGGGCCGGTGGAACGGGCATGGATCTTATCATCCACCAGATGGTGGAGCTTCAGGAAGTACACATAGCCCACCGTGACCTTATTGTCGAAGCGCTCGCCGGTGCGGCCATCATACAGCCAGCTCTTGCCCTCGGGATCGAGGCCGGCCAGCTGCAGCGCCTCGGAAATATCCTTGTCGGTGGCGCCGTCGAAGATGGGGGTGGCCACCTTCCAGCCAAGGGTCTTGGCGGCGTAGCCCAGATGGACCTCCAGCACCTGACCGATGTTCATACGGCTGGGCACGCCCAGGGGGTTCAGCACGATGTCCAGCGGGGTGCCGTCGGGCAGGAAGGGCATATCCTCCTGGGGCAGCACACGGGACACAACGCCCTTGTTGCCGTGACGGCCGGCCATCTTGTCGCCGGGCTGGATCTTACGGCGCTGGGCGATATAGACGCGGACCACCTCGTTCACGCCCGGCCCCAGCTCGTCGCCGTTCTCGCGGGTGAATACCTTGGTATCAATGACGATGCCGCTCTCTCCGTGGGGCACCTTCAGAGAGGTGTCGCGGACCTCGCGGGCCTTCTCGCCGAAGATGGCGCGCAGCAGGCGCTCCTCGGCGGTGAGGTCGGTCTCTCCCTTGGGCGTGACCTTGCCCACCAGGATGTCGCCGGCGTGGACCTCGGCGCCCACGCGGATGATGCCGCGCTCGTCCAGATCCTTCAGAGCGTCCTCGCCCACGTTGGAGATGTCGCGGGTGATCTCCTCGGGTCCCAGCTTGGTATCGCGGGCGTCGATCTCGTACTCCTCGATATGGATGGACGTGTACACGTCCTCCTTCACCAGCCGCTCGTTCAGCAGCACGGCGTCCTCGTAGTTGTAGCCTTCCCACGTCATAAAGCCCACCAGGATGTTGCGGCCCAGAGCGATCTCGCCCTGCTCGGTGGCGGGGCCATCGGCCAGCACGGTGGGATCATCGCCGCCGTGGACCCGCTCGCCCACGGAGACAATAGGCTTCTGGTTGACGCAGGTGCCGTGGTTGGAGCGCAGGAACTTGATGAGCTTGTAGTCCTTGGTCTCACCGCTGTCGTAGCGGACGGAGACGTTGGTGGCGTCCACCTTGGTCACCACACCGTCTCCCTCGGCCAGCACGGCTACCTCGGAGTCCAGGCAGATCTTGTGCTCCATACCGGTACCCACGATGGGAGCCTCCGGCTTCAGCAGGGGCACGGCCTGACGCTGCATGTTGGCGCCCATCAGGGCACGGTTGGCATCGTCGTTGGGCAGGAAGGGGATCATGGCCGTGGCGATGGACACCATCATGCGGGGAGACACATCGATGAAGTCCACGCTGTCGCGGGGGACCTCCACGATCTCGTCACGGTGGCGGCAGGTGATACGCTCGCGGGTGAGGCACCCATTCTCGTCCACCGGCTCCGCCGCCTGACCCACCACATACTGATCCTCCACGTCGGCGGTCATATAGGTGATGTCGTTGGAGACCTTGCACGTCTCGTGATCCACGGCGCGGAACGGCGCCTCGATAAAGCCGTACTCATTGATGCGCGCATAGGTGGCCAGATAGGAGATCAGGCCGATGTTGGGGCCTTCAGGCGTCTCGATGGGGCACATACGGCCGTAGTGGCTGTAGTGTACGTCTCGGACCTCCATGTTGGCGCGCTCGCGGCTCAGACCGCCGGGGCCCAGAGCGGACAGACGGCGCTTGTGGGTCAGCTCGGCCAGAGGGTTGGTCTGGTCCATGAACTGGCTCAGGGGACTGGAGCCGAAGAACTCCTTGATGGCCGCGGTGACGGGCCGGATGTTGATAAGGCTCTGGGGCGTCACCACGTCCAGATCCTGAATGGTCATACGCTCGCGGATGACGCGCTCCATGCGGGAAAAGCCGATGCGGAACTGGTTCTGCAGCAGCTCGCCCACGCAGCGCAGGCGGCGGTTGCCCAGATGGTCGATATCGTCCTTGGTCACAAGACCGTGGGCCAGTGCGTTCATATAGTTGATGGACGCAAAGATGTCCTCCACGATGATGTGCTTGGGCACCAGATCGTCGGCGTGCAGACGGCACTGGGTGATGAGCTCGTCGCCGCTGTACTGGCTCAGCAGATCCTGCAGCACGTCGAAGCGGACGCGCTCCTTGATGCCGCACTTCTCGCGGGGATCGAAGTCCACATAGCGGGACATATCGCACATCTTATTGGTAAAGATCTTCAGTGTCTCGCCGGACTCCAGCGCCACGGTGATCTCGTACACGCCGATGGCGTCCAGCTCGGCGCAGTCGGCGGCGGTCAGCACGTGGCCGTCCTCAAAGACGATCTCACCGGTGGTGGGATCTGCCACCGGCATGGCCAGCTTCTGGCCCTTGGCGCGGGACCAGATGGTCAGCTTCTTATTGAACTTGTACCGGCCCACCATGGACAGGTCGTACCGGCGGGGATCGAAGAACAGGCCCTGCAGCAGGGTCTCGGCGGAATCCACCGTAGGGGGCTCGCCGGGGCGCAGCTTGCGGTAGATCTCCAGCAGCGCTTCCTCATAGGTCTTGCAGGTGTCCTTCTCCAGCGTGGCCACGATGCGGCGGTCATCGCCGAAGCGCTCCAGGATCTCGCCGTCGGTCCGGAGGCCCAGGGCGCGGATCAGGCAGGTGATGGGCAGCTTGCGGTTCTTGTCGATACGGACCCAGAACACCTCGCTGGTGTCGGTCTCGTACTCCAGCCACGCGCCGCGGTAGGGGATGACGGTGCTGGTCAGCAGGGGCAGGTCGGTCTTGAGATCGATCTCCTTGCCGTAGTACACGCCGGGGGAGCGGACGATCTGGCTGACCACCACGCGCTCAGCGCCGTTGATGACGAAGGTGCCGCCATGGGTCATCAGCGGGAAATCTCCCATGAAGATCTCCTGCTCCTTGATCTCGCCGGTCTCCTTGTTGTGCAGGCGCACCCGCACCTTCACGGGAGCGGCATACGTGGCGTCCCGCGCTTTGCACTCCTCCACATCGTACTTGGGCTTCTCATCCATGCTGTAATCAATGAAGCTCAGCTCCAGATTGCCGGCATAGTCCGTGATGGAAGCCACGTCGGCGAACACCTCACGCAGGCCGGTCTCCAGGAACCACTTGTAGGACTTCTTCTGGATCTCCAGCAGGTTGGGCATCGCCATGACTTCTTCGTGTCGGGCAAAATTCTTGCGCAGGGTCTTGCCGTAGTATTTGTCCTTGGCCATTCAACGATCACGCCTTTCTATTGTTTCTTCATTTCCGACCCCGTCCGGCCTCGCCAAAGCCGTTCAGGGCCTCTGAGGGGCGGCTCTGCGGCGACACGCACGGGCTTGTTGGCGATTTTTACATCGCTGCCCTTGTATTCCGCCGCCAGAGATGGTATACTATGGTCAGATGAAAGTGGGGGTGTTTGCGCCCATCTTCCCAATATAAGCGCCTTATTATATCAAAATTTGGATGGACTGTCAAGCCTGTATCGCGCCCCGGGGCGCTTTTTTTCTGCTCAAAGCCGGTGTCCCATCGGTAAAACGCGTGAAAAACAGGGTACACCGCTCAGGTGTACCCTGTTTTTTGTCAGACTATGTCCGTGCCATCCCCTCCGGGACTGCTCCGGCGCATACGCAGGACCTCCGCCTCGCCGGAGGGTCTGCGTACACGCCGGAGGGTCGCCAGCATACGCAGGCGTCCCTCCGGAGAGGGGTGTGTACGTCTCTATTAAAAGGGGGGGGATAGAGTCAGACAGCCAAAAAACGCCGTGATGGGTGCAAAAAAACCAGCTGCAAAGCAACACACATCGTGTCGATTGCAGCCGGTCGATCATGCGGATAACTCCGTTTGGACACCTGGCTTTGCGTCCCGATCTTTCGATCGGTTTGCCCAACGTTCTTCGGTTGTCCTCACTTTACCACGCGGCTAAGCATTTGTCAAGAACATTCTATCGCTGTTGTAAGTAATTTCTTTACACCTTCTTAACGCTCTCTGTCGCATAAAGCCTCCCGCAAGAGCGCTCCCGCGAGAGTCCCCGTCTGCTTATCACACCGCAGCGCGCCGCTGATACAGATACCCGTCAAAGATGCGTCTCTCAGTGCAAGAAAAGCCCCGCCCCCCGTCAATGATGGGGAGCAGGGCCTTCGCCATGTATCTATGCCGCTCCGCTGCGTCCGGCTTCTGCGCCCGTCCGGCTCCGCCGTCAGCATGTCTGTCCCGGCTCCAGCAAGACCACCGTCTCGACGTTGGCGGTCCCCGGGAACATGTCCACCGCCGCGGCGCGGATGGCCCGGTAGCCCTCCCGGGCCAGCAGCTTCACGTCCCGGGCCAGCGTGGCGGGATCGCAGGAGACGTATACGATGCGCTTGGGCGCCATCTGAGCTGCGGCGTGTACCACCTCCGGCGCCAGCCCCTTGCGGGGAGGGTCCACGCAGATGACATCGGGCCGCAGTCCGCGCCGGGCGAAATCCGCCGCCGCTGCCGCCGCATCGCCGCAGAAGAACTCCACATTCTCCACGCCGTTGCGCTGCGCGTTGGCCCTGGCGTCCTCGATGGCCTCCGGCACGATCTCCGCGCCGATGACGCGGCCCGCGTGGCGGGCCATCACCTGGGTGATGGTGCCTGCGCCGCAGTACAGGTCCAGCACCGTCTCCGTGCCGGTGAGTCCCGCGAATTCCACAGCGCGCCGGTACAGCACCTCCGCCATTTCGCGGTTCACCTGATAGAACGACGGCACGCTGAGCCGAAACGTCAGGCCGCACAGGGTGTCGGTCAGCACGTCCGCGCCCCACAGCGTCCGGTATTCCTGTCCCAGCACCGCGCCGGTGGGCCGGGTGTTCACCCCCAGCACCACACCCACGGTCTCCGGCACCGCCTGCCGCAGCAGGTCCACCAGCTCCCGTTCATGGGGCAGCTTCTTCCCGTTCACCAGCACGCACAGCAGCGACTGCCCCGCGCCGTTGGTGCGGACGTACAGGTACCGCACCAGCCCCCGCCGCGTTTTCTCATCGTAGCAGCTGACGCCGTAGAGCCGGAGGTACGTCCGCAGGGCCTGGGCCGCCGCGTCGGCCTGGGGCTTCTGGATGCGGCACCGCTCCACGGGGATGACCTGATGACTCCGCGCCTTGTAGAACCCCACGCTGCCATCCGCCGCCACGGGGTACTGGCTCTTGTTGCGGTAGTGCAGGGGTTCTCCGCCGTCGATGCCCTCCACCGTCACGGCGCTGCCGCCGATGCGGGCCAGCGCATCCTGCACCCGCTGCCGCTTGGCGGCCAGCTCCTCGGCGCGGTCCATATGGCGGAAGTCGCAGCCGCCGCACCGTCCGTAGTACGGGCAGTCCGGCTCCACGCGGTGGGGCGATGGCTCGTATACCCGCACCGTCTTGCCGAAGGCGGCGTTTTTCAGCACCTTCAGAACGAGGATGTCGCACTCCTCGCCCCGCAGTGCCTGATGCACAAACACCGCCTGCCCGTCGATACGGGCTACGCCCAGCCCTTCGGAGGTGTACCCCTGAATGCGGGCGCGGTATACCTTGTTCTTCTCCAGCACGGCTCAGAACTCGAACTTGCTGATGATCTTGCTGATGGCCTCGGCAAAGGCCGCCAGCGTCTTGTTGTCCCGCCCCCTGCTGCGGCGGATAAGGCCGATGAGCATATCGCCCATCTGCACCAGCTTCTGATAGGCGGGCGTGGCCTTGGGCGCGCCCTCGTAGGCACGGGTCTTGCGCTCCGGCAGATAGCCCACCGCCAGCTTCTTGTCGGCGATGAGGTCGTACTCCTCGGTATACTGGGGCGCGTGAGCCGCGAAGCCCAGCTTGGACACGGTCTCGGCGAACACCGGCGCCACCTCGCGGTCGCCGTGTACGATGAACACATGGGTGGTCTTTGCCGGATCAAAGTGCTTGATCCAGTCCACCAGATGATCGTGGTCGGCGTGGGAGCTGAGGCCCTGGAAGTTCACGATCTTGGCCCGCACGGCGATGTCCTCGCCAAACAGCTTCACGCTGGGCGCACCGTCCAGCAGGTGCCGGCCCAGCGTACCCGGGGACTGGAAGCCCACGAACACCACGGCGCTGTCGCCCCGCCAGAGGTTGTACTTCAGGTGGTGGCGGATACGTCCGGCATCGCACATGCCGCTGGCGGAGATGATGACCTTGGGGGTCTTGTCCATGTTCAGCAGCTTGGACTCCTCCACCGTCTCCGTCAGGTGCAGGCCCGGGAAGTTGAACATATGCGTGCCGTCCTGCACCAGGGCCAGCGCCTCCTTGTCCAGATAACCCCGCAGGTCGCCGCAGAAGATGGTGGTGGCCTTCTTGGCCAGCGGGCTGTCCACGTACACGGGAAAATCCTTCACGGAGGTCACCAGCCCGCGGTCCTTGATCTCGCGGATGAAGTACAGCAGCTCCTGGGTGCGGCCCACGGCAAAGGCGGGGATGACCACGTTGCCGCCCTTGGCCAGAGTCTCGTCGATGATCTGAGCCAGCTGGTCGGTGTAGCTCCACACCTCGGTGTGGTTGCGGTCGCCGTAAGTGGACTCCATCAGCACATAGTCGGCATCGGCGTAGAACTGGGGATCGCGGATGATGGGCTGATCCACGTTGCCGATATCGCCGGAGAACACCACGGTGCGGGTCTCGCCGCCCTCATGGCACGTCAGCTTGATGCTGGCGGAGCCCAGCAGGTGTCCCGCATCGATGAACTCCGCCGTCACGTCGTCTGTGACCTGCACCTTCTGGCCGTACTCGCAGGGCTGGATATACTCCCGCACCTGCATGGCGTCGGCCACGGTGTAGATGGGCTGCACCTCCGGACGGCCGGCCCGCTTGTTCTTGCGGTTCTGGTACTCCGCGTCCTGCTCCTGGATGTGGGCGGAGTCCTGCAGCATGATGTCCAGCAGGTCCGCTGTCAGCCGCGTGGTGATGATGCGGCCCTGAAACCCGTTTTTGATGAGCATGGGGATGCGGCCGGAGTGGTCGATGTGGGCGTGGGTCACCAGCACCACGTCGATGCTGCCCGGGTGGAAGGGCAGAGCGGCGTTGTCGATCTCATCGCGGCCCTGCTGCAGGCCGCAGTCCACCAGGATCTTCTTTCCGTTGACCTCCAGACAATGGCAGCTGCCGGTGACGCACTGGTCAGCGCCGTAAAAGCTCAGCTTCATGGCAGAAACTCCTTTTCATAATTATATATGGACAAGTATACCACATCTTTACAGTTTCATCAACCGCAAACCGCGCATTCTGTCCATCGCAGATTGTTCACAGAAATTCTTTTGCATTAGACAATATCCTGTGCTATACTATATTATTGCTATTGTATGCGCATATTCTTTTATACGGAAAGGATACGAATATATGGGACTTATCACCAAACTTTTTGGCACATACAGCCAGCGTGAGCTGAAGAGCATCTATCCCATCGTGGATAAGATCACCGCACTGGAGCCGGAGTACAAGGCCCTGACCGATGCCCAGTTGCAGGCCAAGACGCCGGAGTTCAAGGAGCGCCTTGCCAACGGCGAGACGCTGGACGACATCCTGCCGGAGGCGTTTGCCGCTGTCCGTGAGGCCGCGGACCGCGTGCTGGGCATGCGCCCCTACCCTGTCCAGCTGGTGGGCGGCATCGTCCTGCATCAGGGCCGCATCGCCGAGATGAAGACCGGTGAAGGCAAGACGCTGGTGGCCACGCTGCCCGCCTACCTGAACGCGCTGACCGGCGAGGGCGTCCACATCGTCACCGTCAACGACTATCTGGCCAAGCGCGACTCCGAGTGGATGGGCAAGGTCCACCGCTTCATGGGTCTCACCGTGGGCCTCATCATCCACGACATGACCAAGGAGCAGCGTCAGAAAGCCTATCAGGCCGACATCACCTACGGCACCAACAACGAGATGGGGTTCGACTACCTCCGCGACAATATGGCCATCTACGCCAACGAGCAGGTCCAGCGGGGCCACGCCTTCGCCATCGTGGACGAGGTGGACTCCATCCTCATCGACGAGGCCCGCACCCCCCTGATCATCTCCGGCATGGGCGAGAAGTCCACCCAGATGTACGATATGGCCGAGTCCTTCGCCGCTCGCCTGAAGAAGTACGTGGTGGCGGAGACGGACGACAAGGAGGAAGAGGACGTCAACATCGACGCCGACTACATCGTGGACGAGAAGGCCCGCACCTGCTCCCTCACGGCCCGCGGCATCAAGAAGGCGGAGGAGTTCTTCCATCTGGACAACCTCAGTGACCCCGAGAACAGCACCACTGCCCACCACATCAACCAGGCCATCAAGGCCCACGGCATCATGAAGCGGGATGTGGACTACGTGGTGAAGGACGGCGAGGTCGTCATCGTGGACGAGTTCACCGGCCGTCTCATGTTTGGCCGCCGCTACTCCGAGGGTCTGCATCAGGCCATCGAGGCCAAGGAGCACCTGTCCGTCCAGCGCGAGAGCAAGACGCTGGCCACCATCACGTTCCAGAACTACTTCCGCCTGTACCGCAAGCTGTCCGGCATGACCGGTACGGCCCTGACGGAGGAGGAGGAATTCGCCACCATCTACGCTCTGGACATCATCGAGATCCCCACCAACCGCCCCATCGCCCGTATCGACAATGAGGACTCCGTCTACAAGACCGAGAACGGCAAGTACCACGCCGTCATCCGGCAGGTGAAGGAGTGCCACGCCAAGGGCCAGCCTGTGCTGGTGGGCACCGTCTCCATTGAGAAGAACGAGCTGCTGGGCAAGATGCTGACCCGCGAGGGCATCAAGCACAATCTGCTGAACGCCAAGAACCACGAGCGCGAGGCCGAGATCGTGGCCCAGGCCGGCCAGTTCGGCGCCGTCACCGTGGCCACCAATATGGCCGGCCGTGGTACGGATATCATGCTGGGCGGCAACGCCGAGTACATGGCCAAGAACGACCTGCGCAAGGCTGGACTCACCGATGAGCTGATCGCCGAGGCCACCGGCTACGCCGAGACGGACAACGAGGAGATCCTCAACGCCCGCAAGCTGTTTGCCGAAAAGCTGGCTCAGCACAAGGCGGAGATCGCCGGCGAGGCCGAGAAGGTCCGTGCCGCCGGCGGCCTGTTCATCATCGGCACGGAGCGTCACGACTCCCGCCGTATCGACAACCAGCTCCGAGGCCGTGCCGGCCGTCAGGGCGACCCCGGCGAGACCCGCTTCTACATCTCGCTGGAGGACGATCTGATGCGTCTGTTCGGCGGTGACCGCGTCACCTCTCTGATGGAGCGCATGGACCTCGATGAGGACACTCCCATTGAGAGCAAGATGCTCTCCCGCGCCATTGAGCAGGCACAGACCACCGTGGAGAGCCGCAACTTCCAGACCCGTAAGTCCGTGCTGGAGTACGACGACGTGATGAACAAGCAGCGCGAGATCATCTACGGCCAGCGCAAGCAGGTGCTGGACGGCATGGATGTCAAGGACATCATCATGAACATGATGAACGGCGCCATCTCCGATCTGGTCCACACCGCCTTCCTGGGCAGCGAGCATCTGGACATGGCCGCCTGCCGCGACCTGCTGCACAGCGTGGAAGGCGTCTACTTCCCCAAGTATACCGTGAAAATTGACGAGGATCAGCTCAAGACCATGACCCAGCAGGACTTCACCGACCTGTTCACCGCAGCCGCCGCCGACTACTATGCCAAGAAGGAGGCGGAGATCACGCCCCCTGTCATGCGCGAGCTGGAGCGTGTCATCCTGCTGCGTGTGGTGGACGAGTACTGGATGGAGCACATCGACGCCATGCAGGATCTGCGCCAGGGCATCCGCCTGCGGGCCTACGCCCAGACCAATCCGGTGGACGCCTACAAGAAAGAGTCTCTGGAGATGTTCGAGGAGATGGTCAATGCCATGAAGGAGGAGACGGTGCGCCGTCTGTACTCCGTGCGCCTGCGCCAGAACCAGGAGGTCAAGCGCGAGCGCGTGGCCTCCGGCATCACCGAGAATGTGGGCGGCGATGGCACCGTGAAGAAGCGCCCCACCCGCGTGGTAAAGGTGGGCCGCAACGACCTCTGCCCCTGCGGCAGCGGTCTGAAGTGGAAGAAGTGTACCTGCAAGGAGTACCATTCCTGAGTTCGGCCCGCATTTCTCCCCTGCGCGCTGCCTACGGTCGCATGACGCCAGCCAAATCAAAGATTTGGGGCGCCAAAGTGCCTGCGGCAGCGGTCTGAAGTGGAAGAAGTGTACCTGCAAGGAGTACCACTCTTAAATGATTTCAAACGATACCCGCTCCGCTGGGCTGTCGTTTGAGACACCCTATCCCAACTGACCGGCGGGCGGCGGCATCAGCC